>JAAGOD010004679.1_pt1 | contig 23575 bp, 40 predicted proteins | sample 8389681 | NCBI WGS metagenome assembly JAAGOD01 (sample SAMN13964374, study PRJNA552185) | sponge metagenome | biome: deep-sea hydrothermal vent fields; feature: spots directly above weak diffusing fluid; material: seawater and sediment | host: Tedaniidae sp. KZ-2020 ... | reverse complement strand
TAATATTAACTCTTTTCTACCCCCTCTCCTGAGCCTCCCTCCCCCCACAGGTTAAAGTTGACTATGGTGGTGAGTTATCTTGCCAATACACTAACTATTTTGTTTCTTATTTTTCTGTGTTTACTCCTTGCTATGTGTCTGTGTGTCCTCATTTGTTCACGGCCCACCGTGAGTTGTGTGTGGTAGCGTCCTGTCCGTCTGTCGGGCTGACAGTCACACCTCCTCGTGGTGCCTGATGGAAGCAGTTCGGCTGACCAAGATGACTGTTGTATTGTACTGTGTGTTCTTCTGTAGGTGGTGGAGGCTGATACTCACAGCTCCCTCAGTGAAAGTGTAAAAGCTGCAGAGTCCAAAGGTCAGTTCAAATTAGAAGCGCGTGCCAGAGGCGCATGCAGGGGAAGTGTTTCTGCCAACCACTCTCAAGCTGACCCTACAAGGCTATGGTACGCCAGCTTAAAGGAGGCAATCGTAAGGAGACTAAATCTGAGAAGAAAGTCCGTCGTTCAGCCAACGCAGCTGCCAAGGAGCAGGTGAAGTCAGTGGTTTTTCCTGTACTCGGCGTGCTGACCCTTCTCGTGGCCGCCTACATCTTCTGGGCCACCAGGAAATAGACCATGGACGACCCACGCTTCAAGCACCTGGCCTCAGATCCTAGATTCAAGGTGAGGAGTATACGATTCTAATCAAAGCACGCCATGATGGTCTAGTGCTGCTTTAATAGCTGACTCAGCATAATTCAAATCATGCATGCGATGGAGGCAGTTGATTTCAGAAGAAGAAGCTAGCAGCCATGGAGAAGACAGTGCTGGTGGTGGTGGGTAACCAGCTCAGCGCGGCCTCCTGTGGGCAGGACATCTCCCTGGAGCTCTCTCAGGGCGGTAAAGCAGCCAAAGGTGCCAATGTCAAGTCTGTCTCCCGCAGTGTGTGGACGTGCAGTGTGGAGGCGGTGTCAGAGTACTGCAGAGTAGTGCTAGACCTCTTCCCAGAGCAGTACCAAGTCTGTGTGGCTGCAGTGGATGAGGCTAAATGCCAGCCCATTAACTCCTGGAGAGATGAAGACCAAGATATCTACAAGGTAGATGAGTTTCTATTTAAAGCACACCTCATGTGAATAAATAAATAAATAATATCCCAGGTGCAGGCTGGATTCCAGACATTTGGCTACCCTATTTTCCAGCCTGTGCAGGGGAGCAGTTCCACTCGCGGCCCTACCCACTTGAACCCCTGTATGCAAGGTCTCCAGTATGCAGTGCGCTGCCTTGCTCAGCTGACGGCTACCCAGTACGCTGCCACACAGTACGCCACCTCAACCAGCCAGACCTCAAACAAACCTACAAACCACGGCAGAATTATCTTTGTCTGCTCACTGAAAAGGTAAGGGGATGTGTGGCGAGGGTTTCACTACATTGGACTGTCTTTCTGACATCATTGTCATAGCGATGGTGACGTGAAGGAGCTGGAAAAGGCCATTGTGAATTTGGTGAAGGTAGAGAATGCTGACATCAAGCAGAAGCAGGACATGGCTCGTCTCCACATCCACCACTGTCAGATGGTCCTTGTCAACACCTTCCCTCACTCCCCCTCTGCCCACACCACCACAGTCAAGGACTCCCCTCTCACACAGGTATGTACAGACCTCAGGGTGTGGTGGGGGTGTGGTGACTGAGGGGTGTGGTTTCAGCTCTCGTCCAGTGTGTCTTCAGTTGTCTATTCCTTCCCTGCCACTCTGCTCCTCGAGAAAGCAATGCACCTGGCCAAGATGCACTTTGACCTCAAGTTCACCATTATCACCGGCATTCCCATGAAGGTCAGGGTTCAAGGGATGCGGGAGATGCAGTTGCCATGGTTACTGTGTGCTATAGGAGGAGCAAGCAGGAGGCAGCTCCGCTAATTATGATGTGGAGCTAATCCACTTGTCAGAGGCACACAGAGATGTCATGAGAGCAGGTATGCAAATACGAGGGGGAAAAGTTTGGTTGTAGTGTCTCAGGTGAAAAGTCTCTAACTACAAAACACTTCAGCAGTCTGCACTATATTTGTGATGTGGTTGACCTTTGTACTCCCTCCCATGACCATGAGGGTGCCCCTGGGGAGATTGGATAGCAGTGGTTTGTTGCACGCCTTCTTCATGTGGGAGACGACCCTCCAGCAGTTGCTGGCTGGCTGGTATTGGAAGATGGCGGCACTGTCTACTCCTTTGTCGTCAAACCCTCCCACGGCTAGTAGCTGGTTGTTGATGACGATGCCGCTGGGGGCATGCGTGGGCGTGTCTGGGAGTTGGAGCCACACCCCCGTGGTCTGGGCTGGTGGTGTGTGGATGAGGTGATCTAGTGAGCATGTGTAGACATGTCTGTTCTTGCTCCCTCCCATGAGGTAGAGCTGGTCGCTGGCCACGGTGCAGGAGAGCATGTCGGCTGGGATGGGGAACCCCGTGACGCTGCTCCACTGTCGGCTCTGGATGTGCAGCACCTCCACACTGGCCAGGGGGTCCCCCGACCCTGCCACGCCCCCCACCACCAGCACCCTCTCCTCGCAGGAGGCTGGGTAGAGTGTGGTTGTGGTGGGGGTCAATCGTGCCGTGGGCATGGGGGGGAACAGCTCCCTCCAGTCCACACCCACTCCATCCCCTTTGTCAAGCAGACTCAGCACTTTTGCCGTAGCTGTCTTCCCTTGCTGCCCGCCCACGGCTGTGATGAGTCCCAATGCCACCGTCATCCCAAAGAAGAGGTGTGGGCACTTTGGCTGGTAGCGGGACCACTGTCTGGTGGTGCTGTTGTAGCTGTGGATATGCTGGGAGTGGGGGCAGCTCAGGTACACCTCTGTATGGCTGTGGTTGTAGGCTGTGCTACCCCTTACCATGTGGGCCCCCACGTACACTTCAGGCTGCCACTGTAGTGTCAATGTCCTTTGCGCTCTGACCTGGTGGGGGACGGCTAAAGGAGGTGTGGCAGAAGGGGGCGTGGATGAACGAGGTGTGGGTGGCAGGGACATGGGCGAGGACATGGCTGAAGGGGGTGTGGCAGGGCCTGGCGGAGGCGTGTTGTTTTCGGGTGATGTCGAGGAAGGGGGCGTGGCTGGGACTGGCCTTAGAGGAGGTGTGAGTGTGTTGTCTTCAGGCGATGCCGAGGAAAGGGGTGTGGCTCGGAATTGTATGGGGGAAGAGAGTATGTTGTCATCAGGGGGTCCCCCCACAGGACTGGGACTTGCAGTGGCAGGAGGTGGGGGCGTGGCTTGCTCTGGCCTCTCCAATAAAGTGTTGGGTGTTGGTGAAAGGGGTGTGGCTGGGCGTGGCCTTGTATTCCGTCTAGGAGGTTTGGTTGGAGTGTGTGTGGTGTCGTGGAGTGGTGTTGTGGTGGAGAGGTGTGGTTTGCTATGAGAAGAGTTTGGGTACCTGATGACTGTGTTGGTGTACAGCGTGGAGCTGATTCTCGTGTCCTGAAACTGAGGTATGCCCTGAAGTGGTGGCATGTCCTGAAGTGGTGACGTGTCCTGGAGTCTGGGATTGTCTGTGGGCAGGGTTCTGAGTGGCTGAGCAGCCTGATCCCTCTCTATCTGTTTCAGCTGTCTGTCTCTGTCTGCCATGGTGCCCTCTAGCTGTTGAACCTTCACCTCCAGCTGCTTAATGGTCTGCTTGAGCCTGTGGTTTTCCTGGGACAGTGCCAGGAAAGTTTCTCCCCTGCTGTTTGTCATGACCTCCTCCCTCCACATCACCTCAGCCACCAGTGCAGCCTCCCTCTTCTCCAGGAAGCTGATGCGATCCTGCAGGTCCCTGATGTCGTGGTTTCTCTCTGCCTGGATGCGTTGCAGTTGCTCTATGAGGAGCTGGTTGAGCTGTTGCAGTTTCACCAGAGCCATCTCGCTGCATGTGCTGACTCTAATCTCTGCTGCTAACTACAGCTTTCTTGGTTTGCACTGTACTATCTGCTCTGCTGCAAGATGTGCTATTTGCTTTCTTGGTTACATTGGTATTCTGATGGGCTGGCCCTGCTCATGTGAAGCCTGGAGGATTCATTGCTTTACTATTGCTGCCCTGACTGGGTGGCTTCAAGCATTGCTGCTGGATTTTGTGTGCTCCAGCAGGCTTGCATTGCTGGCAGGCTTCATGTGTGGTTGCCTGGGGCCGGCACTGGAGCTGTGGGCCCTTGTTGACTGTGGCTTCATGCATTGCTGGTGTATTGGTCATGCAGGGTACACCTTGGGCCCAGCTCCAGTGATGAAGAAGGCTGGCCTCCAGAAGGATGTTGTCACGCTGAGATGGTCCACGCCCAAGTCAGCGCCTCTGGACCTGCAGTTCTGCACCAGTGCCTACAGAGTCACACCGAACAATGTAAGCCCCTCCACACATTCAAAATTGTCAGGAGCTAATTGAAAAATTTTTTCCGTAAATTGCTTGATTTTCCGAATATTGTTATGCATTCCGCTCCTTCTGTTTTGTTGCCAAGGTTACCAGCAGGCCCACCATCTGCCTCATCAACTTTGTCCTGTCTGGGAAGTCTGTGCTGCTGGAGCAGTCTCGCAAAGGCCCCATGAAGGTCATATCACACATCCTCGTCAACCATGGAGGTCAGCGATGTCAGACGTGTGAAAATATTCTTTGAAAATGCTTCATTGATTTGTTGTATAGGTGCTATCTTCCTGCACTGCATCCCAGGGTCACGCCCCTACCTGGACGAGCCTCCGTCCATCAGTGAGGGGTGGGGAGGACGCATTACAGACTACAGGATATCGGTCAGTGGCTGGTCAATGCACACAGGGTGTATGTATGTATGCATTTGCAGGATTTCAGTGAGTTGGTATTGGAGAACCTGTTGTGTCCAAATCCTGTGGACCGGACAAAGATTCCTACCGTCTACCCCATCCAGAAAGGTATCACAGAGGCTGTCAAGAGCTCTGCACGCACTGACACTCTCCAATGTTGTTCTGGATGCAGCTATCTCTAAGCTGGAACACGACACGCGGTGCTGGCCTCTGGTTTACAATGACACCATCCTCTACACCCTCAAGCAAGTGAGTCGGTCTCACATGTGGTGGTGTAGATGTAGTCCTACTGTATACTTGACCGTCCACAGGAGCTGGAGCCCCTGCCGTCTCTGGTGAAGCTGCCGTCCCTCTCAGAGATACAGCTGGAGCAGTGTCGAAAAGTCATTCTGGACCTGCAGGCGCGAGAAGCTGCCAACGAACCTCTGGCTATCCCCAGCAGTGGGGGAAGGAACAAGGGAGTCAAGAGGTATGCACTTTTGCATCTCCTTTCCTCTTCCTCCATCACTCCCCCTTGTTGCTGTGCTCTGCTAGGGACGAGCAGTATCGGAATCTGTGGGGTGAGATTGACACTATGGCCCACGCTTACAGCAGCAACTCGGACAGTCATAGGATGCTGTTGGAGTTTATTTCCAAGGTGACAGGCTCCTCCCCCAGCGTCCAGCAGGCAAGGAAACTGGCGGGCAAGCAGACTGGTGAGTCACTGGTCCATACAGTATGGCAGCTTTCAACAAACTGCGACTGAAAAACAATCCTACAAACTTCTCCGAAACTGCTGGCCATGGAACTGTTATTTTCTGTGCTTTGCAGAGCACAGTGTGTCTGGTGGTGTGCAGTCTTCAGGGTACAAGACAGTGGAGACGGCATGGCAGGAACTTGACAAGTGAGTAAGGCCAACTGTGGACCCACTCTGCACTCCTGACACCCAAATCTCTCAGGTATCAGCAGCTGACGGAGAGGGAGAAGAGAGATTTCAACTACAATGACATGAACAATAGCCATGGGAACAGACAGCAGCCCCTCGGTGGCTCAGGAGTGCTGGCCCCGCCCCCAGGCTCCACCCATCAGCCCCACCCCCCTGCCATGGTTCCTATCCCTGCCAAGCCAACAGGGTCCCTGCTGAGCCTGTGGCAGGCCAGGGAGAAGAGCAAAGCCAGCAACGGCCATGTGGAGTTTGCAGGGAGGAGCTACGGAGGAGAGATGAAGACGGAACTCTACCCACAGATGAGGTAATGTTCCACAGGGGCAAACCAAGGACGACACATAGTAAAACAGGCAGCTGGGCTCAAAAGTCCTCTTTCTTTCAGGTCTGTATCAAACATGGTGGCGCAGGACTAAATCCAGTCTCAACCTGCTGGCCCACAAAATGCCCAATCAATCAATCATGCTCAGAAGAAGTGAAAAAGATTTTCTTTGCGGAAGTGATTTTTGTAGAATGGAGTTTTTTTTACACAGAAGTTTCCATGACCATCCTGCTTGTGTGCTCGTCAGGGACTCTCCTGGTCTGGTAGAGTGCCACACCCTCCTCACCAGCCCTCTCTTGTCTTGTCTCGGTGCTGCTTGGGGCCTCCACGTCTCTCTTTTGGTAGAGTTTGGCTGTGCTGGGACCCTCACACCTCTGGTAGTGGGAGGGAGGAAACTTGGACACTTTCTCTAAATTGAAGGGGTCTTCATGAAGGTAGCAGATAATGCCGTGCTTCCATCTCTGCTTTGCTACCCCTGCTAGTGCCTAAATGTGGCGGGAAGGAGGAACGTATGGCAATGCACTTTGACGGCAAGTTTGAAATTACCGCAAATGTTCTTGGTTCGTGGATAGCCAGCTCGGAAAGAACTTTTCTGTTGATTTGGATGTTGCACTGCAGCAGTTACATTGTCTTGTCACTGGGAGTGGCACTGGCAATGGTGCTGGCTTACCTTCACCATGCAATTCATGAATCTGGCGTACCCGATGTTGTGAGATTGTGCTGCAAAGTTGATCCTCTGGATCCACAGCTGTTGGAAGGTGGTCAACATGCAGTCAGTGCTTGCTTAGAGCCTTGCAAAGTGCAGCAAACCTTTCTCATGTCTCTCTTCTTGAGCCTCCTTCCAATGTAGGCATGCTGCAGGGCCTTGTGGGCTGCACGCACAGCGAGGCTGTAGCAGTTCTTCCTGCGCCCCCTGAAGCCCTGAAAACAACCACTCAATGCGTGCAGACACGGAAAACTGCTCTACCTTTGTCAGGGCAAAGATCTTGGCTCTCTTCACAGCTCTGTTCGCTGGACCACCACGCACCATCTTGTTGGTTGGGTAAGGTCGTATGGATCCAAAGCGAGGTCATCAAAACTATAAACGCAAACTGGATATCACATTACGTGCAAAGTGCTTTGAAAAAGTGAGAAGATGTTGGAGCGAAGGAAGAGAGCTGGGAGATGAAGATCAATCCTTGTCATGGCCAGTCCACACGCATCATCTTTCATCTGTCTTCCCTATAGCAACCAGTCTGACATCGTGCTAGCTCACACGGTCTACTTTGGAACCTGCATATGGAGTGCTGTCATTGGGATCCTGGGAGCCACCCTGTTCCTCGTCCAGGTGGTCAGGACCACGCAAGAAGCTCACCCAGGCATCTCCAACTCCCAGAAATGGATCCTGATCATGCTAGCTCTTTCAGACTTGTTTGCAGATGTTGGTAAGTGGAAAGGCCATGGTGTAGGTAATGGGTTGAAGCACTGTGGTGCTTTAGGGGTCCTAGATGTGGATGCTTGAGCTGTGAGGTAGCTGGAGGCCCTGGGGAAGGCGGCTGGTGTTGTTGTGTGTGGGAGTGGGGTGGACATTGTTGCTGGAGGTGTTAGGTGTGGTAGAGTGTATAGTGTGGCTGCTGGGGCAGCTCGCTGTGATGCTGTAGTGAGGATGTAGCTAGTGATGTTGGTGTGTGTGCCGTAATGTAGCATATGAATAGTTGGCAGCATGTTAGTTGGTGATTGAGTGTAGTGTATTCTGTGTGTTGACAGGTAGTGCTCCATGCTAATGCTAGCTGGGCCGGGGCCCCCTTGGGCCCCTAGCCCTACCAGCTCCTCTCCACACAACCTGATAACCTGGGAGAGTGTGGTTAGCGCTGTCCGCAGCCATTACTCACTCTGCTATGGCCCCCTCATTAGGACTGGTGTTAGAGATTCGCAGCTCTGTCAATCACCTCTTTCATGTTTCAGGGGTCATAGGTCGCTCTGGCTACTGGCTGGCATATTGGAGGCCGTACCATTTGAACCAGGAGAAAGACTTCACGTCACACATGGCCTCGGCTGTGGGCGGTGCCGTGGTGGAGGTAGGCATCTCGCTACCAGTGATTAGAGGGGCAATTAATGCAGTTCTGTCTCTGTGTCTCAGAATTGGGTTTTTTTCTGGTACATGGCCACCTATTTCTGGACCTTCTTCTTTGCTGTGGATGTGTACAACTCCAAGTTTGGTGGCAAGTGGAAGGTGTGCTGCTCTCACTACTTCACATGGTTCTTCTGTCTTCTCTTTGTGGCTGGGTCTGCGGCCTCCCTCTGGTCCTGTCCTCCTTACCTCAAGTGAGTTCCCCTCCCCACACAGTATGTGCGTGATGTGCGTGTTCTAACGTGCAGCTGTGCAGAGGACCAACTCTGCATCATCAGCCACTTCATGTGTACGTTAGGTCCCATCTCCATCTTCATGGTTGCACTGCCGCTATTCTACGTCTCCACCTGGAGACAGAGTGAGTTTTGCACCCCCCTGACGCCTGTAAATAGCTGAGTCAGCACTCTCTGCTCTGTAGTGAAGCGTAATGCCAAACTGCCTAGCACTGGAGTGACGGGTCCGGTGGCCGATATCTGGAAGAAGGAAAAGATGATGTCTAAACGGAAAATCCTCAGCATTATCCTCGTCTTCTATATATGGTGTGTGAACGTGTGGGTGTGGTTTGATGGTTGTCATGGAGACTTGTTTGCATGCAGCTGGACGGTGAATGTGGTGGACGGGATACTGCTGATCGTGGCTCACGCCATCAACATGCAAAGTCAAGGAAACGCACGCTTTTACAAACACCTGTACGACTCAAAGTATATCTACGGCATTTGGATGCTGGAGGTAGGCGGCTGTAACGGTGATCACTTTAGCCACCATCCATCATATCCTCCCCCCCCCCCCTCCCCCCAGGCTATCCTCAACCCCTTGCAAGGTTTTTTCAATGCCATGGCGTATGGGGGTGTGTGCCACAGTTTTTGTGGCTGGCTGGGACGCAAGCTGCGTCCCTCTGAGGACCCGTATGTCTCCAGCTGGAGTGGGGAGTACATTGACGTTGATTTCAGGGTCAACCGTGGCAAAATCCACCAATCCAAACGCTCCCAGGCCAAAAACTCAACTCCATCAGGTGATGTCAAATGAGCAAGTCCATTTGGTTATCGCACCTGCCTTCAGATCTCAATCTTCCTCAGTCTTTCGTATTTTTAAAAATCATTGCTCTTCTGTCATTTTCATCTCAAATTATTGAGTTTTGAACGCAGTCATTTAGTCATATCATCATCTGGGTTGAAATTACACTCGAATGAAAAAACGCAAACGTCTCTGAAGTGAAAGTGGTGGCTATGGTGAAGTGTTCGCTAGCTGGTGTTGGTGGTGAGGTGGTGGGAGAGAGTTCTGGACAAGTGGAGTTTACAGCTCTTCTCTATGAAGGGGAGGAAGAAGGCGAGATGACCCTCGCTGGGCAGCAAGCCCAGGAACTCCTCAGGGGAACAGAAACCAACCACGTGATCCAGAACAGCTGCAGTGGGGAGACAGTCCTTCAACTACACTGTCACCAGTACACTAGTATTGCTGGCTTGCCTTTGTAGAGGGAGAGGTACGTCTGGAGTGGTGGTTCCGACCGCTGGGCTGCACTGGTGGGTGTGTCAGGGGTGTGGTCACCAGAGCAACATGTCTTGAGCAGCAAGTCGAGCAGGTCCCTCCACTGGTCAAGCTGAGGGGCGAGGAAGCTCTTGCAGTACTCCACTGTTAGCACTGCCCTGCTCCGGAACACCAGCTCCACAGCCTGAAAGAAAAATGACAAGTCATAATTTCGACTCTTAATGTATTGAGGAGTACATTACTTGTTTCATCTTTCCGGTATGCGGCCAAACAAGGAGTTTGAGAGAGACTTCCCCTACCATCCCCTCCGTGACACACCGCTCCAGGTGGGCAGCCACGGCGGTCATGTGATCCCTGGAGCAAGTCATGTGATTCTGTTTGGTGGCGTGGTGGTTGGTGCAGAGGAGAGCCTGGAGCTGCATGAGGTCCTGGAGGAGCACCTGAGGGGGCTTGGGGGAGGGGCAGTCAAACGGCGCCAAACTGTCCAGCCACTTGTGCCGGGAGCCGTACAGAGAGAAAGGAGTGGAGCTGGTAGGGGGTGTGGTCGACACTGTCAGCCTTGCAACCAGCAGGTCCACCAGCAGCATCTGCGGAGAAAGGTGCTGTGCTTAACCCCACCCAAAACCACACCCACTGTGAAATACGGCTCACCCTTGCTCTGTGCTTGGTGTCGGCATTGAGACCTTTGACCTTGTCCAGGAAGATTCCATCCAGGAAATGCTTGAGTGGCAGGTTTGCAGCCAGCTTCTCATCAGAGCACGAGCCATCGGTGCCCGTCTCCTGGGGACAGACATGGAGTGCCAGCTCAGCACTTTGCGTACGCACAGCTGGGGGGAAGGAAGAAGTTTATGTACCTGGAGGAGATTGCAGAGGAGGTCCAAGTCCAGAGCCGCGCACTCCAGAGCGTGGTAGAACACCTGAAGGAGACAGCTCTCTCTGTGCGCCAGCAGCAACTGCACAGCACCAACCACACACTCAAGAACAGCTCACAGCACCCTCTCTCCAACACACCTTGCCTAGTCCTGTCAGCTGGTTCTGATCCACCAGACACTGGAGGTTGCTGCACAACCACTCCAGGAAGAAAGTATCGGTAAGCTCCCTCAGCTTGCGCACAGCCTCTTGCTGGCAGCCACTCCGCAGCAACAGCAGGAGTTCACACAGACGACCAAGGAAGCTGCAACAGACAGACATAGACAGACAGAGCGACAGATATGTAGATGGACAGACAGACAGACAGACAGACAGAACTGCTGGACAAAGGAGAGATACTCACATTTGATTAGGACGCAGAGACTTATTAAGAAGATACGTTGCCATCACTTCAAGAGCCTTTTCTGCAGAGGTAAGAAACAGGGTATGGAATACAGAAGAGACCGCAGCGTGTGGTCCTCACTGGGTGTGAAGGCTTGCTGCAGCCACGAGTCGAGCAGAAGTTGTGGCAGCTGCTGTGGGCGGAACTCTGCATAAAGCTGCAGCACGATGTCGGCTGACTGGTCCTTCATCATCCCATCCTCCCAGTACTCCTTGGCAAACACCACCAGCTCAAGGTACTTGAGCAGGATGGAGTACGGGGGAGACGGCTTCTGACAGGGAAAGAACTTACATCAATGGAGAGGTGGAAAGCAGGAAAACTGATTACAGAGGGCTACCAACTCACTCTTGGAAACTTATCGAGGAAGGTTTGAATGGTGTCTCGTATTTTGTGTTTGGAGAGCAGAAGGTACTTTGCTGCAGCTGAGATGTCGGATTTGCCGGTGTTGTAGCAACAGAGGGACAGGGCCATGGCCAGACAGCTCTTGCGCAGGCTGGAGACCAGCTCCGAGGCTTGAGGGGATGGGGCTTGTGGGGTTGTTTGCGGGCCAAAGGACTTGGGGTGTGGCTGGAGGAGGAGCTGACTCCGCAGGAGGGTGTGACCCTCGCAGAGGAGGTGGTGATACATGGGAGGGGAGGTGTCACAAAAGCTAGTGGACAACTCATCCTGAAGGAATGGTTTAGGAATGGACTAGTTAGGCCTAATGGAGCTCCACTTACAAATTGCTGATACATTGACGAGGTGTCTTTTTTCTGTAGAACATAGATATTCCAAGTGGTATCAGATGTTCTCTTAGGTGTGAGTGAGCCCCTATGCAAGACCCAGCATCATTACATGACTAATACACCTTATGCGTGCCTGGAGGACACTGAACACTCACAGCAGCCAGTTGGTGGTGGACTGGGCATGCTCAGTGCTCTTGGTGACCACCACCATGTGATCTTGACTGGCAGCCAGGCAGTAGCTGTTGACAAACTTGCTGGCGGAGACGAGAGTGAGGTCCATGGTGGGGGAGGGGCACGGCTGGAGGGGGTGTGGCACAACATGGTGGCAGGCTGGGAAGGGGAGGGGGAAAAGCTTACCTTCTGCAGCCATTCAGAGAATGTCTCCATCTGCTGACTCGGCATGTGGAAAATGGCAGCCTGAAACAGAAAATATGCAACATACGGATATCCTCTGGACTGTGCACTTTGAACTCTGCACTATGCACCTGGAGTGAGCGGCTGGTGTAGGTCTCAACGGACTCCTCGGAGAGGGCGTGCAGGAAGGTGCTGTCACAGACCACAGACTGTGTGGCGGACATGAAGGAGAAGGAGGAGACAAGGTGGGCTTGCAGGTGAACGTCGTACAGATAGCCGTGGAACCTGTCTGCCAGGAAACACCCAATCCCCACCAACTGACGGCAGTTGTCCTCATCTGCGGAAAGAGAAGGGATACCAAATATTCATTGTAAATGGAAATTTCACAGGCATACAATTGCCCCTTGAAAAGCGTCCATCTTGCAGTCACACCCACTTACCAGTGATGACTATAGGGAGGAGTTGGACTGTGTGCAAGCCGACCTCCTGAGTCTTGTGGGAATGGCCGGTGGCAGAGTGATGTCCCGGGATATCTCCATTGCTTGCAACACCCTTCACTGTGGCAAACCTGAGACATGTCACGATAACACAGTCCTCAAAAATAATGCCCAACATCCCCCAACAAAATCATGACACTTACCTTCTGTAAAGCATGGTCAACACCCGACACTTTAGGGGCGTGTCTCCGGATCCCATGTCCTCCACACTGACCTTGATGGGCTGTCCCCAGATGTACTCTGCTGGACCCAGCACCTCCACAGCATGCCTGTCCACTGCCTTCAGGGAGGTGGAGTTGCAGACGGACGGCAAGGAGAGGGTGCCGATGATGGGGGAGGGGCCTCGGGAGTCATGTGACCTGCTGTTCTTGGCAAGGAATGGGAGGGATACGTCTACTAAGGAGCTGCTAGTGCTGGTGGGCATGCTTCCCGCCGCCTTCTCTTCCTCCCAAACACGAGAGGGAGACCACTTGACAAAGTTCTTGTCCTCGTTGGTGCACTCCACCTAAAGCAAACACAGCATAGGACACTCAGCGAAGCACATGTGGTGTGCATGTGTACACATGTGTGTACACATGTGTATTCATGTATACACATGTGTGTGCATGTGTAGTACCACTGTCTGCTGGCGTTTTGCTGAGCGAGGAGTAGCCGGAGATGCTGACGAGGCAGATGTGGAGGACGATGGACGAAACTCTTCTTCCCCCGGGATGAATGGAAGCTGCTGAGTCAGCAGGTCGGGGTTACGGAGGATTGACAGTTTGAGGACGCGGACTTCATTGGATGAGATGAAGGCAACGTAGTCACTGAATATATCCAGCTTGTGCAGAGGAGTGTTGGTATGGATATCCATCAGGATATCAATACTGTGAGACCCCGCCCCTGCCACGCCCTCCCAGAATGGTGTGTCCTCTCTCCGCCCCCCTTCTTCACTGGACACGCCCCCCTCACTGCTGCTGTGGGGGGTGGGAGAGGAGAGGGTGAAGATTCGTAGGGTGGTGTCCATGCCGACAGCGATCCTGCCACTCTCTGGACAGCAGGCCAGGCACGTCACGGGACTGTTCAGCTCACCGGGCAACTCTATGATCTCTGCCGCCACCTGGTCCTGGGGGCGTCTCATGTCCTGGGAGAAGGAGTTGAGCATGCTGATCCGCATAGGCTTGTCCACTGAAGCTCCTCTCCATTTGAAGTACACCCTTGCAAAGCCATGAGACACAGCACTCTTGCGCTCCAGAGTGACAATGCAGTCCCCCTTGGCATTGTAGACAATGTCCCGGACAGGACTGACTGTCCTGAACTTGCCCAGGAGTTGCAGTGTCCCCAGGCTGAACACCTCCAGCAGGCAGCCTTCTTCGGCCACGAACAGGCACTCATCTGAACAGGCTATGGCCACTGGTTCACCAGGCACCGAGGTCAGCAAGCGCTGCTTCTCTACCACGCTAAAACTGTTGGGGAACAGCTTCACCATTGTGTTCCTTCTTTGCAAAACTGAGCCACGCCCACGCCACGCCCCACAACAAAATGAATCCATATCAAAACTGAAGTTTTACACTCTCTGGTAGAGATAAAGGTAGCCTAACTGTCTTGGTGGAGTTTCTGAGACAGCAACCTTGCTGTCGTTGTAGATGACCCAGCGGCCTTCCTTGAGGATGTGACAAACATAGTGTCCGCAGAGTGTGGACGTGCCCATGTGGCTCACAAACGCAACCAGACGGTACTCTGAAACACAAACATGCAATCCAGGCATGCACTGGAGAGCTAAGGATGGACTCACTGCCTGGGCCATCCATGTAAGCAATAGTTGGTGCGGCTGGCTGGCCCTGGCCTGTGTCCATGCTCTCTGCAGTGTCCAGCTCCCCTGCATGGCTGAATACCCAGTCAGCGGCCCTCTCCACGTTGTTGTCCTGAGCGAGGAAACACACAGAGCTGGAGAGCTAGCACCGTGAGGCTGCTAACTCACTGTAGCTCGAAGCGCCTTGATTGCCTGTTCTCTTGTGAACCCTAGTGCTGTTACCATGGCAATAGCATCCTCGGGAGGTGACGAGCCTGTGGGTGTGGCTTGTGGCTTGGCGTTTGGAGGAGTGAAGGGGCTGGAGAAATCTGCAGAAAAGGACAGCATAGCCAGAAGACGACTTATAATTTTTCGGTTCTTGGAAAGTGCAGCAAACAGGCTACTGGACTATACATTTGCACATGCCTGGGTCTCCCATGTGCTCCAAGACCCAGTTCATGGCAGGCTCCACCCCCTGGTTGTTGGTGTGGTAGACAGCCCTCATGCAGCCCTCCACATCAAAGCCCATGGAGACCAGCTGCATCAATATACCCTCGTCCACCTCCACTGCAGCAACAGTATGCATATCCCTTATAGGGGGTGTGGTGTGGGTGTGGTCTGGCTCACTCACCTGCTGGAGGAGGAGGAGCCGAACTGTCTTCAGGCAGTTCCTCCTCTCCTGGCTGGAGACCGTGCCCCTTCAGGTGAGAGAGATCCAACTGGTCAGGGACGTCAATCAGCACGTCTGCAGGACAATTATGGCAGTTCACACTCACTGGGAAATCGGACACAACCTACCATATTTCTTTGGTACCCAATCTTCACCAAAGCTGAACTTTGCCACTTGCAGCATGAGGTACTCAGGGAAGGTAGCAAACCGCAGAGTTCTAGGGTGGGGGGAGAGATGACAACATCAGACAGTGCATTCAAACTCTTACTTCTTGGCAACTGTCTTTTCCTTGAGAGCAGAGCTGTAGAAATCCTCCACATGCTGAGGCTTGCTGAGCTTGTCCAGACAGGCCGTAAAGGGGACCATAGCTCTCACTGTGTCATCAGGGTTACTGCACAGAGAGCACCAACATAGCTGCACCATCTACGACAGATCATAAAACTCACACTCGCTGCTTGTTGGCCTCCAATTCTTTTTTCTTTGCCTCCCACTGCTGGACCTCAGCTGTGCACGAGTTGGCATGTCGGTCACAGCAGCTGTCAGCAGCGTAGAGAATCACACTTACCTTTATTGGTGGCCATCTCCATGGGCACAGGAAGTTGGAGCAGGAAGTCATCACGTTTGGAATAGCGGACCTTCCCCGACACCACACACTCTACTCTGTCTTCAAACTGAAAGCGAAAGAAATCTGCTGGATTCCTAGAGACAGCATCTCCTGTCAGCCGCTCGTTCTTATCAATGGTGGCCAGCAAGTGGAGGAAGAACTCTTGAGCATCCTACACACCAAAAAACGAGACAGGGTGAGCTGCCTTCTGTATATTCATGCCTCCGCAGTCTTTGCCATACCTGCTGCCGCATGGAGCTGAACTCCGGGTGACCTTTGCCAATCACAGCCTTAAACATGCTGGGGGAAATGCCAGGCTGCTCTGCTGGGGGCTACAAGCAAACAAACAAACAGCTTAAACCACGGATCTCGGACAAATTTAAAGACCAACCTTCCCATCATTTTGTCCAGAAGGTGTGTCTGGGGTTTGAGAATAGTCCCCTGAGAGCAGGCCCACTGCCACCTTGGCCCTGCAGCCAATGAAGGGAAGGGGGAGATGAGAGGGAGGGAGGAGAGGGAGCCATCTACTAGTGAGCCTTACATTTGAGTTTCAAAGTCTTGTACGGGATTGGGCGGGGCTTGTTGGAAGGCCTTAGCTGCAGTCTGATAGTACCTGCAAATACAGAGTGAAGTTGTGAAGCAACCTTTGTCCCCCCACTGCGTGCATGCATGCGTGTACCTCTGCTTGAAGTGTGGCAGGGAGAAGAGGACCTGCATGATGGAATTGAGGTAGCAGGAGTTTCCCAGGTTGGCCATCCCAGTGTAGCCGGTGCCATAGCAAGGCACCAGCTGCTTGCCCGACTCCTGGATGATGCTCCACTCCCCAATACGCATGTTCATGTCAATCTCCAGCTCCGTCATGGTGGCATCGGTCTGCACGGAGGATGGACGAAACACTAGAACGATCCTGGTACGCTATCTCACTCTCTCACCTTTGTCATGCGGGAAATGTCAATGCCAAAGTGCTGGAGATGCTGCGTCAAGTTTGGGTCCTCCATCATATCATCCTCATCATAGGAGTAGACATCCCCTCCGTCAGGAGTGATGGTCCCCAGTTTCACAGCCAGAGGGTACTTGGTCTTCTTGTAGTGCTCCACGGCATGGTTGTTGCCACCGGACCCTACAGCAGTCCCACACTCACAGTACTGTGCTATTGGTGAGGTGTGCCGTACCGTCAAAATACTTGCGTCCGCAGAGGATGGTCCCGTCAGTCAGGTTCATCCAGAGGTTAGAGGTCAGGTCACAGTACGCACACTTCCATCCACTGTTAGAGACAGATGATATCACCACACCACCTCACACGCCATACACCATCCTACCTCGGAGGCACTTTGACTCCATTATCCAGCTGGTTTAGCTGTGCAGCATGCCTACATGGGACACATACAGAGACTGAATGGCAACGAAGCACATGTATCTAGTGCTGCAGAGGGCCTCACTTGGACACCAATCTCTTATCTCCATCCCATGCTGCGATGGCGTCTTGCTTACTGGCCGTGGACGCTGCAAGCACTCCTTTCACAGACTCCACCACCTGTAATACACATCACCACGGCAACATCACACTGCACAGCCGAGCCCACCTGGGAAGGAAGCTGGTTACACGGCCAGGGTACGGAGGTCAGCTCTGGCATGGCCACCACAGAAAGTGTCTCATCTATCTCCTGTTTCTGCTGGCCGCCATCAAACCCTCCCTCCATGCCAATGGCAAGGCGTGTCGGCTTATCCTTCACAACTTCCTCAGACGCAGCTGGAATTGGCTGCATCAGGCGTGACATGATAGCAGAGCATAGCTAGATAGAAATGTCCGTACCTTGACTGTATGAACGATATGGAGATAGAGTGCTTCCGAGGTCTTTGAGTGGTGGAGCTCAATGTGGTTCTTGCAGAGCCCCATGAAGGAGCTGAGGCTGACATAGACTCCACCCTTGGAAACCTGAAACACCAGCTGTAAAGCAGCAGCACAGCAAAGGCAGGCTGGGCTGCTTGCTTACAGGGGAATGGAAGCAGTAGACACACTCATCCTTGTGCACCTTATCTCCCCCTTTAGCCACTCGAAGCAAGCTCAAATCCTTGGCAGAGATAACCTCCATCTCTCACTCTTCAGACTGGTGTGCTTCAATTGGCATAATTTCAGTTACAAAACTGCAGGTGCAAAATATTCTATAATTGTAAGTGAATTAGTTTTTCTTTCTTCCTTTTATTTTTTTTTGGTTTCCGTCTTGGTCTTCCTCAGCAGCTTTGTCTGCTGCTCCCCCTCCTCCCTCCTTTGCTGCACGCAACTGCTCGCCCTGTGCAGTGATAAAGTCCAGCAGGGACGCACTGCGACGAGAACACAGCTTCACATCTTCTGCTGAAACAGTCGTCCTCTTTGCATGCCTACGTAGATGACAAGAAAATAAAGATGGATGTATGAACGACATGCTGTATTGTTAAATGATTGAACCTTACTTGGCAAACAGTTCAAGGTCTGTAGCAAGCAGTTCTGCCTGTTTGAATGTGGTTTCAGTGATTATTGCCACCATCTCTCTGCTGAAGGTGCTGTCTTTCAACTGGCTGCAGACATTACCCACCGTGTAGTGCAGGGCAGCCTTCAATCTCTACACAGACACAGGAACATTTAGTTTTACTTCAGTAGATTCTCCCAAACTTGCTTGCTTATTCTCCCAATCTTCATCATCACCTTCCATCATCACTCATTCACTTTCCCGCCAGTTCAGCACTCAAATAAGCTGGGGCATGCGCAGATTGCTTGCTACGTGGTGAGGTTCATAGGAGGTCAGTTGACAGCTTTTCTCTCAGTGTGTGGGTGATCTTGGGAGTGTACAGTGACTGGGACAGAGCCTGCATCATGCCACTCAGACTGGACGTGAAGGTGAGCACTCAGAAACAGGGAGAAGCCTGTGCACCAGGAATTCAACAACATGGTGGTGGGTGTTAATTAGAGTTCCCTTGTCTCTCCAGAGGAAACTATTGGCCCGGTCTGACCGGGTCAAATGCATGGACTTGCACCCGAAGGAGCCATGGATGCTGGCTTGCTTGTATAATGGCAATGTTCACGTATGGAATTATGAGTCCCAGACATTGGTCAAGTCCTTTGAAGTGACGGATCTCCCAGGTTAGTACCAGGTGACCCCAGCACTACATGCTTAGCAGTGTAAATGTTACTGTAGTCCGTGCGTCCAAGTTTGTGACCCGTAAGAGTTGGGTGGTGACTGGGTCTGATGACATGAAAGTGCGAGTGTTCAACTACAACACCTTGGAGAAGGTGAACACCTTTGAAGCTCACACGGACTACATTCGCTCCATCATTGTGCACCCCACGCACCCCTACGTCCTCACCAGCAGTGGTAGGTGGCGGCTTGTCCCGGAGGGGTGGTGTGAGCTGGGTGTGAGTGCGTGAGTGTTGTCCGTGCAGATGACATGTCCATTAAGCTGTGGGACTGGGAGAAGAAGTGGCAGTGTTCACAAGTGTTTGAAGGCCACTCCCACTATGTCATGATGATTGTCCTCAACCCCAAAGACAACAACCAGTTTGCCAGTGCCTCTCTGGACCGCACCATCAAGGTGAGCCAGCTCCTTCGCCGTGGTGGCGGACCCTGGACTGCGTTGACCCCTGCCCCTGTGATTAGGTCTGGCAACTCGGAGCCAACAGTCCAAACTTCACTTTGGAAGGCCACGAGAAAGGCATCAACTGCATTGATTACTTCCAAGGTGGCGACAAACCTTATCTCATTTCTGGAGCAGATGACAGGTGTGCGTTTGTCGTAGTTGTCTTGCTCAGACGTCAGTTGTATGTACGTCGTGTGTGTGTGTGTGCAGGCTGGTAAAGATCTGGGACTATCAGAACAAGGCATGTGTGCAGACGTTGGAGGGCCACGCCCAGAATGTGACGGCTGTAGCATTTCATCCTGAACTTCCCATCATCCTGACGGGCTCTGAGGATGGCACGGTCAAGATATGGCACTCCAGCACCTACCGACTGGAGACCACCCTCAACTATGGCCTTGAGAGGGTGTGGTCCATAGCACACATGCGCGGCAGCAATGATGTTGGGCTCGGGTTTGACGAGGGCAGTGTGATGATTAAGGTATGGCATGGGGAAGTGGTAGGGCCGCAGCGTGTATGTATGTGTGTGTGTATGTGTAGTTGGGAAGGGAGGAGCCTGCTATGAGCATGGACAACAGTGGGAAGATCATCTGGGCCAAGCACAGCGAGATCCAGCAAGCTAACCTCAAGAACCTCAGTGACATGGAAGTCAAGGACGGAGAGAGGTTGCCCCTGGCTATTAAGGACATGGGAAGCTGTGAAATCTACCCTCAGACAATCTCTCATAATCCTAATGGCCGGTGAGCCCCTCCCCTTTTCCCGTGGCCCCTCCCCCTCACTCCGCACCCTCTCCCTCAGGTTTGTGGTGGTGTGTGGGGATGGGGAGTACATTATCTATACGGCAATGGCATTGAGAAACAAGAGCTTTGGCAGTGCTCAGGAATTTGTGTGGGCAGCTGACTCATCAGAGTGAGTCTGTGCATTGTACTCTGGTTTCTGTGGCGATGGGTGGAGTGCTCTGTATAGGTATGCTGTGAGGGAGAGCTCCTCAAAGATCAAGCTCTTCAAGAACTTCAAGGAAAAGAAGTCGTTTAAACCGGAGTTTGGAGTGGATGGGATCTACGGTGGTGCCTTGCTGGGGGTACGGGCAGCAAACAGCCTCTCCTTCTACGACTGGGAAAGTCAAGAGCTTCTGCGCCGCATTGAGATCCAAGTCAAGCACGTATGTCTGTGGTACCTGGTGTGGAGCATGTGTCATGTGCCCCACCTCCAGGTGATGTGGTCAGACAGCAGTGAGCTTGTGTGTGTGGCTGCGGAGGACAGCTACTACATCCTGCAGTACAAGGCTGATGCTGTGGTGGAGGCCCTGGCCAACAATGAGGGCATTGACGAGGATGGGATAGAGGCTGCCTTCGATGTGGTGGGGGAGATTGAGGAGACGGTGAAGACTGGCATGTGGGTAGGAGACTGCTTCATCTACACAAACTCCGTCAACAGACTCAACTACTACGTGGGCGGAGAGATTGTCACCATATCTCATCTAGACAGGCGAGTGTGGCTTGCTCCAGCTGACAGTGCATGATGGAGTGTTTGAATGCAGGCCTCTCTATGTGCTGGGCTACATCCCCAAGGACAACCGAGTCTACCTTGGTGACAAGGAGCTGGGTGTGGTGTGCTACTCGCTGCAGCTGGCAGTGCTCGAGTACCAGACGGCCATCATGAGGAAGGACTTTGACACTGCAGACAGGGTATGTATGGCCTTGAAACATCCATAGTGCAATTCTAGAGCTGTGGTGGGCTTTGCTTGTGGTTGGCTGCAGACAGGGTATGTATGGCCTTGAAACATCCATAGTGCAATTCTAGAGCTGTGGCGGGCTTTGCTTGTGGTTGGCTGTGGCTTGATGATGCGTTGGTGTGTGCAGGTGCTGCCTACAATCCCTCAGGACCAGAGGACCAGGGTGGCCCACTTCCTTGAGAAGCAAGGGTTCAAGCAGCAGGCCCTGGCTGTCTCAACAGATGTGGATCACAAGTCAGTAGTGTGGTTGTTAAGGTTCTGGTTGGTCCATGCTGGATTGTGCTCTTGTTTAGATTTGAATTGGCAATGCAACTGAAGGACTTGCGGGCTGCGTATGAGTTGGCCAGTAAAAATGATGTGAGTTGTTTGACTTGCGTATGATTGTGTCCTCACTGCTGTTCTGTTCTGGTGTTGTCATCAGAGTGACGTCAAGTGGAAGCAGCTTGCTGAGCTGGCCATGGCCAAGTGTCAGTTTGGTTTGGCCCTGGAGTGTCTGCACTATGCACGGGACTTTGGCGGGCTGTTGCTGCTGGCCACCAGTGCCGGGGACGCTGGCACCGTGGACAAGCTGACGCAACTCTCCACCTCAGAGGGCCACAACAACATTGCCTTCATGGCCAACCTCCTACTTGGGCGCACTGAGGAGTGTCTGGAGATTCTCATCAAAACAGGACGCCTCTCTGAAGCGGCCTTCTTCTCTCGGACCTACCTGCCAAGCCAAGTGTCCAGGTCTGCAATGCTGGTTTGTCTGTCGTGAGTGGGGTCATGACTGGAGCCATTGTTACTGCAGAGTGGTGACCTTGTGGAAGGAGGATTTGGCCAAGACCAACACCAAGGCCGCCCAGTCTCTGGCCGACCCCATGCAGTACGAGAACCTATTCCCTGAGCTGAAGCAAGCATTGCAGGCTGAGGAGGCTCTGAAAGGGGAGAGGGAGAACTTGCAGCCTGCAGCCAACTTCACAAATCTCCCTGTACGTAAGATAGTAGGATTTCTATTGTGGTGGTTCCACTAACGCTTTGCTTTCTGCGTACGTATGTGTGATGGAGCTTGGTACATTGTCGTGCAGTGCCCGTCAGACAGGAATATTTTGGAGGAGTTAACTCAGGGGAAGCTAACAGCGTCTGCACATCCGTCATCCCAAACTGCCAATGCCGACCCAGTGCCACACACCCCTAGAGAGGAGGTGAGATTGCCATGTTAGCATAGTCACTGTGAATTATGGTACTGTGTGTCAGGATATTGCCTTTGATCTTGATAACGAAGATTTGGACCTTGACCTGGATGCACATGTAAGAAGGGGCGTGGTCAGTGATGGGTGGAGTGATAGTGGTCTGTCTGTTTCAGGGTATTGATCTAGATGCTGACGATGATGATCTATTACAGGGGGACTGAGTGGAGGGATGGAGGAGGCAAGTGAGGAGGGTTTATACAATGATCTCCAGACATTTCAATCATTAACACTGAAGTGTTGTACACAATGTTTGCAGGATATTTTTTTTTAAACTTTGGTAGTTCAAACATTGAGTCTCCTTGCTGTCACAACTGATGATGTTTTTGGCTTGGTCTGTGCCACTTGTTAGCTCTTGCTACCACTTCTTTTTTCTTCTCTTTCCTCGTAGCTGGTCTTTGTTCGCTCTTGCTAGCTCTTTTTTTCTTTAGTCTAGTAGCTGGTGCGTGCAAACTCAAGGATCATGTCCAGCAGTGCATCTCTGAGTTGTGGAGTGAGGTTGTATTGTTTTTGAATGTCTTCCACCAGTGCAGACTCCTGGCCATGTTGCACCACTCCTCTCCACCATGATTCTGGCTCCACCTCTACCTCCAGCTTGAACTGTCTACATGGGCTGGGGGAGCTGTCAAGCTGCTGGGGGTCCTTGTGCTGTCTCATCTGTGGGGGACGATAGAGCACTATGGGTGGACGACGTTTCAAATCCTTTTCATTTCTGATTTCGTTCTTCACCTCCAACACCTCCAACCTCCTAGCCTAGTGCAGGAAAAACAATACGGAGGTAGCTAGCTCTACCTGCTGGCTGGGTCTCACTAACCTGTTTCCTCTCCTCCTGCTCTTGGTGGTAGGACTCTCTGTCCCTCTGATTACGCTCTATCAAGTTGAAAAAGCCATGGGATTTATTTAAACCAGGAAAAGATGACTTCTCATTCACACTTCCCTCTTCCATCTTATATTGATGCTTTCCTATCAGCGCCCATTTCTTGTGCATTTCTGAATAGAGCCCATTATTGTTAATATCAGAGCTAGTATGGAAGGCATTATCATAACAATGCTTGTTATGAAGGACTCATACCTACTAGTTATTTCTCAGAATCAGGATGTGCGAATTTTGATTTCTGACTATGATCTATGAGAGGATTCTGAACAGTAATGCCAGTGCTACAGCAGAAGCAGCTAGTGTCAGTATCCACACATCCAATCCCCACAAGACATCACCTCCTTTCCTAGGCTGCTCGCCTTCCAGGCCTGCACACTCGATCGTATAGTCGGATATGACTATAATTCTTACTTGTTCGTAGAATTTGTTGTGTCCGACATAGTGCTGTTGATCGTGCGAGAGTTCAGTAACTAGCTTTCCCCCAGCTTATGGCTATAGGGTTGGTATGACCGGAAGAGCTGAGATAGAGCTCGGGACCTCGCTTTCACCTCGTGTGTGGGCACTCTATGCATCCTTGCAGCAGGCGTGCCCGGGC
>JAAGOD010040451.1_pt1 | contig 23666 bp, 5 predicted proteins | sample 8389681 | NCBI WGS metagenome assembly JAAGOD01 (sample SAMN13964374, study PRJNA552185) | sponge metagenome | biome: deep-sea hydrothermal vent fields; feature: spots directly above weak diffusing fluid; material: seawater and sediment | host: Tedaniidae sp. KZ-2020 ... | reverse complement strand
TTGTTGTTGTTGTTGTTGCTGCTGCTGTTGCTGCTGCTGCTGCTGCACACAATTAGAGTACGAGGCCCGTTCATTCAAGCAGCAGCGGTGCTGGTAAGAAGTACCTGACCAGAGAGCTGCACTCCAGTCCACTGTCATTAGCTTCAGTGACCGAAGAGGGCTTGGTCATGTCTAACTTAAACACACAATAAGTGGTAGCTACCTATTTTTGTTTAAACAGTCCTGAAGTTTTTTACCCTTGAGTAAGCTTGCAAGATATGCTATGTATTATAGTGCCCTAAGTTTTGTGCTATTATTCCTCTTTTATATGATATTCATACTTCATGTGTAGCTATTTCCATGAATAATAGCTTTGCCATAACTTTGCCATAGCAACCATGAACCAACAAACAGCATGAGACTGGCAATTCAGCTTTGAAAATTCTTCTTAGCCAAGGGAACATCTTTTGCTGTCAGAGAAGAAAGTTGAAGGCTTGTATCAGTTGATTAACTGCTATCTTGAGTATTAAGGTTTGAATCAGTTAGCTAGCCTGCCAGAAGCTAGCTATTTTTCCTATGTGGGGGTGGGGCTCAAGCAAGCTTGCAAAGATCATTGTGCCCTGAGGCTCTACCACCCCTATAGCTAACTAGCCAGCTGTAACTACTACTAGCTAGCTAGCAATCTCAGGATGAAATCTTCAAAAGTATCACTGCCATCACCACCATTACTACTACTACTACTACTACCATTGCTGCTCACACAGACTGCCTTGGGGCAGCAGCAGGATTTCGTGCAGAACTCCTACTTTCCGGTCTTTCCTGAGGAGCAGCCTGTGGGGAGTGCAGTGGTCGCAGTCGAGGCAGGGGCCACCGATGCCTTTGGGATACCCCGAGGAGGAACTTTCTCAATTCCAACAGATGGAGATGCCCGTTTCTTCACAATCGAGGACATGGGGATGGATCGACGGACGGGAGTCAACTCAGCCGTGATACGGAATGCTGTCGTGTTTGATTGGGATCCAGTGTCTGCTCAGAGACGGTACATCTTCCCAGTGTCGTTCACAGGAGACAATGCTGGCAGTTCTGTGTCAGTCCAGGTCACTGTCGATGTGGAGGACATCAACGACAATTCTCCGCAGTTCCGCCTGGAGGTATTCGAGTTGGACGTCTTTGAGCAGCTGCCAGGTGGGACCAACCTCCTCAACCTGACTGCCGAGGACCCTGACCTTGCCCTCACCGAGGAAGTAATCATTGACCTTGGGAATGGGCTTTTCGACACGGAGACACGATATACAGTGGAAAATGGGCGTGTCACGTACGAGATCACAGAGGGAAATGGACTGAACCACTTCGTAATCAACTTCGACAACGGGACTTTGTCTATCTCTCCTGGGACGCAGCTTGACATTGACCTGGTGGAATCTTACAACCTCACTGTAGTGGCCACTGATGGCGGGGGGCTAAATGACACAGCCACAGTTCTCATCAACATATTGGACTCCAATGACAATGCTCCCCAAATATTGGCCCCCCGGGGGGTGGATGTGACCATATCGGAGGACACTGAACCAGGATATGTGATTGTTGAAGGAATAAATGCCACTGACTTGGACTCTGGTGTAAACTCTCTCATACGTTTCTTCATCATTGCTGGTGTCCAAAGAGAGAGCTTTGCTATCGACGAGACCTCGGGGGAAATTGTTGTTTCTGGCCCCCTCGATCGTGAAATCCAGGGGGTCCTGAATCTCACGGTGATTGCCAGGGACCAAGGGGTCCCAGCTCCTCTGGAGGATACGATTTACATCGTTGTACGTTTGTTGGACGTGAATGACTTCACTCCTCGATTCGTACAGCCTTCCTTTCTGGAGACCATCAGCGAGAGTGCGGCAGTGAATAGCAGAATAGCTCAGATTCTTGCAGAAGACTTGGATGAGGGACAAAATGGCACCCTGACGTACAGCATTGTTCGGGGAAATGAGGGTGTATTCTACATCGATCCCTCAACTGGCGAGCTCTTCACCAACTCGTCTCTCGATCGGGAAACAGTTTCGTCGTACGAACTTGTTGTGAGGGCCGTGGACAACCCTCTCAACCACACCTACCAGCTCTCCTCCGAAGCAAACGTGACTGTCCTTGTGGAAGACACAAACGATAATGTTCCAGTATTCAGTCAGGCCGCCTACAATGTGAGCATCCTTGACAACGTCAGACGCAGGGACCCCATCATCCAGATACAAGCCACTGATGCTGACAGTGGCCAGAATGGGGTGGTGACTTATCGTATCGAGGAGTTTGACCCTCAGTACCCCATGGCATTCAGGATAGACGAAAACACTGGGACTGCGTTCCGGAACCAACCCCTTCGCTTCGAGAACCAATCTCTTTTCACTTACATCATCAAGGCTCTGGATAACGGCCCATTCCCACGTAGTGAGGACGTCTCCCTCACTATCATCCTGCACAATGTCAACGAAAACCCTCCAGTCTTCCAGCAGGCGAAGTATAACACCACCCTGGCCGAGACCACACCTCCAGGATCTGCGGTCCTCAACGTCAGTGCCCTAGACCCTGACGTGGGTGCCATCGGAGAGGTCCGCTACAGAATCGTGTCGGAGTTTGATGAAGCTGGGTCATTCAGTGTGAACGAAACCACCGGGGTAATGACAGTGGCCTCCTCTTTGGACTTTGACTTCAGGGAAGTGATCATCTTTGAAGTTGAAGCATTTGACGGTGGATTTCCGGAACCTTTCACCGACCGTGTCAATGTCACTGTCTGCCTTACGGGGTCCAATGATGAACCCCCAGCCATCATTTTCCCACTGGGGTTCCAGATATTCGTCCCCGAGAACACCCCCCCTGAGGTGGACGTGGTCACCCTCAGGGAGTTCACGGTTGACCCTGATCTTGGGAACCAGGAAGGAGACTTCTTCTTCAGGCTGGTAGACATCTTTGATCCTTTCTCCATCAATGACTCCTTCTCTCTCAACGAGACCAGCGGCCTCATTCGCAGCCTGAGGGTCTTCGACAGAGAGCGACTACCCGAAGGGGTGGTGATCGCTGTGGAGACGAGTGACCAGGAGGAACTGTCACGTGTGACCAACATCACGGTGATGATTGGAGACATGAATGACAATTCCCCGTACTTTGAAGCCAATGTTTCGACTCAGATCCACGAGTTTCTCCAACCAGGAGCAGAGGTTCTCTCCAACTACACAGCTCTGGATGACGACATTGGCTCCAATGCCGATTTGAGGTATGCTCTCTTTGATGGTGTGGGGCACGAAATGTTCACAATGGACCTTCTCACCGGAGGACTCTTCACAGCCGCAATTTTGAACAAAACGGAACAGGATTTCTACAATCTCACAGTCATGGTCGTGGACCAGGGATCCCCACAACTCTTCGGATTTGGTACCATCTTTGTAGAAGTTTTGGATTCCAATGACATGGTTCCAACTTTCTCAGAGTCCGTGTACGAGGCCTCATTCTCAGAATTGGATCCAATTGGGACTCTCTTCTTCAGAGTGAATGCAACTGACTCAGACATCGGCACCAATGCTGAAATTCAATATTTCTTTCCTCCAAATGTCACTGGCTCGGAGAGGTTTAGCATTAACGCCATAACTGGGGAACTTTTCACGAATGACATGTTTGACCGGGAAAATGAGAGCATGGTTGAACTCACCGTAGCTGCCATGGACAGTGGGCGTGTCCCCCACCCCCTAACTGGCATGGCAACTGTCTTGGTCTTCATTGAAGACTACAACGAGTTTCCACCAATTTTCAACGACTCACTCTACGAAGCCGTTGTGACAGAGAATGCTGAGAATGGCACTTTTGTTGCAGCTGTTTTTGCCTCGGATGGTGATGCCACACCCCCAAATAACCTTATTTGGTACTCCCTGGATGGTAACCGTAGTGATGCATTCGCTGTCGACCCTGCGTTGGGTGTGGTCACAGTAGCGGGGGAGGTGGACTGGGAGGAAGGGGCAGAGTTCAACATCACCATCATAGCATCAGACTCTTCACCTTTGAACCCTCTCCATGCTTCAGTTGATCTGATGGTGATGGTGTTGGACGTGAACGATAATCCTCCGCTATTCGAACCAGACTCTCTCAACCTTACCATCGAGGAGAACAGTGATGTTGGTGAGGAGGTGGGGGTTGTACTAGCTATGGATGCCGACAGTCTCGGGAACAATTCCAACGTGGCTTACTCTGTTCTAATGGACTTCACCAGACGCAAGTTCACCTTGGACAATGAGAGTGGGATGGTTACGTTTGTTCGGGGAACGCTAAACAGGGAGAGAAGGTCTTCTTACGACTTGATGATTCGCGCCTCAGATGACGGCTCTCCTCCTCTCCACACTGACGCGATATTGACCATAACCGTGCTTGATGCTAACGACTTTGATCCTGTGTTTGATGCTGCTCTCTACTCTGCTACTGTGCCGGAAAGGGCCCGTGTCGGAACGCCTGTTGTGACCATCCGTGCCGAGGATGGCGATTCCGGCTCCAACGCTGATTTGCGTTATAGCATCATCAGTCCTGTCAGTGTCGATGTCTTTGATGTCAACGAGACATCGGGTGTTATTTTTGTCTCAATGGAGCTTGATTTTGAGTCTGTCAACATGCCTTACAAGTTTGATGTGATGGTGTCAGACGGTGGCGAGCCAAGCCGAAATGACACAGCCATGGTTGAGATTGCCGTGTTAGATTCGAATGATATACCTCCGGAGTTCACCCAACCAGAGTACTCGGCTCTGATTCGGGAGAACCTTGCCTCGGGCACCACCCTGCTGCGCGTGTCTGCAACAGATGGAGACAGTGCACCGGATAACGTGGCTATTACGTATTCCATCGAAGCTGGAGTTGGGAGCGAGGACTTCGGAATTGACAATGAGACAGGTGTCATCTACACCAATGCTGCCTTGGACAGAGAAGACACGCCCTCTTACAATCTCACCATTACAGCCAATAACTCCCGAAGTCCCTACCCTCTTGACACACAGACGCAGCTGCTCATCACGGTGACTGATCTAAACGACATGCACCCAACGTTCCCTCTGGTGGTCGAGGTGGCTGTGTTTGAGAATGCCTCAGTTGGCTCAGTTCTGGGCATGCTCAGTGCAGAAGATGGAGATGAGGGAGATAATGGAACAATAATTTACACCCTCCTGCAAACGAGCGAGTACTTTCACCTCAACTCCACATCAGGAGAGATCACCCTTCTCCGCAGCCTGGACTACGAGGATCCACAGCAGCTGTTCATCCTGCCCGTGGTGGCCAGCGACCGCGGCAACGAGAGCCTCAGCAACTACACCAACGTCCTGATTGAGGTTCGGGACTCTAACGACCGGCCTCCGAGATTTGCCAGCCAGGAATATTCCGTCACTGTCAATTCTGAGACAGATGGAGGAACTTCTATTCTCACTTTGATAGCGAGTGATGCTGATGTAGGCTCCAATTCGGATTTGACCTTCTCCATCCTCACAGTAAATGATGGACTGGATGTGTTTGACATTTCCGAAGATGGCGTCATCAGCACAATGGTTTCTCTACGTCCTTATGCTGGAGATGTGTTTGTCCTGAGAGTTGAGGCAGTAGACTCAAGCTTTCGAGATGAGGCCAATGTGACTATCTATGTCCAGGAGAGTGTGGCTACATCGCTTCCCTTCTTTGACTCTAGAACTTACACTGCCTTACTCTCTGAGACTGCTCAAGATGGTGATGTGGTGATGGACTTTTCAGGGGTGGCTGAGAACGAGGTTTCGTACGGAGTGAACAGTGAAATTTTCACCATCTCCTCTACAGGTGCTCTGAGTGTGAGAAACGCCTCTCACCTGGACTTTGAATCATTTCCTGCCCACCAGCTCACCATCAGCATCGAGAACGCTGCTGGAAACCGCTCCTTTGCTGTGCTTACCATCCAGCTCACCGACGAGAATGAGCACAGGCCAGAATTCATCGCTGACAAGTTCCAGGTTGGGATTCCCGAGACCACTCCAGTCAGCATCCCTTTCTTTGCAGCCATTGCATTCGATCGAGACGGAAGCGCTCCAGCAGACGAGATTTCCTATGCCATTTCGACACAGACAGACTCTGTTGTGGCCTCCCGCTTTCAAATCAACTCCCGCACTGGTGCACTCAGCCTAACCCGCCCCCTCAGATACGAGTCAGGTGACACCGCATTCAACATCACCGTAACGGCAATGAACTCCCAGGCAAGCCCCACCCTCTCGATGAGCGCTGTTGACGTAGAAATATTGGTTCTGAATGGAAACAGCTTTGAGCCGGAATTCGACCAGCTCCTCTACACACACCGCCTCCTGGAAGATTTCTCTCCTGGTATCAACATCCTAAATGTCACAGCTTTTGACCGCGACTTTGGTTCATATGGGGAGGTGACTTTTGGCTTACATGGTGACCACCGCTATCTCGACTTTCGCATCGACACATTCACAGGGCAGCTGTTCACCAACGCACAGCTAGACTACGAGAGAAAGACCTTCTACACTCTGAGCGTGGTGGCTGCTGATGGTGGAAATCCTGGTCACTCAAGCACGGCCGCTGTTGAGGTGTTCATACTGGATCTCAACGACAATACTCCGATCTGGGAGCAGCCTTTGTATTCCGCTAGCATCGCTGAGAATTTCACTGTGGGATCAAGTGTGATCCGCGTTAACGCATCTGACATTGATCAAGTAGATTCTTCACTCAATGACCAAAATGAACTGATCTTCTCCAATCGAAATGGCTACGTTTCATACTCCATAACTCAAGGTGATCCGGCAAACAACTTCGATATCAACCCTGACACGGGTGTGGTGGCAGTAGTTTCAAGTCTTGACCGCGAGATATATCCCGAGTACAACTTAACGCTGAATGCAACTGACGGTGGAGGTCTCTTCTCAAACGCATATCTCCACATCATCGTGCGTGACACTAATGACGTGATTCCAACCTTCCTCCTCACTCCCTACTCTGTGGGGCTGAGCGAGGATGCAGAAATTGCAACAATCGTGGCAACAGTTGCAGCCAATGACACTGACCTAAACAGCAATTCAGAGATCCTATACCATTTTGAAGACAACAAAGCTCTTGATGCCTATGATCCCTCAGGGACATTCTTCCTCAATGACACCACAGGGGTCGTGACCCTGGAGGTGGAGATTGACCGGGAGGACGTGGCGTTTTACAACCTCACGGTGGTCGCTGTGGACATGGGGAGTGTCCGTCTCACAGGCACAACCCAGCTGCTTGTTAACGTGCTGGATATCAACGAGTTTGCTCCTGAATTCACTCGGGAGAGCTTTTTTGGTGAGGTCTTTGAGAACGAGCCTTCAGACACTAGCATTCTCCAAGTCAACTCCACGGACATGGACTTTGGTGAGAACAGCTCAGTGTTCTACTCCATCATCAGTGGAGACACGGATGCGTTTGCCATAGCAATGGAGTCTGGGGTCATATCTGTGGCTGGTCCACTTGACTTTGAGTCTGTTAGTGAGTATGAGTTAATTGTCATGGCAACTGACACTGGGCCCGCCTCAGAGAGGCTGGTGAACGTCACTAATGTAACAATTGCTATTCTGGACAGAAATGACAACTCGCCCGTGTTTTCTGAGGTGGCGTATGTCACTTCAATTTCAGAGGATTCCATTCCCGGAGATTTGGTTCTGAATGCAAGTGCATCCGATGCTGATTCCGGTTCCAATTCTGAGCTTATTTTTGCTCTCGATTTTCTATCCGACCAGGAAGCTGAGGCTAACTTTGTCATTGACATTAACACAGGTGATGTGACGCTGTCTGACACGGCTGACCTCGACAGAGAGAGGACTCCCAGTTATGACATCATGGTCAGGGTCACAGACAGGGGAAATCCCTCCCTCAGCAGCACCACAACAGTGACGGTCATCATTGACGATGCAAATGACAACACCCCAAAGTTCACTCTCCCGTACTTCGAGGGATCAACATTTGAAAACTCCCCACCTTTGACCTCTGTTGCTCGTGTTTCAGCCACTGATGAAGACATTGGCAACAACTCAGTTATTGTCTACTCCATTGTGAGCACTAGAAATGCTGACGACACTTGCTTGACAGAATCTGGAGTGGATGTTCTGGACTGCCTCGAGTCATTTGCCACTAGCAACAACGGCTCCAAAGATGATGCATTTTCCAGCCCTCCCTTTGCCGTCAGCACCGAGGGTGTGGTCTCAACCTCATATCCGCTGGACAGGGAGAGGGTGGGCGTGTACCTGCTGGAGATTGCGGCCACTGATTCTGGAACCACCTCTCTTCAACTCACAAACACGAGTTTTGTGGTGGTCAGAATCTTAGACCAGAACGACGAGATCCCAACTTTCACACAAAGTGTCTACTACGCCAACATATCAGAGTATTCCTCCTCAGGGCAGCTAGCGGTGACAGTTTCAGCCGAGGACTCTGATCTTGGTCCCAATGCTGAAGTTTTGTACTCACTGTCCGATTCCCAGTCATTCACGATCAACACGCTGACTGGTGGGATCTTCACAATGGCCTCAGGGTACGACAGGGAGACACGAGACACCTACAACTTGACCGTCATGGCAACAGATGGAGGTGTGCCTCGTTTGACCAGCTCAGCGACTGTGGTGGTGTCGATATTGGATGAAAATGACTCCCCTCCTGCATTTGATGAACCTCTCTATGCTGCATCCGTCAGGGAGAATTTGCCCTCGGGGACTTTTGTCCTCCAGCTGAATGCCACTGATGAGGACATTGGAGACAATTCAGAGCTCACCTACTCCATCCAGTCCTCCTCTCCCTTCCTCCATCTCTCTATCTCCCCTTCCACAGGCGTCCTGACGACCTCCGAGCAGCTGGACAGGGAGATCGTAGACTCTTATTTCGTCACTGTCCTTGTAACGGACGGTGGAAGTCCTCCTCTGAACACTACTACGAGAGTGGAGGTGACTGTGAGCGACCAGAATGACCAACCTCCAGTATTTACGCAGGCTTCGTACAGAACCTCTGTTAACGAGAGCACTGTTCCTCTGGAGGCCATTTTGACCCTCTCCGCAGTGGACTCCGACTTTGATGGTAATGGCGAGGTGTTCTTCTCCACGGTGATGGTGAGTCCATCCACAACTGCCTTTGAGGTTGACGAGAGCTCAGGTGATCTTCGTGTGATGACTCCCCTTGACGCTGAGGACTCCTTGTTCTACAACATCACCGTCCGAGCTGACAACGGAGAAACCACCCCTTACCAGTCAGCGGACGTGGTGGTGGTTGTGGAGATCTTGGATCTCAACGACAATGCTCCGACGTTTGAGCAGCTGGACTATATACTGCCATATTTGGAATCTAATCCCCCAGGGAGCATTGTCATCAATGTGACAGCAACTGATCTGGACGCCACCAATGAGAATTCCGATTTAAGTTACGAGATCACCGGAGGTTTCAACACCAGCCTGTTCAGCATCGCCACTGTGGGAGGGACGGGTGTGGTCTCCATTGCTGGGGTGCTGGACCGTGAGACTGAGGACAGGCATGTCTTGGAAGTGATGGTGTTTGACAGTGGGTTCCCTCGGCTGAATGCAACCACCACCGTTGTTGTGATTCTTCAGGACGCAAATGACAACACTCCCATATTTGAGCAGAGCGCTTACTTCTTCACTCTTGCTGAAGATGCCAATATCTCCACTCTGATTGGTCGCATTAGAGCCAGTGATATTGACCAGCAAAACGTCACCTACTACCTCAACAACACGGAGCTGTTCAGCATTGATCCTGTTTCCGGGGAAATTTTCACAGCTGCTGAGTTTAACCGCGAGGAGCAGCCACTTCACTCCATCATTGCCGTAGCAACAGACAGGGGGCAGCAGGCCATAGAGAGAACTGCGGAGGTCACTGTGAACATCACGATTCTGGATGTTAATGATGTCATGCCCACATTTACAAACTCCACCTACTTCTTCTTTGTGTCCGAAAACACGTCCAGTGACTCTGTGATCTTCACAGTGGAGGCTCTAGATAGTGACTTGGGAGAAAGTGGATCTCTCTCCTACTTCATCCTTTCTGGCAACGATTCTTCATTTTTCAGCATTAACGCAACCAGTGGGTGTGTTTCCCTGGAGATGGAGCTGGATCGGGAAACTCAAGACGTGGTTCGGTTCGCAGTGGCAGCTGCTGACTCTGGAGTGCCCAGCTTGACTGGTATGGCTGAGGTGGTTGTCATGGTGCTGGATGATAATGACAACATCCCACTGTTCGATGTGCCTGCATATACAGCTGCCCTCCCTGAGGACACACCCACTGGAACCGAGGTCCTCACGGTTGGGGCATCAGACTTGGACATAAACGAGAACGCTGACATCACATTTTCTCTCTTAGACAACTTTGCTGGGATGTTCTCCATCGGAGAGCAGAGTGGTGTCATCTTGCTGACGAGATCCTTGGACTTTGAGTTTTCCCAGAACTACAGTATTCCGGTGATGGCTGAAGATGGCGGGTTCCCTTCTCTCTCCAACTCCACTGAAGTGTTTGTGGAAGTGCTGGATCTCAATGACAACCCACCTCTGTTCGACTCGAACTCGTACCAAGTCTCCCTCCCAGAAAACGCTGTCCTCGGGACGCTGGTCTTCCAGCTGCCCGCCACGGACGCTGACTCGACAAGTAACGGGGCACTCACCTACTCCATTTTGTCTGGAAATCCTCGCTCCGTCTTCTCAGTGGCTGAATCACTTGGGGGCGTGTTAGTGGCAGACTACTTGGACAGGGAGATCACCCCCTCCTATTCCCTGGACATTCGTGTGGTGGATAATGGCGTCCCCCAGTTCACTGCCACTACCACACTGGAAGTCACTGTGCTGGACGTCAATGACCACATTCCCACGTTTGGTTCCAAAACATACTCACGTTTGGTACCAGAGTTGTCTGATATTGGAACTGAGATATTTGCCTTCACAGTTTCGGATCTCGATATTGGATCCAATGCCAACCTCAGCTTTAGCATAGTGTCTGGGAACGTGAATGGAGCGTTTGAGATTGGTTCCAATTCTGGAATTCTGACACTTGCTGGAGGCCTTGACGCAGAGACCCGTCCCTCCTATGCTCTCTCCATGCTCGTACTGGACAATGGGTCACCTGATCCTCTGGTCGACACGGCAACCATGCGGATCATCGTGACAGACGAGAATGAGTTCCCACCCACTTTCCCCCAGGCTATCTATTACGTTAACATCTCCCAGAATGCGGTTGTGGGCTCTCCTATTGGCTACTTCAAAGCACATGACCGTGATCTTGGCTCCAGGGGGACTCTGACCTATCGCCTTTCAGAGGGCAGGGTTCACTTTGAGGTTGACCCTGTGGAGGGTACGGTATATGTCACGCGAACCTTGACCCCCGGGGCCTTTCAGCTCACCCTGGTGGTGAGTGATGGTGTCTTCTCCTCCAGTGTGGACATCTCCGTTACAGTGATGCCCTTCATGGTGGCCATGACTTCAACTCTCTTTGACTCCACCACCTATTTCTTTGAGGTCTCCGAGAGGGCTGAGGTTGGTGTTGTCGTGGGAATAGTGTCACCTAGCAACGCGGCTCTCTTCAATACCAGTGATGGTGATGCCTTTTCTGTTAATTCTAACGGTGAGGTTGTTGTCAGTGGAAACCTGGATTACGAGACAGCTCCTTTCTACGTCGCCAACATTGTTGTTCCCAGAGGCAGGGTGGGGAATTTCCCTATTTACGCCGTCATGACGATAAACATCCTTGACGCCAATGACAACCCTCCAGTGTTTGAGAGCGAGAGCTACAGTGTGGTCCTCTCTGAATCCTTACCTCCTGGTTCCACCCTTGCCATCCTCCAGGCATTTGACGCTGATGAGGTCGCTAGTAGTAGCTCAGAATTCACCATCTCTCTCTCCCACGAGGGAAACGAGATGGGGGATTTTACCGTGGACCCCTCAACCGGGGCACTTTCCCTGGCGGCCATGTTGGATTACGAAGTAAACTCGTCTCGTGTTCTCACTGCTGTTGTCAGCAATGACAGAGCCATGCCCATGCTTTCAAGCTCTGCCCAAATACTCGTTACGCTAATCGACGAGAATGACAATAGTCCACAATTCAGCGAAATGTTCTATAGAATCTCCATTCCAGAGTCGACTCCCGTTGGAACCAGTGTCCTGAGTTTAGAGGCGTCAGATGCTGATTCTGGAACTAATTCCGAACTTGTGTTCTCCATCACCCACCTCAGCGAACCTTTGACCTTTGTCATCAACCAGAGCAGTGGCGTCATTTCAACCAATGCAACATTCAGCTTGGACGCTGCAACACTGTATGTTGTTTCCGTGTCTGTAGCTGATAGAGGAAACCCTCAACCTCTGGCCGCTTCCACAACTGTCTTCGTTGAACTGACCCCCGACAACCTCAGCCCCCCAGTATTTTCAGAGCCTGGGGGGTTCAGTGTGGAGGTCCCTGAAACCCTCAATGTTGGGGGCCCAATTTTGCAGGTGTCTGCTTCAGATGCAACGGATGATGCTATCACGTTTTCCATTGAGTCCGGGGGTTCCAGTGTGTTTTCTATTGACCCCTCAACAGGACTGGTGATGCTGTCAGCTTCCCTCGATTTTGACACCCAGCCGTTCCACAGTCTCGTTGTTATAGCAACAGACAGCGGGATACCTCCACAGTCATCAACTGTGCCGCTGAACATCACAGTCTTGGACGAGAATAACCACGACCCCCAATTTTCTCAGGGTTCCTATGAAGTCTCTGTATTTGAGAACGTCACTATCGGAACATCAATTGCTCAAGTTGCTGCCACTGATACTGACTCCACTAACATCACTTACCAAATCACCGTCAACTACTACACACAAGGCATGCCCTCCTTCAGTATCAATCCGGTCAGCGGTGTCATCGTCACAACAACTGAGATTGACAGAGAAATGGATGACGTTATTGAACTGTTGGTGTCCGCCATTGATTCTGGCTATCTTGTCCGAAGATCAAACAGTGTCTCTGTCGTCATTGATGTGCTGGACTTGAACGACAATCCTCCAGTTTTCGTCCAACCAGAATACACCGGCAGCGTCCTGAGGCTGTTGAGTGCCAGAAAGTTTGTGATTCAGATCCGAGCCACAGATGCTGATATTGTGGGGGAGGATCTTACCTATTCCATATCTGCCGGCAATGATGACGGACTATTTAGTATCAACAGTACGTCTGGTGCAATAGAAACAGCTGCTCGTGTTCCCGAGACAACGCCTGGTTACCAGCTAACAATTGCCACCTCAGATGGTAAATTTATGTCGAGCGTCTTGGTCAACCTTATGCCAGGAAATGATGGGGATTTCTGTGAGGGTAAGTCTTTTGTACATGGTGGTAGAAAACACCTCGTATGACATGACACTGTGTCCTTTTTACTTTAGAGAATGGATTCTGTACCAGTGTTCGAGAAGTCAACTGCACAATCATTCTATTCAACTTTGTGGAGTGTGAACCAATCTGCTCTCTACCATATGTAAGCAATACATTAACTAGAGCTATGGTCGTACCGGACTAGGGTTGAATTCTAGATATCAGGAAAAGCACAATTTATCTTGTTCTGTTCAACAGGAGCTGTCTCCAGAGAGAAGGGTGTGTCTGGATTATAACTGCGTCGAGCGTGATCTCGTTCCCTGTGTTGCTATGGAGACCTGCCTGCCAGTGGATGTCGCATGTGATGGTGTCTGTCCGGCTGGGATGGCACGCTGCCCCACCACCAACCTGTGTCATGTGACCTCCCTTTCTGAATCATGTGACGGCTCCAATGTCACATGCCTCATTGGCCAGAGCCTAGTTCAGCGTGCAGATGAAATGCGTAGCTGTGTTGTCACTGGCAACCTGCCACCTGCAGCTGGACTTTGCACCAGTGATGATGTTTTCTGCGAAGAGTTGGGTCGTTGCTCAAACAGATCCTCCCCTTACCTCTGCCAGCCGTGCCCAGGGCAGCTGATTCCTTGTCCTGGCACAGGTGAGTGCGTCCCTGATCCAGCTCGCTGCTGCAATGCCAATGAGCAATATTGCGATATTCTGAGCAGCTGCTTGCAAGTCGGCCAGAGGTGTGAGCTACCCAATGTCGCCCCCACTGTCACCTCTGACCTCATCTTTCTAAACTCGTTAAGAACCCTCAACGAGGAGGCTGTCCCCTCAGGGGGTGGTCACATAATATCTGTGTTGCTGGGCGACCCTGGTGTGGACTCCCAGGGTGAGGAGGTGAGTCTTGCTATACTGGAGGCTTCAGACATCCCTACCCAGAAAGGGGAGTGGCAGTTTGCTCTCAATGCCAGCTCTGCGTGGGTGAGGATAGACGGAGGTCAGCTCTCGGAGAGTACAGCCCTTCTCCTTCCCAGCTCAGCTCGGGTGAGGTTCGTACGAAGGTCCGTGCAGCTAGAAGGAGCAGTGTGGCTCAGGGCTAGACTGTGGGATGGAAACTCGGATGGGTACCTCAGTCCTCGTCAGGATCTAGTTCGTTCCGTGCCCCCCACTATCTCCTCCACCATCCCCTTCACGCAAACAGGCCCTTTCAGTGAAAACTCACTCCTCTTGGCAGTTCTTGTTCACCCACTGATAATTCCTCCATTTTTCAGCCCACTAGCTTCACAGCGGTTTGCAAACATTCAGGAAGATGTCAGCTTCTCTCAGAACTTTGGGAATTCTCTGCTGGAGTTGGTTCAAGCTGTGGATGTCACAGATTTTCAGATTCTCCCAGAGGACAGAATCGAGGGATTTCCAACATCCGCTTTCCTCTCATACGAGCAGCTGCTCCCAGCGGGGGTCAGGGGTCAGTACTATGTGGATGTCAGGAGAGTCAACCCCACACGTATTGAGCGTCGTCAAGCTCTTCAGTCCGGGCAGCTGCCAGGAGTTGCCGTGGAGATGGATGCATTCGACACGTCCTCCTTGGGAGTGTGGCAAGTGGCCTTCAGTGATGATCCAAAGCTCTTCCTGAATCTTGAGTCCATTTTGACAAACAGCTCAGACGTGGTTCTGCTGAACACCACTGCAAGGCTACGCTTCCTTCCCAATCTAAACTTCTGTGGAACAGCCTCCATCTTGCTGGCCCCCTGGGATGGATTCTGGAACAGCTCTGTGGCCACCAGGCTCATCAGCGGTTACATCACCACCGGCTCACCCCAAGGTACCCTCCTTCCCACTCTCTCTCAGTACAACCTCAATGATTGGATCCAGAAGGAGGTGGTTGTGGAATGCGTAGCAGACCCTCCTCAGGTTCTGGTACCAGTTGTCCAGGCTTCTCCCATTCCATACCGCCTGGCGTATCGGTATGAGCGGCTCTTTACAGTGCTTGTTGAGAGGGAGGAGCTTGCACTGAGGAGCGAAAGGAGCAACTTTGCAAATTTCCTACAGCTGATTCTGCAACATGCTGTCACCTTGAAGAAATTCTCTCCAGCTGAGGAGAGGAGGTATGTATGTGTTCATCTTCTGCAGATATGTAGATTGACTGTTCCAACTACTTGGTTGATTTTTTCTTATATTTAGGACACAAGTCAGCTTCAGTGTTGAGAATGACGCACTGAACTTTGAAGCAGTGCATGCTCGCATCTCAATGAGGAGGGACACTCTGGCCATGCTCGGATTCCAGATACTAAACATCTCACAAGGTTAGTACAACAATCACTGATGTCTCCTTTGTGTAATTGACAAGTTCTCTTTCTTTCATTTCCAGATGCATCCTATGGCCCAGGAGCTGGCTGCTCTGGTGATGCCCCTGCTCATTACCATGGTGATCAGGTCAACTCCCTGGTATCCACTGTTGCTTTTGATGCAGAGAGTGACTTCCTTGGTGCTGCTGTCGTGGATGCCACGCCCACCAATGGTGGGGTGTGGCAGTATCACCGTGGCAATTGGACGACGCAGGAAGACGCTGCAGCACAATATAATCCGGATTCCAACACCTGGGTTAACTTTCCCTCCAATATTCAGGAGACTAATGCTCTTCTTCTTCATGGCAATGACAGAGTACGCTTCCTCCCTCGTCCTGGATTCTACTGGGATTCTTCAACAAGTGATGCTCCTTCTATTTCAGTTAAACTGTGGGACAATTCCTTGGGGGAGTATGCTTCTCCCTCCTCTTTGCCTCCCAGTGAATCGGCCATCTCCAGCATCAACACTGATCCTCTCGTTGACACTGTTCAGTCTCTGTACCGCGAAGTTGGCTTCTTCAGTGCTACCATGGTAACCGTCACAGCTGCTCGCTACGGCTGTGATGGAGAGCTGGACTCCCGCTTGGTGCACGACCAGTGCTGTGTGTGTGGTGGGGGAGGGGAGACGTGTGCAGGGTGTGATGGTGTGAGGGGGAGCAACGTGGGGAGGGACTCGTGTGACCAATGCGGAGGCACGTCATCCTGCTTGGGATGTGACTCGATCCCATTCTCCGGTACGGAACTGAGACAGTGTCAAGTGTGCTTGAGCCAGATCTCAGTTCCAACGTCAGACCTGTCCATTCCTGACGACTCCCAATTCTCCACCTCCTCCTTCACTGATTGCCGTGGCGATTGTCTTGGCAACGCACTCCTGGACGGCTGTGGCATCTGCTCAGGTGGCGGGATGTCACATGACTTCAACTCGGACATGGACTGTGCAGAGACGTGCTTTGGCAACTCGACCATTGACAGCTGTGGTGTTTGCTCCGACCCCCAGCTTCCCCTCTTCAACATGGACCTCGACTGCACAGGAGTCTGTGGAGGCTCCTTCCAAACAGACTCTTGCGGAGTCTGCCAACTTCCCGGGAACAATGGTGAGGTGAAGGAGAATCGTGACTGCGCTGGAGAGTGTTTCGGCACGGCAGAGCGGGACAGCTGTGGGGTTTGCCATGGAGGGAGGACGGGGGTAGAGAGGGACTCAGCACTGGACGCCTGCGGGACATGCCATGGGGACAGCTCCACCTGTGTGGGCTGCGATGGGGGCGTGGCTAGTGGGAGGAGCATAGATAGGTGTGGCCAATGCGGAGGAAACAACTGTGGTTGCTTTATGCTGTCCTCTCTGACCCCCGACAGGGGCCCCACCACCGGGGGGACTCAGGTCCTCGTGCAAGGTGCTGGTTTCTTCCTCAATGACTCAACGCTCCTCCCGGGACTGAACTTTGACCCCAGTGCTCCAAACTGTGGGGCACCCACACGATTTCCAAGTGGTTCTGGAATCAGTTTCATCTGTCGGTTCTCCTTGCCCAATGAGCAGCTGCGTGTTCCAGGTATTCCCGTCAGCCAGGGGGGCGTGGTGTGTCCGACTGATCCAGCTGTCGCCACTGGGGTCTTCTCCGTCCAGATAAGCGTGAATGGTGGCCCCTTCTCCAACTCTGTTGAATACGTGTATGATGACTACTCCACCATCAGTCTCGATTCCATGTCACCTGTGGAATGGGAACTGGACTCCGAGCCCACTGTCACCTTCCGAGGAGATGGCTTCATCAATTCGTCATTCTCTGCCTGTTTGGTGTATGGCCTCCATACCTGCTTCTCTCCTCCTTCACCAGCACCCTTAGCTGGCTACACCACCATTGCTGCTGTCTTTGAGAGCAGCTCTGAAGTGAGGTGTGTGCTCCCCTCGGCTGCCACGCCCTGTAGGGTCAGAGTTCGCTTGTCTTTTGATGGGCAGGAGTCAGGGAGGGTGGAGTCTGAGTCTGTGAACTTCGTCTTCACATACCGATTCACTTCCCCTCGAGTGACTGACATCTCCTTCACCAATGACCTGTCAGGGCTGTCTGTCCAGTTTGACAGGCCAGCTGAGACCTCTGACCTCTCCACTGAGCCTTCCTGTGTTGGCATCTTCAGGGAGGCAACCTTCAATCTGATTGGTGGTCCCATGGCAACCTGCTCGTGGAGTACCAGCAGGCAGGATAGCATCACGGTTGCCTTGCCAACCACCGCTAGGGTCAGAGTACGCTCTCCTGTTACGTTCAGAGATGGAGCCATTGAGACGAGGAGGGTTGCTTATTCCTTTTCCATCACTAACCTCACAGTCGAAGTGAGTCCAGACTCCACTGCACCACTGGCTGTGATCAATGGTCCGAATTCAATTCCATTCTGTGGGGATGTCTCATTCTCAGGATCCCATTCCCAGCATCCAGGGTACTCTGGGTTCGAGTTTTACTGGTCTGTACTGGTCAGAGAGAGTAGCACTGAGAACTACACTGAGATATCTCGCTACCTCAATAGCCTTGGTACAGACTCACGTACAGTATCATTGAACTCTGACCTTTTCCTTGGCGGCGTGGAGTACTATTTGCAGTTGTATGTGATCAATTCTGTCGGACTCCGGAGCAAGACTGAAAGTGTGCGGCTGTTCAAGGATGCATCACCACGCCTGCAGATCGACATCCTTGGCTCGTCAAACAGGTCTATCGTGTTCGGTGAGCAGCTGTTGGTGAGTAGCTCCGTCCAGGGGCCGCTATGTGGAGAGGAGGGGCAGGGGGTCTTGAATTTTCGCTGGGAGTTGGTTCGAGTGGTTGATGAGAGACGAAACATTACAGTTTCCGAGGACATCAGCAACATCAAAACCAGCCTCCATCATGTGACCATCCCTGCCGAGAGATTCGCTGAAAATGGCAACTATATCCTGTCCCTTACCCTCACCTCATCGGCACTTCCTGGAGGTGTGGCTAGGGCAGAGATTAATGTCAGGGTTTTCCCCTTTCCTCTAAGAGTGCGAATCCATGGAGGGAACAGGACGATATCAAACGAAAGCGAGTTGGTTCTTGACGCTCGTAACTCCACCTACAGCTCCGAAGCTGCCACACCCCCAACTTTCACCTGGATGTGCCGCGTGGTTGATTCCGTGGATGCCTGCTACAACCAGACCATCATGGGAGTGGACATCCCCATCCCCATTCTGGTACCAAACTCAGACTTTGTCACGTTCCCAAGCTCCACTCTGGCTTCAGGCCAGTCCTACGTGTTCACCTTGCGGCTGGAACAGGGCGGAGCGGTTGCCATGGGGACGGTCGTGCTCAGAGTGGTGGAGTCTGAGGTGCCTGTGGTGGAGGTGAGCAGTCCCCTCTCTGAGCTGTCTCTCTCCGCGGAGGTGACGTTGTCTGGGCATGTCTTCTCCCGCCTCCCTCTGCGAGGAGCTAGATGGGAATCAGTGCAGCTGGAAGGTAAGTGTGCGGTTGGCCAGTACGTAGCCAGTTTTACAGAAGTAGAGTGATAATTTTGCTCAATCCAGCTGGTCAGCCACTAAATATAATTTCTGTCAACTATTTCTAGGTTACGGGTTCCTCGACTTTTCCCTCCCTGGAGTGGTGAGGAGCCAAACTCTCTACAATGCACCCCAAGCATCATCATCACTTGCTGCCGATGCCTCCGCTGGCTTTGCAGCAGCTCAAGTCTCACCAGCCACCATCAACAGAGCCAACCTCATTCTCAGTCCTCAAACTTTGGATCCAAACTTGTCCTACATCTTCAGGCTGACTGCCGAGAATGATGCCGGTTCCAGCTTTGCCGAGATTGTCATAGAAACGGACTCTCCACCCACCTCAGTTGATGTCACTGTCACCCCTACGTCCGGAGTAGCCATGGAGACGGAGTTTGAAGTGACGGTGTTGGGAGCACTGGACAGTGCTGAAGACTCTCCTTTCCTCTACCAGTTTGGTATCATCCAGGAAGGAAGTGGAGGAGTGCGGGACGTGCTGTGGATATCTGGTGTGCAGAGCTCTCCTTCTCTCCAGACCGTCCTCCCAAGTGGAGCTGAAGAGAGAAACTACACCCTCGCCATTCTCTCTCGAGTGTTTGATCGTAAGGGAGGCTACACCGATACTCTAGCTGAGGCTTCCATCCTTCCCAATCCCTCAGTATCTGACGGATTCTTTAACGACCGCCTTCGCCAGCTGCAGGAAGATTTGGCTCGGAGCAAGGACTGGCGAAAAGCCGTTTCCCAGCTGGTGGCTTACCTTTCTGAGATCAACAAAAATGTGCCAGCTTCTTCCCAGAATCTCAAGGAGCAAAGTTTTGAGATATTTACAGCTGTATTGGACACTTACATCTTCCCAAGTTCGCCTCACTACCTCATGGCGTCCTCTCTCTTCTCCCTCATCACCACCAACCAGGGAATCCAAGATGCAGCCACACAGAGGCAGCTCAGTAGCCGTGTCCTCTCCATTGCTGAATGGTTCAAGAACGAAACTGCTCTAGAGGCCTCCTTCGTGTCCATTCCTTCCCAAGGGACTGGCCAGCCGCTGTTCCTCCAGAGTAGCTATCCCTCTCCAGAGGAGGAGCCTCTGTCCGATCAAGAAGCAGCTGTTGTGCTGTCGCCATGGATAAACATGCTGGAGATGCCTAGCAGCAGTGACCCCGAGGTCTCGCGGACATTTGCCAGGGGGAGTGAAGTGGTGGGTAGTGTTTTGTGTCAGCAAAGTTCCACGGGAGAGCACCCATCTTCCGTCAGCACCTCTCTCGTCACTATCCACACAGTTGCCGGCATCCCAATGGGACTCTTCAATCTCTCTGGCCACTTGGGAGACTTTGGTTCCTCAGTTTTATCTATCTACCAATCGGTTGCCTGTCAAGGGGAGGGTGTGCCCTGTTTGGAGGCATGTGTGGCTGGAATCTCATTCTCACATGACCTCTCAGTGGAGCGAACGCTAGGGGAAAGACAAAGACTACGGCTGGAGACCGGGACGCGACAGAAAATAGCCAATGCGATCGAAGGTTCAAATCCACAGGCCATGGAACTGATATCAGACGTACTATCCCTGTCAATTTCAATTCCATTCCAAGATGCTTATCTTTCAATTCGTGACCTAGCCACGCCCATCCGAGTGCTGATCCCCGTACCCCGAACCCCTCTCGCCAATGGCAGTGTGCCACTGTGCGTGTACAGGGAAGTGGGAGGGGCCAGCGGCTTTGAGTCAAGCTACGAGTGGTTGTTGGATAACACGACTTCCCCTTCCATCGTGGAAATTGGCTCCAAGGAATTCTTTTCCTGCCCCTTCTACCACTTGAGCGAGTTCGCCATTGGTGTCCTCCCTCCCCCCGTCATCACTGTCCCCCCACCCACAGAAGACCCGTCAACCATGCCCCCACCCACCACCATGACCACACCCAGGACTCCGGCAACCACACCCACTGTCGTCACTGAGTCAGCGACAAGTCCTGCTGGTCCCATAGCGGCCGTGGTGGTCATTCTCGTTGTGGTGGTAGCAGCTGCAGTAGTGATCGCAATCGTCTTCCTCTGCTACAGGAACAAGAAACGCAAAATGAGGATTCTCCCAGACGAGTCCTCAAGCGAGGAGAAGCCCGAGGCAGAACTCCTGCAAGCTGGTCCGCTCACTCCCGCCGAGTCTAAAATCCCCATGGACATCATACAGTGCCTCGAGGAGGGGAAGAGAACCAGGATGGGCAAGATGAACGTCCTTCCCTCCATTCGCCTCCGAGAGCTGAGGTTTGACATCGTAGACCACTTCACTTCCCTGAAGAACAAACCTTTCTACTTCCTCACGCGGCAGCTGTGCGATATCGACCCGACGACAGAGCAGCAGCAGTTTGTCAGCATTGTCTTCGGGGATAAGCCAATCTTCATCCGTGAGGTGACAGCTGAGAATCTACAGACGAAGAAGCACTTCTGCGTGTGCGGGAATGCAGCTCTGTTTGAGTGCTCCAACTGCCTGTCTCAGGGCTACTGCAGTCCGGAGTGCCAGCATTCACACTGGGCGGACAAACACCAGAAGGAGTGCAGCAGGCTCAGCGAACGCAAGCGCAGGACTGACGTCCTCTACAACAGACAGAGTTCCTCTGTTCCCCCGACATCACTGGCTCTCTCCCCAATCACCGAAACCCCACAGCGAGGGGCCATGGGTCTGGCATCCCCCACCTCCCCCACCTCACCCACAGACTGGAAAGGGTTCATGAGTCTGAAACGGACTGCTCCCACCCCTCAGGGCCATTTCCCCCCATCTCGCACCCGAGCAGTCAGCGTGCCTGCTCCCCCACAGAATATCACCTCCCTCGGCACCATGGCCAAGCGGCTGTCCGTCCAACCAGATCAGGGCCCTTCCACCAAGACCACACCCAATTTGGGCCCCCTGAAGCGTGTGCCTGGTGCTTTCAATCTCCCGGCAGACTCCGCCAACACAAGCCGCCCACAACAGCGGCCATCTTTTATCGGTACCCCTCTGTCACTAGGTGTCGCAGCTGCTTCCTCTTCGTACGGCCGCTCTCTGCTACAGTCTCCTCAGTACCCCCCAACTCAGGGGCCCTTCGTGGCCCAACCCTCACCCCTGGGCCCCCAAACTCAGGGGGCATTCTTCACCCGACCTCCCCCCCAACCTCCCCGTAGCACTGCACCTGCTCTATCCAGACAGCTCTCCATTCAGTCCGTGGGGTCCGCTGATTTTGCCACCTCCCCCCACGCTGCCACCTCGACGAGCATACGCAGTGCCCCCCTGCTGGAATCGGACGAGGGAGACTACAGCTCCTCGGGGAGTGATGCCAGTTCCGAGGGGGAGGAGAAGGGAGGGAGGAAGTCAGCATCATCCCGTCCTCCATCGCTAGCTGTCCGAAGGAGAGATTCAAGAGTATCTGAGTCATCTTCCTCTGAGGATGAATCATCCGAAGAGGAGGGCAGCAATGGCAAGACAAACTCACAATAGACTAAAACATTATTGATGCAGTTTTGTGATTAGCTAGATAGGTAACACATATTTTTTCCATCCTATTTTCCAATAGTACTAAAAACAGGCTTGATGCTGGTTTGAGCAAACATGAGCAGTGATAAAGCAACCACACTTTATTCACTAGTTATTCAAAACTACAAACAATGCAACACACACACACACACTACCCTGGCTACTAGTTAATGCCAACTAGAAAGTCAGACAAGAGTCTTAATCTCATCCAGTATGTTAGAGACCAGCTGAGCCTCGGTCCCTTTTACATTCACACTCAGCATACCAACACCCTGCACACAAGAGAGGGAAAAAAGATTAGAAGAACATCCAGCAAATGAAGGCTGCTTTCTTTCCGCTGGCCAAAGAGTGTCTACTGGGCTATGCAGCTACAACTGGTGGCATGTGCACACACGCACACACACACACACACCTGAGCTTTGACGAGGAGGCAGACATGGTGCTGTGCTATGGAGCAGCCATACAGAGAGGCACTGTCGTCTATCATCTCCACCACCACCAAGTGCAGTGCACTGGACAACACCCTCAGGGCACCGGCAAAGTCCCCAGTGTTAGCCAGCTTGACCTGATCAGCACAAAGTTAGCACTTCTAGCATGAGGACGCTAACACCATTTTCGGCAATGATCTCACCTTAGCTGACTGGGTGTCACACAGAGAACCACCACTGAGCAAACTGGAGAACCTATCCCTGAAATAGTCACACAGTGTAACTCGGTGTGAGCACAACGCGACCACAAGACTCACTGAGCACAGGGGACTGGACAGATGAAGGCTGAGCAAGGAAGGTGAACTTTGAAGTCAATTTTGTCTCCAGTTGTGCCCGATTCAGACTGCAATCAATCAAACACAGCATTCAACCTTCCTCCACCATCACCATGGCAGTGGACTCCCTCTCTAATCTGGCCACTTGTCCTAATTAGAGGGGGGCAGATTAGGAGGAGTCCACTGGCGCTGACCTTGACCATGTAGGTGGTGGTCCCCCGAAGTTTTTGGGGGACCAAGAAGCTCTGGACGTAGAAAATGAACTGA
>JAAGOD010045024.1_pt1 | contig 24026 bp, 34 predicted proteins | sample 8389681 | NCBI WGS metagenome assembly JAAGOD01 (sample SAMN13964374, study PRJNA552185) | sponge metagenome | biome: deep-sea hydrothermal vent fields; feature: spots directly above weak diffusing fluid; material: seawater and sediment | host: Tedaniidae sp. KZ-2020 ... | reverse complement strand
GGGGGGGGGGGGGGGGGGGGGGGGGGGGGGGGGGGGGGGGGGGGGGGGGGGGGGGGGGGGGGGGAAAGGGGGAGGGGCTGACCTGCAGGGAGATGTAATGCGTGTCCACCCTGAGCATCTTGCGTCTGAGCCTCTTCATCCAGACCCTGAGGCTGCCAAAGGGGGCAGCCTCCAGGGCCAGGGAAGGGGGGCAATACTGCACCCCCACAGGGGCCACCAGGTGACTGCACTGGAGCTGCTGCAGCTTCAGCAGGTCCTCACGCAGGGACGTCAGACATGACTGCAGGTAGAACTGCAGGCAGCAGACAGTGCACAATACAGTGGACACTACTAGCCAGCAGAGAGTACTGATTCAGCAACTTACTGCCTTGAGAGCACCAGCTGGCTTGCTGATGAAGACGTCCGCATCATTAAAGGAGTAGTAGGGCTGGACAAACATGCCAGTGGCCTCTGAGGGAGGGGGAGCCTCGCCCCCAAAGAAGCGGTCCTCCAGGGACACCAGGAAGTGGTTGGGGGAGCTGACCTTTGTCCTGAAGAGCATCTCCGGAGGGAGGTCGGCAAAGAGGAGGTCAGGGATGAGGTGGGAGAGGGTGAGGCGCGAGCTGTCCACACGCACCACGGGGGTACGAAATGCCTCCTGGACACAAACACAGGTGGAATGGAACAGGGCAGATGGAATGGAATGGGGACACATGAAGTGGAATGGAATGGAATGGGGACACATGAAGTGGAATGGAATGGTGTGTACCTGTAAGCACTCCCAGAGTGGAATGAGATCAAAGTCGGGGTCTGACTGGTCAGGCAGGATGGAGAGGCGGTTGCTGGTGCAGCTGTACTTGGAGACCACTTCCCAGGAGTTGGAAAACTTTGCAGCGCGACTGGAGGTGGCTGAGGAGGGGCTCAGGGGAGAGCCGGACATGCCCTCACTCATCTTACGGATGTACGCCATGCTGCCTTTGGACGAGGGGGTGCCACCGCTCTGTCCTGAACTCCCACTCTGTCCTGCTGTAGCTCCGTGAGACCTGGCTGTGGGGGAGAAGGCCCCTCCCTGCCCTCGGGCCGACTGTGGCCTTGAGTCCTGACCAGACGTGGCCTCACCAGCTGCATCCGTTTCTGCCTCGGGCTTTGGGTCGGCAGGGAGGGGAGAGTCCTCGGACACCTGCTGGGATTCACCGGAGTCCTCCAGGGCGCATGTATCCAGGGGCTCATGGTGGCTCAGGGGCACAAATACCTCCACCTTCTGCGGGCGGGAGGGGTCCAGGAGACATGGGTACTCCTCCTCCAGCAGCTAGGAGGAAAAAAAATCGATTTTGTGTAAGACTTCTCCCCCTGAAATTATTTCATTCTACCTTGTCTAGTTGCACTGTGATGAGTTTGAGCCAGCGAGCCTCAGTCTGCAGGGAACTGGCCACCACGTACACATCAATCCTGCCACAGTGAGGAAGGGGGTCCAGTCCAATGTCCTCCTCACGCACCCTCAGCCACACTCGGCTCTCCTCACCGCACACACACACAAACAGGTTCTTCTGCCACAGGTACAGCTTCACACCTGCAGACACACCTTACCAGTTAGTGTATGCACGCACAAACATACCAGTATGTCTATACCTGAGGGGAGGATGGTTGGCATGGTGACGGGAGGGTCGGGAGAGGTGGGGGAGAAGGACGCCGGACAGGGATCATGGAAGGCCACAATGGCGGCCACCACGCGGGTGAGGAGGTGGACGTGGAAGCAGGAGGGGAGGTAGGAGAAGACGTAGGATCTGCGGGGGGTGAGGGAGGTGGTGTCAGGGTCGCAGGACCGCGGCAGGGTGTGTGGGAGCACCGGCGTCAACAACATGGCCCCAGGCAGCAGTGGGGAAAACACCTTCAGGCTCTGCAGGAAGTGGAGGAGGTGTGAGGATGTGACAGAGGGGATGGGATGGTGGGAGGAGGAGGAGGAGGAAGGGGAGGGGTCCTGCTCCACGGTGAGGATAGGCTCCACTCCCCAGAGCATGCAGAGGTGTGTGTTAGCCAGGAAGTAAGCGCTGGGGTTGGCTTCCTGGGTCACCCGGCACGCAGTCACCGTGCGCTGGAGGAGACAGCCAATCAGCTGGGGGTCCACACACACCAGGGTTTCGGGGGGCTCAGGGTACTCGTGAAGGTACACCAGACCCATCTACACACACAGGACAACAGAAAAGTTGGTTGTTCCATGCAAAACAGCCATCTGCCTAGCATGCCACTACACCCAGTCTGTGCTCACCTGGTGGATGAACTTGATGGCAGCCCTGAAGTCGGGCTGAGGGGCATCGGCTAGCTCACTCTTGAGCTCCCTGAACTGCTCTCTGAGTTCCTGCAGTGTGTAGAACACCCTCTGCTGGCCCTCCTGGTTCTCCCGATGGCTGACCCTCAGCTGCCGCAGGACGTTCTCCAGGCGGGAGTACAGGCACGGCACATCCCTCGCGATCAGCGTGGAGTGAGGGAAGGGACTGATCTGGGTTGAGAAGGACCCACTTGCAACCTGCCAGGGCATGTGTGTTTGTTTGTTTGTTCATTTGCGTGTGTGTGTGTGTGTATGTGTGTGTGTACAGATGATGTGGCACAAACAGTGAGCAGGAACACACACCTTGTAGAGAGTCTTCTTGAGGTTTGGGATGCCCTCTCCAGTGGCAGAGCTGACAAAGTGGATCCTGAGGACGAGGGGCATGAGGGGGATGTCCGGCCCCTTCACCTCCATCACTTCCCCGGAACCCTGCAGGAGAGTGTCTGCCTCGTAGGAGGCCAGCATCTCCTCCCCGTGCAGGCTGCGCACGCTGGTGGTGGCCATCAGGCTGAAAGACCCGTTCCCTCCCTGCACGGCACAGAGATCCACTCACAGAGGGCAGGAGGGCAGGAGGAAGGAGGGAGAGGCTTGTATGTACCTGCTTGTTGTGGTGGCTGATCCACTGCAAGGTCGTCTTCTTGAACTTTTCTTTGTCCTCTCTGGTCTTGAAGAGGTCCATGTGTGTGAACACCACCACCACAACCACTCTCTCCATAGACATGGACTGCACATGCAAGTCTCAGTCAGCTCAGCCCTCCCTACAACGCACACCCCCTGTATAGCGTACCTGCATGTCGGCCAGCTGCTGCACCAGGTCGTGGATACCATTCATGGCGTCACACACCACCAGGTGCAGAGAGTTGCGGCAGTCAAAGCTGGAATACATGAACCCCAGCTCAGGGTCACCGCTAAAGTCCCAAAGGTCAAAGGTGAACCATCGGCTGCGGAAAGAGAATATTTCGCTTCCTCTGTATTTCCACTCCACCACCTGTAACCATGGAAACAGTCATGTGACTGTCACACGACTGAAAGAGGACTCACATCTAGAGCCTTGGAGGAGTCCGTGGTAGCTGCTCCAGTGATCTTTGAGACGAGTGTTGTCTTCCCCGAGTACTGCGGGCCAACCAGAACTACACGCAGACTGCTCCAGGGCAGTCTGCTCTTCAGCTTCAGCCTCAGGTAGCGCAGGACGGCCTGAGGCCCCTCCCCCACAATATACAGTGGAGGGTCCGTCAGAGACAGCCCTTGCAGCAATAAGGTGGTCAGCTCCCTCATTCTGCCTAGTTCAACAGGGAGCTGGGAGATCTGTGGAGTAGGGAGGGAGAGGGGGAAGAGAGGGAGGGAGACAGGGAGGGGGTTTGGCAGCTGGCTAGAGAGCAGCGTGCAACTCCTGACCTGAGTGTTGTGAGAGATGTCGAGGTGGTGGAGGGAGAAGAGGAGGAGGAAGCGAGGAAAGGCATGGAACAGGTTGTGGCTGAGGTCCACATACCAGAGCACCGTGGAGACCAACTGGCCCACCTGCGTCCCCCTGGGGGGGGTGTCCTCCGTCAGCCTGTTGTGGGAGGCCTTGAGGTACTGCAGGTGGGAGTGGTCCCTCCAGTGTTCCACTCCGGGGAGGGAGGTGAGTCTGTTGTGAGAGACGTCTAGGGACTCCAGCAGGGGAAGCTGGAAGAACTCGCATGGGATGGAGGGCAGCTTGTTGTGAGAGAGGTCTATATGGGTGAGGTGCTTGGTCTCCATGGCGGCCTGTTCCAAGAAGGAGGGTAGGAACACGGGCAAGGAGATGTCCCGCCAGGAGAGGTGGAAGGTTCGGGTGACCTCAATGGTGGGTCTGGTGTCCTGGATGGCCAGTGCGTTCTCATCCCCTTCCTCCAGCAGGATGCTGGAGTCTTCCCAGGACAGCAGCTCAGACAGGTCCTTCAGCTCCAGCTGCTGGAACTTGGGCACCTCCCGCAAAGGGTATTCCCCTGCAACAGAGCATGCTCAGTACGGAGTTCTAGCAGCAAGGGGGCGTGGCTCACCCAGCAGGTAGTCCCTGATGACCATGGGATACTTGTCTATGATGTCCATTGGAATGGGGTAGCCAAGGTCACGCAGGTGAGTCAGAATATTGGCACTGTTGCTGGCAATGGCCCACTCCATCACCTGGGACCATTACAGTCACGTGACAGTCACATGCATTAGTAAAGGCACTTCATTGCCAACATAGTCCCTCCCACAACATACCTCTTGAACAAATATCTTCTGTTCCTGCTCAGTTGTAGTTTTGATCTGAGGGAGGGATTTGGGGAGGAAGGAATGGAATTAAGGGCTGGGGATGCAAATGTACAAGACCCACCCACCACATAGTCATTGATGAGAGGGCGGGCCATTATCTCCTGGAAGGCCAGGAGGATGGAATCCGTGAACTTGGTGCTAGTCTCATAGTAGGGAATGGGGTTGGTGCTCCCGCTCTGCTTACGACAGAAATCCTGGAACAGCACATATGCAGTGAGACAATGCACATGGCAATGCACCATTTCACACACACACTGCCACATACCAGTGCCTGCTGGGTGGTGACCTCCCTGTTGTCCTGGAGGTCAGCCTTGGTGCCCACCACTGCCCTCAGGGCCACAGGAGACACACGCTGAGCCGTCTCCATCAACCCTTGCAAGCTCTTGAAAGACTCCTGGAAAACACAGAACAGCAGGTTGCATCATTGAGTGTGCCTCCACTGCCCAGCTCTCTGCTGACCTACCAGCTGGGTGAGGTCGAACAGCAAGATCGCCATGACGGCTGGGACCAAATGCTGGCGTCCAGGATTGTCCACAATATGAATGTTGATCTCCCTCCCACAGATAGTGACCTTGGAGTACCTGCTGATCCCAGTTGCATTCTGGCAGTGTTGCTACACACACACACACAGTCACCATAGCAATAGCCTGCCAATCAACACTCACAAAGCAGTGGTTGATGAAGGTGGTCTTGCCCACTCTCTCCTTCCCCAACACCACCACTGAAACCTCTGACCTGCAAAGGGAAGATAAATAATCAATGAAGCAGCTGGCTGGCTGGCTGGCTGGCTAGCTACACAGCTGACTAGCACAGTACAGCTCACCCATCCATATGTAGCTCTTAGCTAGCAGTCTGCAAGTCTGCACCACTCTTTCTCATCACCCCTCTGAGGCTAAGCTCTGTGCTGCACACTACAGAAGGCCTTTTTGGGGGGGGGGGGTGGGCCGGGGGAAACTGTTCTTGGGGATCATGTGACAGCAAAGAGGTATGGGTCGTCTCAATTAACATTGTAAGTTGGTAAGGCATCGTCACCAAAACATCCACATTAAAAAAAACTGTGTGCAAGGTTTCAGAGGCTTTGTTTGGAGACTTCCAGCTCTAGCTACCTATCTCTAGCCAGCACTGGTGTGTCTTCGGAAGCAGAAGGTGACTACCTGTTACGTAGTAGTGTTTACACATAAGTACGCGCATATAAGTAGGGCTCTCAACAAGTGGGCAGCCACTGTTCTAGTTGACCTTTGTGTTGGTAGCCACTAGCTAAACAGCTAGCTAACTATCTGCTACTAGCAGTTCATTCTCGCTTGTCAGTGTACAGCAGAATACTGCGCTTTTAGTAATTCACTTTTTCTAGGATTCGTGGCAGTGTGTGAGAGCAAGTTGCCTACAGCTGTTTCATTGTCTCTCCAAAAAGACACTTCCTTTTTGATGTCTCGCTTAGAGAAAGTGAATCTGAAATGGGAGAGCCTCTCCATGAAAATAAGGGGTTCGATCAACATCCCAGAGGTGGCTCTTCCCTCTGTCCCCCTCCCAACCGTCCCCCTCCCAACTGGTCCCCCTACCACCACACTCGTTGAGTCGACAGAGGAGACCCCCCCTGAACCCTTCTCCCCCACCTTCTCTGAGGACAGTGGGCGCTGGACTAGCACCAGCCTCTGGCCGTCAAGTAAATATTTGGTGTATGGTGGTCCAGGGTTTTCCATAGGGATATTGGACTCAACGACAGGGTCCTTAGAACGTTTACCCATCCCCGTGCCAACACTGTCCATCATAGAAGCTGCTGATGCCAGCAATTTTTCCCTCTCCAAGATTACCTGTCTGACGCTGGCTGGTGAGGCCCAAGTTTGGGCCGGCACCGAGACTGGCAGTTTGCATGTGTTTGACCTTGAACCAGGCCCTCGGCTTAGTAACCATGGTTACTCTAAGCTGCCAGACCCTGTGAGCTGTCTGCGAGCAGAGCAGCTGGGCCCAAGTCGCGCCATCTCCTCCATCAGCTCAGGGGGGGAGAGACGGTCGGCCATGCGGACAGAGGTGCTGGTGGGGTCTACCAACAACACTCTCACCATCATCAGCGGCGAGGCAGACGAGAGAGGAGGCCTGCGCAGTGTGGCACGCTGCCCTCGCAAGATCATCCAGCTGGAAAGACAGGTCTCTGAGAGAGGTCACCAAGGGGTCAACTGTCTGGCTCTGGTGTCAATGCCACTGGGCCCAGCCATGGAGGAGTGCTACTGGTGTGGGTGTGGCTCCACCATTGTCATACTCAGACGCTCAAACTGGAAGATCGTCAAGTGGCTGGACGGCTCAAGTGCGGAAGGGCTACTGTCGGACATGCAGTGTGTCGTGCACCTGGAGGCCAGCGAGTACGGAGTGTGGTGTGCCGTCAGCGAATCTCCAGCCATGCTGCTCTGGGATGCAAGGAACTACACCCTCAAGCTCAGGATATCATGCTTGTGAGTCAGGCATGTGCATGGGGGGAGGGAAGCCTACTCCAGCTGTTTCTGGGGGTTGGGTGCATGTTGCTCACATGTGGTAGGTACATGCTGATACACATTGATTGATACAGTTCCAAACTGTTTACATGTTGGATCCCCCCCTACTGTATTGCATCATGGAAACACAGAGTCCTATAACAGTATTCACAATGCAGTCATATGATGGTGTGTGTGTGAGGGGGAATACTGCTATATTCATGCTGCACACTACCGGATCTTGAAAGCATCTGAGCGGGAGTGGGTGTGCTCTGTACAGAACCCAGTCACACACCTCACTGCCAATGAATTAGTAATTGCGCATGTATTGAACAGCATGTGGAATGGAAGTGCAGGTAGTTAGTGGTGTCTCTGTGGAGGTCACATACCTGATACCTCATGTTCCTGAGTGTATTAGTGGTCTGTGGGGAAATAGCTAATGGCCTGGTAATGGTGTGTGGGTGCTAAAGCCACTGTTGGTGGTGGGGATTAGTTTCCTGGTGATGATTGTGGCTTTCCTATGTGTACACAGTAGCTGTGATGTAACAGAAGTTGACATAACTATTATCTTCCCTGCAGCAATGCTGGGCCAGAGGCACCTGTGGAGAACCGGAATGCCCAGGTGACATGCCTGGCGTACAGCGACCCCCTGCTGATGGTGGGGACCCAGGGAGGCTACCTCCTTGTCTTCTCCATCCACACCAAACACCACCTCAACAGAACTAGACACGCGAGTCTTCCTGGTGCTGTGCTCCACTCTCTCCCCAGCTCCCCCAAACTCTCCCTGGCCCACCGCAGCCATACCAGAAAGCTTGACTACAATCCTGTGGCTGCCATGCACTGCTGCTCCAAACCCATCGTGCGGATTCACCCCCTGGCCATGCAGGGGGGGGTGTCCAACAGCACCTCCCCCTTCCTGCTGTCTCCCGGGCATGCTGTCACCATGCTGGTGCTGTTTGGGGAGCCCAGTGCGGAGGAAGGGGACCACAGTACAGCCACTCACAGCTCCGTGCAGCTCTACGAGATGGTCAGCTCCCCCACAGGCTCCCCCATGGCCAGCCCACAGACCATCACTGGACGATTCTCAACGGGCTCCACCCACTCCCTGCCAGTCTCCGCCCACAGGAAGTGCTCCCTGCAAGACTTAGATGCCATGCCAAAGCTGAGCATCTCAAGAGTGAGCAAGGGAGCGCTCTCCTACCTACCCCTTCAGGACAATTCAAGATGGTAACATTCCTGCAAACATACGCAGTCATCTATTTTTAAACAACTTGACATCATCATCATTGTTGAGTGAAAACTACTGCACAGTTTTATCATGAAGTGATGTATTTTGTGTCCCATACCCTACCATGAATGGATAGCGATCAGTCAGCTGTCAGCAGCACTGTTTGTCCATGCAGCAAGCATGGGATGGATTGGACGGGACTTTTTTGAAAGAATCCTTCACTGAAACTGTTTGGTCTAAATACAAAGAAGTGTACTCTAAAGGTTTTGCATATTAGCAGGTTGCATTGTGTGAGTAGAAAGGATCTCATCTCCTTTGCCGCATTCACTGGAGTGAGTGGACAGAAAGCATTTTCACTAGGCTTCTCCTTTTACAGTATATTCACTAGAGTGAGTGCTGGTTGTGGAGGAGATTGGCTGTGAATCCACTTGACCTTGTGCATGTGACAGGACATTGAAAGGACAATGGTATTCACTCACAAACACAGTGGGGTGTGGCTGGTGGGTGGAGCTTGTTGAGTGAGCAGGTGTGGGTGGTCCTGTCTTTGCCAGTGCTGGGTGGGGTGTGGAGGATGGGCTAGCCTTCCCCAACAGCAGTGCCTTCATAACATGTAGTTCCTGCACAATTTTCAAGGCTCATTAATTTTTGATACTTAGGAAAAAAATAATCCTTTATAAAAATGGGTATTGTAGTTATTAACACCTCCAAGTGCTAATTATGGGCCCCTTTTATGAAAGGACCCCAGATTGGAAAAACCTTGGCTATAATAAGTTTAGCTAACTAGAGAGGTAAACAAGATACTTTCACACCAATTAGCACCTGTAGGTGTGAAGTTACAGACTATGTACTTCTCTGTGGTTTAGGAGTCTCTCCAAATCTGCTGCCATCTGGTTCTTGGTCTCCACCAGCAGACTTTTCTCTCTCTTGACTGAGGCGAGCTGTCCCTCCAGCTGTGCTATCCTCTCCTTGCCCTGCTGCAGCTGACTACTCTGCTCCATCACTCTCTTCATCAGGTAGCCACTGGGCTGCTGAGAGCTCTCCACCAGCTCCCGGCTGGTCGCTAGCTCTCCCTTGAGCTCAGACGTCTTCACCTCCTCTGCCTTCACCTGGCTCCTCAGAGAAGCGTTCACCTTCTCCAGTTGCAGGACCCTCCTGGCAAGGTGGACACTGCACAGTGGCAGGAGAGGGGTATGCTGGGTGAAACTGCAACTTATGCCACTTCTCACTTGAACTCACCTCTGCTGCAACCTTCGTTTGGATTGGGTGGGGACAGAAGTACCAAACCCATAGGAAAACAGCACTTTCTCTGCTTCACAGGAGTCTTCCACTGCAGACGTGAAAGTGGAATGATCCCTCCTCCCTCCCTCCATCCCTCCCTCCATCCCTTACTCTGTGCTGACTGCATGACTATGTCATCCAGCTCCTTCTCAATTTTCTCGTAGCCCTGCAGTCGCTGGTTCAAGTCCTGCAGCTGTGCCTCCAGCCCCTTCACCTGCACCTCCTTGCTCTTCTCCAGGCTCCACAGCTCCTGAGTCAGCACCTCAACCTGAAATTTTTTTTGCAGTGGACTACTAAAATAATGTAGCACTACCACACCAACCTTCTTGTGGTGCTTTTCTTGGTCCAGCTGAAGGCGTTTGAGGTCTCTGATGGCTTCTTGGTGCACCAATGCAGTTCTTTCCTTCTCAAACCTGACCACCTGCAGTTCCCCCTGCAGCTCAGCCAAGTGCTTGTCGGAGGACCCCTGGAGGGAGTGGTACCTGCGAGAGGGGGAATGGGAAGGTTACAATGGTGAGAGAGGGAGAAAGAAAGGTCTTACTCTTTCAAGAGACTCTCATATTTCTCTGTCAGTTCCTTTTCGGCAGTCTTAGCCCTGTCCCTCTCATTGACAGCAGCATCCCTGCACTCACTCAGGACTCTGTTCTCTCGCTCATACATCTCCCGTGTCTGGGTCCGCAGCTGGTCCATCTCCAGAGCAGTCCGAGTCCTCAGGCCTTCCAGCTCTGATTCCAGTCTGTGGTCACATTCCGCATGCTGCACCTCCCTACAACACAGCAACCCAATATCACAACACCAGCTGTCACATGACACCAGGTAGGGTGTCACATGACACCACCACCACCACACACCTGGTCTTGATGAGCTGCTGGTAGAGTCCTTCCTTGGCCTGTTTGGCTGCGTTGAGCTCAGCACTCACCTCTTGGAGTCTCTCCTCTCCGAGGCTCAGCTTGTGGCTCAGCTCGCTCACCTGCCCACCCAGGTACGTCTTGTCCTGCTGCAGCAGGGCCACTGACTGCTGAAGGGACGACAGCTGCATTGTGTAGTGCACGTCAAACACACTCCACAGCCATAGGAGATCAACTCACCTCTTTAGTCAGCTTATCAAGGTCCACCATGTTCATCTTCTCCTTCAGTTCTGCTCCAGCCACTTGGGTCTGGACTCTCTCCAGTCCTGCACGCAGTGAGTCTCTCTCCCTGCACACATAACATCACTCACACATTCCACACCAGCCACCACCTGGCTCACCGTTTCACAGTGTCAAAGTTGTCCACCTTGTAGTTGCCCTCCCGCACTTCAGTCTTCACTATCTTCACCTCCTGAGTCAAACTTGAACACTGGGCTTCCAGGGTATTCACTCTCTCTTCAGCTTGCTTCAGATTCTGCCCAATCAGAGAGGCTCACTACATGGTCTAATAACAGCTGTACCTACCTGTTCCGATACAGCACACTCCATATCCTTACTGGCCAACTGCTCATTCAGCATGCTGATAGACTGCTGGAAGGATTTGAACTGTTTCTGTAGGGGGTTGGCAAACTCATACAATCGAAGCTGGATGAATTCTTTGATCGTCAGAGATGCTGGGTCAGCAGATTTGAGGTTGTGGTATTGCGAGTCCTTGAGAAGAAGGTTTGCTCCCAGTGCAGCCTCAACTTCTTCCCTAATCCCCGCTAGCTCCAATTCAGTGTCCCTTTGTGCCACACCCTCTTTCTCCACCCTAGCCCTCTCCCCCTGGAGTTTTTCTCGAGCCCTCTTCAGCTCCTGCTCGTAGCCGTGGCTCAGGGACTGCACACGCAAGGAGAGCAGTTTCTTTTCATGCTGCGCATCGGCAAGCAGTTCCCTCAGCTCCTCAATTTGGCTAGCCTGTTCATTCTGGGCAGTGTCAATGATGAGCTGCTTCTGAGACAACTCCAACTTCAGTAGCTCTACGGTGTGGAGCAACTGTCTCTTCTCTAACTCATCTCTGTTGACAATAATGACAAAGTTTACCCTCATTTCTATGTGTTATGATAACTGACTGACCTGGTGACATCCAGACGGTCTCTGCTGTTGCTTGACCTGCTCCTACTGGAGTCCAGGGTCACCGAAAGGGTGGTGGACAGGTCTGTAGGAGTGAGAGCTGTGGTGTCCACCTCTGATACATCTGCCATCTTTGTTCCACTGTTTTGAATATCCCGCCCTTTAGATCTCGTGACCAACAGCCTTCTTGTCACGTGACATCGTCAGGGTTTTCACACCAATCAGATTGCCGTTTGCTGATGAGATCATCTGACCGCAACCTATTTAGCTGAAAATGGCTGCAGAGATGAACTGAATCTCTGAATGGTCTTAGAGCTAATGGCGCAAAGCTTCCTGAGCTGAAAGAGTGTAAGATATTTAACCCCAGGAAGATTTAGGATACTGTCTGTAAGTTTTTCTATCCCTTTTTGCTCTAGCCAGTAGATATGTCTAGTAAGCTTTGTGTAATATTAGAAAAGTTGAAAGCTGTGTAGCTACAAAGCTAACTGTGTGAGTAGTATTACCACCTGTTAGCTAGCTAGCCAAATTTGTGACACTGTTGAGCAGCTGTGTGTGGCTCCCCTATATTTTTCACTGTGATCGCACCACACTTTAGGCTGGTCCAGTGAGTCCCTTGCCCACCATGATGCAACAGCTCGTCTTCTCCAATGGCTCCACTGGCAGCGAGCACCTCGACCACTACCAGAGCCTAGACAAAATAGACTCGGCCACTTTGGCGGAGCTTGCTCATTCTGAGTATCAGTGTGGGAACTACGACCGCTCGGAGCAGCTCTGCATGGAGCTCTGGAGGAGAGAGACGGACAACACTGGATGTTTGCTGCTCTTGTCTTCCATACACTTCCAGTGTAGGAGGCTTGACAAGTGAGTAGAGTGTGTATGGGAGAGTAAAGTGTGTAGCTAATACAATGACTTTCAATGACCATGCTATATACAATACCTCTACACATTTCCTACATTTATCTCTAGGTCGGCTCAATTCAGTGCTCTGGCTATTAAGAAGAACCCACTGTTGGCTGAAGCCTACTCCAATTTAGGGAACGTTTTCAAGGAGCGTGGGCAGCTACAGCAGGCTCTGGATAACTACCACCATGCCGTCAGACTGAAACCTGAGTTTGTGGACGGGTACATTAACCTGGCAGCTGCTCTTGTGGCGGCGGGGGAGCTGCACCAGGCTGTGGACGCCTACCTCACAGCACTGAGATACAACCCAGTGAGGACTCAACTCTCCTACCTTGCCTTGTGTTCACACTCTCTCTCTGCAGGATCTCTATGGTGTCCGCAGTGACCTGGGCAACCTGTTCAAGGCTCTGGGTCGGCTAGAGGATGCTAAGGTATTTCCCACCGTGTGGGTGTGGGTGGGGGGTTAGCTGGACCCTTTATTGTGGTCCTCAAAGTCGGGCTGTGGAGATGTTGGCTCTTGGTGGTGAATTTTAGCCTGAAGATATTGAGTTAGGCCATCTGGCTGGCTTCATGATGTGTGTTGGTGACCATGGTTATGTGATAACCATCTGTGGCCTGCTCTGCAAGGTTTCCAAGCCTTCACTCGGAGCACCCCTTCACACTCTGGCCTTTGCTTCAAGTGTGGGGAGACATTTCTCGACTCTGCCTTCTTTCAGTCTTGCCCCACCAAAGGCTAGAATGCAGCACTATCAGCCCTTGCCATCACTGTCTCTCTTTCCCCTGTGCAGGCGTGCTATATGGAGCACCCCTTCACACTCTGGCCTCTCCACCCATCACTTCAAGTGTGGGGAGACCAGGCATTTCTCGACTCTGCCTTCTTCCAAGGCTAGAATGCAGCACTAACAGCCCTTGCCATCACTGTCTCTCTTTCCCCTGTGCAGGCGTGCTATATGAAGGCCATTGAGACTCACCCCAGCTTTGCTGTGGCTTGGAGTAATTTGGGTTGCGTCTACAATGCACAGTCTGAAATATGGCTGGCCATACATCACTTTGAAAAGGTGTGTGTGGAGGTGTATAGAGTCCCTTTGGCACTGAACATTCTTCACTCTTCCCTTCCTTTCCCCTTGCCTCAGGCTGTGCAGCTGGACCCGACCTTCCTGGATGCCTACGTCAACCTGGGCAATGTGTTGAAGGAAGCGAGGATATTTGACAGAGCCGTGGCAGCATATCTTCGTGCCCTGGGGCTGAGTCCCAACCATGCCATAGTGCACGGCAACCTTGCCTGTGTCTACTACGAGCAGGGGTAAGGAGGGGGGTAGCACCCTCTCTCATCTGTTAATGTGCTACTATTCTGTCCTGGCTGTGTGTAGATTGGTGGAGCTCGCCATTGACACTTACAGGAGGGCCATAGAGCTGCAGCCTCACTTCCCTGACGCCTACTGCAACCTGGCCAACGCTCTCAAGGAGCAAGGCAAAGTAAATGAGCACACACCTGCTCTGCTGCTGGTGTAATGGATCCCTATTATGTGTCTGTGTAGGTCACTGAGGCAGAGGAATGCTACAATACTGCCCTTCGCATGAATCCCAGTCACGCTGACTCTCTCAACAACTTGGCCAACATCAAGAGAGAGCAGGGCCACATTGAGGACGCCATCACTCTCTATGGGAAGGCTCTGGAGGTAAGACTTGTGTATGTGCATGCGTGTGTGTGTACGTTTGGAAGCTGGCCAGTGCTGGTCCATTCTCCCACTCCCCCTCCCCCAGTGTGTGGCCTCAGAGCATTCTTTTCCCACTGGCTGCCGTGCTGTCCAGGGATGCCCTGCAGTGGATAGTGTTGTGACCTGATAAATTCTTTTCCATCAGATTATGCCGGAGTTTGCCGCTGCACATTCGAACCTGGCCAGCATTCTCCAGATGCAGGGAAAACTCAGAGATGCCCTCATCCACTACAAGGAGGCCATTCGGTAAGCCCCTCTTCCCTCAGCTTATGCTTCATAGTGAAAGAGTAACATTGAATTGGTGCCCTCCCTAGAATCCACCCCAACTTTGCTGACGCGTATAGCAACATGGGCAACACTCTGAAGGAGATGCAGGACATCAATGGTGCCATGCAGTGCTACAGCAGGGCCATCCAGATCAACCCTGCCTTTGCTGACGCTCACAGCAACCTGGCCTCCATCCACAAGGACTCAGGAAACATTCCTGAAGCCATTTCCTCCTACAAAATGGCACTTAAACTCAAGCCAGACTTTCCTGATGCCTTTTGCAACTTGGCACATTGTTTGCAGGTACTTGCACTGTCTAATGAGGTATGTTGCATGTCCTGAGGATTGATGAATCTTCTTTCTGAAGATCATTTGTGATTGGAGTGACTATGAGTCACGAATGGCAAAGATTGTTCAGCTGGTAGATGACCAGTTGGCCAAGAACCGGCTTCCCTCAGTGCACCCTCACCACAGCATGCTCTACCCTCTCTCCTATGCCCAGAGGAAGGGCATTGCAGCCAGGCACGCCACACTCTGTCAGGAGAAGGTCAGTTGCCCTCTCTCAAGGTGTTAGTGCTGTCAGAGACTGTATGACGTGGTGTAGGTGAGCACGGTGCATTGCGGCCCCTATGCATACCCCAAGGGGCTGTTTGCCAGTGGAGGGAGGCTGAGGGTTGGCTACGTGTCCTCAGACTTCTGCAACCACCCCACCTCTCACCTGATGCAGAGCGTGCCCGGGTTCCACTGCGTGCAGAGAGTGGAGGTCTTCTGCTACTCCCTCTCTCCAGACGACAACACCAGCTTCAGGAGGAAGATTGCTGAGGAGACTGAGCACTTTGTAGACCTTTCCAAGGTATGCACCCTCACCCCGGACACACGGCTGGCTATGACTGACACACATGCACATGTACTCATACAGATCCCAGACAACGTCCAGGCTGCAGACCGCATCAATCAGGACGGGATCCACATCCTGGTCAACATGAACGGCTACACCAAAGGGGCTAGGAATGAGATGTTTGCCCTCAGGCCTGCTCCCATTCAGGTGTGTAGACATAATGGATCATCTGCATCCATGGTTGCTAGGAGCCAAAGGGTCAGGGTTTATCACAGTGGCTGGGTGAGCTAACCATGACGTGTGTGTGTGTGTGTGCAGGTGATGTGGCTGGGGTACCCCGGCTCTAGTGGGGCCAGCTACATGGATTACATCATCACCGACAAGTTCACGTCCCCCATTGAGCTGGAGGAGCACTACTCCGAGAAACTGGCGTACATGCCTCACACCTTCTTCGTGGGGGACCACCGCTACATGTTCCCCCACCTCCTCCACTCTGGACCGGGGACCACCAACCCTGACGCCATAGCAGCCATCGATTCCCAGTCAGGGATCATCAGCATCAAGGGGGTGATCCAGAAACCAGTCCACCCTATATCGGCCGTTCTCAACCAGTCCAAGTCCCAGATGTCACAGCTGACTCAGCAGCAGTTGGTGGCGCAGACGCAACTGGTGGCCCTGCAGCAGCAGCAGACCCTGCTCCAGCAGTCCCTCGGGCTTTCCTTCCAGGGCTCACAGCTGGCCTCCCAGATCCAGCAGCAGCAGAACCTCCTGGTCCAGCTCAGCAAGCAGGCCCAGCTCCAGCAGCAGAGCACAGCCGCATCTGCTGCTGCTGCCAGCTCGGCAGCCTCCACCACGCCAACCCAGGGGGGACAGCAGGCCAACCCAGACCCTCCCCTCCCCCTCCCCACCGATCTCCCCCTCACAGTCAGGTCGCAGTACGGACTCCCAGACAAGGCAGTGGTGTTCTGCAACTTCAACCAGCTCTACAAGATAGACCCAGACACCCTGGAGAACTGGGTCACCATTCTCAAGCGAGTCCCCAACAGCATCCTCTGGTTGCTGCGCTTTCCTGCCAATGGGGAGCCAAATGTGACTGCCATGGCAACCAAGCTGGGGCTCCCCCCAGGGAGGATTATTTTCTCCCCCGTGGCCCCCAAGGAGGAGCATGTGAGACGCGGGAGGCTGGCCGACCTCTGTTTGGACACGCCCCTCTGTAACGGCCACACAACAGGCATGGATGTGCTGTGGGCGGGGACTCCAGTGCTCACCTTGCCATTGGAGACCCTGGCCTCCAGGGTGGCGGGGAGCCAGCTCCATGCCCTTGGCTTTCCTGAACTGGTGGCGGCCAATCAAGAGGAGTACGTGGAGAAGGCAGTCCAGCTGGGAAATCACCCTGTCGAGTGAGTCCATTAGTGAACCTTTGTGTACAAGTAGACAAGATACATCTACTATTACCATCTCATTTACTTCTCTTTTTCCTCCCCCTCCCTGCAGGCTTGCCAAGCTGAAATCTCGGATCCATGCAGCACGCATGACAGCACCACTGTTTGACACCAAACTCTACACCCACAACCTGGAGGGCCTGTACAAGGCCATGTGGGACAGGTACGAGAAAGGACTCCCTCCAGACCACGTTCAGGCCACCACCTCCTCATCCTAAGCCACACCCCCTTGCTCCACCTACCTACCAAACTCAATTAGGATGCCTTCCTCTAAGGAACACCCTTCCAAACGTTTTTAGAAGTAAATTTTCTGACTGTGGGACAGCGTCTTCACATGTAGCTGCCTCCCAACCATGCGCACTCCTTAGTTTACTGCCATCACACTGCCTAGTTTACTGACTCCTAGCCTAGCCTATGGCGATGCTCCAGGCACCAAGGGAGGGAGGAACTCCAGGTGTGCTCTCAGATTGCTAATACACCATAATTATATGATTTTCTGGATCTACTGTGCTATTGACCCCCAGTGTTGTTTGGCACTGGTCATTATTATCTGCATCCACTCCAGGGTGCTCAAATTAGTATTCTATGTATATTGAAAAATTATTTTCAAAGTTAAAAATAAGTATTACGATGAAGTTGAAGTGATGTATAAGTAGCTTGGTGTTCTGGTTAGCTTGGGAACTGGGCTAGTCTGTCTCTCATCTTGTGAGTGATGGCATCCCTGTGTGTGGGGGTGGGGGTAGAAGAGGTGTGAGAGCTGGCTGGTGTGGTGTGCTGGTGGACTCACTGGAAGGTCCTGCAGTGCAGCAGGGTAGCACTGACGTGCCCTCCGTCCACGTAGCTGACCTCGCACCCTGGCCAGGTGTCCTGGATGGGCGTGATGTGCTGCCGAGGGATATAGAGGTCCTCTTTGGCCACCACAAAATTGGCGAGGGCACTGTCCAGAGGGGTGGGGTAGTTGCGGAGGTGTGTGGAGAGGTCCAGGACTGCCCTGAGGGCCTCCACAGTGTCCCAGTGCAGCTGGCTCCCCTCCCTGGCCTTCTTGCTGTTGCGCCACCAGCTGTGGTGGCACTGATGCACTCTGGAGCCCTCGGGAAGGTTGGCCGATGACCTAGACTCCTTCCCACTGCTGTCAGGGCCACTTACGCTGTTCATCCATACCCTGTTCACTATGGAGGGGGAGTAAGGGTTATGTGGGGGCAGTGGGAAGCGGGGATCGGGTGGGGAGGAGTGTCCACTGCTCTCCAGAGCAGCTTGGTGAGCCAGCGCAAAGTCAAAGATGTTCTGTCTGATCTTGTCTGAGCTGGTTCTGATGTGAGCGAGCTGGTCCTCCAGAGTGTTCCAGCTCACTGCTCCTGACAGCATACCCTTAAACCAATGTATGCAAAAAAATACTACCTGGTCCTGTAGACATAACTACCAGCCATGCATGTATGTATCCGCCCCCATGCAACATGCCACATACATGCAGTGGAACCCTTCCCAGGACCCATGTATGGGATGATGTCATGCACGGCAACGCAACAAAAAATGGATTGGGATATTTCCTAGAAATGCTCCACTGTGTAGCATTTCAATTCAATAACACACTTGCATAATACAATTTCAATTTCTGAGTCAGGAGGTCATTCATTACGTAAGGGGATACACATGTTGTGAATCCAACAGATGTACATCCACTATACAACATACCTGTGTGAAGGCTGAGGAGGCGGTGGACCAGGAGAGGCAAGGGACCACTGGCACTGGCTCAGGCCATATGGCACTGCACAGTGAGGCATTCTGCACACACACACACACACCACCATATTACATGGCAACAGAGTGGAAACCACACCCACTCACGTGTCCCCCCATGGAGAGTCCTGTGAGGCCCACGGGCCCCAGCCCCTCCCCCTCCAGCCATTTCTTCAACACCAGGCACTCCAGCATCAGGGACAGCCCCAGCGTCAGCAGGTCGGACACGTGCAGCAGCTGTGAGCGGGTCTGCTGTGGGGGCTTGCGGCTCCCGTAGAATGGATTCTCCAGTATGACAGCTGCCATCTTCTCCCTTTTGAGGAGGGGGAGTGCCATCATGTGCCGTCTACGAGAGAACCCCTGCACACAGACAAACGGCCAAAACAGGTTTGGTGAGTTCCCTAGTTACAGGCATGCCTTGGGGGCACGTACATGGTCCCCAGTGCCTGCTAAATGGATGCACACTGGTCTGTGCTTGGCCGTCTCTCCTGGAGGCAACAGCAGCTCAAACCTGTAACCAAGGAACAGTGGACTGGGCCATTAAGACTGCACATATCCACACACCTAGCCGTCTCTGCCTCAGGGGGCAGCATGTCTGGAAGCAGGGTGGCCATGGGAGAGAGAAAACTGCCAGCAAAGACGCTCCCCCAAGAAGATTTGCTTACCTATACGAAAACATTACAACTTTGTGGGTGTGGCCTAATATGACGGAAACATAGATACTATACACTACGTACACAGGAGAGTCGACTGTGAGGTGTGAGTATCATCACGATTTATCACACCAGTAAGCGCTTTCTGCCCTGTGTAGCAGAGTCAGCTAGTGAAGCTTGAAATAACAACTACCTAAATAAAAATGCCTCTACCTAAAACCATGCTTCAGGACAAGGAAGTTGCCTTCCTGTGACCAGGTAAAAGTCTTAAAAGTGTTCCTACAAGCCAGCTGAAGTGCAAGAATGCTTCAACAATTTCTCCGGTCAAGGAGTAGCCATTGAAAATGTATTGGGTGTGGTCGTTTCCAATCCCGTGTACGTATATCTATGACAGAAACAAACCTGTGACAATGAAATCTGATGGGTGTGGTCTTCAAGAGCAGCTGCACATTCTTGATGGTTCACCAAGGTAGGGTTGAACCGAGCCAAGCTGCAAGAGAGAAGGTGGAGGGAAAAAGTGGGTGGTACCAGCCTTGCCTATTTCGATTTTGGGACAACCATCTATTGCTGTAGCCATAGGCACCCATGCAGCAAGGTTTGGCGAGCTGGTTGATTAGAGCACGTACCTCTCATAGGCATGAGTGGGCCCCCATCCCCTGGAGAAGAATCTAGTAGCCATCAAGACGCTCCTGTAGAGTTTGTCCAGAGCAGCCATTGCATTCCTGCATTGGGAAGAGGTGAAAGGTCAAACGGTCACACCCCCAATTGACCACGCCCACAAATGATAAACACGACCACCACAAAAGATGCATCTTAGTATCTGTGAGTTCACCTGTTTCTGTGTCCACCTGTGTATAGCTGTGTTTCTGTGGAGCCCTGGAGCCCACTGCCATCCACAGTGCTTGAACTTCGGACCCCCATTCAGGGACGACCAGGTAAGTAGTGCCTAGTCCCTCAGCCTAGCAACCAGGTAACTATGAACCAACCCCAGGTCAGCTACTGCTCAGAGTACAAAGACTATGGGTGCTGTTGGAGGGTAACTGACCGGAGATCTCGAAAATTGGTTGATGAGTTCTCAGAAGTTCTTTCCAGGCAAAGTAGTGAGGGAGTTTTGGACGAGTGCAAGCCGTATCTGCGTAACATCAGCTGTCTGCCCTGCAACCCCTATGCTGCCCATATCTTTGACGTGGAGGTGAGCCAGGTGCGGCGTCCCTTCCCGTGGCTGTGTCAGGACTACTGTGTGAAGGCCTACCGTCACTGCCACACGGTGCTACTGCCCATGTTCAAACTACAGCACAAAGACTTTAGCCTCACCCAAAACCCAGCAAATCTCTCAGTCCTGGAGGACGATGCCGTCAGCTTCTGCAGCCAAGTGAACCCTGTAACGTCCCCATACTGCTACCCTCAGATCCTGGATGGCCCCCAGCTGCCGGAAGTGGACCCCGAGGAGACGCCTGGGGGTCTGAACTGTATCTGTGCTCAGTCAGTGGCGACAGGGCTGAGGAACCCTGTGGTGGCCACTCACAGTGGGGACGGCACAGGGAGACTCTTCATTGTGGAGCAGCTGGGCATCATCCGGGTGCTCATGGCTGATAATTCCCTCCTCCTTCAGCCATTCTTGGATATACAGAGTCAAGTGCGAATTTCGGGGAGCAGAGGGGATGAGAGGGGACTGCTGGGACTGGCCTTCCACCCAAACTATGACAGCAATGGCAAGTTTTACGTCTACTACACCACGCTTGTGAACTCTTTGGAGTACAGTCGAGTCTCGGAATTCACTGTGAGCTCTGGTTAGTGGACAAAGTGAGGCTGTGTAACTGATATCCCTAATGGAATCACCCCTCGCATATCTTTAGGGGACGGCAACATTGCTAATGCTAGCTCAGAGAGAGAGCTGTGGGCTGTGAGACAGCCTGCCCCCAATCACAATGGTGGCCAGCTCCTCTTCCACGAGGGGTACCTCTTCATCTTCCTCGGAGATGGGGGAGGAGCAGGTGATGTATTTCAAAATGGCCTCAACAGGTGAGTGCTTTGGTTATTGCATGGCTCTTTGGCTTGAAATTGGAACAAAGTGGTCTAGGCACCGAGGCAAAACTGTGCTAAGGAGGTACACCGTAAGGGGAAGCATGATTCAATTAATCAGGCTCCCTACTGTACATAGACAAATTGCTTCAATAATTTGTTGCTTGGGATTGGAGTGTGTATCTTTTCTCCCCCATCTTTGCTTTGCAGAGGGACGTGGCTGGGGTCAGTCCTGAGGATTGATGTGGATCGTCCCGATACCTCTCGAGGTACGGCATACTCCATCCCCCCTGACAACCCCTTCCTGGGGATGCCCAGTGTTCGGCCGGAGATCTACGCCTATGGTCTGCGCAACCCCTGGAGGTGTTCCGTGGATAGGGGTGACCAGGAGACAGGGGAGGGGAGGGGCAGGATATTTTGTGCCGATGTGGGGCAGAGCAGTTTTGAGGAGGTGGACATCATCGTCAGTGGTGGAAACTATGGGTGGCGGGCGTTTGAAGGCAACCAGTGTTTTGACAGCACCCTCTGCAGGAATGAGAGTCGTGAGTCTCTCCTTGTCTCTTCCTCTCTCTCTAGTAGTCATGAATCTTGTTATCACATGCAGTGGGACCATTTATCCCCCCTATTGATGCCTACCCTCGCTCTGTGGGGGTCTCCATCACTGGAGGCTATGTCTACAGAGGCTGCCTCTACCCCAATCTCAGAGGACTCTACATCTTTTCCGACTACCAAGGGTGAGTGGAAAGTATTGAGCTGTTGGGCCGGCTGTGATTTTCAGTGCATTCAGTCCTGGTTGGCCTAACCCGCTGCTGGCATTGCAGCAAGTGGAGAGTGAAGATGGTGCCGTGAGCTGGCAGCGCAGTGAGCTGTGCTTGGGTGATAGCTCCACATGCATAGGGGAGCTGGTGGGGAGTGAGAGAGAGAGATTCGTCCTCGCATTTGGAGAAGATGAAGATGGAGAACTCTATGTACTGGCCACTTCCAGTGCTATACCCACTGAAAGACTAGGTGCAGTTTATCGTATTGTCGACCCTGCCAGGTAAGGATTTTGGCGGGTAGCTGTGCTATTCCTGACAGTTCTTGTTGTTTTTTCGTGCACACGCTGACACCCTGTGCATACACGCACCAACAACACCTGCCAATATAATAGGAAGGAGAGCCCTACGCAGTGCAGAACTAGAAGATCATTCTAACTATAATATTTTGTAAACTGTCAGTGTGTGTATCTAACAGTGTGTGCAGGATTTCCTACATATCATTTCCTCAGCAAGACCTGCCAGCACAGCAAAATTATTTATCACTACCTAGCTAATTGAAAATCTGAGAGACGCTATAAAAAAAATGCAAGTGTGCGCTTTTTTGTGAGCCTGATTTGTAAGAGGAGAGAGACCGCTAGCTGCATGCTGTGAGTGATGTTCTATGAATACTAGGTTTTTCTTGATCGGAGGTGAGTTTCAACCTGGGGAGGCCAGGGCTTCGTGCTAATGGGGTATAGCTAGCTAGCCCTAGGGACACGAAATGGACTAGAACGCTGCCCTAGAGCTATGGAGGCTGAGTTCATAATACTTACAGCTTTGGGGTATGCTCCCAGGTGTGCCTAGCTAGCTGTCTGGATGTTTGTGGTGAAGCTGTTATTTATGTGCAGGTGTGTGGATCTTTTAGCCATTTTTGAGTCTTTGGGTTTTGGAAGATCACAGACATGGTGAGTGGAGGCACTAATTAGTGTGAAATTTTCTGTACAGTAATGGTAGTGTTAACTCACCCAGCATATCTACATTCTTGAGGGGTGTGTGAGGTTGCGTAATGGGGTGGGGTGTCTGTGTGCTCCCATAGCTGGCTTGTGGTCTTTTGTTATCTCAGCTGCTTAGTTGCTTGCACCTAGAGGCTGCTTAGTTGCTTGCACCTAGAGGCTGCTTAGTTGCTTGCACCTAGAGGCTGCTTAGTTGCTTGCACCTAGAGGCTGCTTAGTTGCTTGCATCTAGAGGATGGTGAGGAGGGGTGTCTGCAGGTGTGTGTGTAGTACCGGACCAGTTAGATTCTACCCCAGCAGCTTGTGGGAGGTTTTTGCTGTTATGGCTGTGCCCTTGTGTACATTGGCCATTGCAGTTGTCCTTAGCAATTGCCCTTGGCACGCTTTCCCTCCAATTAGCTGGTGCTGTAGGGTAGTGGAATTCATTGCTCCTGTGAGGTACTTCCTGTCCTTCTGTCTCCCAACCCACTCAAATACTGCTCTAGGAAGGAAGTGCACTGACCCTTCAACCTTGCTGGAAGCCCAATGTCAGGCCTAGTTTGACTCCAGGATCAACAATGAACTTGTTCTCTGGCCCTCCCTCCCTCCCTTCCCCTTTCCTCCCCTCCCCCCCCTCCCCTTTCCTCCCTCCCCTCCCTACCCCTTACCCCATGCAGTACGGGTTTGTCAATTCTGCTCTGGAGAAGCTGATCAAGCGGAGATTTGGTGTGGAGAAATGGGAAGAGATTCGGTGAGCCTGTGACTAGGTGTATGGGCACATGGTTATCTGTGTCATCATCCATCACCAGTTGTAATGTGTACATAAAGGGTCTATTCATTTGGTCACTGTACAATTGGCCACAACTGATGCTGGCCTTGGGGTGTGGTGCATGATTATTAAATAGCTGGGATTACCTCATGCAGAAATGTTTAGACTGCTCACTCCAGCATTTTTCACATGCTGCATAAGATAAACACAAGGTTACTTCATTTCCTGTGAAAGTTCCTTTCACTGTAGCATGCCTTCATCTCTACTTCCATTTCCCTCTCCTCTCCCTCCCCCCCCCTCCCTCCCTCTCCCTCCCTGTCGCACCCCTGCCAAACTCTTTCTTGGTGCTCAAGACTCATTTCATGTGAATCATGTTT
>JAAGOD010051978.1_pt1 | contig 25250 bp, 37 predicted proteins | sample 8389681 | NCBI WGS metagenome assembly JAAGOD01 (sample SAMN13964374, study PRJNA552185) | sponge metagenome | biome: deep-sea hydrothermal vent fields; feature: spots directly above weak diffusing fluid; material: seawater and sediment | host: Tedaniidae sp. KZ-2020 ... | reverse complement strand
CGAAGCTCCAAAAGTCGAAAAGCCAGAAGAAAAAAAAGCTGAAGCTCCAAAAGAAAAAGATCCAAATATTGTAGAACTTCAAGGTTTGTTTGCGGTAAAAAAAGGAATGTCTTCAGTTTATGACGAAAACGGAAAAAGAATTCCAGTTACTGTTTTAAAATATGACACTTTAGTAGTTTCTCAAATTAAGTCAGAAAAAAAAGAAGGATACCAAGCTGTTCAAGTTGCAAGTGCTGAAAGAAATCTTGCAGCCTCAAACAAAGCTTGCGAAGGGCATTTTAAAAAATCAGGTTTTCAAAGAGGGGCTAAGTGGTCTAAAGAAATTAGACAAACTTTACCAGACGGAGTTAGCGTTGGACAAAAAGTTTCTATCAGCAGTTTAGCAAAAGGTGACACAGTAAAAATGACTGGCAGGTCAAAGGGCCGCGGTTTTTCTGGAGTTGTAAAAAGATGGGGTTTTGCTGGTGGACCAGCATCTCATGGCTCTAGATTTCAAAGAGGGACAGGCTCTATTGGTCAATGTACTTTTCCTGGTCGAGTAATGAAAGGTAGAAAAATGCCAGGTCGTTATGGTTTTGACACTATGACTAGAAACACACAAGTTGTTGATGTGTTACCAGAAAAAAATGCAATATTAATTAAAGGCGCAGTTCCAGGAGCTGTAAATAGTTTAATACAATTGATGAAGGTGTAAGTTATGGCAAAAGTAGATATATTAAAATGGGATAAAACAAAATCTGGAAACACAAATCTTTCTGACGAGGTTTTTTCCTCACCTATTCGCGAAGATTTAATGCACCAAGTGGTTCGCTGGCAATTAGCTTGCCGAAGACAAGGAACTCACCAAGCTAAAACAAGATCAGAGGTAAGAGGCGGCGGAGCTAAACCTTTTAAACAAAAAGGAACTGGTCGCGCAAGACAAGGTTCTTCTCGCTCTCCAATTTTAAGGGGAGGGGCTGTTGTACATGGGCCAAGACCACGAGACTACTCTTATGTTTTACCAAAAAAAGTAAAACAACTGGCATTAAAATCTGCTTTGTCTTATTTATTTGCTAGTAAAAAAATAGTAGTTATAGATTCTTTAGCATCAGAGGGTGGCAAAACTAAAGAACTTGCTAAAAGATTTTCTGACTTTGGTTTAAAAAAAGCAGTGTTAGTAGACACAAAAGAAACTCCTTTATTTAAACAAGCAGTAAATAATTTATATAAATTTTGTTACTACTCCACTCAAGGAATCAATGTTCACGATTTATTAAAATACGATACATTAGTTTTAACTAAAGATGCAGTCGAAGGAATTTATACAAGATGTGGAGTGACTAAATGAATTTAACTAAAGTAATAAAAAAACCACTTTTAACAGAAAAGACAACCGCTTTGTCGTCTAAATCTATTCATGCTTTTAAAGTAAATAAAGATGCTACTAAATCAGAAATTAAAGAAGCTGTTGAATTTTATTTTAAAGTAAAAGTTGCCTCTGTAAATACTTTAGTTGGTCGTAATAAACCTAAGCGAACAGCAAAGGGAATTGTTCCTGCAAAATATTATAAAAAAGCAATGGTAAAATTAAAACAAGGCGAAAAAATAGCCATTTTTGAGGGAGTTTAAAAATGGGTTTTAAAGTATACAAACCAACATCCCCTGGTCGCCGTAACCAAACAGGTTTTGATTTTTCAGAAATCACAAAATCTGCTCCAGAAAAAAGTTTAACTACTTCTTTGTCTAAAAAAGCAGGTCGAAGTAACACCGGTAGAATTTCTATGAGACATCATGGCGGAGGACATAAAAGGCGTTACAGAATTATTGATTTTAAAAGAAGCAAAATAAATATTCCAGCAAAAGTAGCATCTATTGAATATGATCCAAACAGAAGTGCACACATTGCTTTACTTCATTATAAAGATGGCGAAAAAACTTATATTTTATCTCCAGTAGGTTTAAAAGTTGGAGAAGATATTATATCATCTGACTCTGTTGCTAATGCAGATATTAAACCTGGCAACAGCTTACCTCTAAAAGAAATTCCAACAGGAACTTTAATTCACGGAGTAGAATTAAAACCTGGCAAGGGAGCTCAAATTGCAAGAGGCGCAGGTGCAACTGCTGTTTTAGTAGCTAAATCTGATGACTACTGTCAAATTCAATTACCATCTCAAGAAGTAAGAAAAGTATTATCTGTTTGTCGGGCAACAATTGGTCAAGTTGGTAATGCCGAATATAGTAATATTAAATGGGGAAAAGCTGGTCGTAGTCGTTGGAGGGGGATTCGTCCTTCTGTTCGCGGTATGGCAATGAACCCAATCGATCATCCACTAGGTGGTGGTGAGGGAGTTGGTAAAGGTAATCATCCTATGACTCCTTGGGGTCAGCCGTGTAAGGGTTATAAAACAAGAAATAATAAACGAACAGATTCTATGATTATTCGTAGAAGAAAAAAGAAATAGGGGAATAAATGGCTCGTTCAGTAAAAAAAGGTCCTTTCGTTGACCATCATTTAGAAAAAAAAATTCAAGTAGCTATTGATACTGGTGACAAAAAAGTTATTAAAACTTGGTCACGAAGATCAACTATTACACCAGATGCAGTAAACTTAACATTTGCTGTTCACAATGGTAAAAAATTTATTCCTGTTTTTGTAACAGAGGGTATGATTGGTCAAAAATTTGGTGAATTTTCACTAACAAGAACCTATAAAGGTCACAACAAAAAAAAGTAGAAGGTTAAAATGGAAGTTAAAGCATCTTTACAATTTATTAGAGTCGGCGCTCAAAAAGCCAGACTAGTTGCAAATTTAGTTAGAAGCAAAGGAATAAACGAGGCTTTAAAAATTGTTTCTTTTATGCCTCAAAAATCTGCAGGATTAATTAAAAATTTATTAGAATCTGCTGTTGCAAATGCAGAAGATAAAAAAACTATTGATGTAGATAATTTATATGTAAAAAATATTACAGTAGATCAGGCAGCTTTTTCTAAAAGATTTCGTCCAGGTTCTCAAGGAAGAAGTACAATGGTAAAGAAAAAATCTAGTCATATTAAAGTAACTTTAGAGGAGAGGTAATAATGGGTCAAAAAGTAAATCCAATTGGATTAAGAGTCGGCATTATCAGAACTTGGGAATCTTTATGGTTTTTTAAAGGTTCTAAATATACAGAAAATTTACACGAAGATCTTCGTTTAAGAAAATATCTTTTAGATAAATTAAAAAATGCAGCAGTATCTAAAATTGAAATTTCTAGAGCTGCTCAAAAAGTAAAATTAACTATTCATTCTGCAAGACCAGGTGTTGTTATTGGAAAAAAGGGAGCAGGCATTGATCTTTTAAAAGCAGAAATTCAAAAGAAAACAAAAAACGAAGTTTACCTTAGCATCCAAGAAATTCGCAAACCCGACATTGACTCACAACTAGTTGCACAAAATATTGCAGATCAATTAGAGAAAAGAGTTTTTTGGCGTCGTTGTTTAAAAAAAGCTTTATCTTCTGCTCTTAGGGGTGGAGTTAAAGGAATTAAAATTATGATTAGCGGCCGTTTAGACGGAGCAGAAATTGCGCGTTCTGAATGGTATAGTGAAAAAAGTGTACCTCTACATACTTTAAGAGCAGATATTGATTATGGAACAGCAGAAGCATTAACTACTTATGGAATTATAGGAATTAAAGTATGGATTTATAAAGGTGATATTTTAAGTAACAAGCAAGCTGAGGAGGCTGGAAATGCTTAGTCCAAAGCGAGTAAAATGGCGCCGTCAACATCGAGGTCATTATAGAGGTTTTGCTTATAAAGGAAGCGCTTTAACTTTTGGCGATTACGGTCTTGCAGTTATACAATCTGGAAGATTAACTAGTAGGCAAATTGAAGCAGCTCGTGTTGCAATTAATCGTCACATGAAAAGAATAGGTAAGTTATGGATTTGTGTTTTTCCAGACAGACCTGTAACAAAAAAACCTGCAGAAGTTAGAATGGGTTCTGGTAAAGGTGCTCCAGATTATTGGGCAGCAAAAGTAAAACCAGGACGAATTATTTATGAACTAAGTGGAGTAGAAGAAGAAATAGCAAAAGAAGCTTTGCGGCTAGCCTCTCATAAACTTCCGTTAAAAACAAAAATGATTATAAAACATTAATTAAAAGGTTACTTATGAAATTTGAAGATATTAAAAATTTAGAAATTGTAGAGCTAGTACAAAAAATAAAAAAAGAAAAAGAAGATTTATTTAATAATAAAATGAAGCATAGTTTAGGGCAGTTAGAAAATCCTTTAGTAATAAGAAAAATTCGTAAAGGTATTGCAAAATTAAAAACAGCTATTGCTGCAAAAAAATAGATTTTAAGTTAAAACGGGAGAAGTTATGGCAGAAGATAAAAATATTACAAACACTGATCAACAAAGAAAAAAAATGAGCGTTGTTGGCGAAGTTGTTAGTGATAAAATGGACAAAAGTATTTCTGTAAAAGTTTACAGAACAGTAAAACATAAAAAATATCATAAATATATTCGCCTTAGCTCTGTGTTTAAAGCTCATGACGAAAAAAATGTAGCTAAAGCCGGCGACCAAGTAAAAATTGTAGAAAGCAGGCCTATAAGTAAAACAAAAAGATGGCGTTTAACAGAAGTTTTAGAAAAAAAATAGTGGTTTTTAGGAGAAAATGAAATGATACAAGTTCAATCAAGATTAACAGTTGCAGATAACTCTGGTGCAAAAGAGGTTATGTGTATCAAAGTTTTAGGTGGCACGCGTAGAAGAGTTGCAAGTGTTGGCGACATAATTGTTGTCTCTATTAAGTCGGCAGCTCCAAAAACAAAAGTAAAAAAAGGTGATGTTGCAAAAGCTGTGGTAGTTAGAACAATACATAAAGTTCGCAGAGTAGACGGAAGCTATGTTCGCTTTGATGAAAACGCAGCAGTATTAATTAATGCTAATAAAGAACCTGTTGGAACTCGTATTTTTGGACCAGTTGCAAGAGAATTAAGATCTAAAAATTTTTTAAAAATAGCCTCATTGGCTCCAGAGGTTTTGTAAATAAAATAAAAAGGTTGTTATGAGTTTATTACAAGAAAAATATAAAAAAGAACTAGTTCCATCATTAATGAAGGACTTAAGTTTAAAAAATATTATGCAGGTGCCAAAATTAAACAGCATCACATTAAATATGTGTTTAAGCGAAGCGGTTCGTAATCCAAAAGTTTTAGACTTAGCAACAGAGCAGCTAACAGCTATTGCGGGACAAAAAGCTGTGTTAACAAAAGCAAAAAAAGCAATTGCAAATTTTAAATTAAGAGAAGGCATGCCTATAGGTGTGAGAGTAACTTTAAGAAAAGAAAATATGTGGAATTTTTTAGAAAAATTAATTCATTTTTCTATTCCAAAATCAAAAGATTTTCGTGGATTATCTAGAAAATCTTTTGACGGACGAGGTAACTATAATATGGGAATTATAGAGCATATTATTTTTTCAGAAATTGATTACGACAAAATTGATAAAGTAAGAGGTTTTAACATTAGCATGTCTACTACAGCTAATAGCGATCAAGAAGGTTTGGCATTATTAGAGGCTTTGGGAATGCCATTTAAAAAAAAATAAATAATATAGATTAAATAAAATAGGGGATTCTAAATGGATACAATTGGTGATTTTTTAACAAGAATAAGAAATGCTGGAATGGCAAAGCATGAAAGCTTAGATATCGTAAGCTCTAAATTAAGAGAAGGTATCGCTCAAGTTTTGCATCAGTCCGGTTATATTAGAGGCTTTAAAGTAGCAAAAAATAAAACACGCCAATTAATGAGAGTTTATTTACGCTATAACGACAGTGGCGATCATATTATATCTAAAGTAAAAAGAGTAAGTAAGCCGGGGTGCAGAGTTTATGTAAAGCAAGATAATATTCCAGAGATAAGATCTGGTTACGGAATAGTAGTAATGAGCACTAACAAAGGTGTTATGAATGGTAAAATAGCAAAACAAGAATCAGTTGGTGGCGAAGTATTATGCCAAGTATGGTAATAAAATAAAATAAAATAAAATAAAATAAAAAAATAAAATAAAATAAAATAAAAAAATAAAAAAATAAAATAAAATAAAAGAGAGAAACATTATGTCACGAATAGGAAAAGTACCTATAAAATTTGATAAAGCTAAAGTGCAAGTTAGCCTATTAGAAGATAATACAGTTAAAATAAAAGGTGCAAAAACCACTCTAGATGTTTGGGTTGATCCTGTTATAAAAATAGATATCTCTGACACAGAGGTAACTTTAAAACGCGTAAACGAAGAAACAAAAACAAGAGCATTTCATGGACTATACAGAACATTAGTTAACAATGCTGTGACTGGAGTTAGTACTGGATTTTCTAAAACTTTAATTTTAAACGGAGTAGGTTATAAATCAGCTTTAAAAGGACAGGTTTTAGAACTTAATTTAGGATACAGCCACCCTATATCTTTTGCTATTCCAAAAGGAATTGAAATTAAAATAACAAAATTAACTAAAATTGAAGTTTTAGGTGCAGACAAACAATTAGTAGGACAGGTATCTGCAAATATTAGAGCCTACAGAAAACCAGAACCATTTTTAGGAAAAGGTATTCGTTATAGTGACGAAGTTATTCGTCGTAAAGCAGGTAAGGCTGCAGGTAAGTAAAAAAGTTTTTAAAAAACAAAGAAAGGAAAAGATATGAGAGTTACAATATTAAAAAATACTGCAAAAAAAGTAGTTAAGCGTTTAAAATCTCGCTTGCGAATCCGTAAAAAAGTTTCAGGCACAGCAAGTGTTCCAAGATTAGCTGTTTTTAAAAGTAATAAATTTATTTCTGCTCAATTAATTGATGACCAAAAAGGAGTAACTTTAGTTTCTTATAGCTCTAAATTATTAGATAAAAAAAATATTTCTAAATCAGTAGATTCTAGTAAAAAAGTAGGATTAACTTTAGGACAAAAAGCTTTAAATCAAAATATTAAAAGTGTAGTTTTTGACAGAAGTGGTTATATGTTTCACGGAAGAATAAAATCTTTAGCAGAAGGCGCAAGAGAATCAGGTTTAAAATTTTAAATTATTATAAAGAGGTAATATGAGTCAAACAGCAGAATTTAGAGAAAGAGTAGTTACAATTAATCGCGTAGCTAAAGTTGTAAAAGGTGGTCGAAGATTTTCTTTTTTAGCTTTAGTTGTTGTAGGTGACGGCGAAGGCAGCGTTGGTTTTGGAAAGGGAAAAGCTAAAGAAGTTCCAGAAGCTATTAAAAAAGCAGCGGCTGCGGCAAAAAAATCTTTTCAAAAAATTGAATTAAAAGATAACCGCACAATTCCACACGAAGTAGTTGGAACATTTGGAGCTGCAAAAGTAATTTTAATTCCAGCATCAGAGGGTACAGGAGTTATTGCAGGTGGAGCTGTAAGAGCAATTCTTGAAACTTTAGGAATAAAAGATATTTTAACAAAATGTATTGGAAGAACAGCACCTGGAAATGCAGTAAGAGCAACATTAAATGGATTGTCTCAATTAGTTCAATCCAGTCCAGAAATGATTAAATAAACGGGAAATAAAATGGCAAAAAGATTTTTTAAAATAAAACAAAAAAGAAGCTCAATTGGTTCGACACTAAAACAAAAAGAAGCTTTAAGATGTTTGGGTTTAAGACGACCTAACCACGAAGTTAAAGTAATAGACAACCCTGCTATGCGTGGGCAAATTTTAAAAATACAACATTTGGTAGAAGTATCAGTTGAGGGAGCATAACATGAGTTTATTAAAAGATTTAAAACCAGCACCAGGCTCTAACCAAGAAAAAGTGCGTTCAGGTCGGGGGAGAGGATCAAGACTTGGTCGTCGTTGCGGCAAGGGAAACAAAGGACAAAAAGCTCGCGCAGGTGGAGGTATTCCTGCAGGGTTTGAAGGCGGACAAATGCCAATGGCCCGCAGACTTCCTAAATTTGGTTTTACAAATATAATGTTTAAAGTGACTTACGAAATAGTTAACTTAGATCAGTTAGAAAAACTAGACGGAGATATAACACCAGAAGTTTTAAAATCAGCCGGCATTGTTAATCAAAAAAAGAAAGTAAAAATTTTAGCCCGCGGAACTTTAACTAAAGCTTTAAATATTAAAGCACATAAATGGAGTAAAAAAGCTGAAGAATTAGTAAAAAAATCTGGCGGAACAATTACAGCTTGTTAGTGTTTATATAAATTTCACAAATTTTTTTTAAACAACAAGAGTAACAAAACTAAGAATATTTAAGGAAAATATTACACATGAATGCAAAAAATTTTACCATTCCAGAAGAGCTAACTCGTCGTATTTTATTTACAATATTTGGTTTAGTTATTTATAGACTTGGTGTAGCAATACCAACTCCTGGTATTGATGCCAATGCAGTGTTTTCTTTTTTTCAGGCACAAAGTGGCGGAATTTTTGGAATGTTTAATACTTTTACAGGAGGGGCTTTATCTCGTTTTAGTATTTTTGCATTAGGTATTATGCCTTATATTTCTGCATCAATTATTTTTCAATTACTACAATCATCAATCCCAACATTAGAGGCTTTGGCTAAGGAAGGTGATGCTGGACGAAAAAAAATTAATCAATACACTCGTTACGCAACTTTATTATTATCAGTAGTACAAGGTTATGCTATTTCTACTTGGTTATTAAACTCTAATAACCAAGGCCAAGCTTTAGTAAAACACGCAATGTTTGGACCACTACCATTTCAATTAGTAGCAGTAATTACTTTAGCAGCTGGTACTTGTTTTTTAATGTGGCTTGGTGATCAAATGACAGAAAAAGGTATCGGTAACGGTATTAGTATGATTATTTTTGCAAGCATTGCAGCAGGGATTCCGCAAGGAGCTTTAAGCTTATGGCAAATGTTATCAAGCGGAGATTTAAATATAGTTACAGGCTTAGCTTTATTAATAGGAATGGTTTTAATTATTACATTTATTATTTTTATAGAAACAGGGCAAAGGCGAATTACAATTCAATATTCCCAAAGAGGACAAGGCAAACAACAACAAGCTAGTTATTTACCATTAAAATTAAATTTTGCAGGTGTTATACCTCCTATTTTTGCATCTAGTTTGTTATTATTTCCAGCAACTATTACTCAATTTTCAGATGCTCCATGGTTAAAAACTTTGCAACAAACTTTATCACCATCTGGGTCTTTATATAATATTTTATTTATTGGCTTTGTTGTTTTCTTTTGTTTTTTTTATACAGAAATGGCTTTTAAACCAAATGATGTAGCAGATAATTTAAAAAAAAGCGGTGGCTTTGTACCAGGAATCAGGGCTGGTAAAAATACAGCAAGTTACATTCAAAAAGTTTTAGACAGGCTAACAGTTAGTGGTGCTATTTATTTAAGTTTTATTTGTGTGCTACCAACCCTCCTAATTAATAAAATTGGATTACCATTTTATTTTGGAGGAACTAGTTTATTAATTTTAGTAGGTGTAGCCATTGATACTTTACAACAAATTCAATCTTATTTAATTTCTGCAAAATATGATGGAATGGGGTCTGCTGTTAAAATTAAAAGCAGGAGAGTTCGTTATTAGTATTATTTTATTTGGTGCACCTGGATCAGGAAAAGGCACTCAGGCTTCTTTGCTTAGTAAAAAATATGGCATTCCACATATTAGCACAGGCAATCTATTTAGTTATGAAATCTCAAATAACACCCCTCTTGGGATCAAAATAAAAGACTCCATGGCAAAGGGGCAGTTAATTTCTGACGACATAGTTGTTGGTATTTTAGAAAATGAATTAAAAAAACTAAAAACTAAAAATTTTATTTTAGACGGCTTTCCTAGAACTCAACAACAGGCAATATCTTTAAAAACACTAACAACAAAATATAATTTATCAATAGATTATGTTCTGTTTTTAAAAATATCAGACTCAGCAGTAATGAAGAGAATAACAAATCGTAGAGTTTGCAGTTCTTGCAAATCATCTTGGCATATTGAATATGCAAAGCCTAAAAAAGAAGGTATTTGTGACCTATGTCAGTCTTCATTAGAGCAAAGAAAAGATGACACTTCAGAGGTGGTAAAAAATAGACTAGAGATCTATTATAAGTCTGTAAATACCTTAAAAGATTTTTACAAAGAAGAGGGAGTTTTACATGCTATTAATGCCGAAGATAGCGCTGATCAAGTATTTAAAAATATAAATGAAATATTAAATATTGACGAAAATAGGGCTTAATGTTAGCTTTCTAGCTTTGGAATTATATAAAAAACTATAGCTAAAATAGCAAAAAATAAATAAAGGCTTAAAAATGAAAGTTAGAGCATCAGTAAAAAAAATGTGCAGAAGTTGCAAAATTATTAAAAGAAAAGGCAAAATTAGAGTTCTTTGCGAAAATCCTAAACATAAACAGGTACAGGGGTAGTAATGGCAAGATTGTTAGGTGTAGATATACCAAAAAACAAGCGTATTATAATTAGCTTAACTTACTTATATGGAGTAGGTAACTCTATGGCTAAGCAAATTTGTAAAAAATTAAATTTATCAGAAGACACTAAAACAGAAACTTTAACAGATGGTCAAGTAGTAGATATTAGAAAAGTTTTAGATGATTATACTTTAGAGGGTGATTTAAGAAGAGAAAGAAGCCTCAACATAAAAAGATTAATGGACTTAGGTTGCTATAGAGGAATCAGACATAGATTAGGCCTGCCAGTTCGAGGACAGGTAACACAAAAAAATGCAAGAACTCGCAAAGGCCCTAAAAAAACTATGGCTAACAAAAAAAAAATAAAATAGCTGCATAAAAGGAAAAAAGTAATGGGCGTAAAAACAAAGAAAAAAATTAAAAAAAATGTACCTCATGGTCGCTGTTATATTCAAGCAGGCTTTGGTAATTTATTAATTACAATTACAGACCCTTCTGGAGGTGCTTTATGTTGGGCATCGGCTGGCTCTTTAGGCTTCAAAGGTGGAAAAAAGGGAACTCCTTTTGCCGCTCAAAAAGCAGCTCAAGATGTTGCAACAAAGGCAATGAATATGGGAATGAAGTCTTTAGAAATGTATGTAAGTGGTCCTGGAGGAGGAAGAGATTCTGCTATTAGAGCCTTAGCTAAAGGCGGATTAAGAGTAACTTTGTTAAAAGACACCACTCCCATACCACATAACGGATGCAGGCCACCAAAAAGAAGAAGAGTTTAGTTTAATATTAAAAAAAATTTAGTAATAACGGAATTAAAAAACTTAGCAATAAAAAAATTGAAAAAGAAAAAATAAAAAAGTTACAAGGAGACAGTATTATGCAAGGTCATTATTATCATTTTTGGAAAGATTTAAAAAAACCTCAAGGCTTTGTAGCTGATAAAAAAACTTTAACATCTAATTACGGTAAATTTGTAATAAGTCCTTTAGAAAAAGGATACGGTGTTACTTTAGGAAACTCTTTAAGAAGAGTTTTATTAAGCTCAATGATGGGAGCTGCAGTAACTGCTGTAAAATTTGAAGATATTTTACACGAATTTACAACTATACCTGGTGTTTTAGAAGATGTTTTAAACATTACTTTAAATTTACAAGAAGTTCGTTTTAAACAATACACAGATAAAACTCAAAGATTACGAATTAAAAAAGAAGGACCAGGAGTTGTAACAGCTGGCGATATAGAAATTAATGCAGATATAGAAGTTTTAAATCCAGAAATGATTATAGCAACTTTAAGCGAAGGCGCTAAATTTGATGCAGAAATTATGGTTAATTTTGGAAGATCTTATATCGAAGTATCTGAAAATAAAAAACAATTAGAAACAGGTTTTATAGCAGTAGACTCTTTACACAGCCCAGTTAGAAAAACTAACTATAATGTTTTTAATGCAAGGGTTGGTAAAAAAACAGATTATGATTCTTTAGTATTAGAAGTATGGACAGACGGATCTTTAGAGCCTCAAGAAGCAGTTTCTTTAAGCGCTAAAATTTTAAAAGAATACTTACAACCATTTATTACTTTTGACGAAAAAATAGAACCAGCCGTTGCTGTGATAGAGTCTAAAGAAGAAACAGACGAAAATTTTTACAGACCTGTAGAAGATTTAGAACTATCTGTTAGAAGTGCAAATTGTTTAAAAAATGCAAATATTCAATACATCGGGGACCTAGTTTCTAGAACAGAGGGTGATATGTTAAGAACTAAAAATTTTGGTAAAAAATCATTAAATGAAATCAAAGATACTTTAGTTAACATGGGTTTACATTTAGGAATGAAAGTTGAGTGGCCTCCAAAAGATTGGGAAAAACCAGCTTAGTAAATATATAAAAAAGAAGAGGAAGCTTTAATGAGACATCGCGTAGTAAAGAATACTTTTGGAAGAAAAACAGGGCCTAGAAAAGCTTTAGTAAAAGGCTTAGTAACTTCTTTGGTAGAAAGAGAGCGTATTCGCACAACTTTATCAAAAGCTAAAGAACTAAGAAGACATGTTGAAAGAGCAATAACTATTGGCAAGTCTGCTACTTTACACGCCAGAAGAATTTTATTAAAAAAATACACAAATAATGCCCCAATGGTTTCTAAAATTGTAGATATTATTTCACCTAGGCTTAAAGACAGACCTGGTGGATATACTCGTATTATTAAATTAGAAAACAGACCTGGTGATAATTCAGAAATGGCATTTATTGAATTTGTAGATTACGATTATTCTAAAAAAGGCGAGGCATTAGTTGCTAGTCCAAGCACTAAAGAAATAGCTAAGCGAAATTCTAAAAAGCGTAAAAATATTCGCAAAACACAAGAGAAATCTAGAATTATAAACAGAAAAAAAGCTAAGTAGTTTTTAAAATTACTTAGTAACTTTTTTTTCTTTAATTACAGTATAGGGAATATCAACTTTTATTTTTTCTTCAGAGCTTGCGTTAATGCTTGTTTCACTTTTAGGTAATTGAAAATGTTTTATTTTTGAACCTATAAAAACTCCAAATAAAAAAATTACTATTAAACTGCTAGAAAACAAAATAAATTTATTTAATAATTTTATTTTAGTGTTTATATTTTTCATAAAGTATCCTTTGTTATATTAAATTACTTATCTAAGGTTCTGTCAAAAAAAACTCTAGGCTTTTAGTATGTAATATATAAAAAAATGACTATATTTTTTTTATTACTTTACTTAGGTCTTTGTTTTTAAAACTTAAGACCAGAGATTACACACATCTTTAGTATTGTATTATTTGGTACGCAATTTGCTTTACATAAAGGCAATGCAGTTTGTTATATTTTTTTTACAGATTAGTTTTTTATACCTTACTATATCTGCCATAACTACTTTGCCAATATTGGCTAAATCTAAAAAACAATTATTAAGTTATCAATCTAAATCAACTTTAAGTTTAGACATTGGTATTTTGTCTTTAAACTTAATGCGTTTAGGAAAAATGAAAACTTATAAAATTTCTGTATCACTTTTTTTAAGCTCAAAACAAGCTAAATCAGAGGTGTCTTTACAAAAAAATTTTTTTAAAGAGCTTATGGCAAATATGCTTTACAACTTTTCATTTAAAGATTTAAAGCAAAAAACTATTTTAGAAAAAAATTATTTAAAAGATTTAAACATCTTTGTAAATAATGGACATATAAAATCTGTAAAAATTAAGATTGTTAATTTATAAAAAAATAAAAAAGTAAACAACAGCAAGGGGGCTTTTAGAATGTTAAGTAAAAAAAAGATGTCTAGTAACGCAATAAATATTTTTTTAGAAATACAAAAAACTGGATGCGAAATGTCCGGCGATCAAAATAAACAAATTGTAGAAGAATTTTTGCCATTAGTAAATTTTGTTGCAAAAAAAATTCATTTTAGATTACCAGCATACATTGATTTACAAGACTTAATTGCAACAGGAGTTGTTGGCCTAATTGATGCCGTTAGTAAATACGACATAACAAAAGATAATAAATTTAAAACTTATGCAGAATTTAGAATTAGAGGAGCTATTTTAGACGAACTAAGAGTTCAAGACTGGGTGCCACGATCAATTAGGGACAAAGCTAAATTATTAAACAAAGCCGTAAACTCTTTAGAAAAAAAATTAAAAAGAGCTCCAACAGATGAAGAAGTTTCCACAGAAATGGGAATTAGCAAAAATGAATTTTATCAATTAGTAAATACTGTTAAACCTGCAAGAGTGCTATCTTTTGATAATATGATTTCTTTTAACACGGCTGATTATAAATCAATTGTAAAATTAGTAGAAGAGGCAGGCCTTGGCGGACCAGATAAAGATTATAATTTAAAAAAAATACAAGCTAAAATAGCAGAAGCAATTAGCGAGCTATCAGGAAGACAAAAACAAATTTTATCTATGTATTATTACAAGTCTTTAAACTTAAAAGAAATAGGAAAAATATTAGAACTTACCGAAAGTAGAATTTCGCAATTACATGCACAAGCATTGTTAAAGTTAAAGGCAAAACTCTACAGATACTTTGAAAAAACATCCATTGCGGCCTAGATTATTTAAAATTAACCAAGGACTCTTTAATTTTGCTTAGCAATTTAGATTCTGTTTGTCTTACTGCCTCTTTGCTTGTTCCGTAATGATCTCCAATTTCTTTTAATGTATTTGGAGATGCAGACAAAATTCTATTTTTTAATATATATAATTCTTTTGGACTAAGCTGATGTTTTAATTTTTGTAATTGATGTTTTAATTTTTCTACATTTTCTTTTTTTTCTAACAAACTTTCTGGGGTTTCGTATGTTACAGCCTTCATGCTTTGTAAAGTTTCACCAGAATCGCCTTGATGACTTGGTACATCTAAACTAATATCTTTAGATGTTAATCTGTGTTGCATTGTTAACACTTCTTTTTCTGTAACATTTAAAGATTGAGCAAGTTGAGGGTAGGGGGTTTGCAAGCTTCCTAATTTTTTTAATTCTTTTTGTAAGGCATAAAAAACTTTTTTTTGTTGATTTGTTGTTCCAATTTTAACCATTGAATGCTGCTTCATTAAATATTCCAAAATATAACCTTTAATCCACCACACTGCATATGTAATAAGTCGTGTATTTTTGTATGGATTAAATTCTTGAACAGCAGTCATTAATCCAACATTACCTTCTTGAATTAATTCTAAAAGACGATTTCCAAATTTTGCATATTCAGATGCAACTTTAATTACAAATCTTAAATTAGATTGTACTAAAATATGAGCATATTTAGGATCTTTAGTTTTGTAAAATTTAGTAGAAATTTCTTTTTCTTGCTCGCGACTTAAAACTGGATATTTGCTAATCTCATTCATGTATTGAATAAGAGTTGAGTGCTCACTTGATTGAGATTGTGAGGGGGTGCTTATGTGAGTTAAATTTTTTTTAAGTTTTCCCATAGGGTTTTATAAATAGCTATTTTATTTTTTTTAATAAATCAGATATTTTTGATTCTAATTTATTTTTTATAACATTTTTTAAAAGAGCCAGCTTAAACGGGAGGTCTACATCAACACAAACCAAACATGTGTTTGATGTTTTTTTTACCTTAAGATCAACTTTGATTTTTTCACCATTTAGCGAAATACTATGTTTTTTTGGGTTAGAATTAGTGGTAAATGCCCCAATATTTTTTTCTATATCTTTAATTGTAGAAAGTTTTTTTTCAATCCACAAAAAAGTTTTGGATTGGTTATTTTTTGATTCTATTTTTAATGACACTTTTGGCATAATATCTCTTGGTATGTAAATTGATGTTTTTAGGTACAGATATTTTATTTATGTGGTTTTTATTTCTGTATTAAATATAATAAGGATTTTTTATAATATCAAGGCTAGATTAAAGTAAATATTGGTGATAGCATAATATTGTAAATTAAAGGGTTGTATGCAATTTTTTTCACAAGAAAATCAAAAAAATATTAATTTAAAGCGTAGTTGTTTAATTGGGGGCATTAAAGACTCTTTTTTAAACCAATCAATTACACTTATGGGATGGGTTAATGTCAGACGAGATTTAGGAACAGTTGTATTTATTGAGCTTCGCGACAGAACAGGAAAAATACAGGTAGTTTGTGACTTATCTAAACAAAAACATAAATTGGTAAAAAATATACGAAAAGAATTTGTTTTAGCAGTTACTGGAAAACTGGTAAATAGAGAAAAAGAAACTATTAACACTAAAAAAGTTAACGGAAATCTAGAGCTAGTTTGTGAAGACTTGCATATATTATCAGAATCTAAAACATTAGCATTTGATTACGAAGACGACAGTGTTGGCGAAGCTTTAAGACTTGAATATAGATACTTAGACTTAAGATCTTCTAAGTTGCAAAATTTTTTAGAACTAAGACACAAGCTTACTCATATTACTCGCAACCATTTATCAGAAAAAGATTTTTTAGAAATTGAAACTCCTATTTTATATAAAAGTACCCCAGAGGGGGCTCGTGATTATTTAGTTCCATCGCGCGTGCATAATGGAAAGTTTTATGCTTTGCCACAAAGCCCACAAACATTAAAACAATTACTAATGATTGGAAATTTTGATAAATATTTTCAAATAGCCAGATGTTTTAGAGACGAAGACTTAAGAGCAGACAGACAACCAGAATTTAGTCAAATTGATATAGAGATGAGCTTTGTTGACGAAAAAGATATTTATAATTTATCACATAAATTGCTAGAAACTATTTGGAAAAAAATTAAAAATGTAAACAGTATTGATTTTATATCTATGTCTTACTTAGATGCAATGAATCGATTTGGCTGTGATAAACCAGATTTAAGAATTCCATGGGAGATAAAAGATTTATCAAACAATGTTAAAGGCAGTGAGTTTAAAGTTTTTAGTTCTATTTTAGAAAAAAACGGAGTTGTAAAAGCCTTAGCAGTTCCTTTACTTGGAAAAAGCGGTCGTAGTTTTTTAGATAAACTAACAGACAGGGTAAAAGCATTAGGCGGCGGTGGATTAATATGGATTAAATCAGACTCTGGAAAACTAAGCTCACCAATGGCAAAGTTTTTTACAGAAGATAAATTGCAAAATATTTTTTTGCAAGCTGGAGGAACAAAAGACGGTTTAGTTTTAATTGTAGCCGAAGCTTTTAACAAAGCATGTGCAGTACTTTCTGATTTGCGACTGCATTTGGCAGAAAAAGAAAAAGCTATTGATACCAGTGTAGATAAATTTGTATGGATTAAAGATTTTCCGTTATTTGAAAACTCTAAACAAGATGGAAAGCTAGTTTCTTGCCATCACCCATTTACAGCACCATGTATAGAAGATATTCCAAATTTGCTTTCTGGAAAGTTTGATTATAAAAATATTTTATCTAGATCCTATGATGTTGTTTGCAATGGCTATGAATTAGCTAGTGGAAGTGTTAGAATTCATCAATCAGAAGTTCAAAAAGCTATTTTTTCAAACCTTGGATTTAGCGATAAAGAAATTACAGATAGATTTGGTTTTTTTGTTGAAGCTTTAAATTACGGCACACCTCCACATGCAGGAATAGCTTTTGGCGTAGAAAGATTGGTTATGATTTTAGCAGGAACTAGCTCGATTCGTGATGTAGTTGCTTTTCCAAAAACTGCTCAGGCAACTGAACTTATGTCAGACAGCCCAGGTGTTGTAGCTAATAAACAATTACAAGACTTAGGTATTAAAATTTAATTTATTTTATATTTAATAAATTAAAACTATAATTTTATAAATACATTACCGATAAAGTAAGCGTAAGGAGTTCTTATGTTTACAAAAATATATTATTTTTTTGGATTATTATTTTTATCTTTTTTAGTTTCTTGTGGAGAGGCTGGAGTTGATGGAACAGGCAATGGCAATGGAGGCGGGCTAGGCGGCGGAGGATCGTCATCAACAAAAAGTGCAGCAACATTTTCGCAAGACTTAGCATTAACAAGCAGAAGTGCTTTAAAAGATTGGCTAAGAACGCCTGGAATGCAAGGCATAGAAAATGAAAAGATGCATTTAAATTTAGTATACTCTGGGCACAAGGGGGCAAATGGATTGGCTACTTACCAGGGAGAGTTTTCTGTTAGATATACTGCAGTTAACAGCGATGGACGAAAACAAAATATAGAATATGTATTTGAAACTGGAGAGGAACAAAAAGATACACAATATAATTATGTGTATCTAGATGATGACGGAAGCTTTACATGGAAAGCGTTTTTTCAAGATGAATACGGAAGTATATTAATTATTTTAACTCAAGGAAAAAATAAAGCTGATGAGTGTAGTAAAAGCGATGGTTGTTTAGAAGAAGTTTTATTTTCTATTGCTAACGGAGCTGTATATTATAGAAACTGGCCACCAAGAGGACAGGCCGAGTTATCTGATAAAAAGTGTTGGTTACTTTGGGGCGGGCCTTACGACTGCAGAACTTGGAAGTCAGGAAGGGGAATAAATATTAAAAAAACAAAATGGCCAGACGGCACTGCCGCTAATCTTTCTGGAAACAGAAGCTGGTGTTTTGATGAATTTGGAAAAAAACAAAAACCCTGCAATCAGTACAAATACAAAAGACTTGGAACTTTTAAAGATTTAGATTTAAAAATTTTATTTAGAATTGATCCTAATGTAATTAGCTCGTATAAAACATCTTCTAAAAATTTATTAGCTATAAAAAATTCAGGAAAAATTTTAACTGGAGTTTCTTCTATTGTAAAAAATAAAAATACTAGAAAGTTATCTTCTGTTAATAAAAATAAAATAACAAATCTTGTGCCTAAAATATTACTAGTTACTTTAAGTATTATTTTTATAGGATTATTATTAATAGTATTTTTTAAAAGAAAAGAAAAAACACAGTAAATTATACAATCAATTAACACACTAAATACTATGATTTTTTTTACTTTATTATTAGTATTAATAACATCTTGTTCTATTCAATCAAGAAGATCTGTTTCTTCTACAAAAAAACATTTTAATAAATTATATTTTTTATCTCCCGTAGCTAGGCTGTCTAAATCTAGAATTTCTCAGCTCTATAGAAATAAAAATAATAAAAAACATGAGGGTATTGATTTTGCAGGATTTAGAGGTGCGCCTATTACGGCAAGTCATTCTGGCCGCATTATTTATGCAGGTCGTAAATTTTCTGGTTATGGAAGAGTGGTTTTAATAGAATATAATAAAAAATGGGCTAGCCTATATGCTCATTTAAATAGTTTTAATGTAAAAACTGGACAAAAAATAACAGCAGGGCAGCTAATTGGAAAAATGGGCTCTAGCGGCAAGGCAACTGGCGTACATTTACATTTTGAATTATTAAGATTTAAACAACCAGTAAATCCAATAAACTATTTAGTTTTTAATTCAAGCTTAGCACAAAAATAATTTAGTTTTTAATTCAAGCTTAGCACAAAAATAATTTAGTGCTTTTGTAAAAATTTTTGTAAAAAATTTTTTTACAACAGATATTTAAGACTTAAACAATGGAAATTTTTGACAAAGTTCTGTTACTTGAATTTGTATGTCTTTAATTTTTTTTTCATCTTTATTATTTTCTATTAAATCAACAATAAAATTTGCAATTATCTTCATCTCCGATTCTTTCATTCCTCTGGTTGTAAGTGCAGGGCTACCAATTCGTAAACCACTTGTAATAAATGGGCTTCGTGTTTCATTGGGAACGGTATTTTTGTTTACAGTAATATCTGCTTTGCCAAGCAACTCCTCGGCATCTTTTCCAGTTAGTCCGCTGGCGTGTTTAGATAAATCAATTAAAATAAGATGATTATCTGTTCCTCCAGTTACTATTTGTAAATTTCTTTGTTTTAAAACTTCGGCTAAAACTTTAGCATTTTTTAATACCTGTTTAATATAACTAATAAAGTTAGGATTTAAAGCTTCTTTAAAAGCCACAGCTTTTGCTGCAATAACATGTTCTAAAGGCCCTCCCTGTATTCCAGGAAAAATAGCAGAGTTAATTTTTTTAGACCATTCTTCTTTACATAAAATTAAACCACCTCTTGGGCCTCTTAAAGTTTTATGAGTTGTGCTTGTAACAACATCTGCATATTCAACTGGATTTTGATGTAAACCTGCAGCAACAATTCCTGCAAAGTGAGCCATGTCTACTAATAAATAACTTCCAGCAGCCTTAGCAATATCTGCAAAAGCTTTAAAATCTATGTTTCTAGGATAAGCGCTGTAGCCTGCAACAATAAGTTTTGCTTTATGTTTTTTAGCTAAATCTTCAATTTTATTATAATCTAAAAGTTGAGTGTCATTATCTAAACCATAAGAAGAAAAATTAAAAAGTTTTCCGCTAAAATTAACTTTAGACCCGTGGGTAAGATGTCCACCGTGAGACAAGTCCATTCCTAAAATAGAATCACCAATGTTTAATAACCCAAGATAGGCTGCCATATTTGCTTGCGACCCAGAGTGAGCTTGAACATTTGCAGCTTCAGATTTAAATAATTCTTTTGCTCGATTAATTGCAATGCCTTCTGACTTATCAACCCACTGACAACCACCATAGTATCGTTTGCCTGGGTAACCCTCTGCATACTTGTTAGTTAAAATAGAACCTTGAGCTTGCATAACAGCTTTAGAGCAATAGTTTTCAGAAGCTATCATTTCTAATCCTGATTCTTGTCTTTTTTGTTCTGAATTAATAATTTCTGCAATTTGTGGATCAGATTTAATTAAGTCTTTCATTTGTGTATCCGTTTTTAATTTGTAACTTTAGTCTGTAACTTTTTTACACGATCATTATGCCTGCCGCCTTGAAAGTCACTACTTAAAAAAGTTTCTACAATTTTTAAGGCATTGGCAAATAATTTATTATTTACTATGGAGGGGTTGTTTATAAAATCTGCATTTTCTTTTTCTGACACAGGCCTTGCAGCTAAGCATAAAACATTGGCATCATTATGCTGTCTAATTAATTTTGCACAATAGCTTGTGTGACAAAGACCAGCCTTAATAAAATGATATTTATTTGCACGCATAACCATGCCTTGTCCAGACCCACAAATAAGAATTCCTTTAGATAAACTGTTGTTATGTTCTTGTATTTTTTTACAAACTAAATCTGCAAAATCTGGATAATCCACAGAAAAATTTTTAGCGTCAGAGTCAGCGCCAGCGCCAGATCCAGCGTCAGCGCCAGAGCCAGAGCCAGAGCTATAGCTAAGTGGCCCTAAGTCTGTTACTAAATGCTTTGTTAAATTTTTTAAAAGAAATGATTTTAGTTTAATACCTGCATGGTCAGAGCTAATAAAAATAGGTGAAGTCATACAATGATTCCATTTTTAAAATATAATTTTTTATAAACAGAGATTTAATCTTCTGGTTTTTGTCTTTCGTTTATACTCTAAAATTAATTTTCTAATTTTATCAATTTGTGAATAGCTAAGGCTTATTGGGTCAATTGCACATTTAAATTTTATACTCTGTTTAAAATTTTCTTTTAAATTATTGTACAAACTATCAAACTTGTCTCTATTGTTTATCCATAAGCTAGCAAAATCTTTTTTAAATTGATTAATCATATTAGGGTAGTAATGAGCGTCTATAAATAACAAATTTTCTATATGTTGAAACTCAGAAGAAAAAGACCAATTAAAAGACCCTGTAAGTACATATTTATTATCTATAATTATATATTTATGATGCATTTGTTTTTGTATAGACTGATCAGGCCTAAAATCAAAATATTTAATTCTAACTGCTATATTTTTATATGTTAAAGAATCTTTTTCAAGAAGTGTAGAATATTTTATTCCAATAGAGCATTTAGGGCTAAACTCATATTTACAAATTGTTAAATTATTTTTTTTGCGTTTATAAAAAGTTTCATACTGAGCCATTGTTACAATAATATTAATATTTACACCACGCTTTGCAGCTTTTAATAATGCCGAGTATATAGGAAACAACTTAATACGAGTTGTTGCAATATTGATTGTGTTTTTTGCCTGATTAATTTTTTCAACAATTTTATTAGTTAAAATATAATCAGCTGCATTTATATTTTTTTTATTTTTAGATGGCTTGCTAAGTATTTTAGAGTTAAAATAAGTTTTAACTCCATTTTCTGTAACTGTTTGCACAGATGTTTGCACAGATGTTTGTTCTGGTGTTTGTTCAGGTGTTTGTGTAGATAAATTATGATATGATTTGTAAATTTTTTGATTTCCAAATTCTGTTGATTTCTCCCATAAAAAATTAAATTCTCTTTGATAAGATTTGCTTAATAAAGGGCTATTTGCAAAATACAAAATATTATCATTATAATTGTTATAAGACGACAAAGACCAATTTGCAGAACCAGTAATTAATTTTGCATCTACAGTATTGCCATCTATTACTGCAAATTTATGATGTAATTTTTTTGACTTAGAAAAATATTTAACATCTATTCCCATATCTTCTAATTTTTGTAATTTTAAAAATTTACTTTCTTTGCTACCATAACCTTGAAATATAATTCTAATTTTTAACTCAGAATTATAAATACGCTTTTGAATATCTTTTTTTAAAAGACTTTCTACAATAGGGTTGCTTTCAGAAACTGTCATATTATACATAGCAATATCAATGCTAGATTTAGCTTGTGATAAAATTTTTGCAATTTCATAAAGCGAAGGATCATTTGGGTGAAACCATGCTTGAGTTTTTACAGGCTCTAAAGCAGATCCAGTATTTAAAAAAAGAACAAAAATAGATAAAAAATAAAAAGACTTTAAAGTTGATTTTATATTAATATTTTTTAAAAATAAGTGAAGCATTAGTACCTCCAAATCCAAAACTATTATTTAAACAATAGTCTATTTTTAGTTTACGCCCTTGATTAGGAATATACTCTAAATCACAATTTTTACTAGGTTTTTTTAAATTTAAAGTTGGAGGTGCAATTTGCTCCTCTAGGCTTTTTATACACACTAAACTCTCGATAGCGCCAGCGGCTCCAAGGCTATGTCCCATTGCACCTTTTGTACTGCTGACCATTAATTTATACGCATGCTCTTTAAAAACATTTTTAATAGCTTGAGTTTCAACTTCGTCACCAACAGGAGTGCTAGTTCCGTGAGCATTAATATAATCTATTTTATCATGATTTAATTCTGCTTTATTTAATGCAAGTTTCATAGCCAAAGCTGCGCCTTCACCTGTTGGATGTGGGGAGGTGATGTGATAAGAGTCACCAGACATTCCCCAACCAATTAGCTCTGCATAAATTGGTGCATTTCTTTTTATAGCTGTGTCTAAATCTTCTATTATAAGACTTGCTGATCCTTCGCTTAATACAAATCCGTCACGGCTTTCATCCCAAGGACAACTTGCTTGCTCTGGGTTTTCGTTATTAGTTGAAAGTGCCTTCATTGATGCAAAACCCTCTAAAGCAAGATGACAAATTGTAGATTCAGTGCCGCCTGTGATAACTCTATTACAAATTCCTTGTTGAATATAATTAGCTGCAGTAATAATTGCGTGAGCTCCAGATGCACAAGCTGATGCTGTTGTAAATTGCGGGCCTTTAACTGGGTATTTTAAACTAATCTGCCCAGGTAAAAGATTAGAAATTATACTTGGTATAAAAAACGGACTTATGCGTTTTCCAGAAAAATATGATTCAGCTTGTTTTTCAATAGAGGGCAGACCTCCCAATCCTACACCAAAAATAATTCCAGTTTCTTGTAAAACTTTTTCGTCAGATAAATTAAGTTGTGAATTTTTTATTGCTTGGTCTGTGCTACCTAGTCCTAATAAAATAAAACGATCTACTTTTTTTTGATCTTTTTTATTTAATACATCATCAGGGTTAAAGTTTTTTACCTCGCCTGCAATTTTAACTTTTAAGTTTTCTGTATCACATTGAGTAATTGTTGCAATTCCAGATTTAGATTGAATTAAATTGTCCCAAAAAGTTGATATGTTATTTCCGACAGGGCTTAGTACGCCTTGCCCAGTTATGACAATTCTTTTTTTAGACATAAGTAAACCAGCTTTATTATTTTTAAAAAATACTAAGTATTATTTTTATAATTGTAAAAAAATATAAAAAAATTAAGAAACATGTTTTTTTAAATAGTCTAATACATCTTGAACGGTTTTTAATTTTTCTGCATTTTCGTCAGGAATTTCGATTCCAAATTCTTCTTCAAAACTCATTACGATTTCTACAATATCTAAACTATCAGCGCCTAAATCATCTATAAAAGAGGACTTTGGTTGTACTTTTTCTGCATCAACATCAAGATGATCTACAATAATTTTAACAACTTTATCTTTCATAGTTTATCTCCATTTTTCAATGATTTTGCCTATCCTAAGCTAAGTTTTAAATTCCTGCAAGAGGTTTGTAAATACTTGTATTATCTATATTTTAGCCAAACATTCCACCATTAACATGAAGTGTTTGCCCTGTAATATAAGATGATTTATCGCTTAATAAAAAACTTGCAACCTGTGCTATTTCGTCAACATTTCCATATCTACTTAAAGGCACTTGTTTTAAAATTTCTTGTTTTTGATCTTCTGATAATTTTTCTGTCATATCTGTTTTTATAAAACCAGGGGCAATAGAGTTTACTCGAAATTGTTTTCGCCCAAGCTCTGTGGCTAAAGATTTAGAAAAAGCTTCAATGCCTGCCTTGCTTGCTGCGTAATTACTTTGTCCTGATTGAGGAATATGTGCAATAACAGAACTAATATTTACAACACTAGCTTTGCTACTTTTCATTAAAGGTTTTAGTAATTGTTTTGTTAAAAATACTGTACCAATAAGATTAGTTTGTATTACATTAAAAAAATCTTCTTCTTTCATTAATGGAAAAATTTGATCACAAGTTATTCCTGCATTATTAACAAGGCCATCTATTTGTTTAAATTGATTTTTTAATTCTGTAACTTGGTTTTTAATATTATCTAAATCATTTAAATTTAATTTAAATATACTGTGATCTAGGTTAGGTGAAATATTTTTAACATCTTTTAAAACATCTTCGGCTAATTGTTTATTATTTGCATAACTAAAAGCTAATTGCGCACCTTGTTTTGCTAGTAAAAGTACAATAGCCTTTCCAATCCCTCTGCTTGCACCTGTTACAACAATTTTTTTATCTTTTAATATCATAAATAGTGTCCTTTTTATTTTAGCTTTGTCTTATTTGTGTTTGTGTTTTTATTTTAGCTGTATTTTAGCTGTATCTTAGCTGTATCTTAGCTGTATCTTTATGTACAAAAATTATCCTCTATAGATTTAATATCACTTAAAGAGTCCATTGGGTAAACTTTAATTTCTGGATATGTTTTTTTCAT
>JAAGOD010013498.1_pt1 | contig 25564 bp, 42 predicted proteins | sample 8389681 | NCBI WGS metagenome assembly JAAGOD01 (sample SAMN13964374, study PRJNA552185) | sponge metagenome | biome: deep-sea hydrothermal vent fields; feature: spots directly above weak diffusing fluid; material: seawater and sediment | host: Tedaniidae sp. KZ-2020 ... | reverse complement strand
CCGCCCCCTATCATCTGTGGCTGATTGTAGTGGCCGGACATGGGGTTGTAGCCCCCACCACCACCACCACCAATGACTCCCATATTGTGGTGGCCGGAGTAATTGGATGACATTATTGGACGTTGATGAGGATAGCCTGCGATAATAAAAATTTTTTTTTAACATACGTAATGCAAACTAGACGTGACCTCTAACCTTGTGACATGCTCATGTTGCCAGGGTAACGGGGTTGCTGAGGAGACATGTGCATTCCTGGGTTGGGATTTCCACCTGGCGCGTACATCCCAGTGGAGTGATACTGAGGAGGCTGCTGTGGACGCTGTGGTCCTCCCATGCCCATGCCCCCTCCAGGCGGATAGGAAGGGTTAGGGACCTGGTTCCCACCCATCCCGCCAAACTGGTTATACGGCTGTTGGTAGCCCGGATTAGGCGGGTTCATCCCCATGGGAGGCTGACCTGGTCCCATGCTAATCATAGGCCTGGCCTGGTTCATCATGGGATTGCCTACACACAGAGAAAGGAAGAGTGTAATAGCCATATTCAGGTCTAGATGGGTGGGTACCTTGTTGATGCGTCTGCTTCTGCCTCTGGGACAACATCAGAATGACATTGTGGAAATGGTTCATATACTCTTCCTAGGAATTGAAGAGAGTTTTACTAGGCTGATTTAGCTACATTTCATAACACATACCTTATTCTTTGACTTCTCAAAGAAAACTTTCTCTACTTCAACTGGGTTTTGAAGATTCGCTGGAGGATTGCCCAGGGCTTTGATACTCTCCTCACTAATAGAATCATCATGTAGCAAAATGTGTGTAAGTGCTGCTCCAGTGAAAGAACCAGGCTAGTTAGTGTGTATTTAGTGAATGGTCCTTGTTCCATTACTAAGTTTCACATGTCAACAGGGCATGACAAGCAAAAGACTGACATTAGCCTACAGCAAAACATGTCCTTGGGTGGGCTTTATATAGAGACCAACTTACAGCTTCTGTATGACTATCTTCCTTTTATTAGAAGAACGCCAGTCATCCAGATGAGATGCCATGGCACAGTCTACTTTTCACCTCAAGAGCTAGAGAGAGAACTAACTTACTAAGCAGTTAATTATATTCATAAACACCTTCTAGATATGACGTCATTGTTAACACATGCATAATAAAACTTTTGTGCATTGAACACACACAATGCCACATTAAGCACTAACTTCACTGGAACATTTATAGAGATAGTAGCATTCTCCATTCTTGGCATTGTCAAGGAGGTAGTTAAGAAGTGGTTTAGTTCCTGTCAAGTAAACGGTCTTCTTTTGCTTTCTACTCCTTTCATCCTGTGCTGCCATACACCAAATGACAGGAGAGAGCTTAGAACACAAGGCCACCACAGACTTCAGAACTGGGGAGTAGGCAGGGAGGGGAAGGGAGAATACAGGACTCTGATGAAAGGGTTGAAAGTTAAAATCCTTCGTAAACACCTCCATAGCTGCCTTGGTGAAAGTTGAAAGAATAATGGTGGAGGGCAGCCGTATCATCTTCATGACTGCTGCATTCAACTCCAGGACACTGTGGAGTCTGCACAGCTGCAGACACTGTTCGAGGGGAGAGGAAGATGGGGCAAAAATGGGTGAGGAGGAGGGGGAGCAGTGATGGAAAAATCGCTCCAACTGCTCCGCAGAACAGACGTCAGATCTAACGAAAAATGAACGGTAATCATTCTTCATCTTTTCAATGCCAATCTGAATGATGCACGGAAGGAGTTTCGATTCCGAGAGCAGAAGCTGGAACTTCAAATCAATGTCCTCAAGGCTGAGCCCTCCATCAGGATTGAGGAGGACTTGTCTCAGCAGCCCGGACAATTGGGAGGTTGACAATCGATGTACAAAAGGCTGGACTTTACCTTGCAATACAGCTTTAAAGACTTTAGCACACACATGCTGCAGCTCACTAAAGCTCGTAACCTTGTGACACAACACCCACAGCTGCTCCGTGAAATCCAAGTCCGTACGAGGCTCGAAGATCATGTGATCCGAAGAGGGAGATATGACTGTGACATCAGCTGGACGGTTGAAAGGATTGGCAATATCTTGTATGAAGTTCTCCACTTCTTCAACCCTCTTGTCCTCTAAAATCAGTACCTCCTCACTGTCCTCACCATGGTTAGGCCAGTCCATTTCACCGCTCGCTATCTTACACAGTGTGTGGAGACACTTCAGCTCCTGGTACATGGCTAGGACGGGAGAAAACAACCCCCCAGGCGTGTTGGACACTTTCAGAATGGCATCTGAGCTCTCCACTGGAGATGTGAGCATGCCATCTGGGTCACTCCAAGAAAGTTGAATTTTAAAAACGTCCGTTATTTGCTCCGTGCCATCAAGGGAGTGACCCATGATGTCATACTCACTAAATGCAGTACTGGATGTGGCATTGGTGCTTCCAGAACTGCTCTTCACATCTGCTTCAGAAACAACACCTTGCTCTTCAACCGCAATCACACGAACGGGGGAACTGCAACCATCAAATGCACAGCCAAGAGCAACAATCCTTCGCTGATTCTGCTCACAGGCTATCCAGACATCAGGAAGAGCTTTCTTGGCTTTGCGAGAACCAAGGGAATAGAGAGATGCAATGAAACGAGCAGAGTCCAAAGGAACAGGGTCCAGACCACCATCTTCAGCAGAAGTGGTTGTCTTTATACCAGCGTCCGACCACCCTTCATAAAGTGGAGAAGAGCCAGTTAGGTAGACCCTATTGCTAACCAGAGGCTGTCCAATATTAACATTTCCCTGTGAGGAAATGATTAAGGCCTCACCCTGTGACTTCCTCATACTATTTCCTGACGTATCAAGGTCAACAAGAATTTCCAGCCCTTCCAAGCTGGTGGAAAGATTACTATTTGAATCTTCCATAGTTTGAAGTACATTCTTGCTGATGATGACAGTTAGCCTGTCTCTTTGACCCACAAAGTTGGTAAAGGGTGTTATGGTGTCAACACCAAGAACAGAGACTTCATATTCTTCTAAAAAAGTTACCTTGTCTGTGATACAGTTTTGCTGGGATAAAGACTCCAGGAGCTCACGAAACTGGTCACTTTTCTTGAGGAGTTCCATGACAACTGTGTCACTTCAGTTTCCACCTGGCCCTATCCTCCAGCAATGCCTCCAGCCTCTCCCCCCAGGAGGAGAGTTCTCTCTTACTCTGACAGTTCTTTAAAAAGCCCGCCAAGATTGAGGTGGCCAATCAATTTGCGCCACATTTTAGCATTACGTCACAATGAACAAAGAATGTTTGCCACGTCAGTCAAAAGGAACTTGCATCAGTCATTTCTGCACTACAGCCCTTTCTGAAGTCTTTATAAAGCTGTTGATTCCACTCTCTATAGCAGCATGTAAGTGCAGATCCAGTGATTTTTCAAGATGACGGACGAACAAAGTCCTCGGGCACCCAAATCCTTGGGGCCTGATTTGGACAAGAAGAATCTGCTTCTCCTGGGGCTGAACCTCCTCAACAAAGGACTGAAACTTCCTTATGCTGTTGTCCGTCCTCAGGCCAAGCCACCAGCCCCAAATCCCACCAGTGAGCTAGCAGAGAAGCTGAAGAGCTCCATTTCTCCCCCGACGTCCCCATTGAAGCCAACGACAGACTCGCTGGAGGTCAGTCGTAAGAGAAAGCGAGACCCTGCCAATGACCTCAGTGAGGTGGGAAGGAGGGAGAAGAGGTGAGTTTCACCTTAAATGGCCATGTGAATATTATTATGTGATGACCTTTCTGCAGGAAAATGATGAACAGGGTTTCGGCACAGAACGCTCGAGACAGAAAGAAGGTGTATGTTGATGACTTGGAGCGAAAAATTGCCATATTGGAAGAGAAGGTGCATATTGGTCTGTAATTTCGGAAAATCGTCCATGGATAGTATAACCACTTGACCATTTCCTTTAAATAGAACAAGAAACTCGAAGAAGAAAACACAAAACTAAAGCAGCACACATCAACTCTATCACAGGAGAAGGAGCAACTCGAGCAGAAGCTGTCAAGTGGAACGGCTGAATCCGACATGCTCCAGGCACTGGTGAAGGAGGCCCTCCTTCAGGAACCACATGCTCAAGGGTCTGCAGTACCCCGACAAGTTTCTCAGCAGCAGAAACGGTTCCTGAAGCAGTGGCTGCTCCTTCAGATATTTCTAACCTTCAGGTGTGTGTGAAATCAGCTATTGTCTCAAAACTTTCAACAGACAATCAATAACCTCCAGGCCTGTAAAGATTCTGAGATAACATTTCCGTATTTCCATTTCTTTCAGTCTGAACTGCTCTCCTACTTCTTTGAAGAAGAGTTCTCAGCAGCGTCTTTTCCACCTGCTGGAGACTCTGGAGGAGCAGGAAGCCATGGTGCCTGTCATGCCCCAGAACCATCTTCCTCTCCTGAGGGAGTCCCCCTGGTGGGGGACAGCCCAATCCCATTGGAACCCACCAAAGAACTGAATGCTCTAGACTATCTCTCAGATTCCATGCCTTCTCCTCCCCTGATGGACATAAGTTTCGACGCTACAGACGCCAATTTTTGCGATAGTTTACTGAACTCTGTGCCTGACACCATGTCGTGCACATCCACACATGCTCAAACCCCACCCACCCACATCCCCCCCAGTCCAGCGAGCTATGACGAGGGTGCCATGTCCCTGTATGGCGACAGTCACATGACTGGAAGCATTTTGCCGGACTTTGATTCCCTCGGATCAGTTGACCTAGACTCCCTCGATCTAGAGTCATTTCTCTGCCAAGTCCCCCTTACATGTTGAGTTCGTCACATCATCATTATCTGTTATTCGCCATTATATCTGTTGTTCGTCCATTTCCGTGATGTGTATCTGCTTAATCTAAAAATAAAAATGTTTGCTACATTTATTTGCTAATTCAAGCTAATTCAAACTAATCTTGGGGATTCAAAAAAAAATAGAGTATAGTCAGCTTTTCTTTCGTGGCAGATCATGATCACTGCACAGACCCGGAGGGGGGTGGGGCAACACCCAGCAGACCGTGAGCAGTGTTGAAGAGGTTGATGGGACTCGTTCCATCAGTGATGAGAGTGGACTTCAACCCAAGGGCCTGCAACATCTTCACCTACAGATGGAGGGTGCAGTTTGCATGATTGATAGCCCTATCTCTTGAACCACAAAACTAGTTTGTACTTACCTGCATCTCTGGGCCAGAAGTGGCGATGGATGCAATTGTGTCCGAGCCAATCGAGGACACAATCTCCTGGAACTTCTGTGTCTCGATTGCAGCCATTTCCTTCGTCTTTTCAATCTCCAGCTCGTTCTGTTCCCGGATAAACTTGTTCTCAGCCTCACGGGCTCGGGTCAAACGTTCGAGCTCAGATTCCTAGCAAAAACAGCCGGTATAAGATGTTTCTGATCTCGTTTATTCAGACGTAAGAGGTGGTGTGGCAACTTACAGCCTCAATCTTGGTGGCCTGGGACTTGAGTCTGGCCTGCTCCACGGCAGCCTCTCCCTCGATCTTGGCAGCCTCGGCACGAGACAGGGCCTCAGCCTTGGCCTGACCTGTGGACTCCACAGCAGCACTGTTGGCCTGGAGTTCCAGCAGCTCCTTGCGAGCCTTCTCAGCCTCAGCTTCGTCCGTGATCTTCTGCCTTTCCAGAGCACCCTTGGCCTTCTGTTCAAGACGCATAGCTTCATGCCTTTAGGGGGGAGAGGGAAAAGGTCATACCCTTTTTAATGCACACCATCCTATGTCAGACGTACCTTGCAGCAGCCTCCTGGGAGTTTGTCGTGATCTCGATGGCAAGCTGCACGGACTTCTGGAGGGCATCCCTGGTGCGCTGATCCACCGGCTCCACAGACTGAATATCGATGCTTGTCACGATCAAGTTGTTGGCAGGAAAGCAGAAGCGATCGCGAACTTTGGCCTTCTCGTCCAAACCAAACACAGAGGCGCGAATGATTTTGGCAGAGTTCTAAAAGAAGACAAAGAAGAGGAGGAGGGTCAACCTTCCTCACTAGCAGGTTAGCCAAGTTTTCAGCTGACCTTGTGGAAGTCGTCAAACTGGACCCCGGCCACCGCCCCACGCACGCGTGATGCAATGGCCTTGCAAGCATCTCCAACAAAGTCAGGAACGGAAAAGATCTTGTAAGACTCCTCTCCACCCTTGTTTCCAATCTCAAAGTGCCTGCAGGAACATGCAGAGTAATAGTGTGCATGGAGGGAGTGCGAGAAGAACGTGAAGTTAAATAGACTTTAGCTACGAGACGTATGTAGAGCCTCATCTGGTGAGGATGAAGTAGAAGCTATTTTAGAGTGAGGGAGTAGGGGGGGGGGGCTTGAATCTAAAACTAGCCCGTACCAGTTGTATGAGAGCTGGAGAGAAAGCCGAGCGTGGTCGGAGGTTTCAATGGTGATGATATCCGTGCAGAAGTCAGGTCCCAAGAGGAGACAGAGAGACTTGATGGTGTTGGGTCGTTTTGGCTTCCCTCCGGAGAGACTCAGTTGCGTGAACTGCTCGTCAGGCTTCAGCATGACCATGTCGGGACCGAACACAACCCGAGCCTTTTTCTGCTTGTAGTCGTATATCTGGATGGCAGCATTGTGAGGCACTCGGAAGGTGATCACCTTGGTCTTGTCGCGCTTGGAAGCTGTGGTGGTACTGGGGCGGGCTGCAAAAGGGGAGGATTAAACATTGAAAAACATCTCTCCATCTCTCTCTTCCTTGAGGACAGAGGAATACATTCAAGTGCAACTTCCTTCCTTTAAAGACGACAATAATGTTCAGCTACAAATACACTCCTTTGAAGACATCAGAGGATAGCTAAATATACGTATAACAGGCTTACATCTGTCGCTTCTGTCGGCAAGGGGGTCTTTGGCCTCAGAGAGCAGCTGCTCCACGGCTGGGGGGAGATCCTTCTCCCACAACTCCTCGTCCTGGGTCAGCATGTACGTGGCACCGCACACAGCACGAACCTGAAACAAGACAAGTAAAATATGTGTGAGCTGGCTAATACCATAGTCCAATGGACTGGCATTCTGACCTGTCCACTCTTGACATGTCTGACGTAGATGCCTTCATTTTCGTCAAGGGGAATGGCCTTGCGCTTGGTCACCACCTCCACCTCAACGGGGGGCACATACTCCAGGGGGCCTCGGATCATCCAGCGGTCACCAGGCTGACGGTTCTCCTTCTGAAGACCCCCAGATACAGCGAACACAATGAAGCTTTGGATAGATTTATGGCTCACACTGTATAACTCACCGTATCGGTGTCGGTAAAGGCCTCGATGGCCTTGAGAATCAGCCCCTCGTCCTCTCCAAGGATGTAGACATTCTGGATGCCCTTCTCCAGCCTCTCGCCTGGCATCAGGAAGAAGGACTTCTCCCCCTTCACCAGCTTCTTCTGGCCCAGCTGTGGCTTGCCATCCACCCCGCAGGGGTCCAGGGTGATGCAGTACTGACGATTGGACAGGGTGGTGATGTTGACCACACCCACAACCTAAATATAGAGCACCACAAGGTGAAAAAAAAATTGGTCAGCTACACTTGATAAAACTGTGGTTGTAGTTGCATGGACGTGCTGATTTAGAGAGCTATCTATTTGACTTGCCTCTTCATAGACGTCTGGGATGTGCGCCTCTGTGTCCTCCATCTTGATCAGCCACTCCTCTCCGTTCTTCCTCATTACTCCTGTCTTGTCCGTGAAGGTGCGGGTGGCCCGCATGTGGAGGGCAACCTAAAGAGAAACAGTTGTCATTATTTTATCCTTTTTATTTAGGGATTTCCCCTCTCCTCAGGGAATTCCCCTCCATTTAGGAATTTCCCCAATCCAGGGGACATCCCCCATGCACAAACCTTCTCAGTGAGGACATAAGCGTCGACCACATCCACCACTTCCTCGTAGGCCCCAGGCAGGTACGCCCCCACCTTGTTGACCAGCCACTCCTCCCCTGTCACCCTGGGGGTGCCGTCCCGATCCAGCGTCTCCTTCCTGGCCCGCAGCTTGATGGCCTGGTTGGGCTTGATGATGGTGGCCCGAATGGTCTCCTCAACGATCACCTCCTTCCTCGGGATGTAGGTGCCTGAGGCAATGAAGCGGGTCAGAGGTCATGCCACGCTCCAGAGGACACGAGGCTGAATAATTGGCCCCTCAATGGCAGGAACCAACCTATTCTTGTTCCAGTGTTAGATACAACTACAAAGTTCTTTAGTGGATTCATGTTAACAATAGAGCATATTCATTACACCTCAGAGTATCATCTGATATCTCATATAGAGTTCTAAATGGATTCATAATCCCCACTGACTTACTCCCCCCTACCATATGGAGAGGGGCACAGCATTCTTGTATAGACTAGTAAGCTTTATATGGATTCTGCTGCTGCTGTCCATAGGTACGCTGTACTAAAACAATGCATTGAGCCAAGCCCAAGTTGTCCCAGCATCCCCAAAACTTCAACTAGGTTTTATTTATTTCCTTCTCTCTCCTCTAGACAATCGTCACTATCTCCCCAATAGCTGTCCTCTCTCCATGGTGGCAGCCCTCCCCTCTTCCCTCTCACCTGGCCCCTCAAAGAGCCACTCATCCCCGGCCACCTTCCTGGTCCTGTCCTCCTCCTGGAAGTCCAGGATGGCCCTCAGCCTCAGGGCAGTGTTGGCCTGCACCACCTTCAGCTGCGTCACCACCTGCTTCACGCCCTCCCCGGGGTAGAGAGGAAACGGCTCCTGGGCCAGACGGATCTCCTGGTCGGCATGGCGAAGCTTGACCTGAGTGAGCAGCCACACAGAAAGTATAGTATAGTTTTGGGGAGGGTTAGTGCAAAGCAGAAAGTAAAAATGTGCACATGATTAACAAACTGTGGTTTTTCAAGCTTTCAACTAGAGTAAAGGTTTCAGAATAGTGAACATTCTTACTTGGCCATAGGAGTCCAAGACAATCTTGCCATCCGTTCCAACAAGTGCAGGGTTCTCAACAATGCAATAGTGCCTGGGAGGCACCACAATCATCTTCTCCGGGCCTAGGATGACCTTCTCGTTGTCCTGACGAATGTACGTCTTGGGACCAGTCTCCATCTTGGTGACATTGGTGTTCTGGTCCAGGACATGGAGGTAGTAGTAAGGGGGAATGCGGAAGATACTTTTCGATTCTACATCTTTCTTGGACATCATGCTTTTCTTCTTGTTCACCTCAGCAAGCTAGAGCTAGCTAGCAAGAAATCAAAGAGAATGCTTTAATGGATTTTCACACACAAAGAACAAGTCTTACTTCAATCCAAAGGAGCAGGTATTGCTAGACAGAGTTGAAAGAGAGCTGGAACACTGGATCAGGACAAACTTCCACCTTGTCTTGGGTGTGCAACTGAGGGTGGAAAAAAGGGGGTGTATCGCTGCTGACTCACTGGGCATGCGCAGAAAAGGTGAGTAGTGCTAGTGTGTGCCTTGCGGTTATATTTTGCTTCACCCTGCCCACGCTCTAACAACGAAGAAAAAAACTCACACTTCTTTCTTCCCCCTAGAAATCACTCAGCTAGAGGACTGTGGAGTACCTAGGACATCATGTATTTTGAGGGTGACAACTCGAGCGACTACAAGAAGATTTCCAGCTCAGGAGCCGAGAGTGTCTTGGGGGGAGGAGGGGATGCATCTCGACAGCAGAAGCTGGACAAACAGCGTGTCCTGATGGAGCAGAAGAAGAAGCAGAGGCAGATGCAGCATGGCATGTTGATGGCTGGCGGTGGTGCAAGGCCAAAATCATCTCACTCCAGTCACTCGGCAAGCCGCCCTTCCACAGCTGGAAGCATCCAGTCTCACGACACCAGGCAGCTCTTTATAAAGAAGACAGTCACCGAGGACTCCTTTTCGGGTGCTGCGAGTGCCCAAACTACTGCCGTTTCTGGCATCAATAACACCACCATCACAGTGAAGCCATACCAAGGAGCCGCCGGTTCCCATAGTGACGATAACATCACCAGCACTTCTCCGAAGAATTGTCAGGTCTCTCCTGACTCCACAGATGGCGTGTCCAGCGAGCAGGCTGTTAGGATGAGCAGTGCAAGCAGCACCAGCACCAGTGATAGGTCCTCAAACACAGGAGACGATCAACCACTCCTCTCTCCGGTCAGATCCAAACCTCCCAGCGTTCTCTCGTCCAACTCCAGGCCACTCACCTACCCGTACAAGTCCAGCAACGACAAGACTGGTGGGGTGCAGCATCTGGTATCCTCCTCAAAGGCAAATACCTCCGCATCGAGCCAGGAAGAAAAGGGAATATCTACAGCTGCCGCTAAGCTCAAAGCATTGGGCATGGCTGCTTCACTGGACTACGAATCAGAGTCGGAAAGCGATGGAGAGAACATAGAGGAGGAAGCAATCATAGCCAACCCAGGAATCAGTTCAGCCTCCCTGACTCCAGACCACCTTCTGAATGTGGCACCAATAGCCCCAAAATTGAACCAGGACATAGAATCTACGCGCCAGGACTTGCAAGGGCTGGGCATTGAGTTAACACCTGATGGTGATGCCATCAAGAATCTGAATGAGTTCATTCAGAAGCCAGCCCCTGATGGGATGAGCGTCAAATGCCGAGTTCAGAGGGAGAAGAGGGGAATGGAGCGATCCATGTACCCCACTTACTATCTCTACCTGGAGATGGAGACCATCAGCAAAAAGCTCTTCTTGCTTGCCGCACGAAAGAGAAAGAAAAGCCGATCCTCAAACTATTTGATCTCGATTGACGCCAAGGACCTCTCACGAGAAGGAAAGAGTTTCGTTGGTAAGCTTCGCTCCAATTTCATAGGAACTTCCTTCACTGTCTATGATAGTGGAGTCAATCCATCATCCCGTAAGGCCCGCACCAATAAATCAAACATCCGCCAAGAACTGGCCGCAGTCCACTACGAAACAAACGTCCTTGGTTTCAAAGGCCCGAGAAAAATGATGACTATCATCCCTGCCATGACATACAACCACCAGCGCATTCCCATTCAGCCCACCCACGACAGCGAGTCGCTGCTGGAGAGGTGGAAGAATGAAGACATGACCAACCTGCTGCAGCTCCACAACAAGCAGCCAGTTTGGTCTGACGACACTCAAGCCTATGTCCTCAATTTTCACGGCCGCGTCACCCAGGCCTCCGTCAAGAACTTCCAGTTGGTGCACTCAGCTGATGAGGAGTACATTGTGCTGCAGTTTGGCCGTATATCCGACGACCTCTTCACTCTGGACTACAACTTCCCCCTGAGCGCCCTGCAGGCCTTCTCCATAGCACTCAGCAGCTTTGACTCAAAACTCGCTTGCGAGTAAGGCAAAGAACTTGCATCTTTTTCGACACTTGCAGCAAGTGTTGCCGAGAATCTGACCGTAGTTGTTTTTTTGATTCCTTTCATTTTTTTTGTTTGTCATTAAAATTTTTGTGGTATAATAGGTGCACACTTCGTCTTTCTTTGTTGCCTCCCTTGCTTGCTAGCTTGTGACCACGTGGGTATGGTCATGGAGGGCAAAGGTGTTGTTGGTGGGAGCAGTGCTCTTCATCTTCTGGTGGTGGTAGTAGACATCAGTGAAGCCTTCAGCAGGCACTCAACTGAGGAGGGTGCCTCACAGGGAGTAAGCAACCAGTGGTGTGTAGTAAAGCATAGGGTGGGTAAGCAACCAGTGGTGTGTAGTAAAGCATAGGGTGGGTAAGCAACCAGTGGTGTGTAGTAAAGCATAGGGTGGGTAAGCTTACTTACTCAATCGACCCCAAAACTTGACGATTTGACCTCTTAGGAATGTCCTGATTAAAGGGGCAACCTCATTTCAGGAGTGAATTTGTACTGTGCAGTTAAATGGCCCTGATACAGAAGGTGATTTCATTTCGAGCAAGGGTTCTTGTCGGATAAAGAGGGAATTGAAATATTCATCTTTTGTCCTTCTTTAGCTCTCAATTCACGAATGCCTGAATTCAGTAGTGACCTTCTGCAACTCTTACCTGTTGCTCAGTCCTGATCACAGCATTTCCGTCTGCATAGCACACCAAGCTGGAAGGTGGGGAGGGGGAGGTGGGGTAGGGTGACAAGTATTCATAACAGCCTTTGAAATTGAAATCCTTTCGCTGAGTTCATAGTCTTAATCAAAAACAATGTGGACCAAGCAAGTGTTTCTTCAGAGCAGAATGATAATCTGTGCACTTACCCCTTTAGTGAAATGGTGTACCCCACTCCCAGTCTGAAAGCTCTCCCTATGGATGACCCACGGCTGCTCACAGGAAAGTACGAACCTCTCGTCCACATGAACGAGCTGGTGAGCGAGGAGATTCGACGAGTGATGGAGCGCCTCACCGTAGCCCCACCCCACGTGGTCGCCAGCTCCTCCCTCCTCTCTGGAGCACTCAGCAAGTGCTTGTGCTGTATCCTAAACGTACATAATTGTGACTATCGTTCATTGGCAAGATTTGGATCATATTTCTTGTAGCCAGCAGCAATTGATTGACTAGCTATTAGTGCTATCTCAGGATTATGTGTTCTAATGCTTCCTTGACTGTGTAATGAAGATATCCAGCGTTGCAACAGAGAGACAGCCGTGGGAAAAAAACTGTCCTCCAGAATCCTAGTCATCAGCTCACTGAGCGACAGTGCCCTGCAGTACATACCCACAATGAACTGTATATTTGCAGCTCAGAAAAGTGTGAGTTCCTTTAGGCTGGTGAGGTCTTTGTGTAAGAAAAATAATAGTTCTTGCATTCTCCAGTCGGTTCCTATAGATTCTTGTGTGCTGTGGCAGGATTCTGGTTTTTTACAGCAAGTAAGTTATCAAATGGAAGAGATTGTTAGAATTTAAAGATCGTTCACGACTTCAGGCTTCAGATATCACAGGTGGTGTGTATATGAAGATTCCCGAGCCAGCAAGTTTAGTCCAATTCTTACTGGTACGAAAATCCTTGACATTTTTGGTTGTGTTTTTTTACGTTGCTTGTCTTGAACACCACAGTGGGTTTTTTTGCCCGATGTGAGTACTAGGGAGCACCTCTCTCTGCCTTCCTCTGTGGAGATAGATTACAGAGCATCCTGTTTCTGCCACAAGAAGCTGGTCGATGTGGGGTTTGTCTGCTCTGTGTGCCTGTCAAGTAAGTGTGGCTTAATCTTTTCCACTGTATGCAATTAGAGTGTCTCCTTGCTTTGCAGTCTTCTGCCAGTTTGCTCCGATATGCTCCACTTGCCAGTATGTTGAGGTCGCCAAAGTGCCACAACAATTATGTTGTGACGTTATGTTTTTTTGTCTTTGTAGGACGCATTTCAAGCTTCCTGGATTCCTGACGGGGAAAAATGGCAAGAGAAAAAGTTAGGGATTGTTTAACTCCATAAAATCATGTCAAGTTTCTTATTTATTGTTTTTATTACATTATTACAAAAACTTCATCATTGACTTGATAAAAATGGTCGTCAACGTAAAATGTATCAATGACGAAGTAACCATAGCAACTAAGAAACACAAGAAGAAGGGTGGGTGTGAGAGAGTGTTTATACTTTCTACGAAGTAGCTGGAACCATGGCGGACAAGAAATTAGCCAAGAAGCTTGCCAAAATGTCAGAGGAAGAAAGAGAAACCTTCCTTGAGAAGGAGAGACTTCTGGATGAAGAAAACCAGAGGAAAAAGGAAGAAATGCTGTCCAGATTCTTGAAAGAAAAGCTTGTCAAAGAAGAAAAGGCCAGTAAATTAAATATGCTGAAGATACAAAACCAATGGCGATCCATCATGAGAAAAAGTGAGTGAAAAGGTGGTAAGGCAAATTATTTGTGGGAGATCCGATATCATGAATCGTCTTTTATTGCAGCTAAGATAGACGAATTGTGCAAAGATCTCCAGGTGATGAGTCAGACCTTCGAAAGGGTAGTTGACAGGAAAGATGCCATTATTAGCTCGCTGGCTAAAGATCTCGAGGAAGCTGAAGAGCAGTATCAAGTAGCCCTATGCAGCAACATTCACAAAGTTGACGACCTCCTAGGTATATTGTAGCCATGAAGTCTCCAGGATATCACACTATTGTCCCTGCTGTTAGCATATCAGAGCAAGAGGATCAAGGAGCTTGAAGATGGATACAAAGAGCAGCTTGAAACTCTAAGGAACGAGTTTGACACAGAAAGGTAGACTTCGCTGAACATTCAATTATACCCAATCGTCACACTTTGCCAAACTGCTCTAGGAAGCTGATGCTAGCTCATCACAATCATGAGATGAAGGAACTACAAGATATTCTCTATGCCATGAAGTTGACTTACACTGAAAGGGAGAGAGATGCTGCCCACAGCTTTGAGAGTCTCATGGACGAACTGAAAAACAAGGTATATAGGACAAGGTTGTCAGCTCAGATTTGGTATAATAATATGGTATAAGAGGCATTAATATTTTTGTTATAGAGTCTTGAAAACACTCATTCTTTGAGTGCTCATCGCAAAGCCACTTTGGATGACCTGTGGCTGGAGTTTCAGAAAGAAACCAAACTCTACAAGATGAACACTGAGGAGAGGAAACTCCGGTTTGAAGCACTCAAGAAGAAAGACGAGGAATCATCTCACACCATTGCAAGACAAATGAGAAAGCTGCATAAACTCCAAGAATCCATCACTTCCCTGAAGCACAAGATGGCTCTCAATGCCAAGGAGAGTGAAGAGAAGACGAGAGCTATAAGACAAGTTAGTCTTCTTGTGAAATAGTAGTGGGTATTAGCCTCGTCCCCAGGCTAAGAGGAAGGCCTGGGGACGAGGCGAAGTGGGCATGTCATGTGAAGTCCATCTACTTTTCACAGGACCGCGAAGCAGTGCTCACGCACTTCCATGCACTAAAGCAAGAGATGAACACTTGCAGAGAACATGAGAGAAACTGTCTGACAAAGCTCACACTACAGAGTGATGCTGCAATAAAGCTCCTCGAGAAAAAGAGAGAAAAGGTGAGTAAGAAATCAAATTATGCCCCTCAAATCATCAAAGTGCCTCCTTCAACTTCAACTAGGGTGACAGGATCTTAAAACTGGCTGAAATGTGTCGGAAACTGGAGACAGAGGAAGAGAAGGTGCTTCCTTTCTACAGCTCCTCTCTCTCAGTCGAAGATGAAGAAGCAACTGAGGCTGCGATGACAGAGCCACCAGTTGAAGCCCTAGCAGAGGTATGTACTGATTGGAGAAGAGAATTAGGCGGCATTACCTACTTGTCGTATTAGGTGATTCATGAGTATTCGTCTCTGCAAAATTTTTGGAAGCGTTACAACAAAGTCCTCTTGGATAAACTTTCTCTGGATAGAGAAAAGCAAGTGTTAGAGGATGAGAATTCAAAGCTGAAGATCTTACTGAAGCAATACCTTGATGGTATGCGAGAATAATGCTATTGTAATTGAATCATGGCTGCTTGTTACTTCTTGCAGGTATATCTGTTAGTGACGAAATCTTAAGCCAAGCCAACCCTCTGTTTGTGGTCAATCACAAAACCAATGCCCCTCAGTAAGTAATAGTGAGCACCTCACAGCATCACAGTGAACTAATGTCCTTGTTTCTAATAGGATGGACGTTCCCGTGGGCGATCCTCGTGTCCAGCGGCGTCCAACAGTGGCCACCACTGTCGTAGAGGCTGCTCATGTAGTCAAAAACACAATCTAGATTCATTAACGTAGAAACCTATCCAGAAATTCATTAAAATTTTGTGAAGACTATCGAAGCAATACAAGTACACCAGGGAGGGACTATTGAAGGAAGTGTGATGGTGCAGTTCCTGTTAAACTTTGACAGGGCAAGTCCAGGAAGGGGAGAGGAGAAAGCTATAAATTTGTCTATAATAGCTCAGAGCCAACACAAGATCTAAGCACTGCAACACTGTGAATCGTTAACTGTGAAGAACCAGCCAGCATGAGCTCAGGAGAAAAAGTCAAGCCTAAGGACATCCATCTCCACTCTGCCCAGCCCAAGACAAAGTTGGAGTTTGACATTGAAAAGCCAATCAAGTATGGATTCCTCAGAAAGCAAGGAGCAGCACTGAAGGGGATGAAGGAACGCTTTTTCGTCATCTACCCAAATTTCCTTGTCTACTACACTGATGCCACCAAGTGGAAATTTGATCTCACTGTAGGATCGCTTCAGGTCAGTACAAAACCTTCCTTGAAACTCAATTCATGGCGTGAATATTGCTTTATCCCCCTAGAGTCGCAGACGTGCAGTTAAATTAATGGGAGGCAGAGTTGGCAAGCTGCGAACTGATCAAGTCACAGGAGATGCCAAGTTCCCTTTGAACCTTCACACTCCTGATGTTGCCAATGAAAGACGGTAAGTTTCCGATCATTGTGACTTGTACAACCATGATAATGTGCACACTCTGTAATTTTAGGAACTACCTGTTAGATGCTACCAGTGCAGAGGAGAGGGACAGTTGGGTCGAAGCCATCACAAAAGCAATACCGGAGGCCAAGAAGGAAGCCGACAAAAAATAAGACCTGATTCACTGTTGTTCATATCCTCTCTTATCTCATAGCCTTCCTGCCAATAATATTGTGCTGAACAAGGGCTTCTGTATTGCCAATAACTGCACCATAACCTTGTCTTCATTGAATTCCCCACATAATAACATACCCGCCCCATCACACTATTTAAATTTTGTGTGTGTGTGTGCTCTGGTTGCGCATGCTCATCGCTCAAAGAAAAAGTAGGTACAAGGTCGTTTTTGTAAAAAAAAATTTGGCACTTGATTTGAAACTGGCTTCTCCTTCATCAGTTGTCTCTGTCCCCCCAGGGAGTGCCAATGCTGCTGCACTTCCTGGCTCTCGTTCCAGAGGTGGGAGTTGTGGCATGATTCACATCTGGCCCAATCCCCTGCCTCTGGAGTACGGTGTCATTCGCTTGCAGCAGGAGAAACTAGCTGCTGGCATCAAAGGAGGCCATGCCACTGTTGCTGCTGCTGGCGGGCAAAAGTTCCCACTTAAAGTGAGCTCTGCCTAGTGCAAGTTACTGGCCTGTATTCCATGTTGAGACAATCAAGGAAGTCTTGATAATTATGTTTGTGCCACTTTTCCACAGCAACTGAGAAAACTGCTGCTGTACATCAAAGGAAAAGGAAAATCATACTTTCCTAACCTTTGGTGAGTTTGGGAGGATGATGGGCAGACGTACCTGCCATCAACATAACCGCTATCATACTGCCATTCAAATGCATCATTAACTTCACGTGGATCATTAATTTTTTTGTTATCTTTAGCTATGCTTGCTGGAGCCACATCGCCACTAATAAGTTTAACATGACTGAAGATTTGGCTTGGCTGTGAGTTGGAAATAGCTCTACACAAAGTGACATAATTGTCCAGTAGAGATCCATGCCAAATGCCTGAATAATTTGCTCACTCAGGTACTTTGAAACGTTCGATGTCGTGAGTGATATCAGTGCCAGGGATCGGCTGGACCTCCTTAAACTCACCTCAAAGTGTTCGTCCAAAGAAGAGCTGTGTAAGTCCCGTCTTTATCGACAAACCATTTGTAATGTGCTCTGCTTATGCAGATGAGCTGAGGAAGAAATTGAGTGTGGATACTCTGCAGTTTATTCTGTTTCTCTATCTACAAAACGCTCCTCGTTCATCCCTTAAGACCCCAATGGTAGCAAGTGAAGAGTATCCTTGACATTAGTGGGGTAGCCAAATTAATTATATTCATGGCTATTTTGATGTGCGTTATATAGAAAGGGATTGGCTTTCTGAAACCCAATCCAGTAGTCTAATTGAGGGAGTAATGTTTGGACTCCACACTTGCCTCCCTTTCCTTGACTACCTCCTTTATAGATGGCCATCACCAGAGTCGGAGCCTCGGCAGAAATCGTCTGAGCACTACCACCTCATGTTCCTGCGTGCGAACCTCCTGGGCGTGCTGGAGCTCCTGCAGGATGCTGACGACAGCAGCCACCTCTCAGAGGAGGTGGTCGCTGCCCTCGGCTTCATCCTCTCGGTGTCTCACAACTCCAAGCCATGTGCGCTGCTGGATCTTGCTGTGTCAGCAGCTCCTCACTCCGGCTACTCCAAGGTAAGTGGAACACTCACATTCTTTCGTGATGGCCAAAAAAAATTGTGGGGCTTGTTGTAACATGTTGGACATCATGTTCGCTCTACCACTAAGTGTCATGCGATTCTTCCAGATCTCCCGAAACTTTTCTCTGGCTCAGTTTGAATTCTGGCTTCGTTCTTTCTTGGTGATCAGCCTGTACGGTCCTTATCACATGCTGTCCCATCGCAGGGAGCTGAGGCCAGCTGTCTGTTTCCGTAGCGACAGCAGCGGAAGACTCCTGGTGAATTCTACCGCTCCTGCTGGGTAAGTTGAGAGTAAAGCTGCATTCCAATTCGAAAAGCATTTTGTTGTTTCTTTGTTAGATTCAGATGTTCTGTTCTTCATCGTATCAATAAAGAAACACTGGCCAGTAGTGAAGAGAGCCTGCAGCATAGCAGTGTCTACATCAGGAACTCTCGACGATCAAATATCTACCTCTTAGCACCCCTTAGGTATGTGTGTGCGGGTGGTGGCCTGGCCTGGCTTCAGTACAGCACTTGGTACCAGTTGATTAGAGGAGTGGCCGGATTTCAGGGGTAGATTAGGGGGGTCCAGATTAGGGGGGAGATTATGTTAATACTGAACTGTAACACACAGGTGTGTTCACATTGAGAAGTGCTCGAGGTGTGTCATTGTCCTTGGTGCAGTCTCGTCCACAGTGGTGGTCAATAACTCGGACAGTCTCACTGTCGTCACAGCCTGCCGGAAAATACACATCAGGTATATACCTAACCCTAACCTATGTAGATCAGACAGTAGAGTTGAGAAGTGTCCTCTATAGAGAGGTTGTCCTTTTATCAGAGGCTTCAGTAGTGCTTTGTATTTCTTGCAGCTCGTCCTCTATGTGCGTGTTTCACCTGCTGACCATGACCCGCCCCCTGCTGTTGCCTGCCAGCTCCCACATCACCTTTGCACCCTATCACACCCATTACCCCTCTTTAGACAAGCACCTTCTCAGCGCAGGACTCAACACTTCCACAAACTGTAAGTCCAACATTGTGCCCCAGTTTGACTGATTACATCATTTCTTGTAGATTGGGACAGTCCCCTTGATCTGACTGGGGGCGGGGGTGCTTCCACCCATCCTTCACACGGCAGCTGGGAGTTGATACCACCACACCTCTTCAGGCCCATCGAAATACCGTTTGATCTCCCTGGAAGCACCGCAGAGATCCCCTGTCCCCTCCCACCTCCTTACCTCCATGCAATGGAGGCCAGGAAACGGTGAGTCAAAACTTCTTTAAAAATTGCCGTCTTTTAATCTTTCCTTTCTAGACAACTGAGCCAGTGGTACGACACTATGAGAAGAGCTCAGCTCACACGCGAGCAAGCAAAGCAGCTCTGGGCTACAGTGAAGGACCATTTCGATGTAAGACAAACACCAGCCATTTTGTCATACACAAGGCTATATACTTTGTCATCCTTTCGATCCACACAGGAGTGGCTGAGCAGTGAAGGTCACAAGAAAGAGCTACTTGACCTTGGCCTCAAGTCGATGTCCCTTCCTTTCGCCACGTACAGCAGCAACAGTCAAGCCAGGGTCTCGACCACCGCCCCTCCTCACAGTGGACACACCAAGGGTTCCACCCATTCCTCTGACATCTCAGGGCAACAATCAGAGCCGAGCAAACCTTCAAAAAGATGACCAGCCACATCTCAAACACCAAGGCAACAAAATGACCCAACCAAGAACTTCAAGGCCATCACCATGTATTTTACTTCGAAACCCTTTCTACCTTTTGTACACATCGTAAGATATTGGAGCAGTTTCTATAAAAAGTTTAACTTGAATAAATTAAGTTTGTCAGCATCAAACTGAAAAATCAATATAAAACGTCATTACGGCTGGTGAGATGAGTGAATAATTTTTATGGTATAATACCTTGACCCTAAGTGCAGTAGGTGGGAACTTACGTTGCCATGGTAGCCTTATGTTTGCCATGGTAGCTTTAACTAAAAGACTTTACAAAGCTAAGCTACCCAGTGATATCAAGGTCTGAATCTTCACTACAGCTCATCACCTCATCTGCAACAAGGAAAAGAAAGGTCATTTTGACATTTTGGCCAGTTAATTTTTGTTTGGCTGGCGGTTATTTTGTTGGGGAAATCCAAAGCACAATGTTTACATGATTGTTATAGCAACTACCTGGGTGTTCAAACTAAACACTGACAGTTACAGCAACCATAACACTAAACAAGGGACAATCTGCTTACCAAATAAAAATTCCGACTTGATTTTTCTAGCGAGGCCATAAATATCAGCAAACCCCCACATTGGCTTATCCGTGGGCAATCCACTCCATGCCACACCTTGATCTACCCCGTTGATGAAGTATCTAAGTTCTCCTTCCCTGTTTATGGAACACCCTATGGACTGTCCCACTTTCAAGCTCTCAAGGTTAAAGTCCACTCTCTTCTCCTGTCCGTTGTGATGAAGTGTGCTTGCTGAGAGTATCCAATAGTCCATACTTCTATACAAGTCCAAGGCTCCTGAAGGAACCGGTCCTTCATCTGGACAAAGATTGGTGAATCCAAATCTCTACAGTCACGTGAAAAGTACAAAGAAAACGTGAACTAATGAGGCAACTTGAGGACCTAAAGCTCGAATCAAACAAACACTTCCTACATAAGTTAGCGTCATTACTCACAATAGATCCTGCCCAGCCACCGCCTTTGTCCAGCAGTTTGACTTGAAACATGGATCCTTGTGGAATAGGCTGGTCAGTGAAGATAACAGCTTTATTGTAACTATCTATTCTGTGTGCCACTGTATCTTCTTCTAACAGTCGTATGTGCTGACCGTGCTTCTTGTGGAAGGCTCCGGGCCGCCCTGACATGACATCTAGTACAGTTCTCTCCTTACAAATACGAACTCTTTCTCCTCCTATTGTGCCTGGACATCTTTTAAATTTGAATTCTAAATAATCCCCACTGGCAATTCCAGTAACCACACCCCCAACAGAAACGAGGCGCCGCCCTTGCTTCTTCGAGGGTAAAAAAGGGTAAAGATTGAGGTACTATTGAGCGAGTGTACTATAGAGCATTCATGTATTCTAACCAAAATAAAATGGGTGTCTAACTAGTAGCTGTAACAGCAGTATCATCAGATTTCAGCTCGGTCGCTTCCCCTGGTGGCGTTTTATCAGATTCTGGCTGGGTGCTCTTCAAAGATGTCTCTGTACTGTTCTCACTTAACTTTTCTTCTGTTTGACTCTTGTCTTGGGCTTTCTCTTTGCTACCTTCTACTTTTAATTTCTCTAAATCCTCAGCTAGACTATCTCCCTCTTCCTTGCTCTTTGCATCCCCTGATGATGTGAACAGCATCCGATATTTATCAAACTCTGCTTTGAACTTGTTAGCATCTACAATAGCACATCAAGTTAGTCAAATTCTACCCTCTGGACAGCTTTGTAATAAATCCCTTACTCTCTGGATTCTTGAATCTAATGGCCAACTGCTCAACCTTAGCTTCCTCGTCTGCAAAGTCAGCGTTCACTTTGTAAACCCAGGCCTTATCGCTGCTAGCGCTGGGTAGCAGGTTCATTTCGGGTGTCACTGTACATGTATGCATGACAGAAGCACACCAATTAATGCACATCCATAAGGAAATAGTACTTGCATACACATACATTATCATACGCACACTTTGTACTAGTTTTTACACACCCACCAACCCTTTCTAACTTACAGTAATGGTTGGCACAGATTTTGTGTGTCTTATCACGTCTCATAAGTAGCCTAACATTGTTAGTCCTCCTGTGCTTGAGAAACTTGACTTCTCCAGTGCCTCTCTCCTTCCATTCAGGAGGGTCTGCCTCAAAGTCATAACGAAATAATTTCGCTCTTCTATGTATCACAGTAAGAACAATAATCTTTTACAGCATATTAATAAGGACAGAGGCTGGGCTTACATTTTGAAGACCTCCTCTTCATTCTCCTCCATTGTCTTGATAGCCACTGGAGATAGCTTCACAAGGGGTTCAAAGTGCACATCTGGACTCTCCACAACTTCTTCCTACATTGTCAAAACATTGAATTGAGTGTCCATTGGACGACAGACTAGAGACTAGGAGCCTTACCTTCTCTGTAGCCATCCTCACTTACAGCAAGACAGAGAAAACAAGTTCAAACCGCCTTGACCAGCTTTTTTTTTTGCACACACCACGCGCGCCACGTGCATTATCACGTGACCAACCCACGTGTGCATTTTCCCCCCCTCTCTCTCTCTCTAGAAGATGGAGTTCATAGAAGACTGCAAGCTTGAAGATATAGACCCCTGGGATGTAAGTGACACGTTTCTGCGCGACTAATTTGCTCTCATTATCTCTATTCTTACTTCTTTTCTCTAGGCCAACCTGAGCAAGGTGACCTGCGAGCTGAAAGAGGGTCTGGACCTCAATCAGTTGACCTCAGGTGGGGCTGACTTTGAAGTGATACCTCGAGAAGATACCTACATAGAAGATGAAGAAGAGGTGGAAGAAAAGCTGCTTTACCAGAGGAATGTTGTGGAGCACTTGAACCCAGAGTGTGTCGACATTGATGATGGAGAAAATGGTAGCGACAGTGAAGTGTGCAGTACCTCGGTAAATATTAAAACAAGGCACACCTTGGTGTAGCCCCATGAACATGTCATATAAGTAATTGACCAGTTGGAAGAATGGGTATTACTGCACATGAGATTCATACTGGAGTGTCTGGTCATCTTTGTGGGTTAGAAACATAATGCCTTTTCAGTGTACAAAACCTCAGGTATGGGACCCTGGACAATACAATGGTCTGGGCAAACATTGACCTCGAGGTTCCACATGAAGTGGTCCTCTATAATGGTGCATTGACTTGTACTGAATTCTTAGACTCCATTTTCTAAGATGGCTGTGGGGATGGAGGATATAGCAGGAGATGGTGGCGTGCTGAAGAAAGTGTTGACCAGTGGTTTGGGTCCCACAGTGCCTGAAGGAGCTATGGTTCGGGTCCATTACAATGGATACCTCGAATACAGCGATGAGCCGTACGATTCGAGCCGATTGCGAAACAGAGAGCAGCAGTTCAAGCTGGGAAGAGGTGATGTTGAGGTGTCCAATAGAGGTGTTCTGTTGTGACGATAGCCTTTTTAGGTAATGTTATTCCTGGGTGGGATATGGGTGTGGCCACTATGAGGAAAGGGGAATTGGCACGATTTCTTGTTGGACCGCCGTATGCCTTTGGGTTATTTGGCTGTCCTCCTCGAATCCCTCCTGACGCCACAGGTGAGTGGGTACTAAGTGCAGTGATCTATACTCCTAAATGGGACTACCTCTCTAATTAGGACACTTTGGCCTGGTCCCAAGTGTTACCGGATTAGAGGGAGTCCACTGTATGGTGCTTTGGTGTACTGATGTAGTCTCTTCAATGCAGTTATGTTTGAGATTGAAGTGAAGAGTTTTGTGGACGTGAAGGTGGCCGATAACTTCGAGGGCTACAGCAAAGAGGAGAAAGAGACTGTCACGCTCGACGAACTCCTCTCTGTGGCTGATACATTAAGAGCGGTATGAGGGTGAAGGTCGATTGTAAATTGCAAATTCTTCCACTCATCTTGTGTAGGAAGGCAATGATTATTTTCAGCGTGCAGAGCACCAAAGGGAGTACTCCCATCAAGGTGACTTCAACAAAGCATCCAGAAAGTACATAAAGGTATGGTTTGAAATGTTTTTGGAGAAGAGAGTTTATGGGTGATTTGTAGGCTCTGAGATTGCTTGAAAATCGTCGGCTAAAGGACGAAGAAGAGGAGAAGAAGTGGAAGACGTGTTTGGTCAAGCTGTATCTCAACCTGTCCCTCTGCAATCTCCGGATGCACAAGCCCAAGCCTGCCATCACAAACTGCCGGAAAGTCCTGGATCTAGACAAGAGAAATGTGAAGGCTGTCTATAGACTTGGGCAGGTGAGTATAAGAAGCAACTTGGTTCCACTTCAACAAACCAGCCACCTTTTACAGGCATACATGCAACTGTCTGAATTCAACCTGTCCCGGCAACACCTTGTGAGGGCCGGGAGAATGGCTCCTGGGAATTCGGAAATCAGGCAAGAATTGGAAAAACTCAACAGGTATGCTCAATGGAATAAATATTACACAAAACATAAGTGCATAAGTAGTCAAAAAGTGAGAGAATCTTTTCACATTATGGTGTTTTATTTTGGGTGCCAGTCCGTTCCACTCTTCCAGTCATTCTCAAAGACAGTTTGGAACTGTTTCACGATCTCTGTCCCCTCCATTGACACCAGCAGGTCCCGGTTCACATTGTGCTTGGTTCTGCTGTACGGTTCATAAGTGCTCCCTTCAGGAAAATCACTGGGACTCCAATTACCTGAAAGGAAAATTTCAAATGATAGGATAGGGCTCACAATTATGTTATCCCTCTCGTGAGGTCGACTTATGGGACTCCAATTACCTGAATAGGATTTCAAAATTTCATGCTGTATATGCATACCTGTACTGAGGTGAATGGATGTGCCGTCTATAATCCAATACTTCTGATGAGCAAATGAGAAATTTGTGAGTGCCTTTCTGATGCTTCCCTTCATCCCGCCATCGTAGAGTGAGCCGTAGCAATCCTGTGCCAGTTTCCAATCTGTATACGACACTATCCTAGCGGACACAATGATAGACACATTCACTCCTCCCTGGTGCAGCTTCAAAAGCTGTTGGCATATGCCGGAGTCAGTAATCTGGTAAATAGCAACCTGCAAAGCAAAAAAGAGGTATTACCATTCTAGGTCTGTCAGCGGGGTGGTTGTCCAATGCAGCAATGGCATTAGGCAAAACTTTTTGGAGTTTAGAGGGAATCTGCTGTTATGTGAGTTAATGTACTTGTAGTGAAGATTGGACTTTGGAGAGATCTGAGAGAATGACGTCCCGAGCTCCATCAGGTGACGTGTATCCCTTTGTCACTAGCACGCCTTCAAGGGTCTTCTTTGTGGTGATGTAGGCACCGGCTATTTTGGGTGGGGGTGTGTCTGGGATATCCATGGTTGAGTTATCCTGGATTACTGTCATGTCTGAATTAGAGTAGGTGGCGTCAATATTGTAGTCAAACCCATTGTCCCAGTCGTACTGGAAAACAGACTGGTAAAGGTCGAGTGCAGGGCAGGAACAGTCCTCAATCACTACCCCAGCTTCTCTGTTCTTAGTAAAAGACGTCTTGCTGAAGTTGACAGACGATACTGACGTGCGCTTGCCACCGTCGACAAATACGACTTTGGAGTGCATGAATGTGGTGGTGGTATAGAAGCGTATTTGGATGTTGTTGAGGTAGAACCAGTCCAGAGGACTGATGGTCCCCTTGCAAGTGGTCTGTGTGTAGTTGTTGGTGAGGAGACGGACTTTGATCCCCTGGTGGGCAGCGTTGAGCAGGGCTGGGAAGATGGGGAAGTCCTCGTCCTTTTGGACCTCCACAGGACATCCCACACAGCTGTCACATTCCTCAGAGAAGTGTGTGCACTTGCTCCAGCTATCAAAACCTGAATGCAATAAGTTCGTTGAGCATGCGTGCAT
>JAAGOD010068069.1_pt1 | contig 25743 bp, 34 predicted proteins | sample 8389681 | NCBI WGS metagenome assembly JAAGOD01 (sample SAMN13964374, study PRJNA552185) | sponge metagenome | biome: deep-sea hydrothermal vent fields; feature: spots directly above weak diffusing fluid; material: seawater and sediment | host: Tedaniidae sp. KZ-2020 ... | reverse complement strand
GGTGGGGAGTGGGGAGGAAAGGGTGAGGGGGAGGACAGTGTCCTGGTGGAGTGGGGAGGAGCTGGAGAGAGCCACTCGAATGTGCAGGAACCACTGCCAGGGGGAACTGACCAGAGTAATGCCATCCGTGGAAAAGTTGACAGAAATGGTGTGAGCATCAAGGTGCTTTACTCGGACATCAAAGAAGTGGACGATTCCCTTTGGCCCCTGTGTTAATGGAGACATTGCCAGCTGGCCAGGCATGCACTCAGAGAGGAACAATTCGGCAACTCACCATGACTGTCAGACGATTAAAGCAGGTGTCACTGCCAACCTGCTGGCAGAGATGGAGGTGGGCAATTTTCAGTGTCTCTTCATCCTGCAGCTGCTGCTCTGGAGCTAATTTCACCGTCAACTCCACAGACTCCCCTACATACAGAAACCAACCATGGGTCATTTTTTCCCCTCAGAGAGTCATCAGAGAGCTCTATCCCGTTGCTGGAAGTGTTTGGACACATGCTGGGTTATGATTGCTCCAATGTGAACACAATGGCAACTACAATCCAGCATGTGTTCAATGTAATGGTCCATTAATTTCATAGCAGCCCTTAGAACAGCTACAACTATGCAGAGTCATTCTCTAGGGACTCCCGTGAAAAGTCAAACAGTGGAGTGACACTTCAAAGCTCTTTTTCCCCTCACAGATAGTTTCCATATTATACTTACGTACCAATGACTATGCTACTTTGATGGAGAAGAACAATGGTGTTGAGCAGCAGGCCAATCTCCCCCTCCTCCCCACCCCTTCCTAGTGATATGTTGAAGGTGTAGGTGTGCCTCCTGCAATGGCTGCAGGTGTTTGCATCAGTGAGGCTGAGTACAGTGTAAGGGAGAGCCGAGGGTTGCCGCAACAGCCATGCCTGCCGAGACCCCTCCACATGCAGCAGCTCCAGTCCATGGTCAGGCAGCTGCTCAGAGCTCACCTCAGGCATGAGGATTTGGCTGGGGGAGGACACCACGTACAGCACCATCTGCAAGCTGTCCTCGGCTGAGGTGATGGAGACAGGGAAGAGGTACGGCAGCGACGTAGTGGTTTGGGAGAGGATGTGGAGTGGAGGAGGGAGGTATGGAGAGGAGGAGGAGGAGGAGGAGGAGGAGGGAGGAGCGACCACCACAGAACCAACAGTGGATGTTTGACTATCATCCATGACTTCAACTCCATCAATTCCAAAGTGAGTGTAGGCAGCAAAGGAGGAGAGAGAGATGTTGATGCGACCATCCCCACTGTGATTGCTGAGTCTCTGTGCCCCACAGTCCTGCAGGAGGCTGTGCATGGGGAACCAACCCCTGAACTGCCAGCGGCAGGAGGACCTGTCGAGGTGGCTGTAGAGGGAGTTGACTTGGGGAAGACGTCCGGCTGGCCCCAGCGAGCGGCCGAGCAGGGACTCACCATTGAAGTTGAAGGTGGAGCACTGTGGCTGGGGGGGAGAGGGGAGACTGGAGTTGGCAGGGAGCCCCAGCAACTGCTGGAAGTGGACGGAGGAGGAGGGAGGGAGGGGAGAGGTGGACAGCAAGGGAATGGCATTCGCGATGGCCGGGAGGGTGAATTCCACATGCAGGAGATCCTGAATAACAACAATAGTTATGCCAAGGCTATGTAAACATTCCTTCGAGTCACACACACAGCACTCCCTGTCTAATATGGCGTAAGGCTGGCTGGCTGGCAGGACCTAATGCTGTTGCCAGTAGTGATGGACCATGGCCAATGACTAGACCAGTCAAGCATGACTGCACTTCACTGAAATGTATGCATACCTCATCGTGTGCTGCAAATGTTTCGTAGCTAGTGATCTTAGTGCGTCCTGGAGCCACGCCTTCCTCCGAGTAGCACTGGTGGTACTGCTGACTCAGCAACACCCCCTTGCTTGTCCGACTGTAGCCCAGTGTGCCTGCTTGGTCCACAGCCTGCACTCTACAGCGAACAGAGACATTTGCCTTCAGGTAGACAGTCTCCAGCTGTCTCTGGTGGACCGAGGTAAAGATGGAGTTGAACTCCAGAGGAGAGTAGACAACGCCATTATCAGACACCTCCCATGTATACAGAGTCTTGTCGTTTGCAATCCCCTGCTCCCAGCAAAGGCTCCAGTTGCCGTCAGTGGCTGCATCAAAGTCACCATCACAAGCCTGAAAGGAAAAAAGGACTGTGATACTTCCATGCTGTGAAGCTGTTTCCAACTCACAGTGATGCAGGCTAGGGGAAGGTCGTAGTAGACACCTGCAGTGTGCTGCCTGGTTCCATCCACCATGTTGTCAAGCTCAGGGAGAGCAGGAAAGTAAGGGCCTGTCAGATCATAGTCTCGAATCATCACAGTCACATTGCTCACTCCTCCGATGACAGTGGGGTCAGAGGTGGAGTTAGACGGAGACTGTGTGGGAAGGGAGAGCCGGACGGTGAAGTTTGTATCTCTGCGATGACGATGGTTGGCTAATATCGGGATCCTAATCTCCGCCGAGACCTCTCCCTCCTGAAAGACCAGTCTCCTACCAGCCACAGGGACATAGTCCTCTCCCCCCCTTGCCGAGCCGTTCACTGTAGCATACTCCACGGTAGACACCCAGGCAGTGTCCCCACTACGCACCACCTCAAGGAGAACGGCATTCGAATCCAAGTGGCTGTTTGACAGTGGCTCCGAGACGTTGATGACTTGCTGATTGCTGGACAGGGAGAACTGGACACTGGGAGCTGGAAATGATACACCATTCAGGTCATGTGACGCGTTTGTATACTCAGCAAATACTGACCATCTTCAGGGTCTGTGATATAAATGGTGGCATGGTCCTGGGTGAGGACCACCCCTGAAATGGCGTCCATCAGTGCTAGAGTGAGACTCAAGGTTTCAGTGCCTTCATAGTGGTTATCATTGAACACAAAGAAGTTGCACACTATAGGGAGGAAGGAATGGGGAGGAGAGAGAGAGAGAGAGAGAGAGAGTGATGAAGGGACTCCACGTATTATATCCATCATTCTTGCCTGTCTGGTTCTCTCCAGGAAAAAAAGTTATGATTTCGTATTCCTCTAGCACCAGGAAATCCATGACGGTTTCGTTGTCTCCTCCCAACGCTGTGAGGCCCTTGAGAATGCACTCCAGCCAAATCTCGCCCTCCAGACTGCCATGACGCATAACCTCTATGACGCTGCTGGCAGATGTTTCCTTGAGGGTGATGTTTGTGCTGACCAGGGCTATGTCCACAGCTGTACAACGCAGAATACGGCTAGATTGTAAGGGAGAGTTAGAAGAAGAATTTCCCACTTACGTTCAGTGGCATCAATAATGGTGACTTTGAGATTGGAGAGATGGAAGTTGTCGTGTCTTCTGCCGTTCCTCACATACTCAATCTTCAAGTGGAATGTCTCGTTGCCCTCCAGCTTGCTGTCGGGAAGGATTTCCACCCTGAGAGTGGCCTGGGTGAGTCCGGGGGAGAAGCTGATGCAGCCTCCGCTCCTCTCTCCCTCCAGCGTGCAGTCATCACTGGTGAATAGTCTGAAGTCTTCCCCCTCCACTGCAGTGTCCGCTTCCCTCAGTACATGGATGTACTTCACCTGCAGAGACACGGCGTGACAGCCCAGCCACGGACAGAGGCATGCCTTACGTACCTGGGTCGTGAAGTTCAGGTGTGTCCCTCTGCGGTTGACAGTAAACTCTGCGTACTTTTTCACCTTCTCATTTTCATTCACGGAGACTTCAGTCTTGCTGAAGGTCACCACAGGCTCTGGATAAAGTAGACCACATGTGTCTAATGCAACCACACTGAAATGGTACCTCTCCACAACGGACACATCTTCCCTGTCCCATGCCAATACTAAAGTGCACCCTTTGACCTCGAATAGTGGACAAGGTCTGTCAAGGGAAGTTCCACTGTATTGGAATCCAAACCTAGTCAGCGCCTCATAGCTACAGCACTCTCACACGCTGTACGGCCCTTGATTTTGATTTTGGCTGGGCAGCTGAGCAGACTCCTGGTGCCACTAGATCAAGGTGTGTTCCTGAGGGAATTTCTGGCTACACAAGCAAGCACGTGGATGTACTCTAACATCATAGCTAGCCTTGGCTTCCAAATGGCTAACAGGAATTCTGACAATGCTAACGAGATATAGGATACCCTTATTGACAGCTGCACACACACATACACACATACATACGTACATATGTGCGTTAGTATGCACAAAGCCCCAGGGCTGTTAGAGCATCAGATGCAAACTAGCTCGATATGGAGCTGGAAGCTGTACAGTTGTGCACTGTAGTCGTTATGACCTGTCTGGGGCTACGTAAATTAATGCATTGCTGGGTGATGTGATTACTGAATCACTGTTGTGTTAGGCTGATGTAGTTTGGTCGAGAATCGAAAATCTAATCACCATTAATTAAGGTACGCATGCACTCAAGAGGGACACACGAGGCAGTGTTCACTATACGGCAGTGTTTCGGCAATGTTGCAGCAGTCTGTGCTAGAGAATGAGACCCACTCACCATCATTGTAGTCATAGTTGATGTAGACGCAGATGCTGTCAGCATTGGGGTCAGTGTGGACAAACCCGTGCCTACTGTGGGGCTCCAGCTGCACCATGAACCTCTCCCGGGGCTCCAGCAAGTCGTCCGCCTGGATACGCACCACACACTCCGCTGTGGACTCGTTCACCGCAAATACGACCTCTGACCCCGGCAGAGTCCTGGACCGGGAGACATAGTCTGTTTTTGCTTTGGCGGAGTGGTCTTCGGTGTAGCAGACCACACCCTCCTGGTATTCCAGGCTGCCGTAGCGTGCCAAGGTGATGACCACAGTCCCACTCTCCTCCGTGCTGGTTTCCAGTTTGCAGTCCATGTTGGGCCCCTGCTCTCCGACAATGCCCACGGTGCTGTCTGTGTGTTTGTGTGTGCGTGCGCGGATAGGTTTGCATGTGTGTGTGTGTGTGGATGGGATGTGGTCACTGAAAGCATCAGCATCCAACGCGATCCATTAACTCACAATCTTCAGTGTCACTGATGGTGACCTTTGACCTCACGTTGCCGTGCAGGATTGCATTGACGAGCCCCTCCCCCTCCAGGAGCTGCACATGAAAGGTTTCCTCCCCCTCAGGGACGTCATCATCCAGCAGCTGGATGGTGAGTGTCTTCCTGGCCACGCCCACAGGAAAGACCACTTCCTGTGTGAGCTGACAGAAGTCTCCGCCCCCTTGAGAGGCATACTGGGCGTGGGGAAGGAGGGAGCAGTTCTCCTGTGAGGAGGCGGAGCCAGGCACTGTCGTCACCAGCACACGAGATTCAAACCACATGGCACCTTGACGTCTAGAGGGAAAACAGAAAGAGACTGAAATGAAACTACACTGCTAGGAGTGAAGGGGTCCCTGCCATTATTCTCAAAGTGTTCCAAATGTAGCATTTCAGCATAAAGAGGAAGCCAAGTTTGGGCTAGCTGCAATGAGATTAGCAACTGGTACATTTCCATTTGTAGGGTAGCAGGCTGACATTTGTAAGGAGAAACGTCCCCTACAGGACTAATTTGTCTGATGCTGTGAGAGCAGCGTGCATGTGTGTGGGTTATACAGAATCACTCTCATGGCTCCTTGGCTTTTGTTACAGTGTTGGTGTTGTCTTAACCTTTGTCTGGTCCACATGACTAATGATGCTGCACTGCTTGGATGCCAGTATACTCCTGGCTCACAATACTATCGCAAGGATCAAAGAAAACCCATTTAATCCACTACTCAGTCCTACATCCTCCAAATGAGAACGGAGACTGTCTAAAGATCGCCATCAAACAGTAATTGCTTCATAACTTTGCACATTCCCTAAAACAACAATGCAATTACCTCACACCGCTGGTATTCCATATAGTTGCACCCACTGCAACAGGCTATATGCCAGTGAGTCCAGGGGATTGTGTCAGCAAAAGCCCTTGCAATAGACATCAAAGGGAGCTGGGCACAGTTCCAAGCAAAGGCTGATGGCCACAGGCCAAGGAATCCAGCACAATCAGAAAGCTGTTAGTGATTTTATCCTTACAGAGTCAATAGTCCATAATGGAATGAATGCAAGAGTGGTCGACAAGCAAGCACTCTGTGGCGCTAACAACAAAGGCAAAGAGGGCTATTGAGAGGGAGAGGTGTGGTGGACACCCAAAAATGGACAGAGCCTCATCGGGGTGGCTCGTGGGAAGCGGCTGAGAGAGCTGTGACACTTGATCTGGAAGCCTCAGCAGAGCTGTGGGATTGACTGTGCTCCATGACAGCAAGGGATGTTCTCATGCATTGCACTCAGCTACACCCAGCAAATAATGGGAGTCAGTTTACACACATACACGGCATGCCAGTCACAAAACACTGTGTTCGTCACACACATGCACGCACAAAGCCTGCACACATGCACGCACACACAAACAAACACATACATCCGCACGTACACACACACACACACATACCTGATGGTGAGCTGCAGAGAGCCTTGCCACTCCAACACAGTCATGCTTCCTTGCTCCAACTCCACCACGGCCCACTCCAACACAAGATGGTGGATGGCAGCTTTCTGTGAGAACCCTGGCAGATATGCATACACTCCCAACTCCACCGTGTCTCGGTACACCCTCTCCAGGATAACAGAGTTCTTGAGATAGAAGACCTGCCCAGCTTGCACCTCGTCCACTGTGAAGAAGGAGATGGGGGAGTGTCCTCTGGCAAAGTTGCCGAGCGTCAGCCCCCCATCCATCTGGATGTAGACCTCGCTGGGCTGGAGGGTGGAGTTAAGTAGGTCAATGTCGGAAGGCTTGAAGGCATAGCCGTAAGACTGCATGCTGGGGAGCCACGTCACCGGGTGTCCTGATGAGAAGTTGACCTGCAGGACATGCTCGCCCTGAGGGGAGGGGACTATGACCACAATAAAGCGTCCTATGTCAGCTTGCCGGTCCGAGGGCCACTGGGAGGCAGGGTCGGTAGCATTGATCCTAAAACTATCAGACATGTTCCCCAACTTGGGATAGGGAGATGTGAATCTGTATGTCAATGCCTCAGCCTGGATGTCCTTTGCCGTGAAGGTACTCCCTACCAGCAGAGCCCTCTCCGTGTTGAGAGTGTGGTCCATCAGGCTGAGGTGACCGTACTTCGGGAGTGTTTCGACACTGAAAACGACAAACTCCAAACAAAAGGAGCTGGAGACTTCGATGATCCTGCTGGTGAAGACAAACTGTGTCAGTCCCAAGAGGGTATAGGGGTGGATGGTCACCGACAGGGCTGACTCTCCCCTGCTGAAGAGAATAGGAAGCCTGCCTTGGATGCTCTGCAAGGGAGAGACAGCGTGGAAGTTGAGGTGGTCACTGCACACTGGCACCGGTGGAGTCCTGCGCTGGGTGTGGTTGTACCCGACACTCCTCCGCTCCAGCACGTCCAAGTAGGTGAAGGAGGAAGGCCTGGAGAGGATCTGATCAGTGCCGTTACTCTGAAAGATGTTCCCATACCGAGGTGGCTCAGAAATGACAAACGTGACATTTTTGGTGCCAAGAACCTCGATGAATGTCCGGAAAAATCTGGCAGAAATGCGTTTGTTAGTGCCTGGTTTGAGCCAAAAAGGTTTCTTGATGACCCGAACATGCTGAGGCAGCACTGTCCAGTTGAAGATGTGGGTAATGGAATGGACGTTTGAAACCCCACCCACTGTGACCACAAAGCTGATCTGGTCGTTCCTCAGATGCTTGGCAGCTCTTGGCTGGTAGACGATCCTGTGATGGTTGATATCCTTCTGCGTGAACCACTTCAAGCTGCTCTTGCAGCGAGTCTTCACAATGGAACAGAGACGGCCATGCTGGGGTCCAGAGGTCACCACGTAGCGTACATTTTCTGAAGATCTAGGGGGGGCTTGGCTGTAGAGGAAATAGGAGGTCAGGTACATGTGACCCTCTGCACAAAGGGGGAGGGGCTGGTTTTTAATGACGAAAGGGTATTCCCCCGAGGTGCTGATGAGCAGGGATTGGTGCGGTGGCCGAGGGGAGATGACGATCTGAAGAATTGCTATGGTGGGACCCACCCCATTGACAGTGTTGGACACTGTCAGCTCAATGGAGTCCACCTCCACTCCCACTGCCGGTACATACCATATCTTCTGCTGCTCCAGATCGTGCAGGCTGAAGGAGAGCACTTCGTAGAGTTCCACCTTCTCTATCAGAGAGATGAGATGGTTTCGGGACATGAGGGGGAAGAGAGTGCTGCAGTTGACAAGGTTGGCGCTGTTCTGGAATGGTTTGAGCAGTGTTCCCCTGAAACTGCTGGCCGTCAGCTGGAGACTGCGGAGAGACGAGTCTGGATCCACCACTTGCAGGGAGGAGGGGCTGAGGGGGAATGCCCAGTCCTGATAGGTCTGCAGGTGTGATTGCACGGCAAGTGTGGGTGGGGCATCATCCACAGGCGTCACTAGGACAGACATGAACACTCTGAATTCTGAAGACAGACATTTGACCTTCCAGTAGACGACATCTCCCGGCTCCTCCCCCCCAGCGTGCCGGTAGCGCAGGAGAGTGGTGTTCTTCAGCACCCACAGTGGAATCTCCTCCTGCCCAATCTGCGACCCATTCCTGAACACCAGTTGTCCGTGTGCTGGTGCCTTCAGCACCTGCAGCTTTGCACGATGTTCACACGGCTCCAGCAAGTAAAAATCTAACGTCGTGCGGTTTATGATGGCCGTACCTCCCTCTGGGACACTCAGCGGGTAGTTCTTACGATGGTTTGGCAGGTTGGCATTGATCTCCATGACCGAAACGGCCACCTCCCCCCTGGCTATGAGTCTGCCAGCAAGATTGGTGACGTTGTAGGGGTATACGACAGTGCTGGTGGAGTACTGGAGGTAGGTGGGGTGGAAGGAAACGTGCCCAGCCAGGAGATCCTTACTGGTGAAGACAGTATGGGAAACACTGGTCGAGGTGGAGTAGAGGGAACGAAAGGCCCCCCCAATCCTGAGCACTGGGAAGGAGTAACGAATCACAGGAAGGGGGTCAGGCTGCAAGAGATTGCTGGGATCCTCAGCAGCGATGGGAAGATTAAGGGTCAGGTTGAAACGGTCAAAATCCGATTCCGTAATGGGCGTATGGATTGCCTGGCGGATTATCACAAAGTCTCTATTCAGCTCCCTGACCACTGGGTCATTCTCTTGCAGAATGGTGGAATTGAAGTGGGTCTTGAAAGGCAAGATAACAAAGGAGTTTTGAAGAGTATTATTCACCATTTTGTGGAGGTAGATCTTAATCAAGACGTAATCCATTCCGGGATGCAGTGAGTCACTGTGGGGGATGTAGGTGAGTGCCGACTTTGGGACATATCCACTGGGGAGGGGCTGGTTCACCGCCCCAGACACTCGTCCTCCCAGTGGAAGTGGTAAATTTGGCCACCCACTCAGAACCTCATAGTAGCAGCGTCCAACCATTGCCGAGGGGAACACGATTGTTAGAGTAATAGCTCCGTTCTGCTGAGAGCCAGAGCTCTGAGCTACATCCACTTCCAGTGCAGCCAGCAATGGGTCAGCAGCCTGCACTAAGACCTCTATAGACACAATACTTGCTTTTGTTGCGGAGACGACTGTCCCAGTTGATTGCACAGTGGAGACCATAAAGGTAGCCAGTTCTCTGTCAGCAAAGCAACCGTAGTGCTGGTAGAGGATATCGCCTGAGTAGCTGCAGTTAAATATGTTCGGAGAAACAGCTCCACATGATGAGCCATTGCCAACAATGCTGGTGACCTTGCATTCTGTGGAGAGTGGTAGCTGCCTGAAGGCCAATGCAGGGCTCAGGTTCACCCTACCTCCTCTGGACACCGAGACTGGGCCTCTCACACTGACGACGGCAGCTTCACGTCCTGCAGCAGCAATGCAGCATTCCATTAGCAGCAAAACCACAACCAACCAGCAAGGGCCACTTGCAACCATTCTAGCTAGCTACTAGTCTTCTCAGAGAGATAATCAGCAAAGCTATCCGACACACAGAGACATTAACTCTCCAGATCTTTCACCACCAGAGAGGCAAGCATTGTCCCGTTGCAAACTAGTGACAGCCAGGAATAGCATCAAAACACCACAGAATTGTGGTAATTGGCCCAACCAACATTTGGATTGGCAGCTAGCCACACACCCAACTCAACTCCCACGGAATTCAAGAAGCCCACTATCTTTGGTAAGACCAAATTGAATAATATGCAGAGAGGTAATTAAATTAGGCTGTAACTTAGATACCTAATACAGTGTTTTAAAATGTCAATGCTGACGATCTATTTATTCTTAATTTTGACAGTGCCATCAGGATTTCCGAAGTAGACCCTCGAGGTCATGTTAACGAAGAGGCCAGTCTCTACGATTCCTGCGCACATGAATGCATCACAATTAGCAGTGAAGCAAACTAGAGCATGTGACCACCATGTGATCATGTATCTACCTGAAATCTGTGACAGCTTCACGGCCATTGAAGACCAGTCAATACCCTGAAGAGAATAGCTTTCCCACATGGAACTAAACGAGTAGATAGCCTCAAACTTACCTCCTTAGGTTCAAATTTCCAGTCCAGGATGAGCCCTCCATTATCCGTCACTGCAGGCCCCTATAAAACGTTCACACCAACCACCACATGCAGGCACTGCAGGACGGACTGCATGGAACCTTACTGCTTTGCTCTTTGCCATGCGTAGCTCTGCGACTCCCCCCATGGCCTCAAGCTTCAACTTCACGGGTTTGTAAGCAAACGGCAGCACCTCAATAGGCAGCCCCCTAGTCCACTACACAGAAACCACACACAAGAAAGCATTCACTACACCTGATCTCTTTGAGGAAAGAAAACCACCTAGAGCCAATTAGAAGTGATTTAGCTGACACATATCTCATAATTACCTTTTGCCCCAAGTACGAGGACTCCTTGCTGCATGTTTGGACACACACAAGGAGAGAAAGGATAAAGGAGGAAGCCATACATATCTACCACACACTCGGCTCTCTCACCTGTAGTCGGCAATCACTACAAATGTCTCAGCACTGGCAGCGACCACTTTCTCCTGGGTCTGGCAGCCTCTGCAGTGAGCGGAAAGGTCAAAAGGGCATCCCGGTGCTGCCACAAGGCTTACCCTCCACCTTTAATGCAGTTCAGGTTCTCATCCACTTCATCCGCACCATCAATTGCCACATCCAACTGGAACCATTAGAGACGGCGGCCATTATTGCATGCAGCGCTGATCTGCAGCCAACGTCCATTACCTGTGGGTGTGTCTCAAGGTCCCCAAGCACCAGTCCATTCTCTATGATGAGCTGCCGAGCCTGGAAGGAGGTGGGCACGCACACCACGTTCAGCTTCTCCTGCTTCACCCGCTCAACTGTGTACGTATGTGTGTGCGTATGCAGGGAGTGCAGTCTGAACGGGCCAATCGGGTTCGTAGGATTGAACAGACCTAATCTTTCCACAGCAAACACAATGGTGCTACCACTGCCAACACCCAGATTCTGATTATCCTGCACACACAGACACAAGCCCACAGCCATCATCTCCTCGGAGAGGAGTACAAGTTTAGCAAACCTTGACATAGTCATCAATTGCCTTTCTTGCAGCAGCCTTCTTCCCTGCAGCCAGTTCAGCCATCCTGGTGCAGAGGGAGCGGAAGAGGAGTGGAGGCTTGTTGAGAAGGAGGAGTGGTGTCACAGCTCTCATGAATTCAGGGCCACTAGGGGTCAAAGGGGCGCCCAGTTTCTGACCACAAGGTCAAGTGCATTCTAGAGTCTTTTCTGTAAGCTCTAGCAGGCTAGCTGGAGTAGAAAGGCCAGCTACTAGCTATATAGGAAGATTGGTGAGTTAAGATCTAGCTATCGAGTAGGAATTCTTGGCAGTAGTTTATGTGTCTATTGCTAAGCTCTGCTGGGATCGCTAGCCAGCCATGCTAGCTACTTATTTCATATTTCATCAGCCATTTGTGGTGTGACCTCTAAGTCTCTGGTGGTCGTGGTCTTACTACACTGTGTACACTGTGGTTTTCATGTGGTGAATTATTTGTGGGGGTGTGGCAGGGGTGTGTTTCCCATTACATCATTGGATAAATATATCTATCTGTGTTTGGAGGTGGATGGTTTAGAGGATGAGAGTGCCCCCCTTGCTGCTGTCTGTGACCCTGCTGACCCTGGCTGTGACTGGAGGGGGCTCCAATCCTGAGGAGGCTGCCTTGCTGCCCGGGAACTCCCTGGCCAGGGGCTGTGGTGACCAGCCAGCCCAGAGGTGAGTGTTTGGGTGGCTGGTGAACCCTGGGGCAGTGTGATACTGTGTCTGTGATCCCCCACAGGAGTGTCTATGTCAGCACTATAGACGGGGGACTGACAGCTCTCGATGTCGAGGAGGGACGTACTCTCTGGACCTATCACGCTAACACGCCATTGTTTTTTTCCAGCCTCAGTCCTTTAGAGGTACGAGTCCCCTGTAGCAGGCTGTGTCACATGACCAGAGAGTTGTATGCCCATGTGCAGAATGATGAGGTATCGGAGCGCATAATTCCAGGTCTGGACCGAGGGATGTACCACTGGGACGGACACAGGCTCTCACAGCTCCCCTTCACAGCCGACGACCTCATTGACCACACCCACCTCCTGAAGGGGCGTGGCTCCATATTGGCGGGTGCCAAAGCGAATGATGTTGTTGGCGTGAATATTCACACGGGAAAGGTAGAACAATGCCCCCACCCTGTGGTGTTTCGTGATGGTCGTATTTTGCCACATGCAGCCTATCTATGAGTGCTCGCATGAGAAGTGTCATCGCTATGATAACCAGTCCTTTATCCAGCGTATGGACGTGCTCAAGTTGTCCACCTCGCGGGTTACCGTGCGAGAGGCCAGCGACCTCACCGGAGAGGAACTGTGAGCCCTCCCTGCAGCGACCCCTCCACTATAGTGAAACATGTGTGCTGTTGCAGGTGGAACTTCACAGTGGGCAGCATGCAGCTGATGCTGGTGGAGGGGGAGGAGGGGGAGGAGGGGGGAGGAGGCCACTCCTGTGGGCTGTTTCAGGAGCTCCAGTGGGAGCTGCATGCTGACACACTCAGGGGAGTGGTGTACGCCACCGACAGAGACAACTCTGACCCTGACCATCGCTTGTGGGAGGTGGAGGTGAGGATGATGTCATTGTTGTTGTCGCTGATGGTAATGGGGTATGTTTGTATGTTTGCGTGAAGCTGGGCATGCCAGTTGTGAGGGCGTGGCTCCATGAAGGGGGTAGGCTGAAGCCAATCTCCCTCTCCTCCAATTCCCATGCCTTGGGACATGCCCCCAACCTCATGATGGTGCACTACGGCAAACAATACTACCTGCAGCCAGTTGAGTGGGAGGGGAAAGGGGTGTGGCTTGAGATGGAGTCCAAGACAGCTGGGCGTGTTGAGAAGCCAGCAAGAGATGAAGAGACTGTTTTCAATGTAAGGAGTCATTGGAATTCTAAAGGTGCTCGCAGAAACTTGTGTTTGTGCACATGTAGATGTTCTCCAGACACTACTCCCTTCGCACGGACATGGTTGCTACCTCACCTGCTGACGGCTTGGAGGAGAAAAGTGAATCCAGTCTTATGCTCTACTATGATCAGGACACTTTCTCCGAGATGTGTACAAAAGGCCCTTATGGTATGCTACTGTTTGGAAAAGGGTCACAAGTTCATAAACAGGGTTTTATCAGGTTTGGCAGTTTACTTCTATGCGGACCTTTTACCACGCACTGACTACAAGGCTTTGGAGGAGAATAACTCGGACAGCAGCCAGACAGTGTGTTCCTTGCCGTCAGATTCCATCCCGTACCAGACTCCTGGGTGGAAGCAGTGGCTGGTGCCCAGGCTGTTCAGTATCGTCAAGTATCTCTTGTTTGGTGCCTTTGTGTTGGTCTGCAACAAACTGCGCCGCTCTATCAGAGCTCAGCGCCACAGGAACAGTAGCAGCAGCAGCAGCACCAGCAGCTCGGCTGATATCGTAGACGTAAGCTAGCATACAGTGTATAACCTCCAATGAAGGACACTCCGAATAAAGGACACCTTTTCTTTTAGGATGATGAGTTTCCTCTGTTTGAGCAACTGGTGAACACAATCCGTCGACACTCCTCGCTGACTGAGTCTGGAAGCACTTTCCAACGCACACCCTCACTCCAAAGTGGCAACTCCACAGAAACCATCATCTCCTATAGCAGAGCCAATTCCCTCCCTGAAGCTGAAGCAAGGTACAGCCGTGGACACACCCACAAAGCTACTGTCTTTACAACAGCCAGCCAATACAAGCTGATACCATTTTGGCAAGCCATTTAAGATAACAAAAGCTGATTTCCTTTCACAATGGTGTATCTTCCCCCCCCCCCCCCCTTTCCTTCTGTGTGTTCCACATGTGGTACACACATGGCATGTGTTGTCCTTTGCTGCATTCTGCATGCAGGGTGCTGCCCAGGTTTGGGAGTGACTACGAGCTGAAAGGGCGGCTGGGCAAGGGGGGGTTTGGGGTGGTGTACCACGTCCAAAACAAGACAGATGGAGGGGAGTATGCTCTGAAGAGAATCAAGCTGTCCTCCAACAAGGCAGCGAGGGAGAAGGTGATGAGGGAAGTCAGGGCCTTGGCTCAACTTGACCATCCACGCATCGTGCGCTACTTCAACTCGTGGGTGGAGAAAGCTCCCATAGGATGGAACGAGATGGAGGAGTGGATGCCCATCTCTAGGAGAGCGTCATAGTAAGCCACTCCCCCTTTCCTCTCACTGATGATGTAATGATGATGTCAAAAACCACACAGCATTTTGGAGCAAGGTTCCACCTCGGCAGCCCCTCCTCCTCCTTCTGTGGGGGTCTCCTCCCCTTCCTCCTCCCTCCTCCCCCCTCACTCCCGCCAGGGGGGCCACTCTAGCAACATCTCCCCCTGTCCTTCCTTCACCAGCCTCAGCCACTCCACCATCCACTCCATTCTCCCTCCCCCCCTCACCGCAGACTCAAGGAGGTATGCTCACTGTACCCTGTACCCTGGCTCTCTCAACTCAGAGAAGGAATAGACATTTATCGTTTGTATGCACCACTTACCTGGGTGGGTGAAAATTAGACAAATTGGGCTTTGATCCTTGGTGTTGGTGAGAGTTGGGGTGATATTCGAACTTTAGCAGTCTGCCAAAAGAGTAGCAGGAATGTGTAATTGGATTACTGATGCCAGGAAATTGCCTTGAGGTGTCTGCACGGCCAGTGATGTGCCTGTAGTGTGGGGGGCTAGTCTGGCCTGCATGACAATGTGTGAAGCGTGTTCCTTTTGGCATGTTCCAAGTGATGTGGTGGCTTAGCCGTAGTCCATCTGAGCCCTCCTTTGCCTTACCTGTTTTGATTCTGCAGTGGTTCCTTTGTAATTGAGTTTCGAGAGGAGAGTGACCAGCAGGTGTCTGATCAGGTGCTCTCGGACTCCCATCCCAAGGGGTGCAGTAGCAGCCAGCTGCTGAGTGGGCACAGTGCTTCGGCTTCAGATCTCAAGCCAGCCAATGGGATAACGTTGGAAGGCAAGAATGGTTGTTTCAGTCGAGCTCTCTTGAGAGATCGAGATGATTTATCTTTGACGGAGAACTCCCAGTCCACTCAGCATAAGGAGGAAGGACGGGGTACATGATTCTTTGGAGTGTGCATAGCAATAGGCATGACGCTGAAATGATTTCTCTTGCAGACAGCATCGCTGATTTGGGAGCAGAGCCTCCGACGTACCTGTTCATTCAGATGCAGCTCTGTCAGAAGGAGAGCCTCAAGGACTGGCTCAAGTCCAACGTCTCCTGCAGGTGTCATGGCAAAGTGATGCATTTCTTTGATCAGGTTGGTCTGTGGGCTGGCAGCTGACAGTCAGCACGTTTCCGGGGGAACAAAGTCAATGTATTTGTTTAGATTCTAGATGCTGTGAAGTATGTCCATCGCAAGGGAATGATGCATCGAGACCTCAAGCCTTCAAACATCTTCTTCTCTCTTGAGGGCACCATCAAAGTGGGTGATTTTGGCTTGGTGACCAGCTCAGTCAACGGGGGTCTGCGTAGCTCGTACGTGACGCTGAAGGGGCTTGCTGAGGAGCAGCAGCATAAACAGCACACCGGCAACTTGGGCACTCACTTCTACATGAGTCCCGAGCAGATGTCAGGGCACAAGTACGACCACAAGGTGGACATCTACTCCCTCGGTGTCATCTTCTTTGAGCTCCACTACCCTTTCCAAACACACATGGAGAGAGCAAAGGTAAGTATTTCAACCACTCACTCACAAACCATTTCAAGTTAATTTCTTTTGTGTGTGCAGGTGTTAGAAGATGTGCGTAAGCATAAATTCCCAGCTAGCTTTGAGGCCAAGCTCCCTCGGCAGGCAAGTGGTGACAAATCTACCACTAAACCTGATTAACATTGTCGTGTTTAATTTACAGGCGGAACTGGTGAAATGGTTGATGGCGCATCATGCTAATGACAGACCAAATGTCGAGGACATTTACAATAGCGTCACGTTCAAGCAACTCAAAGAAAATGTGATGGAAACTATTCCCAAGCTCTGAGCATTTGTATTATATTATTTATGTCAATCATAACATTTTTGTTGGAAAGCAAGGTTTCTTTCTAATTAATGCCCAACAATAACTTCCAGGTAGCTAAATATTCTGGACTAGCTCCTGCCATGGTAGATACTGCTGCAGGGAGGAAGCAGAGCAAGGAGAGGGATGCTGCTGACTATGAAGAACTGGAGGGGGAGTATAAGGCGTGTCAGCAGCAACTGGGCAGCAAAGAACAGGCCTTGAGGATTCTCCAGGAACAGCTCAAGAAAGCTGACCTCAGCTCCCAGAGACTCAAGCAGGAAATCAAGCAACTGAGGAGCCAACTCTCACGCAGCCAGCAGATCACCTCACCAGTCAGCAAAGACACCCCCAGCAGAAACAGCTCCTTCATGCTCAACGAAGAACTGGTTCGAGAGAAAGAAGTGCTGATTCAGCAGTTGGAGAAGGCACAAGTGCAGATATCGGAGTTGGACAGGCAAGCAAAAGAGTTGGAAGACGAGAAGGAAGAGCTGGAAGGTGAACGGGACCATTTCTCCTCCAAATGCGGCAGCTTGGTCAAGTGTTTGGAGGAGGAGAAAACGCGGCAACCCCCCTCCCACTACGCCCTGCAGACAATCCTGGAGGAAAACAGGACACTCAAACTAGCCCTGGTGGAGGCCGAGGCAGAGAGAGACCACGCCAGAAGCAAGATGGAGCGCTACAGGAGAGCCATTGAGAGACGCAGGACAGTAGAGTCAGCAGGAGAACAAGTGCTGAACTCTTCAGACAAGAAACAGGACATGAAGCTAGCTGTGAAGAGAATCAGCGAACTGGAGAGCCTGGCAAACAGCCTCTCACAGTCGGTGAAAGAAAAATCGGTGACAATCACGCACCAGAAAGCAGCCAACAAGGTCCTTGCCACCAAGGTGGCAGAGTTGGAGCACAGACTAAAGGTGTTGGAGGTCTCGAGAGTGTGGGAGGACATGTCTGAGACAGATCCTGCCAACAAAAGGAGTTCTGAACATGCTGACAGGAAATAGCTCAAGGACCTCCTCCAACTTCCACTTGAAACAGTCAGCACATCCTCATGCCGTGGGCATTACATTAGTCATGTGCATTATTCAGTCTTCCAGGCAGTCCCAACAGTGGGTTCAAACATGTGATATTTTGATAACAGATGACAGATAAGTGCGTAGATAAACAGTGCAGCTATATTTGAAGACTAGGCGGAAGGGAAACGTACAAAAGAGTGAAAGAGTTTGGAGAGAGTCTATCTATAGCTGGTAAACAACACCAAACTAGGAAGGGAAAACTACTTGATCTGTGTGAATGTTATCTCTAGCCTCATTTCCCCCTGTTGCTTATCTTTCTTCCTGTGTCGGACAGGAAACCACCCTTCCAAAACCATTCCCTCTTTGCGGAGCAGGGGGGCTAGATCCAACTCAACCAGACCCATGTGGTCGTCTTTGGTCAGTTCGTCCTTATCAAAAACCTGAACCACCAAGGGATCCACACCGTCCCATGAAAAGTTAAAAGTTTCGTTATACTTGGGGTCGAGGCATTTGTACTTGGTGGTGGTCTTTGAGCTCTGGGAGCCGATGGTGAGGACACAGTAGGGGTCGCTGCTCAGCAGGTCCTTGATCACCAGGTCTCGACACTCCTCAATCAGGACTGTCACAATGCCGATGTACTCCACCATGGCTGAGTGAGCCTTGCGAGTGTTTGGGGGGGATCTGGAGGGGGAGGGCTTGCGTACCACCCTCTCGGGTGCCCGTGGGTTTCTATTTCCGACCTGTTTGAAGAGCTGGTGGACGTACTTGGCGTGGATGTATTTCTCTCTGGTGTCCCTGTCCGTGTAGGAGAGGCAGGGCACCTCAATGGTCTTGGGCACATTGTGTTCCAGCAAGGCATTCACCTTGTGGTTTCCATTCTCTGCCATGTGGTCAACTTGGCTGTGGGTCCAATTGTCCAGGGAGACACTCAAGACAAAGGAGTGCTCCACACCTAGGGATCTGGATGAAGTGAGAGAGCACCCATGCATGTAAAGCTTAGTCTCAACCCCCATTATTTTCTGGAGTAAACATGCCATGGATGAATAATAAGCTGGGAGGGGTTCAAGAGAAAACTCTGCATCAAGCAATCTGTCCTTACAATTTGTACTATGGACGGAAGCAAAATAAAAACCAAAATGCTTTAGAGCGGAAGAACATGGCTTTCAGTGGGTGTGTACACTGGCTAGCTTGTACAGATTCTACAGGAAGGCAGGCTTGGGCATGTCTGAGCAATGCGTAGCATGGAAGCCTGCACCTGTGCAATGACGAACTCCCACTGACAGGGGAAATTGCAACTTAAAAGAAAACTATTTGGACTACAAATTTAAATCAACACTTTCCTAATGGATTGACTGATTGCAACAGATGCTACTGAAGAGGCCTTGTTTATACCATAACATGCTTCACTATCAGTGCTAAGACAGCCAAGCTAGAGAGAGCACTGATGCTTTCGCAAGTTTGTCTAGCTTTCTGTGAAGTCAGAGCCTATAGCGATACGCCAAGATAGCTTAGCTTTGAAAACTCTGGTCAATGTACTGCCTGCTATTAGCTAGGCCAAATTTGTGTGTACCAAGCTAGCTCGCTATCTCACTGCTATCAGCAACAACTGCATGCAAAAATAACAATAACAATCCCTTGGGGAGGTAGTAGATATCTATCTAGCCACCAGTGCAGCAGAGAAAACACTTAGTTGGTTCTCTTACCTGTGCACTCCAGCACACTGAGTGCAGATAAAGGCTCCCCAGTTAGTGCTGGCCCAGGTGGGGTAAGGCTCTGTGCAATCAGCACACACAGTATTCTCTTCTCGTTCAAGGAGCTCCAAGAGCCTGTCTCTAGGGCACTCCAGTCCTCCATTTCCATTCTCTGTTGAACTCATTTTCTTGCAGATCACTGATATTACCAAATTAGCTTCTCCATCCATGCTCACTATTTATAGCCTCCTCGATCCACATCACAAAACATGCGTGTGGGGCTGATCTAGACACGCATGCGCACAAATCTCTGGCCAACAATTGCAAGGAGGCCAAAGGTCAGTAAAAAGATGTCGTCTTCCAAAGAGAGCAATGCCAAAGGTGACGGTCCAACCAAGCCAACAAAGAAAGAGCAAAGCCTGTTTGAAGAAGATGACGAATTTGAGGAGTTTCCTACTGAAGGTGAGGACTTTTGGTTTATTCAATTCTTGTGCCTTGCTCAATTCCACCATTTTGCACCATCCTTGTCGGCAGAATGGGACGAGAGAGGTGAAGACAGCACTGACAAACAGCTGTGGGAAGATAACTGGGATGATGATAATGTTGAAGATGAATTCTCCAGCCAACTAAGGTACGCAGAGCTGTCGACTTATAGTCTACCCTTTACCAAACAATCTTCGTCTCTGCAGAGTGGAGCTGGAGAAGCTGGGTGAAAAGGTCACCTACCCTCAACCAAGGACATAACTTTTTTTTCTCTCACTAGTATTATAACTCCACAAAACTCAAATTAAAAAAATTCAGTCAAAGATAGTCTGTCGTCCACTGGACCGTTCCCCTTATTAGCACCAGCCCCAACTGCGCCAGTGCTATGGAGGTGAATGCATACAGGTAGGAGCTCTTCACTGGAAGGCTGGAGAGTTCCAGGGCAAAGGTTGATACGGTGGTAAGGCAGCCACAGAAACCAGTCGCCAGCCCAACCAATGCATCATGCAGCAATGGCTCCTCAGTGTACAGGTCCCGTACACAGACCACACCCCCAAGCAGCCAGGCCCCACCCACATTGACCAGGAACGTACCCAGCTTGAACTTGTTGAGGAAGGCAGAGTTGAGTGGAGCGAGATGCCACCGCACGTACGTCCCAAAGGAAGCCAGTATGCAGGTGAAGACCAGCTCCTGTCTGCCCAAGACGTACGGCACCACAGCCACGAGGAGAGTCGCCACAATCCACAGAGACAGGAACACAGTGCCCTCCACAGTGCTCACATTACAGCAAGGTGAAGAGGTCTTGGTGGAGGGGGGCCTCCGGCGCTTTGAATCTGACCAGGGAGAAAGCAAGGCCAGGTGGCGTCCCACGGAGAGGGAGGCTGAGGACATCCCAACGCCAAGGAAGAGTGTGGTCCCCCAGGCTAACACACGGACAATGTTGTCAGGAGGGTTTTGCCCAGTCTGAAGTAGAGAGGACACAGCCTCAGAGTTCCACGAGGAGAAAGTCGTGATGGAGCCACAGAGTCCAGTGGCTATGGCCTGGTAGAAAAAGGCGTGTCTGGTGGCCAAGAGGCGCTTGTGGCTACAGATGAAGCCCATGATGAGGGTGCCCACTATCTGGGGGTAGAGGGAGGGAAAGAGAGCCACACCATCCCAGTTGGCCAGCTCACTCAAATAGATCCTGATCAGCACTCCTGCGTACGAGGCCGTAGCAAGACATGCGAAGTATACAGCATGCTCATAGAGGCTTCCCTTCTGTCGGTAGCATGATCGCTTCTCCTCCACTTCAGCGGGCTCATCCCTGGTTATTGGCGTAATGCTGTTGTAATCTGCAGGTTCCTGAGGCAAGGGCTGGTGCAAACCTTCATCACTGCTCTGTGAGTCCTTGATTTCGAGTTCTTCTGGAGACACCACGCGAGCCATTTCTTCGACAAAATCTTGCAAGTCAAACAATGAACTAACCTGCAGCCACTAAATGCTTTGAAAGTGCCCAATCTAAGCTGAAGCGAGTATTTATTGAAGGAAGGAAGTGGTAGTTCTGCAAGCACTTTCTACAAGCACTTTCTGCAAATGCACTTTCTGCAACAGATTAATTGCTGGCACACTTTCACAGGTGATTGAGAACAACCCTGGTACAAGCTGATATCCTGTGCTGATGCGATCCGCACACCAACTGCAAGCAGATTGGGACAACTCTCCTTGAGATAACAAAGCGCAACACACAAGTCCCAAACAGCTACTATATACAGTGAAAGTAGGTAAACTTTCATTCATCCGTGCCGTGTAACCTTTATGTCACACCTCATCACACCTGACCAACTGGTGACAAGGTCACGCCACAAGCTGTAGTGAGTGGCCATCATTAGGCTTGCTTACTTGGCCACTACCAAGGAGAGTGAAAATATGCATCCATTGATTACTCACTACTCCACTCTGTTCCGCTGCCTTCATTCGTTCAGAGCGTGTAGCTAGTAGGGTAGCCACACTGCCATAATCTGATGCCACATTCCATTCCATGCTATACTTCTCACATGTTGCCTTTGGTCTCCCAGCGCCTCTTCTGTTCAAAACTAGACCAAGAGGAGGCGGAGGATATAACATCCTGCATACATGTTATCTTAAATCTAACACACCTCCATTTCAATTTGGTTCGCTTGCTTTTTTTCTTCCTTTCTTCCTCCATCTAATGGATGTCATTACATTGCACATCAGCTATGGTCTAATGCAGATACTTACTTTCTGTTTCTTGGTGTATTCAACACAGTCGAATGCTGTTGCTACTTTGGACGCAAACTCTCTTGTAGCTATGGTGTCACTGATGGTAGCTGCTTCCTCTAGATTTCCCCTCTCCACAGCTGTATCTAATGCCTTCTTCAGACCACTCTACAGCAATTGAGATTCTGATCAGCACTCCCACAGCAAAAGAAGGCAGTTTTCTTATTTAGAGCCCATTGTTTACTAAGCCCATTGCTATGGTGTTGCTAGCGTCTATTATACCTTTTCGGCTGATCTTCTTTCATTGTAAGCTTTGAGCTGTGGATTGGGGTCCAAGTATTTCCTCACTTCCTGCCATTCCTCTTCAAGGTCGGCACTGGTTGACTCCTTCGAACTCTGTGAGGTGGCTAGCTCTCTGGGCTTCTCTCTGCTTCTCTTCTTCCCTAGTCTTGGCACACTGACTCCCTCCTCGGCAAACACTACTCTATCAGCCTCCGTGAGTGCCCTACTCACTGGAACGACAGTCACAATAAAGAAATTACAATGATTTTATCATTGCATACCTGAGACGAGTGTTTTCTTCCTTAGCGCATTGATTCTCTGTGTCTTCCCCTTACTACACAACTCTATCCTGCGCTCTTTCAGCCTCTGGAACTTCTATTTCCAAAAAAAGGTAGGGTATTTTGAAGTTTGCAGTCTCTCAGCTGGCCAAGCACACCTCCCATTGCTCTTCTGAAATGTTAGCAGGTCGGTCACTTGTCTTTTGGTTAGTCTCTAGAGAGCTTCCCTCAGTCTTGGAACTGTCTGGCTGACTTGGAGGAGCAACTCTACTGTACATCCCTCTCACCACCAAAATTTTGAATTCAAAGAGACCACGTGTCTGTCTTACGTGTAATTGGAGAGAAATATTCAACACACCAAAAAAAAAAAAAAACACTCAGAGATTAGGTTTTGCTTGTAACCTGTGCTGCACAATATCCCCAATGTCCATGGCACAGCCCCAGCTGAGCACTATTCCCTGTCCACCATGTCCATAGCAATGAACCAGTAGGCTGTTTGCCCCACCCACCCCTGGACACGCCTCCAGGCGAACAGGATCTCGCAAGGGGCGCAAGCCCGCCCACTCACCAATCACCTTAGCTCCACACAGACTCGGAAAGAAATGCTGGCAGTTTTTTAATATTTTTTTTGCTGTATCTGGACGTGGCGTCTCGGTCCAATCCCCTGACTCAGCAGTTCCTCCCAACACTATGTCTCTCGGCCGAGGCAGGACATAGGTCAGATCCTGGGTGTCGCGGGGGTAGTGAATTAGCCACTGGGTGACCCACGGAGCCTCCACCAGGATTGCCTGACCTCGTACAGGGTGCATCAGTTTGTCACCAACCAACTCATAGGAGCCAAGGCCAGTACAATTGATAATCATGTCGTATGAAGAAAGTTCCTCTAGAGAAGATATACGTCTTTGCTCCAGCTTGACCCCCCCACTTGTTACTTTATCTGTCAGCCAGCAGAGGTAGGAGGTCATGTCGACTAGGTACGTGCCAAAAGCCCAAATGTCCACGCAATCGGCAGGCACTTGGAGCAAACTGGCCTCCACTGAATCCAGCGCAACATGGCGGAAACCAAACACATCATCTTTGTACCAGGGATCAGGTGAAGGAGAACTGAGAAGGATGTAGCCATTCTCCATGCAGATCTCCACTTTGGCATTCTCCTCTGACATATAGATGGAGTGATACTTCTGGATGGTTGCTCTGGTCCATCTCTGGATGTCTGCATCCTGGTTGCGAGTGGATTTGCTCTTCTCCTCAGGGGTTCTGAAGTCTACCTGGAGCATGACCATCCCTGCCTTGTCGGAGGTGATGTGAGGGGAGAACTCCTCAGAGACTATGGTCATGTCCAGCTGACCAGGGAACCTCTCCAGGAGGTGGAGGGCAGTGGTCAGCCCTATCACTCCTGCTCCAACGATCACAACTCGCTGCATTCTTCCTTTTGCTGTGATGGCAGCCATATTGGAGGGCGGGGCTCTGTTCAGCAAATTCATTGTGTGGTTTTATTCAGTAATGGCTGGAATTCAGTGCCTGAAGGTGCTGCTGAGGACACATGGCTGTAGAGGTAGGGTAGTCCATATACATAACACTTGATTGCATTGCATTATGGTGTTTTAGCTCTGTCCTCAGCCTCCAAAAGTGCCCACCCTCCCTCCCTCCTGACCACTGAATTCAGGGACCATCTCTCCAGCCTAGTGGAGGAGTACAATGGACTTCAGAGCAAGGCCGAATCTGTCCTCACCAGTGGCTCTGGAGACCAGCATCACAAGCTGTACCAGCAGATGGCGTCCATGGAGCCCGTGGTGAAGATGGCGAGATGTCTAGAGGCAAAGGAACAGGTCTGTCCACACACACAATTTCTCCTCACCATGTGTGATGCTTAAAGGGGTGTGGTCACAGGAGCTAAAAGCTCTGGATGAACTGTTTGAATCGGAGGGAGGGGAGGAGGGAGGACTGAAGACCTTAGTCAGAGAGGAGCAGCACAGTTGTAATAGCGACATGCAGGAGATACAGGTGTGTAGAAACATGGAAAAAAACTGCCAAAGAACTGTAGCTTTGTAGGTGTGGGAATGTGCCTAGGTGTCTCTGATGTGCTGATGATGTTTTCTCACTGCAGAGGTCCATTGTGCAAGCACTGATTCCACGCGATGCAGCCGACCACCACAGCGCAATCCTAGAGGTGCGGGCAGGCAAGTCGGACTGCAGCAATGCACTGTCCAATCACCTCTCCTCCCCACAGGGGCTGGGGGAAAGGAGGCCTCCATATTCGCTGCAGAGATCTTTCAGATGTACCAGAGATTTGCAGCCTATCAGCAGTGGAAGTTTGAGGTGCTGGAAATTGATGCCAGTGACACTGGAGGGTACAAGGTGGGCTGGGGAGAGGGTGGACTGATCCGTTGTGATGGCAATGCATGAATGCAGCACGCCAGTGGCAGTCTGACCGGGAAGGGGGTATTTGGCATGCTGAAACACGAGAGTGGGGTGCACAGGGTGCAGCGGGTCCCAGTAACGGAGGGATCGGGGAGGATTCACACCAGCACCATGAGTGTGGCCATCCTGCCCCAGCCCTCTGAGGTAAGGAGAATGCTGACTAACACCTCACCCGCCATAGACAATCGGTAACTCTGCAGATTGAAGTGGAAATCAATCCCAATGACCTGAAAGTCGAGACTCATCGTTCGTCAGGGTGAGTTGTTGTGGAGGTGTGACTGTAGCCGTGCCTATTTTGCACATGCGCACACACACAGGCCTGGAGGTCAGAGTGTAAACACCACGGACAGCGCAGTCAGGCTCACACACATCCCCACGGGACTAGTCGTGCACATCCAGGATGATCGCTCCCAGCACAAGGTATCTTGTATGTGCTTGTATGTGCTATCAATTCATAGCCAAACGGAATTTCACTTGTTTGTTCAGAATCGCTCCAAAGCACTCAAGATCTTGCGTGCTCGGCTGTACGAGAGAAAGAGAGAGGAGTCTGAGTCTGCTCAGAGGAAGGAACGGAAGGAGCAGATTGGGTCAGGGGAGAGGCACGAGAGAATCAGAACCTACCACTTCCTTCAGGATCGTGTGACTGACCATCGGCTGGGGGTGACCATCCATGGGGCAGAGGATTTCCTGCAGAGAGGAGAGGAACTCGCTAGCCTGGTGGAACAGCTGCAAGCAGCCGACGAAGCAAAGGCCATCAGCAGACTCTTAGCCAGTCGGCAGAAACATTAACACCCACT
>JAAGOD010026718.1_pt1 | contig 25868 bp, 14 predicted proteins | sample 8389681 | NCBI WGS metagenome assembly JAAGOD01 (sample SAMN13964374, study PRJNA552185) | sponge metagenome | biome: deep-sea hydrothermal vent fields; feature: spots directly above weak diffusing fluid; material: seawater and sediment | host: Tedaniidae sp. KZ-2020 ... | reverse complement strand
TCGCCGCCGCACTTTTGCTGACGCGGCATTTCACCCAAAATAATCCACAACACAAATACCAAGTGTCAATGGACAACTGTACTTCAAGGAGGAGACGTGAGGTGTGTTATCTCTCAAGTCAAGATCAACACTGGTCACATGCAAAAATATCAACGCAGTACACCACTGTACTCCAATGAAAAGGAGTGTGGTTTGTATCTACTCGAGCTCAACACGTTATTCAAAGCGAGTGAGGTGTTGTGTATCAATGTGTCATGATGCATGATAGGGGAGTAGGCTGTGTATCTACTCAAGCCAAGCTCGGGGTTATCTGCACCACCATGGAGCATTATACAGCATGTCCATGTGGTTGTATAATTATCACAGTGGAATGTTTGATAAAGGTTCTCAGCTTTTCCACAGAGAAATTGAAGATCTCAAAGTTTATTAAAAATTAGCACTATTGATAATATCTTAGTGGTATTTTAGTTTTGAGGATTTTTTAGTTCTGATAGGGTGGGAGCCAGGAATCGGAGTGCTGCAGGTGTCTGTGGTTGCCATGGCTACTCGGATAGTGATGGTGGCTACGTTGTTGCTGGTGGTGGCTTGGCGGAAGCTCAGTGAAGGGCCTGAATGATCTCTCTCGCTCAATGGGAGAACCAAGATCTCTTCTCTGACCTAATAGGAAAAGGTCTACCAATAACAGCACTTAGTTCTAAAGATGGACAGTAAGGTTCTTGAGTGCCGAGATTACAAGTTAGATCAGCTGACCTGATGTTGAGTGCTGGAGATGCTGTGAGTGCTCCATGGACTGCTGACGGCCATCCTCAGAGGTGTGTCGACTCAACCCTCGTCTCGCATCCCCATCCACGGTGGCTCGGAGGTTAAAGGGCACCTCTGGCCTCTCTCCAGGTGCCCGAGGGACGAGGGAGTGTTCTGAGCCATCATCATACTGCAGCAGGTAAAATTGGATGTTTTTCATCATAGCTAGCTTCTATGTCTGGGAAGAACAAACTACCTCCCTACTACTCACATTTTCGGCTAGGTAGGTGGGGTCAAACCATGGCATGGTCTGAGCAGTGTCTACTATCTCGTCGTCATCGTACAAAGTCTCCAGCGCGGTCTTCTGCAGGGGAATGTCTTCACTGGAGCTCTGCGTCATCCTGGACTGGTGAAGGAAGCGGTTCATCAGAGTCTTCTCGTACGGATCTTCCCTGTGAAGTGTTGGAGAGTACAGTGTGATAAAGGACACTCCGATTAATGGAAAAACCTCTGAATAAAGGACACACATCAAGGTCCAAATGTCCACTTTCCTACGATGCTAGTGCTTTTTTAACCTCCGAAAAGAAGAAAACCTCCCTCTAAAGGACTCACCTTGGTTCACTTTTGGCCTGAGAGGTAGGGATCTACTAGCTAGCTATAGCCGCAGACATACTTTGGTGGCCTATTTTTCCTCCTTCTCCCAAACAAGCAGACGAGGGTGATGAAGAGGATCACCAGCAGGATCGCCACCACCACGCCCCCTCCCACTCCCAGGATCAGCTCAATGGGGAGCTGCGTTGGACCCTCCGTGCCCGCAGTCGTCACCTCTGTGGGCTCCTTCTCCTGGAGGACGACTGCAAAGCTGAGGAACTCCAGTCTTGTCGACATGGTGGCTTCACGGAAGAGGGCTTCGTCATAAGTGATGTATCGGACGGGTTGGATGTTCAAGCCAGCGGGGAGCTCTCCTCGATTGTCTCGGGAGAGGTCTAAGCTGCCGTACCAGCCGTACAGACCAACAAGGACCCTGTGTGTAGGGAATAAGAATGAGATTCATAACACCAATTGAGACAACATGAAAAGTATAACCTCTAAAGGACCCTCTGAGATAAGGACAGCCTCTGTTCAATGGACAACAACTTCTAATTGACTTCCAACCTCTCTATAAGGGACAAAGACATTTCCTTTTCTAACCGTAAATGACCCAACCTCTCAGTTGCCAAGGACCAGAACACTTGGGCAGTGTTATACTAGATTGGTGGACTTACGACGTCTGAGTGCCCTGAGATTCAACTGTGTTATTGTAGAATGTAATCTGTTCAGAACTTCCATCTTCCCTGATCAACTCCGCCAGAGTTTGCCTGAAGGCACAAATGGAACTTGTTCGGTTGACGCAAGAGAGGAGGCTGTCTTCGGCCACTCCGTTTAGGAGGAAGAAGGCCAAGTTGTTGGAGGTGAAGATGGAGATGTAGAGAGGAACTGTGGCCAACTTGTTACCCTCGTCAGCCACTTGCACAAACAGCTCCAGCAGCCTAGACTCCCTGTCAGCCTCCTCGGGAAGATTCTCAACTTTTATTCGATACGGTGGAGTCGAATCAACGCTAAATTGATAATCATCCAATTGCTCGTTCTGATTTTGAGGGAAGATTGTGAAAGTGAGTTGTTGTTCATTGTTCACATCATCAGCATCCGTTACTCTAAGTTCAGTGTGGAGGGCGAAGCTATTGGGTGGAGCTCCAGCGTAAACCTCGCCAAAGTATGCTGAGGCTGCAAAATTGGGTAGTGCATCGTTGATATTGACAACATTGATGATGTATGTGATGCGGTTTTCTAATCTGGGGGTGCCGGAGTCTCGCACGCTGATGATCACGCTATAGGATTGGACTGCTTCATAGTCCAGTACGCCTCTTGTTCGTATGACTCCCGTCTCCCTGTTGATCTCGAATGGATGGTCGCGGTTGAGGATGGTGAATTCCAGCCTGGCGTTTTCTCCAATGTCTGCGTCGGTGGCGTTAGATCTGGTGACTACTGTTGGGGTCACAGCATCTTCATCAATGTACACCACAGTGCCATTGGCGTCTCGGAACATTGGAGGATTGTCATTCACGTCTGCAACGAGGACTATAAGCCTCGTTCGGGCATCTTCGTTTGGCCGAGAGGCAGTGATGTCTAGCACATACCTGTCAGCGATTTCTCTGTCCAGCCCTGCCCCCGAGCTGGCCAGCAGGATGTCCACTGTGGGACGTCCATTCCCGCTGGTTGTGAAGGGGAGTGGGTCAGGCAAGCCAGGTGGCTCTCTGATTTCAGTCATATATGTGATATCGGAGGAAGCCGAGAGAGTTTCGATCCCGAGGGATATCACTGAAGATCCTGGTGAGGCATCTTCATCGATGGTCACACTGTATTCCGATTGTGTGAAAGTCAGTGAGTTTGGTACGACTGTGATGATCAGAGTGGTCGTGTTTGTAAGGTTGAACCTGCTCTGGTCGTACACCAGAATGCTGATGTGGAACACGGCTTCAGTGATGAAGACTTGCTCTGATACACTTTTGATCTGTCCTGTGTTTGCTTCCATCCTCAACTGAGGCATTTCTCCATTATTCCCTGTCCCCTGGATGCCAGTAATGGCGTACCTCAGTGCATCATTGCTGAAGCCAACGTCTGCATCAGTGGCCTGGACTTGGAAGAGGATGTTACCGGCCATCACTGTGGGGTCAGTGGTGGCATTATACACTGTCTGATTGAACTGTGGAGTGTTGTCAGGCAAATTGTTAACCTCTACTGTTATGTTGGTGTATTCTGTGTCTAACTCTGGAGCACCCGTGTCTCTCAGCGTCAATGTGATGTCATAGGATGTTCGCGTCTCGTAGTCAAGCTCTTCTGTCAACGTCACCTGACCAGTTATCTCGTTGCAAGTGAAGGGGACATTGGATGAGGTCAAAAAGTATCTGATGGTGCTGTTAGCTCCAACATCAGGGTCTGTGCCCTCGAATGAGAAGACATCGGTTTGAGCTGGCAGTCTTTCATCGACACGATAAGTAAACCCAGAAATCAGGCTAGGGCTGTTGTCATTGATGTCCAGGAGTCTGAAGAGAGTGGTGTTCCTGACACACCTCACCATCTCCCCACTGTCGCATGCACGGATGATTATGGTGTGAGTTTGCCCCTCCTCTGCGTTCTCTCTATCCAGACCAGCGGCCGCTATAAGCTGGCCGGTGACATTATTGATGGTCACTGGGACATTCAAATCAGCGTTCAGTATCGTGTACACCAGCTCCGAATTGGAACCAGAGTCACTGTCATTGGCAAAGATAGTGTGAACGACTTCCGCTGTCTGTCTCTCCTCGTATTGCGTGATCTCAGTTGGGAAGCTGATGAAGTACGGTGTGTTGTCGTTGATATCCACAATCTCCACTGTTACGTTCACGATGGCAGTCAAGTCAATACGTGGAATCCGATTGGTCACTACGAAAGTAGAGATCACAAGGAAGTTGAATTCTGTTTCGACCTCGTAGTCAAAGTCTTGTCGTGAGGTGATATCCCCAGTGTGCAGGGCTACGGTGAAGTATGGGTTTTGCGAGGTATACGTCACGTACTGGAGCAGGTAGTCTGGTATGCCCTCCAGCATCACTCGGGCAAATCTGGTGATGCCACTCTGCTCTGGAAGTCTGAAGGTGTACTCGCTGGGGACTGTGAAGGCTATGGAGGTGGGGGCTGGAAGTAGCACTAGGATGGTCACAGAGGTGTAGCTGGTTAGCACTGGTTGGCCTTGATCTGATCCGCTGATGTTCAGAGCATAGACTCCAACTGGAATCTCTGACGAGGCTGCAAACAGTTCCCCTGTGTGGTTGTTTAGAACAAAAAATGGTGCGGAGTTGGAATATTCAGTTTGGTTGACTTCAATGGAATGAATCCTGTATTCCACGATAGCATTTGAGCCTATGTCCATATCGCTGGCTGATGCGGCAGTCAAAGGAACTGCTGTGTCCAACTGATCAGTGTCTATACCCACACTCTCGTAGATTCCTTCCGTGAATCGAGGAAAGTTATCATTAATGTCCAGAACATTGATCGTCACACTTGTGTTTACCATGAGAGGAGGAATCTGGTGGGGAAGATAAGCTCTTACATCCAAACTAAACACGTCCACCTGCTCTCTATTGATTCTCCTGTGGCTCTTGAGTATCTCTCCCGTTGCTGGATTCACGTTGAAGAAGTCTCTGCCACTCCCACCTGTTACCACAAACACAAGATCATCCAGTGCTGGAGTCTCTGGTAAGATTGAGACATTTCCAACGAACGTTCCTTCGCGTGTCTCTTCAATGACGTCAAAGGTGTACGTAGGAGAGGAGAAGGAGATAGTTTCTGGAATGGCATGCTCGACTATGATCTCAACTGTCGCCCTGCTCTGCATTGACGGCACTCCACTGTCAGTTGCGGTGAGCATGAATCTGTATATTCCTGGAGTGAGGGTGTCGTTGACAAAGATCTCACCAAATGTACGCGACTGAGATGTCCCTGCTACACGCACTCCAAAGAAAGTTGCTGGTTCTGGGTTGATATCGAAGAATGCTTCAGAGTTTGGTCCGATGTCAATGTCAGTGGCTGTGATGTTGAATACGACCTCACCAAGGACTGCACTGTCATCCATTGTGGTAGAATATGTGGCCAGCATCACTGGTGCATTATCATTCACATCCAGCACATTAATGACAAAGACACCTCGAATAGATGTGATAAATTGAGTGAAGTCTGCTAAAATTTCAATGACATGCGAAGCAGCTACTTCACGATCGAGATTCTGAGTTTGTGCACTAAGAAGACCCGTCTCTTCATCAATGAGGAAGAACTCGGTGCTGTCTCCGCCAACAATCGAGAACTGAAGGTTGTTGGGGAACTCTAAAGGGTTAACTGTGTCTCCATCAGTGGTCGTCAGAGCAACTGTGCCTATGGCAGTGCCTGGGGGAGAGTTCTCAGTGACGTTAAAGACATTGCTGGCAAACTGGAGACCCTGTGGGCGATCTCTGGTGACAGTTATGAACACGAGAGCAGTGGACTCCATACTGACTGGTATCCCCCTGTCAGCGACCACGATGACGAGTCTGTACACGCCAATCTCCACCGTCGCATTGACAAGGAAAATCTCACCAGATGTGGAGTTGATCCTGAAGGAGTCCGGGCCTGCCAAAATGCTGTAGACGACTGTACCATTATCACCGTTATCCAAGTCCGTTGCTCGCACACGCAGTACAGCACTGGTGTTCCCGAATCGATCTGTTATATCCTCAGTGTAAATATCCGGAGAGAAGACTGGAGCATTGTCATTGATATCCAGGACTTGGATCCTCATTACCCCACGAGTCGTGGTGGAACCGACTTGAGCTAGTATCTCCAGTTCATAGCTGGCTGTGCTCTCCCTGTCCAGTGAAGTGCAGGAGAGCTTAACCTCTCCACTTTGCATGTCAATATTGAAACAGTCGGTCACATTTGGAGCTGAGTACTCGATGGCAGGGGGAACTAGAGAGGAACGGGAGTCCAGAGCCTGGATTACGCCAATCAGCACGTCTGGAAGTTCGTTTTCGACAATTTCGAAGTTGTACGCCTGCTCTGTGAATGCTATATCTGTTGGAATTACGGGAATGACAGCGATGAAGATTGTAGCAGTAGCAGTCATAGTTGGATCTCCTCCATCCGAGGCTACGACACTGAGGTAATAGTCGCCAGGTAGCAGGGTGGAATTTGAGACAGCTATCTCTCCCGAGGAAGAGTTCAGCGAGAAGCCGAAAAGGGAAGTATCCTGTCTTTCGAATGCATACGTCACCTTTGCATTGCTCCCAGAGTCTCTGTCAGTGACGGAGAGGACAGTGACGACAGAATCAAGCGCTAGCGAAGCATTGACAACGTGAGTGTACAGCGACTGGTCAAAGAGAGGAGGGTTATCATTGACGTCCTCAACCTGCACCTTCACCAGTGCAACATCATAGACACTCCCATTACCAGCATTATAGACCTCCACATGGAACACGTACACCTGCTGAGTCTCAAAGTCAAGAACAGCTTGCGTGCTGATGTTCCCAGACTCTGGGTCAATATGGAATGGATTTCTGCTCCTGTTTCCCAAAAGCTGGATTTTAATCCGAAATCGTATTTCACTGAAGTCCACTGTGAGGCTGTCTTCCCGTGTAAGAATTGTCACCACGCCCACAAATGTGCCGAGGGTGACGCTCTCTGCTATGGAGAAATTAAAATTTTGTCTCGTGAAAGTCGGTGTCACGGAAACAAGTTGTGTAGCCGATATGAAGACAGCTGCCGAGGACTCTTCTGTTCCCCCGTCTCTGGCCACTGCAGTGAACCTATAGTCCCGGGGAGTATCCAGTTCCACGATTGCCGAGATTTCACCAGTGGAGGAGTTGATTTGGAAGAATGAGCTGTCAGTCACTGCTAGTGAGTACTCAATGCTGCTGAGTGCATCTGGATCGATGGCTGATACTGTGAGGATGATCATGTTGGGAAGAATAAGCTGCTCCACAGCAGTGGCGTAAAGACTCATGGAAAAACGTGGAGCATTGTCATTTACATTCTCCACTCGAACTATCAGCATGGTTTCGCTCTCGATTTCTTGAAAGGAGGAGTTCAGAGTAGCTCGTACATTCAGGTTGTACTCCCTGGCCAGTGCTTCGTAGTCTAGACTCGCTAGCGTGTATATCTCACCTGTGATCTCGTCGATTGTGAAACTATCGGGCTCTGATCCGTTCAAGATTTCAAATACCACCACTTCATCCACTGTCCCATTTGGAACTCCATTGCTCTCACTCAGAACCACAGCTGTGACATTACCAATCAGTGACCCTGCTGGTGTGTTCTCAGGAATTTGAATGACTCTCTCGCTAGGTGTCAACACGATGCGATTGTGGTACAACTGAACATAGACATACACCAAGGCAGTTGAAGATAGTGGAGTGGCTCCATTGTCTGTTGCCACGACAACAAAGGTGTGAAGAATTGGAGTTGGAGGGGAAGCGATGTAAATGGCTCCGGTGGCCTCGTTGATCTCAAAGATGGAGTTATTCTGCTGCAGTCGGTAGGTCACATGACCATTGGCGTCTGCGTCAGCATCCACAGCCGACGCTATGACCACCAAGTCACCAGCTTCATTCAGAGTGGTGATGTTGGTGACAAAGTAAGCATTTTCCTCAAACTTGGGCCTCTCATCGTTGATATCGCTGATGGTGACAGTTACGACAGCACTTGCCCTCTGCACAGTGCCATCCACGGCTCTATAGGAAGCATTGACAGAAAACTCATAAACTGGCTTCGTTTCTCTGTCCAAGGTGCCGTGAACGAAGATTTCGCCACTTTGCGGAAAGATGACAAAGTCAGATGCCTCGTCACTTGATTCTAAACTATAAATTACGTCTGCGTTTGGCATGTCTCTGTCAGAGGCATCAACAGTCAGCACATGCAGCTCACCTGTCGTTACATTCTCACGGATTGATGCATTGTAGCGCAAGAAGGTGAACGAGAATGGGTTGTCATTTATATTGACGAGTGTCACAGCTATCGGGATGGAATCCATCTGGTTGAAACGATTGGTGCAGGTGGCCGTGATAGCAAACTCTCGCTCGCTTTCAGAGAGAGCCTCGTAGTCAATTCTCCCTGACATGACCAAATCTCCCATTCCTTCGATTCTGAAAAACTCTGAACCAGGGCCGCTCAAGCTGATCTGTGTGGAGTTACTGGGTGGTCCTATTTCAGTGCACACAAGTTCCGATACCACATAACCAATGGCTAGTTCTTCGTCTATGGTCAACTCTCTTGAGTGATTTCGAAACGTTGGTACTGGAACGGGCCTCAGTGTCAGCATGTGAGACATGTTAAGTGGAGGCTCTCCTTCATCTGAAGCCACTACGGTCAAAACAAATTCGAGTATCGTTCCTGAAATTGGTTCCAAATCGGTTTGCAGTGTTATCACACCAGATGTGGCATTGATTGCAAAAATTTCCACGCCATCTGAGGTGCCGTTGGGAAGGGCGGAAAGGGGTGGGACCAGTGAGTAGCGGACGCGACCTGAATTCTGACCCGTGTCGTTGTCACTGGCCATGACTGTGACGATCTTAGCACCTCCAGCAAGATCCCATGTGATTTGAAGCAGGGTTGGCGTATCGGAATCAAAGGAAGGAGAATACAGGTTCAATTCTGCATTGATACAATAATAATAATATGCTATTTCAGATTGCTACTTCGGATAAGGTAAGGTTATCGTTTACCATTGCTGCTTCCACTGCCTTCCCCACTGATATTGCATATCAGTCCATCTCCTATGAACCCGTCGTCACAAATGCAAACATACGACTCATTAGTAGCCAAGCATGTTGCATTGATGCCACAAGGACTGGAACTGCAGCCACTATCACCTGGAAAGGTATACAGTGAAACCTATGAATGAATGGACACAGTCGGGACCCAGCCTTTTATCCTTTGCATCATTTTCAGAGGCTACTACAACAGTACTTTTGGCTTGTCCTTTGTTGGGAGGTTTGTCCTCTTTAGGAGTGTCCTTTATTGGAGGTTTCACCGTAATGCAATCTGACCAAGTGTGTTAGCTATTCTTTTTTTACCGCTTCCACTGCCTTCAAGAGTGACGCAGGTCATCCCGTCTCCAGTGAAACCATCGTCACAGGTGCAGTTGAATCCATCATCGGTGTCCAAGCACGTCCCATTGGTGCTGCAAGGACTGGACTCGCACCCGACAGCGACGTGAGTGGGTGTGGTAGGGGGAGGGGGAGTGGCAGTTGTGGTAGTGGGAGTGATAATAGGAGTGGCAGTGGAAAAAAATTCAGCACTTTCATTGCCACTGCCACTGCCACTCCCACCACCACTGCCACTCCCACCACCACTCCCACCGCTACTCCCACCACCACTGGTGGTGGTGCTATCAATGCTGACACACATCATGCCATCTCCAGTGAACCCTTCATCACACGTGCAATTGTATGACCCAGCAACATCCGTGCACATGGCATTGGCATCACAGGGACCAGAAGTACAATCTAAAAGCAAAAGACAGTGATGGGAAGTGATAGATTCATATTTAGCTAGCTTCCTTAGCTTGCTTGTTAGGTAGGTAGGTAGCTAGCTATCAACACTGCCTCTAGCTTCAAGTTTTTGTACCTTGGGCTGACACTGGTGTACATCTCAGCAGTAGTACCAGCAGCAGGTTCACAGTTGCTAACACAGCTAGCCCTTCAGCCACTTTCTTTATCCTGGCCATATTAGATATGGGCTGACGAGCTAGCTAGCTAAATAGTGCTAGTGGGTGGGGCTCATGGAATTTGCAAGAAGCAAATAGTGGGTGGGGCTCGTTTACACTTTGAATGCATTATGAATATCATTAAAATTTTACTACCAGTTCATTAGCTAAGGCACACATACAAGATAACTGTTATGAATAATATAGTTATTTTCGTGGAGGAAGTTTCCTGAGGGCATTTCGTTTAGGCAGCGGCTGTTGTTGTTGTTGTTGTTGTTGTTGCTGTGGTGGTGGCTGTGGCTGAATTCCTTGGTTCCCGTTCCGCAATTGCTGTGGTTGGGGCCCATTCCGATTCTGCTGTGGTGGTGGTGGTGCTGGCTGGTTCCCATGCTGCTGCTGCTGCTGCTGTGGGGGCCAGTTCCTGGTTGGCACTGATCGTTTTGGTCCAGGCTGTGGTGCCTGGACCTCAGTCAGAGATTGGGACTGGGACTGGGACTGAGGTGGAGGAGGCTGATTCCCAGGCTGCGACTGTGGCCGATTCCCTTTCTGAGGCAAGTTCCCACGCTGTGGCTGGGGCTGGTTCCCACTTGGTGTTGGAGGAGGCGGGGACTGGTTCCTATTCTGTGGTGGTGGCTGATTCCCACGCTGTTGACTCCTCGGCTGAGGCAGCTGTGACGGTTGCTTCGGCGGTTCCTGCTGGGCTCGCTGCCAGTAATTCTGGGCATGCTCCAAAGACGGCCTGTGGGGCCTGTCGGGCTCACGTGGAGAAGCGAACATGTCAAGTTCTCCCATTCTCTGACCTGAGAGAGAGAGGATTGTTTCTCAAAATGATTATAGTTGAAATGTGGATTATAGACTTATGGGGGACAAGCTCTTCCATACCTGGTTGCATTGGCGTGGAACTCTGATAGCCTTGGAGATACTCAGAGTGGTCCATCTCCTGGCCTGCAACTGCCGAATCATCTGCGGAGTGTCTGCGTCCTCGCCTGGCGTCCCCATCCACAGTGGCTCGGAGGTTAAAGGGCACCTCTGGCTTGTCTCCAGGTGGCCGAGGAAGAGTATGTTCAGTGTCACCATCATACTGTACAAAGAAATGGTGAGTGATACAAAATTTCAATGTAGTGAGCTCTTTCTGATCAGGAAATGAGGCCACCCCTGTATTGAGGCCACTTCTAAAGTATGCTTCCTATTGCAAATTCACCCCTGAAATGAGGCCACCCCTCTAATCAGGACACTCTGACTGGTCCCGAGGGCGGGCCGGATTAGAGGGAGTCCACTGGTACGCTTCATTTAAACTTGTACAGGGAACTTACATTATTGTCGGGGGCCAAGTACTTTGGATCGAACCATGGCATGGTCTGGGCTGTGTCCACTATGTCGTCATCATCGTACATAGTTTCGTAGGCAAGGTCACTCTGTCCTGCCGTGGAGTGCAGAGGGATGTCATCACTAGAGCCCTTGTGCTTTTTACCACCTCGATGGGGATACCGGTTCAGGCTTCTGTCGTACGGATCACTGGGTCTTCTATTCCTAGGGAAAGAAAGGCAAGTTGAGTTATTGAACAAAAATATCAGTGTGGATCCCCCGATTAATAGGAGCTGCAGTTCATTCAGAGAGGATTTAACACAGCTAGCTAGCTAGCTAGCTACCTGACAAATCTAGATAGTAGATTGGTTTTCCTACTGTCTAATGGTTAGCAGGTCACCAACTCTATAACAGCCAGGGGTCTAGGTCTCATTTATTGTACTGTAATATCCTTTTGTCTATGGGCTTGATGCAAGCTCCTTGTCTCAGCACTTTTGACTTACTTCTTCTTTGGTTGGTTCCTCCTCCCAAACACACAGACGAGGACAACGATCATCAGCACCACCAGCACCACCACCACCAGGACCACCACCACTATGATGATCAGTGTGGTCGGTACTGGTGCAGGAGCAACTGTTGGCACCGTGGTGATCATGGGTGTTGGCCTCTCCTGCAGGGTGACGGCAAAGTTGAGGAACTCCAGTCTCGTGGACTCTGATGCTCGTTTGAAGAGTTCCTCGTCATACTGGATGTACTGGACAGATGACGTGCTGTTGGCATTTGCACTGGTTATTTCTCCTCTGTTCTCACGGTTCCCTATGCGGCCATACCAGCCATACAGCCCAACCAAAAACCTGAATACAGAGAATGAAGACAGCTACATGATTTTCAGCTGCAGCCAAATAGCTCTCTAACTTATGGTTGACAATATCTACCTTACAACAACCAAACTAGATTAGATAGCTATAGATGGTAGCCTATAGCCACAACCTCCTAACAAACCATTTTTATAAGAACTAGCAACTGTACTAGTAGCTAAAGAGCCTAGCAGCTAACTAACTAGAGGCGAAGGGAAGAGTGCTTACATTTCGTTGCCTTGGGATTCAACTGAGTGATTGTAGAAGGTGATGCGGTCGTTATTCAAAAGACCTTCTCCAATCAGCCCTGCGATTGTCACCCTGAAGGCGCAGATGGAGCTGGCCTGTACTTCACAAGAAAGGAGCTGATCTTCGCTCACGGGCCCTTGAAGAAGGAAGAAGGCCAAGTTATTGGAGGTGAAGATGGAGATGTAGAGAGGAACTCTGGCCACCTTGCCACCCTCGTCAGCCACTTGCACAAACAGCTCCAGCAGCCGAGACTCCCTGTCAGCCTCCTCGGGAAGATTCTCAACTATAATCCGATACGGAGGCCTGGAGGTCACCCTGAAGCGATGATCTTCGACTTGCTGGATCTGATTTTGCATGGCAATTGTGAAGGTAAGAGGCTGTTCATTATTTACATCGTCAGCATCAAAGACTCTCAGCTCAGTGTGTAGCACAAGGTCGCCCTCAACTGCACCAGCATAGACCTCACCAAAGTATCCAGGAGCAGCAAATCGAGGAAACTCGTCGTTGATGTTTATGATGTTGATTCTGTACATGATGCAGTTTTCGAGCCTGGGGTTACCAGAGTCACTTACACACACAGTGACATTATAGGAGCTGGTGTCTTCATAGTCAAGGACTCCTCGTGTCTGGATGATTCCATGGACTCCGTCGATCTCAAATGGAAAATCTCCATTTGTATTGATGCGGTACTCTAACCTGGCATTTTCTCCAATGTCTGCATCAGTAGCATTAGATATTGTGACAACTGTTGGGGTTACAGCATCTTCTGAGATGGAGACTACGGTGCCGTTGATGTCAAGGAACCTTGGACGATTGTCGTTGACATCTGTGACCTCAACTACAAGCCTCGTTGTCGCCATTTCGTTTCGTGGTCGTGAAGCGGTGACCTCTATCACGTACCTGGGGATGTTCTCCCTGTCAAGACCACGCCCCTCGCTTGCGAGTGAGATGGTCACGGCAGGAACTCCGTTGCCACTTGACGTGAAGATCACAGTGTTGGGGGGAAGAATTGTAGGTTCGATGACGTCAATTCTGTAGTTGATGTTTGAAGATGCTGAGAGAGTAGCAATGGAGAGAGTTGTTACTGCAGATCCTACTGTTGCATCTTCCTCAATTGTGGCTGTGTACTCTGGTAGTGCGAAAACCAGCGGATTTGGGATGACAGTTAGCACCACGGTTGTTGTATTAGTGAGGTTGAACCTGCTTTGATCGTACACAAGTATGCTGATAGTAAAGTTAGCCTCAGTGATGAAGATTTCATTAGACACAGCTATGATCTCTCCAGAGTCCTCGTCTATCCTCAGATTAGGTATCCTGTTATTGCCACTTTCTTGGACTCTAGTGATGGCGTACTTCAGTGAGTCATTGCTACTACCCACATCGGCGTCTGTAGCGCTCATGTGAAACAAGACGTCACCTATGGAGACAGTTGGTCCAGTGGTGTTGCGATACAAAGTCTGGTTGAACTGTGGAGTGTTGTCAGGCAAATTGTTAACATTTACTATAATGTTGGTGTATTCTGTGTCTAACTCTGGATCACCCGTGTCTCTCAGCATCAATGTGATGTCATAGGATGTTTGCATCTCATAGTCAAGCTCTTCTGTCAACGTCACTTGACCAGTTATCTCGTTGCAAGTGAAGGGGACATTGGATGAGGTCAAAAAGTATCTGATAGTGCTGTTAGCTCCAACATCAGGGTCTGTGCCCTCGAATGAGAAGACGTTGGTTTGTGCTGGCAGTCTTTCATCGACACTGTAAGTGAACCCAGAAGTCAGCCTTGGGCTGTTGTCATTGATGTCCAGGAGTCTGAAGAGAGTGTCTTGTGTCCTGCACCTCATCATAACTCCTCCTTGATCGCAAACTCTGATACTCACCGTGTGATTTCTCCCCTGCTCAGAGTTTTCCCGATCTAAACCAGCAGATGCTGTGAGTTGTCCACTTGCAGGATCAATGCTCAGGAGATCACTCACGTCGTTGCTCACTATGGAGTATCTCAGCTCCGAGTTGGAACCAGAGTCACTGTCATTGGCAAGGAAGGTGTACACAACCTCTGCTCTCACTCTCTCCTCGTATTGCGTGATCTCAGTTGGGAAGTTGATGAAGGACGGTGTGTTATCATTGATGTCCACAATCTCCACTGTTACATTCACGACGGCAGACAAGTCAATGCGTGGAATCCGATTGGTCACCACAAATCTGGAGGTCACTTCAAAGTTGAACATCCTTTCAATTTCGTAGTCAAAGTCTCGTCTTGTGATGATATCCCCAGTGTGCAGGGCTACGTCGAAGTGTGGGTTTGGAGAGGTGTACGTCACGTACTGGAGCAGGTAGTCTGGTATGCCCTCCAGCATCACTCGGGCAAATCTGGAGATGCCGCTCTGCTCTGGAAGTCTGAAGGTATACCCGCTGGAGTTTGTGAAGGATATGGAGGTTGGGGCTGGCAACTGGACCCGAATAGTCACAGACACGTAGCTAGTCAGCACGGGCTGGCCCTGATCTGATGCACTGATGTTCACGAGGTAGTCTCCCACTGGAAGTCCTAATGAGGCAGCAAACATCTGTCCAGTGTTGTTGTTGAGTACAAAGAGTGGAGCAGAATCTGTGTATTCACTTTGGTTGACTTCAATGGAATGAATCCTGTACTCCACAATAGCATTTGAGCCTATGTCCATATCACTGGCTGATACAACAGTCAAGGGAGTTGCCGTGTTCAGCTGATCAGTGTCTATGCCCACACTCGGGTAGATTCCTTCCGTGAATCGAGGAAAGTTGTCGTTGATGTCTTCAATGATAATTGTCACATTTCCTGCTGCAATGAGTGGTGGGTTCTGCCCGGGAAGAAAGGCTTGAATGTCCAAGAAGAATGAAGTATTTCTCTCCCTGTCAATGCTCCTGTGGCTCTTGAGTATCTCTCCTGTTGCTGGATTCACGTTGAAGAAGTCTCTGCCACTCCCACCTGTTACCTGGAAGACAAGATCATTCAACGCCGGGGTCTCTGGCAGTACTGAGACATTTCCAGCAAAGGTTCCTTCGGCTCCCTCCTCTAAGATTCTGAAGGTGTATGTAGGAGAGGAGAAGGAGATGGTTTCTGGAATGGCGTGCTCGACTATGATCTCAACTGTCGCCATGCTCTGCATTGACGGCACTCCACTGTCAGTTGCGGTAAGCATGAATCTGTATATTCCTGGAATGAGATTATCCGTGTCGTTAACAAAGATCTCGCCATATGTGAACGGGAGGGACATCTCTGCTACACGAACTCCAAACAGAGTTGATGGCTCTGGGTCAATGTTGAAAGATACTGTAGCATTCAGCCCAACATCGGCATCAGTGGCTGTGACATTGAAGATGACTTCATCGAAGCTAGCACTGTCGTCTATTGTGGTGGCATACGTGGCGAGGATCACTGGTGCATTGTCATTCACATCCAGCACATTAATGGTGAAAGAATTTGTGATGGACTGCACAGGTACATTGGAGAACTGAGTGAAGTTTGCAAGAATCTCAATAACATGCGAAGAAGCTACTTCGCGATCAAGAAGCTGAGTCGATGTTCTCAGGAGACCAGTGTTTCGATCGATGAAGAAGAAGTCAATGTTGTCTCCACCGACAATTGAGAACTGTAAATTGTTAGGGAACTCCAAGGGATTGACTACATTTCCTCCGTTGGTCATCAGGACGACAGTTCCTACTTCCGTGCTCGGAGGAGAGTTCTCCGTAATGTCAAAGAAAAGACTGGCAAACTGGAGAGTTTGGGGGTGAGCCCTGGTGACACAAATCAGCACAAGAGCAGTGGAGCTGAGAGGGAATGGCGTCCCTCCGTCAGTGGCTCGAACAACGAGTCTATAGTCGCCAATCTCCACTGTCTCATTAGCAAGGAAGAGCTCACCCGATGTGTTATCCACCCTGAAAATGTCGGTGACTGAGACAAGGCTATAGACAACTGTGCCATTAGCCCCGAGGTCAGAATCAGAGGCCGTCAGATTGAGAATGGAGTTGGCCATTCCGTACCTGTCATTGATGATGCTCGTGAAAACATCCAGGGAGAATACTGGAGCATTGTCATTGATATCCAGAACTTGGATCCTCATTGTCCCACGAGTCGTGGTGGTACCGACTTGAGCTAGTATCACCAGTTCATAGCTCTCTGTGCTCTCCCTGTCCAGTGAAGTACAGGAGAGTCTGACCTCCCCACTTCGCATGTCGACACTGAAGCAGTCTGTTAAGTTGGGAGTGGAGTACATGATGCCACGGGGTACAGAAGAGGAGCTGACATCCACGGCTTGGATTGTGCCTATCAGAGTGTCCGGAGGTCCATTTTCAAGCACTTGGAAGTCGTAAATCTGCTGAGTGAATTCGATGACAGTTGGGACTACTGGAATGACAGCAATGAAGATAGTGGCAGAGCCAGTCATTGCTGGATCTCCTCCGTCTGAGGCCACAATTGTGAGGTAGTAGTCGCCAGGAATCAGGGTGGAATTGGAGACAGTGATCTCTCCCGATGTGGGGTTCAAAGCAAAGCCAAGAGATACACTCTGTCCCTCGAAGGAATACGTTATCCTTCCATTGTTCCCGGAGTCTCTGTCAGAGGCAGAAGGGACAGTGACGATGGAATTGAGAGGGAGAGAAGCGTTGATGACACGAGTGTATAGAGACTGTTGGAAGACAGGAGGATTGTCGTTCACATCCTGAAGCCGGATGATCACCGTTGCATTATCGTAGACTAAACTGTTGTTGTCAACATTGAAAATTTCCACATAGAAGACGTAATCTTGTCGACTCTCAAGGTCAAACTCAAAGAGAGCTTGTGTGCTGATGTTACCAGTCTCTCTGTCAATGTGAAAGAGGTCTTGGGAGATGTTTAATGCCGTGGCATTGAAATTGATTGGATCCGGCATGCTGATTCGGAATCCCAAGTGGTCAAAGTCCACTGAGCTTTGGTTGCCGCGGGTGAGAGCAGTTACCGTGCCGACAAATGTGCCTGGAGCCGCGCTCTCCGGCAGAGTGAAGACAAACTCTGACTGGGTGAATGCTGGTGCCACGGAAACTGATCTGGTCACAGATATGAAGACAGCTGCTGAGGACTCTTCTGCCCCCCCGTCACTGGCCACTGCAGTGAACCTATAGTCCTGGGGAATGTCCAGTTCCACGACTGCTGAAATTTCACCAGTGGAGGAGTCGATAGCAAACAAGGAGCTGTCAGTCCCTGATAGTGAGTACTCAATGGTGCTGAGTGCATCTGGATCATAGGCAGAAACATTGAGGATAGTTGTGCCTTGAAGTGTGAACTGCTCTATCATAGTGGCGTAGAACCTTGGTGTGAACCTTGGAGGGTTGTCATTCAAGTTTTGGACCTCGATCATGACCGCAATCTCGCTCATTAGCAGCACGTTGGCGGAGGTCAGGGTGGCACTCACCAGTAAATCGTACTGCTGGGCGAGAGAATCATAGTCCAAGGTGCCCAGGTTGAATATTTCACCTGTCGTTGCACTGATCAAGAATCTGGTGGGATCTGATCCATTCACAACCTCAAATCTCACATCGAAGCCCGTGGTCCTGTTTATAATGGCACCCGTGTCGTCTCTGACCACGTAGTTCACTCGGCCAATCTGTGACCCCACAGATATGTCCTCTGGAACCACTATGGGGCTCTCTCTCAGCGACAGCTGAATGCTGTTGGGAGATGCTTGCACGTAGATGTACACAAGAGCAAAAGAAGATTGGGGGTTTTGGCCACCATCCGTTGCGGTGATGTTCAGTATGTGGAGTCTTTGCGTTAGTGAAGCGTTGATGTAAACTTCTCCTGTTGTTTCGTTGATAGTGAACTCTGAGCCGTCCTGCTGTAGGGTGTAGGTCACATGACCGTTGCTTCCTGCGTCTGGGTCACTCGCTGATGCTACGACAACTAAATATCCGATATTGTTCCTCGTGGTGATGTTTCCGATTCGGTACAGACTCTCACTAAACACTGGTATCTCATCGTTGAGATCAAGAACGTTGATAACCACTGCTACACTGGCTGACTGCACTATGCCACTGGTAATGTAAGATGCTAAGATGACAAGCCTATACTCTGCCTGGAGCTCCCGGTCCAAACTGTTCATGACATCAATTTCGCCTGTGTGTGGAATAATCTCGAAGTCAGCTGAGCCTTGGCTTGGTTCTATGATGTAGGTTATGGCTGCATTTGGTGCGTCCCTGTCGAAGGCACGTACAGTCGCAACTGTCTCCCCTACGGTGACGTTCTCGAGGAGAGAGATTGCGTACTGTGGCCGCTCAAACTTAAAGGCATTGTCGTCAATGTTGTTCACAGTCGCATTTATCATGATGGTGTCTCTTTGGTTGTAGCGGTTGCTACAGGTTGCTGTGATACTAAATTCCCTTTCACTAGCAGGGAGAGATTCATAGTCAATTCTCCTCGATACGACCAACTCCAACTTTTCGATTCTGAAGAACTCCGAGCCAGGGCCGCTCAATCTGATCTGTGTGGAGTCACTGGAGGGTCCAGTTTCGCGACATTGTAACCCTGATAGCACTGTACCAAGAGCGAGTTCCTCATCTATAGTGTCCATGATGACTGTGTCAGTCCGAATCATTGGTATCGGCACAGGAGTCACTGTTAGCATGTGAGACGTGGAGCGAGGTGGTTGACCACCGTCCGAAGCCGTTACGGTCAGAATAAATTCAGAGAACGATCCTGAAGCTGCTATCAGATCTTCTCTGAGAGTGATGACACCCGATTCAGGATCAATCCTGAAAATGCCGATCCCATCTGAGACGCCAGTTGGGAGAGGATAGGGAGGCGAGGAGAGTGAGAAACTGACATTTCCCGAATTAGGACCCACGTCATCGTCCAATGCAGCTACTGTCAGTATCTCAGCACCTCCAACCAAATCCCACGTGATTTGGTAGCGAGAAGGAGTGTTGGCGGAAAAGGATGGAGAAAAATCATTAATTTCTGCAGGGGGAATGAGATAAATTGCTGATTTACACATGGTTTCCGAACACTGCAGTGCTCTACCTTGACTGCAGTCCAGTCCAGTCCAGCCATTGTTGCAGACACAGCCTGTGATGCTGTCACAGCGTCCATTATCACCACACGAGCAAGTCTCAGAGCACCTCACACCAAAACTGCCTGCAGGACAGGCTGTAAGGAGAAACGAAAAGGGTCAAGAAAGTTTGGAGCTTTGAAATTATTTTACCTTCACATCCTTCAGGTTCCAGATTTGCTGGATCTTCTGCAGTGCATGTGCCAGTACAGTGCTGTCCAGCATCACAAAAACACTCAAAGAGAGACCCATTATTTGCACATGTTGAATTCCCTCTACAAGGATCATCTGAACCACATGTGTTTACTGGAGAGATTAATGATTATTCAAAAATTGAGCTACTAGTACAATGATTGAATACCTATTGGCAAGGTGCAAGATGGTGGGTTTGTGTACCCAGGCTGACAACTGCACTCAAAGCCACCAGGAGTGTTGGTACAGTCTTGTGAGCATCCTGCTGTCCTCAAGAAACATTCGTCAATATCTGCGGAACAGAATGATCGAATGATCATAACTAGCTGCACCAAAAATCCTGCAAATACACTGACTCTACATACCATTACATGTCCTTAAGTCGCTGCTTAATTCGTATCCACTTTGGCAGCTGCATGTGTAGCTTCCCTCAGTGTTCGTACAGTTTTGAGAGCAGTTGTCAGTATTCTCAATGCACTCATCAATATCTGGGGACAATAATAAAGTACTTGGTGTCTAGAATCATCAGTTCACATCTTCACTCTCTCTCTAGTTGAACTTCTATAGCTTACCAACACATTTCCTCTGATTAACTCTGGAGCCAGGTTGGCACATCTCGCAGACATAGCCAGACTCTTGACTGGTGTCATTCACACACTGGGAGTCGTCCGGACACACACTGAACTCCCCACACCCCCTCTCGTCCACCTCACAGGAGCTCCCGCTGAAGAAGGAGGGGCATTCGCACGGCCACTGGTAGTAACCATTCTGATCAAAGGCTGCCGTTGGCAAGGAGCTGTTGGACATGCTGCAGTTGCCACCGTTGCACTGACAGAGAACCACAGATACGTCTCTAACAGTGGGTGCTCCATTGCTGTCATTGGCAAAGAGCTTCAGAGGAATCTCTGGAAAGGGTGTCCTCGGATTTTGCCATGATATTTCTATAGTGTTTCCCGTGCCACTGCAACTGAAGCCCTCCACGTCATTCTGCAGGTTAGGGTCAGAGATGTGACACCATCGTTGCTACATAGACACAACAGAGAGGAGGATAACTCACCAAGCACACGAAGGTGTCAATCTGGTCTCCTGTGTCAGCATCACTGGCCTGGAAAGTTGCCGTCACCTCAACACCAGCCGTGGCAAAAACCGTAAACTCTCCTGATATCACGGGTGGGCTGTTACCTGAAAAGGTGGATCGCACACAAAGAATGAGGTATGCATTTTTGTGAGATCTAAGGCACACTACTGCTGTATCGGAAGAAGATTGAACCCAATGTACAATAGTTCAAAGCATTGGAATGCAAGATAGCAATATTCATTCATTGGTGAAATGATGTTGACGTTTAATAGCCTATGAATATATTAGGTACACCTGTTTAAGGTAAAAAGACAGTCATGCTTCTTAGCTACCAACCCTTCAAACAATCAACAGGCCAGCAAGTGGAGCAATTAATACCGAGACCCAGTGCTGGCCATCACATGTGTTGTATGTGTGTGTGTGTGGAACTGATCTCTAACCCATATAAAGGAAGACACAGGCAGAATTGGCCATCACATGTGTATGTGTGTGTGTGTGGAACTGATCTACCCATAAAGGAAGACACAGGCAGAATTGGCCACTAGGAAGCCAGTTCAGTGACTTATGCTGTGATAAGGTATTCATTCACTGGGCAAGAGACCTCCACATCACAGTTATAAATAATGAGGATTACTTTCATTACTTCCACTAAAAGGGCTTTTGCCTTTCAGCTAGAAGGCTAGGAGACAACTAAACATCAAAACTATCTCTCCACTTACTCAGTGTCCTGGTTATATCATCATTGGTCATGGAGATGTTGAACGTAGACAACCCTATCTCCATGCTGCTAGTGACTACATAGTCGTATATGCACTCCAGGTTGCTGTGGCACATCTCTATCTCGTCGTCAGTGACATTATCAATCAAGTCCTCGGTGAAGACAGGTCTGTAGGACAAGTAGCCATCATTGATAGCAGAGTATGAAGTATCTCCTAAAGAATAGTTGAATAGACTCTCCTCTTCAGTAACGTGCCCTGGATCAAGGAATAATATTTGCACATATCTCATGGTAGTGCAGTAGTGCACAAGCTAATTATTTTGATACACTGAACTCTCGAAAACTTGCTTCAACTTTATTGTTGGCATACCAGCATACATGCAATAGCAATGGCTGACATTGAGCTAGTTGGCACAGTGAACTTACATAGTAAGCCAAAGTGCTCATAGATTTCCCTCTCGTTTGAGAGCTGCAGAATGTCGCCATTTCTGGTCCTGAAATCGTCGTCAGGGTCGCCATTAAAGACCCCCAGCAGTCCACTAGTCTGGTTCCTGAAGCTGTCGGGTAGGGTCGTGGTGAGTCCCAGAAACCCGCTCTGCAGGAAGACACTGACGGAGGCTCCTCCCCCTGTGCTGACGACCACGTTCCCGGTGTCGTCCATCCTCAGGAACAGCTGATCGGCCATTGCCGCCATGGCAGAGGGGTCCCCCACATCTCCCAGCCCACCTGTCAGGTTGCCGAAGACGTCGGCGCTGCTCACAACCAGCGGAGAGTCACTCGCATCCAGTTCATGCCTGACTCCCGCAATGTACGTCACCAGTTGGTCATCCTCCGCCTGTACCTGGAGCGTCCCCACGTCCCCCTGTCGAACCACTATGGCGGTCATGACGGTGCCCGTCACGGTGGCATTGAAGCGCTGGAGCCTCGCCTGGACGTCGAAGCCCAGCGATGGTGGGGTGCGGATGAGAATGTACTCGCCAATCCCGTTGAACGTGTAGTTCTGGTTGTCCACAGTCTTAAAGTGAGGATCGCCAAAAGTGAACTCTGGAGTATTATAAAAAATTATAAACTTGAACTTCATCTGTTGACTGAAGGGAATACATAGCAGTGAATTCTCTGATAAAGGACACTACGAAAGAGGACAAACTAACAGTACTGTTCTATCTTCTGAAAGATCGACAAAGGAAAAAGGCTGGATCTCGAAATTCTCTATTATCGTTTACAGTGGACTCCCTCTAATCCGGCCACCCTTGGGACCTGTCAGAGTGTCCTGATTAGAGGGGTGGCCTCATTTCAGGGGTAGATTTGAAATAGGAAGCATACTTTGGGACATTTTGAAGTAGCCTGAATACAGGGGTGGCCTCATTTCAGGGGGAGGGAGTAACATACCAAATGGTTGACTAGAATGTACATACAGCACTTACGTGGAATTGGAGGAGCGTAATGAGAGCAGTCATCAGACGGCCTGTACTGGTGGTAGAGCCTGCACCTATTGGAGTCCACACAGCAATCCTCGTACGGCCTCGAGTCCTCCAAGAAGCTCTCTCGGATGAAATTGAGGGGGTTGTACAGCTTATAGCTCCCTCCACCCGCGCTGGGCCCCACGATCAAGGCTCCGAAACGATCGTAGCAACACTCCAGTGTGTGTTGGCTGCGCGAGAACAGGACCGTCGCGCAATCCTGCCGACTCAGCCCCCAGTAGTAGGCGAACCAAAACCTCCAGTCTCTCTGGGCCTGTCTCCTCGTGCACGGGCAGGAACCGGGCTGAAACAAAGACGGCCCTAGCTGGGTGGTGTCGACCGCCTCCTGTCTCTTGGCCCACATCATGCAGCGCTGCTCCGGAGTGAGGAGGGGGTCAGGAGAGGTCAAGTTGAAGTGCCACTCCCCCACGCTCCCCGTGTTCCCCACTGTGCCGTTCAGCAGCTGTGACGGGAACTCGAGGTTGTGGTAGTTCTGGAAGTCCTTGGCGTCAAAACCTGCCACGACACGCTGCCAGGGGGGAAGACTGAGGGTGGAGTCTTGGTAGAGATAGAAGGCGTGCGTTTGGATGAAGTCTGTTGCCAGCACCAGCTGAAATGTAGCCATCTGCAAAATTCAAAAATGCCAGTCATGAAAATACTGTGGACTCCTCCCTCTGTGTCCAGATTGGAGGGGTGGCCTCATTTCAGGGGTTGATTTGCATACTTTGGGACACACTAAGTAAAGGGGTAGCCTCACACTGAAAAAAGTAAAGTTTGTTTTGACTCAGCTAATAGCAAACTCTAGGCAGCCTATAGCTTACCCCATCTGAACGGCTGTTATAGAGAAAGGGTGTGGCGTTACTCCACGTCACAACCGTCAGCCACTCCGGTTGAAAGTCCGAACCATTCAGACGGCGGTTAAACTGGTCCAGAACTGCGCTTTCCAGTGAGGACCCCCCCTCACTGCCCCTCTCGTAGACATTGTAATAGACCCTGCTGGTGGGTAAGGGGTCCCTGAAGTCATAGTCCACCCAGAGTGGGGCCAGGACGGGAACACGGGAGCGGCCGTAGGGAAAAGGGACTGGCCACCAGGACAAGTACTGCTGGTCAAATGATACCAGTCCGTTGCTGCTTATCTACAGAAACAAGGAAGAGGATTACCTTAAGGTCACTATTTATTTTACAGGTACATATTTTAGTGATTTGCTACTACTTTAGTTTAGCAGCACAATGGGGAAAGTTGTCAGATCAGTTCTGGTACCACGTTGATACTAGGCCCATGCCCTCCCTATTCAAGGTATTTGTGAGCTATGATTGCACATCAAGAAGGAGCAATATCTTTGAACTAGCTAAAATGAGTACCCGTTAATAAAATGTTACCCATCTTGGTCATTAGACTTCTAGGCTAGCTTAGCAACATTGGCTTTTAATAATGGCTTCATCTCAGCACAAACCTAAGTGTCTACTTCGTGAATGAAAAGGCTAGCCATTATTATAGCTAGCTACAGTAGAGTCTCTGAATAAAGGACACATTATGATCATGTTGACTGTCCCTTATATGGGGGTTGTCCTTATCTGTGAGGTCAATTTTGTACCCTTTTAGTTCTACTTTGTACAGAGACCCTCCTTATCTCGGAGGGTCCTTTATCGGAGGTTCCATTGTACTTACGAAGATTCTTCTGTGAGTATTTGAGAAGAATGGGATGTTCTCTGGAGCGTAGATGGTTCTGCTGCCGTCCAGCACGTCTCTGAAGGACGAATCATTCACGGCGTCTCCGAAAGGGAAGAGCCTATCCGAACTTGCCCTCACATCAACGCTCAGCGTCCCAGCATCTATAGTCATGGAGTCAGAGTCACATCCTCCATTTTCTTCCCTGCAGACGCTGATGGAGACCTCGCTCCTTCCCTCTGCGAATATCGAAGCCACGAGGGAGTTCGCTGCTTCATCTTCAGTGAGAGTCACCTGGCGATTGGAAAAGTTGAGAGTGAAGAGAAGCGTGGCGTCAGAATTGCTGCTCTGGCAGCCAAGGTTCTGAACGAGCATGCTCAGTGGAGCAAAGATTTCAGCGGAGAGGGAGGTGGGCGTGGTGGACGAGCAGATGATGAAGTCCAGAGAGGCTGACCCCCCTGAGCCAGATGATGCTCCCTGCCCACTGGATGTGGAGGATTGAGGGCTGGTGGAGGTTGGGAGAAGATCGCCGTCATCCAAGCCTGAACCATCCTCCAGGGGCTGCAAACCTGAGGATCAGACAGCCAATAAGTCATCTTGGATTCCATAGCTAGCTAGTTATATACATAGTTACCTGTATCACCAGTCTGTGCAGACACCAGCAGCACCCCCAGAATCTCTGTGAGCAAAAGGAGATGAGCTCTACCTATCATCAGCATCTTGCTTTCACTGGATCTAGGCATTAGGAGAGAGAAAGAATTTACGAAAAGCTGGTATCTATAAGAAGGTGGGGCTCATTAGCGCTCGTAGCTAGCTTTGCAAGTGCAGCCCCGCCCACCCATCTCAAGCAGGCACACTAAACCATATCTATGCTAGCTAGAGCTGCAACGCAAGCTAGCTAGCCATCCATCTCTTTACTTACTTGTAGAAGCATAGATCTATCCTTCTTCAGTTCTTTCTAGCCAAAAGTTGACAAAATGGGCGTGTACCAACAGCTATTCACGACCTTGAGAGCGCAAATGATGCAAAGGTCAGAGTACATACATAGTAAACTCGCACAAAAATGAATGAAGTCGAAAAAAAAAAATCAGAGAGAAAAAAAAACAAAAAAACACACACATTAGTAGTAGTAGTAGTATGGTAGTAAATTAGAGACATTGAATGCCAATTTGAAAAGAGGGATACAGTAAATGAGACATTGAATGCCAATTTGAAAAGAGGGATACACTAAATTAGAGACGTTGTCTTGAATAGAAATACACAAAAAATTCTTCTAAATCTCTGTCACCAACGGAAATATTGC
>JAAGOD010074062.1_pt1 | contig 26333 bp, 31 predicted proteins | sample 8389681 | NCBI WGS metagenome assembly JAAGOD01 (sample SAMN13964374, study PRJNA552185) | sponge metagenome | biome: deep-sea hydrothermal vent fields; feature: spots directly above weak diffusing fluid; material: seawater and sediment | host: Tedaniidae sp. KZ-2020 ... | reverse complement strand
CCCCCTCTCCATCAGTTTCCTCCTGATGTATGACATCATCACAGGAATTCTTGGCTCAAGTGATTCAGTCCTGCAATAACAAATTACATGTCAACTCCAGCTTGCTCAGACCACCTATCATGGTAAACTTCCTCCCCAACTACTTCCACTCCTAATCACATGACTTGCATGTGATCTTGTGACAGATTGAGCAGCCTCTGGTGTATGGAAAAAAAGATAGTTCCTTCACAGACTACATGGCACCTGGGATGATTTCAAGGTAGGATTCCACTGGATGCCATAGTGTTTCCATAATCATCCTTTCCTCCTGGCAAACAGCATAGCGTTTGGTATATCGATTGGGCTGTGTGCCATAGCACTGATCACGGAGCGGAACGAGGGGCTGATTGATCGGACGTGGGTGGCGGGGGTGAATGTGGTGGAAATCATCATTGCTCAGGTCTTCACGCAGTTCTTCATTCTTATCATCCAGATGACCCTCCTTATTGTGGTGCTAATCTTCGGCTTCAAGGTGCTTGGAAAATCCCCCTTGCTTTCTGTAGAGTGGTCTCCCCCTCTAATAAGTCTACCTGTTCTAGTCATGTAATCATTTTTTCTTCCAGGTGTATACAGCGTATCTTCCAAACATTTGGGTCCTTGCCCTTCTGGCCATCTCCCAAGGGCTTGCAGGTATAATGAGAAAGTGCTTCTGCCCAAACCTGTTCCATATCTTTGTTTTAGGGATGGCTTTTGGACTCTTTCTGTCTGCTGTTTGCAGCACAGAAAATGCTGCGGTCCAGACTGCCATAGCTGTGTTCTACCCCAACATGCTACTCAGTGGTGAGTACCATGAACCCCTCCAGTCCACCCCCCACCCCCTAAGATTCACTGTAATCACGCTGATGTGGTGTCCAGGTGTCCTGTGGCCCCTAGAGGGCATGCCAGAGTGGCTGAGGTACATCAGCTACAGCCTCCCATCTACTTTCCCAGCTGAGGCCATGAGAGCCATCATGGGAAGAGGTAAGTTGCAATACCATTGCCCATGTTGAGGCAATGAGAAATGTTCCTCCTGACTACAGGGTGGGGGCTGGAGCAGCTGATTGTTTGGAGAGGGCTGCTGATGAGCACGGGCTGGTTTTTCATCTTCCTGCTCATGACAGCCATAGCCTTCAGTTTAAGAAACTGAACTACCCAACTAGCTGTATGTGTGCAATTGACCAAACAGTTGTTTATGTAAAGAAGCATGGATTATTTATGATGGGAGAGGTATGTTGATCGTACACAGCTCCTCTTTCTCAGAATTATGACCTGTACAATTATTGTTATATATTTTTTTTGAGACAGAAATTTTATAGGGTGAACTGTCCAATCAAGCAAAGAGCTGTACATACCATAATAAGCACTAAGAGATATGGGGTGGTAGTAGTAGTTGTAGCATAGTAATATGGACTTACAGGGGATTACATTGTTGTAAGTGAAGTCATGGTTGCACTATCGCAAGTTGTTTAAACGCCATTAGAGTTAATGGGAGCGTCCATTTCATTCTCATCTCCAACCAACCCAAACTCTGGATAGTGTATGGAGTGAACAAACACAAGGATGTGCGATCACTGTGTTTCACAATACAGCAAAACCTCCCAATAAAGAACACCTTGGGAACTAGCCCTTATGGGAAAAGAGTGTCCTTTATTGAGAGGTGTCCTTTACTCGGAATGTCCGTTCCACTTTAGGACATAATTTCTCCACAGCTAGTTCACCTTGAGGCTGGTCCTGTTCATTGAGGGAGGAGAGAATCCCATCAATGCCTTCCATCCCTCGTTGCTCTGTCTTGATCCTAGCCTCAAGGTCAGCCTGAAAGTAAAGACAGCTCGTAACCCTCAAAACCAGAGATTCTAGACATGCATGTACCTCAGTCATGGTGGTGATCTGAGGGCTGGCTTCAGCCTGGGGAGGGACCAGGACTGGAGGGGAAGTGGCTTGGAAAGGAAAATCCACTTCCGTTTCCCACTCTTTGATGGTGGGCACTTTCTCTATCTCTATGCTGATGTTGCCCTCGTCACTGTCCTGGGGTGGCGGTGCTGAGGCTGCCACGCCCCCAGTGGGAGCAGGGGGGAGGGGCTCCACGGCAGGGATGGGCTCAGTGGAGTCAGCAGGAGTGACCGTCACTGCTATTGGAGTGGGAGGGGTCACACCACCACCATCAGAGTCCCATGCAGCAAGGCTTTCAGCAGGGTTGGCGCCCAGCAGTGGTGGTGGTGGGCCGGTAGGGGTGGGTGTGTCCTCAGCAGGTGGGGGAGGGTGCACCACTGGTCTTCCAGACCATCCAGTAGCCTCACCATCATCATCATCACTACCCACACTGTGGCATAATGGATACAAAAATCCTCCAGACCCTAAGCTAGCATGTGACCTCATCTCACCTCTGGATGGGCTGGGATTCACTGACTGAGAGCTCCACCACATTGACAGGGGGCTCCTGTTCGTCACCTGACGGGGAGGACTGCTGGACCTTAGGATCCCAGCTAGCTGCCAGGGAGTCGTCCCTCGCCTAAGAAATAGCAAAACATTCACCTGCCTACTGGTCACCAAGCCAACCTCTCTCTTACCTTCCCTAGAGTGTCCTCCTCCTCTTGTAGAGTGAGGTTAGCGGCAAAGCTAAGGACCTGGAGGAGGGTAGGGTCCAGAGGCTTCGAGTGGCTTCTCCCCCCCACTGCTTGAGAGGGGGCAGGTTTAGAGCCTCCTCCCCCCTGCCCCTCCTCTCCGCCTTCCCCTTCACACTCGGCAAAGGAACTGTCCTCAGGCTCAGTGGTGGTCTGGGATGAAGTCACACTTCGAAAATCTCCATTCAATTGGGGGTGCCTACAGCACACACAGTAATGTGGAGGAAAGTCAGGCAAGTACATGCATGTACACACACACCCTTTGAAATCTTCCATGAGCTTGAAGAAGGCCAGTTCATTAAACAACACCTCACTGACATCCATAAGCAGGTCCTCTCCACAGTCCCTAAACCTGCCACATAGAGAGAGTGACAAACCTCTCCAGGTATGCCACGGAGTCACTCACTTCCTCCCACGGTACTTCTCCATTATAGTTTTTACTGTCACATCAAGTTGTTTCTTGAAGGCTCCAAAGTAATCATGTTTCTAGGCCAAGACAAACACTTAATCCTCTTTCATTCACACACACACTCTGCCAATCAAGCTACCTGGTTTTTCTCTTGTTCTACCACCATATTCACAATCCTGTCACCAAGAAGGATGATCAGCTCTGAGTCACATACCCTGTCCAAGTTCTCCTTCAGTAAAGGAATCACATCCTAGATGGACAAGAGGAAAAGAACAGGCTCTAATTTAAAGAGGTGGGGTTCAGGTCTCACCATCATGACTGCCTTGATTTGCTCATCCAGCACTTGAGTATCAATGTCTGGGTACCCCTGCTACAGGATCAGGGGGAAGGGGACTTTATAATCACCTCCATTTATCAAAATAACACTAAACAAGTAGAGGTGTTAATTATGCTACCAACTAACACCATGCTCATCAAACAACAAACAATTAAAAGTAGATATTTGTTATAATGTCCCTGCTTGCTATCAACTATCAAGCTTATCAAGAGGCCTTACCAAAGGCATGGGCAGAGCACAGTCTGTCTTGACTGGCCCCAGGACAGGCACTGTAAAGCTACTGTCCTCCTCAGCCGCAGTGTAGGTATGAGTGATGGCCTGGTCTACCTTGATCACAGTCTCCCCAAGGTTGTCTGAGGCAAAGGGCTCATTGGGACTAGGTGTGGACACGGAACTAGCACTATTGACATCCACAGCGTAATCAAACTCCCGTCCCTCAGGGGGGAGGGGCTTGGAGCGAACCACCGATCCCGATCCCGATCCCTCTTCGCTCTCATTTTGGTCAGAAACCTCACCCAACCATGCTTGATATTGCTAGAGACGCAAACCATTTCACTCCACAGGACAGCTTAGTTAGATTTCCTGTGACTGACCTTGTCCAGAGCCGCATTGGCATCACTGGTTATGGCCTCCTCGGTGAGGTAGCGGGTGACCAGCTCCTGCAGGTTGTAGAGGGCTCGCTGGCGAAGGTAGTCTGTGCTCAGCATCTGCAACTCGCGAAACAGCTCCACCTACGATTCACACCACACCAGTGAAGGCAGCTAGGCCCCTCTAGGGTCACTCTCAGTCGTCTAACTTGCTCACCAGGAAATGGGGCCTATTTTCATTGTTGGCAATGAGAGTGGCCACCTCTGAGTAAATGGTGTCCCTCAGGGAATCAAACACAGAAAATCCAGCAGGAGCTCCTTCACCAGCGCCGGCTCCACTAAAAAAATTATACTACAATCAATTTTGCCACTTCATATCGTTTTTTTTTTTATCTCACAGAAGTATCGGTAGTGAAGACATGGAGTCTTCATCGCCTTCAAGGTTCTCTCCCACGGCCACACCTCCCTTCCTGGCTGCTTCCTTGAGTCCAGATCCTTTCATGGTGGCCACAGCAGCAGCAGCGGCACCCCCAGCTGCCACGGGGTCCTCCTCCCCCGAAGCTGCGGCAAGGGTACCGCCCCCTGCTGGCTGGCTCAGGGGAACAGACGGAGTGTTGTTGTTGTTGTTGTTGGTGGTGGTGGGGCTGGTAGGCCCACCATTGGAGGTGTGCTGGTTCTCACTGCTGCCAGCCCCTGGGGTGGTGGGCTGCATGCTCACACTGGGAGCACTGGGGGGGCTGGTGGGGGCATTGACTTGCATGGAGGACGCCGTGACCCCAGATGGACTCAGGAGCCCTCCTTCCTTGTTGCCGGGGTGGTGGGGCCCCTGCATGCCAAGGTGGGTTGGGATGGGACGGTAGTAGGGGAGACCCTGGCCATCCATACTGGCCCCAAGACTGCTGCCAAGACCCCCCTGAGTGGCAAATGGATATGGATATGCTGCTCCCCCTCCAAGTTGAAATGGTGGGACAAAGCTGGCCCCAGTGCCTGGCATTTGCTGGGAGATTGACGATCCTCTCTCGTGCTGGAACCTGTAAGGGCTACCCTCCATTCCACCAAGATTTGGCATCTGCTGGTTGCTGCAGAATGGAGATTGATGCTGGCCAGTCTGGGAGAGCCAATATCCTGGGGAGGCATAGCCATTGCCAAGTGGAGGCGGTGGAGGGGGGAGGTAGGTCATGGGGAGTGGAGTGGAGGGTCGTCCCTCGTTAGTGTGGGGTCTCAACTGGGGCTGGGCGTAGAAAGGTGTTGGGTAGTAATGGGAGAGAGGAGGAGGGTGGAAGGACTGGTCGTATTGCTCAGCTGGCTCTTGTGGGGCACCATCAGCAGAACTTTGTGGCTGAGGAATGGAGGAGGGACCTTCTTCATTACCAGCACTGTCAGCACCTGGGGCCACTGGTTCCTCTGATTCATTAACACCTTCACCTCCTTCCTGGTGTTGAATCTAAACAAGAAACAAACAAGTGAAAAACACACAACAAACAATGGAACCTATTAATTAATCTAAACAAGAAAACAAACAAGTGAAAAACAAATAACAAACAATGAAACCTATTAACAAACAATTAATAATGAAACCTATTAATTAATCTAACCAGCAACAACCAAGTGAAAAACAAATAACAAACAAGTAAACAGGAAACTGCTCTACTTGATGCAAGATCATTTCTACCTACCCTGGTATAGCTTTCACAGAGCTGGTGATAGTAGGCCTCCAGCTCCAGCTCATACTGCTGCAGTGCTGCCATGTGCTCTGCCATCTGAGGCCCACCAGGGCCTCCCCCTGGGTAGGCCTGTGACGCTGCTCTGTCCAAGTGGCCACAGACAGCTCTGATCAGGTTGTTCTGGCCGTAGAGAAGCTGGCTGCACATGTGCGAGGTGAGAGCAAGCTGGTTCTGCAAGGTGGCTGTGTGCTCCGATGCCAAACTCTCTTGATGAACCGATGACTGGGAGGCACCTTCAAACTTGACACTTTCACCAAGATTAACTCCGCCCACTTGAAAATTGGCCCCACCCATTAGGTTTCCAAGTCCACTACTCCCACCTAAAGATGCTACACCTCCAAAAGTTCCAGCACTTTCACCAGTGGCCTTCGGTGGAGACTTGAATGAAGGTTTGAAGGAAGAGGCTAAAGGATCTATAGAAAATACGGTTTGCCTCAACAGAAACTGTGTAACATGATAAAGAAACTCACTCTTTAATGCTCCAGTCTTTCCTTTTGGCTTCACCTTCTCACTGGCCTCCATTTTGATCTTCTTGTCGGCACGCAGAGACGCTTCGGTGGAGTCCTGGGAATGGGTCCTCAGCCTCACGTTGGGCCGGGTGCGAGGGGTGTGGCGTGTCACAGAAAAGGGAGGGGTCTTCCCCTGGCCCACTTGCTCCACAGTGGCGCCTTCCCCATGCTCTGAAAATATTTATGCAAGGGCTCAAGCCTTTTAGCAGAATTAACAGAAAAGTTGACAAATTCCAACTGGACCTATATTTTCACACCAGCCTCCATAATTTGACACCAGTAGCATATCCAGAGGGAGTAGGGCCATTTTTGGGCCTTTTGGGCTAACCAACCGTTTGACTCCTGAGTGATGTCGGCAACTATGTCAGAGGGGAGGGAGACCGAGCTGGCAGTGTCCTCAGGGTCACTCTGCACAGTGGAGCCACCCCAGGTAGCTGCCGTCACATCCCTACATATACCATGTGAATGCATGTGGCACATGCATGTTTGTATACTGAAAACAAACCAGCCTGTTGTGCTTAAGACACTCACGTTTGGGAAACCACCTCTTGGTCTATGCCCTGCTGCACGGAATCGTCCAAATACTGTGAAATATGTAACAAAATTGTAAAATCTTCCCAACAAGGGGCAGGCGAAGTGTATCAGTCTCTTTTAATCTCACACCTGTCTGAAATGCATCTTCTGTTGAAGAGTGAGCAGCCTCTTGTGGGTGGCTCTCAGTTCTTCCCTCTCCTTGAGGAGCTGTGCCACCTCTTCTTTCTTCTTGGACAGCTTGCCCTCATAGTCAGAGACCAGGCTGCGCTCCAAACCAATGCCCCCCATCTCACCTGGACAAGTTCAGAGCAAAATTGGAAAATTTGATGCGGTACATGATCCTTATGCACCTGTGACATCGCTCAATAGAGATTCCAGCTTTCCACCTTCCTTGCTCTTAGGCACGGTCTCTTTAGCTGGTGTTCGGCCATCTTGCTGCCGAGGGGACTCTTTTGTTCTCCAGGGCACCTTAGTCTCCTTTCCACCCTCTCCGCCTCCCAACAGCTCCTCATCAGCAAGCTACAGTTTCAAACATTCCACAGCTCATCCATTTCCATAGCTTTCCATTGCGCTTAGGACTCACTTGAGTTTGGAGATCGTAGAGCCTTCGGGCTTCCACCAACTGTCTCCTAGCTTCAGCAGCCTCCCTAAAACAACAATACAGGAAACTTGGTAATGGGTTCAGGCTGAGTGGAGAGCAAAAAGCCAACCTCAGTTTAGCCTGAAGTTCTTCCAGTTTGGGTGAAGTAGTATCAAGCTTTTTGCGTTCCGCTACCATTTCACTCAGTCCTCCGGTGGACTGCACCGACTGAGCTACTGGGATGGGTTTGTTTGGAGGAGCTTTTGGATTGGTGGGCGTGGTGGCATCATCCTTTTTGCTTCTATCCTTCCTCGGCTCTCCCTCCTCCTCTGCAGTCCTCAGTCCACACATGAGCTCGGTGATCTGGTCCACCCTCTCCTTCCTGGTCCTCAGCTCTTCCAGCTTGGACAGCAGCACCTCCCTCTCCTACATCCAAACACAGGAGGCGTGACAGTGAATCCACACCCCCACACATGCACCACCCTCACATCAGGTTTGGGCTGACCAGTCTGGGCTTCAGCTGCTTCAGCAAGTTTCTGGATCTCCAAACCCTAAAAGTTAAGAACACTCTGTCATTGTCTAGGCAGTCCAGAAATCTACAAATTTGGAATGATTGGCTGGTTTCTCTGGTCTTTACCTTGGCTTCAGCTTCTTCGAGTTGCTTCTCCGCTCTGTTCTTCATTTCTAGTAGAGCCTTCTGCTTGACCTCAAGCTCCTGAATCTGAAGGGAAAAAAGGAGGGCTAATGCACCTTTCAAATGAACAAATGCGCCACTGGCACCTGTTTCTGTTTCTCCAGAAGGTGGGTCAGCATCTCCTTTTGCTGCTGTAGAGCCAGTAGCTCCTGTTGAGCTTGCTCCTCCATTTCCTACAGTCACAGAGTACCACAATGACTCCCATCCTCACCACACCTCACTTCCCTCCTCACCATCTGTGCCCGCAAACTGAGGCTGCTCCCTTCCCTGCTGTTTTTGTCTCTGCTCCCCGAGGCCACCACTGTCAGATCCTCCCCATCACTGCTCTCTCCTTCACTCCCCTCCTCTTCCTCCCCGCTCCCCCCTTCCTCCTCCTCATCCTCCTCGTCCTCACTGTAAACCAAATCATCCCCAGTGCTTTCATTCAACTTGGAATCATCCAGTTCCTGTGTATACACATAGCTTCAGTAAACAAAATTTCGTGGACATAAAAGGTCAGCCTGGAAAGTTGCATAATACTCACAGTCAAGCGTATTAGCTCTCCCAAGTACCCAGCTTCCTGCTGCTGCAGCTGGTCGATCAGCTTGTCCAGTTTGTTGAGCTGTGACATCATCCCCGGGTCGTCTTTCTTGTCCTCAAACTTGTCACGCATGGCTTCAGCCTCTTTCAAGAAATTCTATAGAGCATCACGTCCCCATAAAATAGACATCTTTTTTTTTAATACACAGTTCCACCCACTTTGACAGAGTCTAGCTTGGAGAGGAGAGTGCTGATTGTCAGGGAGATAGGGAGCTCGCCTTCCGAGGTGTACATATCTGACAGCACATCCGAGATGCTGTCGTCCTTGGAGGCGGGGTCCTCGTTCAGGTAACTAACCGGCACAAAGGCAGCTGTGTTCTTGCTCCAACCAGACGATGAAGATGGCGGCAAAAAAGACTTGTAACGAGGCTTAGTGGGATCTGTTGCAGCCTCTCTCCCACTCTTATGAGACTTGCTGCTTCCCCCAGGTCGGGGGTCAGTGAAAGTCAGGGGGGCTTTGTGGGTCATTTTGGTGGGGGTAGACTTTGCTGAGCTGGTAGCCTAAAGCAATGTGGATAGGAAATTTTATTTACATGGCTGATTACATAAATAGGGGAATCAACAGGTAAGATATTTCCTCCCTTCCCCACTTAGAAATCTTTTGTCTCAAGTTGTTACGTGTCAGCTTGTACCTGTAGCTTGCTACACAGGACATGCTTTGACACCTGCCATATGAATAGGAGCTGACATCTCATGCCATGTGGTGCATGTGCATGCATATACCCCCCACCCACTACTAACACTGTGGTCGCTGAATGTCATTCTTTGCTTCAATTTCTTCATAGCTCTCTTTTCTGGTCCAGGTGGGAAAGCTGTTCGGGTTACTGAAGACGACATGTGACGTCGGCCCCCAGAATCTTGCCCCTCCAGCAAGGGGCCAGGGGGAGTTGCTCTTTCAGTAATCTGAGGGAGGGGTCTCCTGCTAGCAGCTGAAATTGATGCCATTGCCCCCTAAAAAAGGACAGAGAAAAGTAATCATTAAAGGAAAATATAAAGGTCCTCTTACTGGTCACTTTGTGTCTTACAGAAGAATGAAGACGACAGCCAAACTCGACAATAGTGGGCCAGCTGCTTTCAAGCACATGAAACTTTGGCGGGTTTTTTTCCTCTGCTTTAGATCACGTGTCCAATGATGACATCACACCCACCTTCGAGCTTCGCTTCTATTTGCACAGTCAGCAAAAATTATTCGATGTGCTCTTCTCGTGCAGGCACACTAAAGCCAAAAAGGTGGTCAGGTTACTTGCATACCTGTCAGTGGCATGGCTTCTCCTTCGTAAACAGTCTGGGCTCAGTGGAAAGCAAGTGCGACTTCTAGAAAACCAACCTGCCAAGATCTTGATCAGCTGTTTGACAGCTTAAAGTAAGAGCTGTATAGAGGATCGGACTGCAGCTAGCTAGCTACAGCCTAGCTAGCTAGAGATCACAGCTCTAGCTAGCAAATACCTAGCAACCATTCCTTGTTAACACAACTTCTTCCCCCCCACAACTTCTTCCCCCCCACAACTTCTTCCCCCCAGGTAGATATTCTAAGTTTGGCTAGCTGAGAGCTAGCTAGCTGAAAGAAGGTGTGGCATCTCAGGAAGAGCAGCTATGCAGTCCAACTTTCGCAAGCAGCGAAGCATTCGTTCCAATGCCAGTCGTCGCCACCCGTCCATCTGCACCCCTGGGAGCGAGCTACATCGACTCTGCCGGAATGGTGATCTCTCTGCCATCAAGAGCTATCTCAACGAGTCTGCTGTGGACATGGTGATCAACCGCGTGGCGGGGCTGAACGGCTGCACTCCGCTTCACGAGGCCGCCATGACCGGGCAGGGGCACGTGGTTCAGCTGCTGCACGAAGAGTGCGAGACGCTGGACCTCAACGTGAGGACGCAGCGTGGGCCCGCCTCAACCCCGCTCCACCTAGCCGCGGAGAGAGGTCACGTGGAGTGCGCTATGGCCCTCATCGAATGTGGCGCCTCCTTGGAAGCTGTCGACAGGAGATTTCGAACTGTCAAAGATGTAGCATCAGAAAATGGCCAGAGGCAAGTGGCTCATGTGATCTCCCTGGCGGAGGTTGAAAAGGTGATTGGAGAGGGAGACCTGGAGAGGATCAAGGATGTGAGTTTGTTGCTTTAGCTCTCTCTAAACACACAGGAAGCATGCTTCTAAACACTTGCTGATTTGCTAACCCATGACTGAGTTTCAGCTTGTGTGAACTTTCATAAGAGCATAGTGAAGATTGAAAGATCAATCTCCCCTTTTCCTGGTCCCCTTTTCCTGTGAGCCTGGTATGATTCATTTTTCAGTCTTGTGAAGATCATGTCCCCTCATCTTCCTGAATGGCTCTTTCCTTTGTACAACTTCTCAATAGCAAACACCTTGAGACTTGTACAGAGACTCAGAGGTCGAAAAGTACTACTGGCTCTGCTTGACTAGTTTATTATTTTGCTGGGACTACAGGGTATTATCATCAACACACTAACCCAATAATATAGCAGCAAATGATGTTGTTGCTTCAAGCTAACCCCAAGAACTTCTTGAGACAAATGCTAATGCAATATAGCAAAACTAGTCAACTCCCTCTAATCAGGCCACCCTTGGGACCTGTCTAAGTGTCCTGATTACATTTCAGGCGCTAGGAAGCATACTTCGGGACATTTTGAAGTGGCCTCAATTCTGGGGTCCAGTTACTGTATACCACTCATTGGTTCACTCTAGAGAGTAGAGCTATTTGTGGCTGTATTCCATGCAAAAGGTCATGAGGGCCCAACATTGCCAGAGGTGTACTAGTATGAAAGGAAAAGTAATCACCATGATCAACCAGTGTATGCCAGTCTTTTTTAAGCTCTGATGTTTATCACCTATAGGCTCAGTGTGTGTGTGTTGTTGTTGTTTTTTTTTTTGTGTGTGTGTGTGTGTGTGCGTGATGATGGAGTTTGACATTGTGTCTACACAGCGGCCTGTCCAGATGTTTGTCGTCTAGCAGGAGTGTATAGAGCCCAGTGAGACTGCAGGGCTATTTACATACTATAGTAGTTCACCCCTTGTCTGCACTCTGGGCTTCAGTAAGTGAGGGCAAGGGGAAGGAGTTTGTTGTGTGTAGCTTGGCTAATGGATCATGGCTGTGCCTGTAGCATGGTGTAACAAAATTCATTATTCTTTCTTTACCTCATTGTTGTTATTTACTTTTGTGTTGTTTGTTGTTTACTTGTTTGTTTTTATTGTTTAATGCTTGTTTGTTTGTTTACAGCTGCTGGGTCAGATCCAGAGTCCCGGGAAGCTGCTGGACGTGGTAAAGGAGTGGCGCCAGAAGAAGCTCAACTCTGCCCTGAAGACTGCCTGCATGCTTGGAAACTACAAAATGGCCATCCTGGTCATACGAGCAGGCGCTAACAACTTTGAGCAGTGCATCAAGGAGTGCACCCAGAAGAATCGGCTCAACCACATTCTCGCCTACCTCCGGCTCTGCCAGGCTGCGTACGAGAACGATGAAACTGCTCTGGACATCCTGCTGGAGTGGGACGAGGAGAAGTTCTCCGGCCACCCCCGCTACCCCTCCCTGGTGGACTTCAACACCATCCTCATCCCTCTGCTGGACAACGGGACCCTGACCATCAATGAGCCGCTCCATGTGGCCCTGAAAGCCAACCACCCGAGCCTCGCCGGGAAGATCCTGCTTCTCTCCTCCAAGCGGCCCTCCTTGGGCATGCTGGATTGGCATGGCCTGGAGCTGACGGAGCTGGAGAGCAACTGGTTGCGGGTGCAGGACTACTCCAGTTTGCAGCTGCTCTGCCTCTCCTTCAACTCCCTCACAAAGATCCCCTCACAGATTGCAAAGTTTTCCAACCTGGTCAAGTTCCAGGTGGCCTTCAATAAGCTCAACTATGTGCCGTCCGCCATCTTTGAGATGCCGTCCATTGAGAACATAGATCTCTCGTACAACTGCATCTCGTCCCTGCCTGAGGCTCTTCTTGGGAAGGTCTCCTCATCTCTGCACGTCCTGACTCTCAGTAGCAACCAGCTCAGCAGATTCCCTGATTACTTCACCGAGTCGTCTCTGAAGGTCCTGGATTTGGGGAAGAATAGGTTTAAGGTGGTCCCGGAGTCCGTCTACTCCATCAAACAGCTCGAGAGCCTCAACATGAGCCACAATTGTGAGATACGCTTCATTCCATACGAGCTGGGCGGCCTGAAGCACCTCAAGGTGACGTCCTTTGACGGCCTCCCCCACACCTTCAATGTCCCTAACGACTCCTTGATGAGCTTCATAAGGAAGAGATTCAAATCCATGCAGACCGTCTCTCACTACGAGATAGTTCTCATTGGCTTCCCTTACCACTCACATCTTCTGGAGGCAGTTCACGAGAAGTTATCGGAGTCACAGCTGGACTGTGGCATTTTGAAGTTTGACAGTCCGATCCACTTCCTGAATCTCCATCACCTCCTGAAGCTTCCCAATGCCTTGTATGTGCTGCTCTGGGACTGCCAGAGCAGACAGGCACCAGACGACCTCCACCACGTCCTCAGGCACCTCAGCATCCACGTCCCCGCCTCGCCCACCCTCGTCACAGCCTGCTGGACCTCTCCCCCCGGCCAGCTGGAGATGGAGGTGGAGGAGATGGTGAGTGCCTCCCTGTGGAAGGACCTTCGGGAAGGGGTGCGACTCGAGCACCTGGCACTCGATACCTCTCCGGTGGGGAAGGAGGGTGGGGACGGCTCTTTGGGCGTGGTCCCGTATTCATATCAGGCTCTCTTTGCAGCCATTTCTGGACTGTCTGAGGAGGTGAGACAGACCCAGTTTGTCCCAGGGAGTTATTACAGTTGCGGCCAGATGCTGACAGAGCAGCAGAAACAGTACCACAATGACGTGAAGTCTCCAATGTTGACCGAGGACAAGTTCTGGGAGATGGTCTCGGCCATGCCATCACATGACCTCAGCAGCCGCGAGGAGCTCCCTCAGCTAGTCTCGTACCTGGAGCTGGTTGGTGTCCTCCTCCATATCCCTCCCCCCACGGGCTCTCAGAGCCTCTATGTCTTCAACCGGCAGTGGCTCTGCAGTGTCCTAGGACACATCCTCTCTCGGCAGAGCGCCCAGGTGGTGCAGAGCTACTCTGGGGTGGTCCACCACGAGGTTTTGATTGACCTCATGGCCTGTCCAAGTCTTGAGCTCCCCCTGCCCCGACCCCTGCAGTACATGCTCAACAAGGAGGGCGTGGCACTGGCCCTCAGCAGCGAGAAGTGGCTGATCCCTTCCATGTTGGCGGACTCGCCCGATCACACCGCCAACATCAGCGAGAACCAGTACGGGATTCGCAGACAGTACACCTTCAATTTGACCCCCGCCAACTTCTGGTGCCGGCTGATTGCACATCTTCTGATGAACATGGAGAATCTGGTGAGGGAGGTGTCCGAGGGAGGGGACTCTCACTTTTCCCCGGGCTCCTCCTTCTCCTGGCGTAATCACAACAGCACCCTCCCCCGTCAGGGGGTCATCGATTGGACCTACTGGAGCCAAGGCATCCTTTGCTGGCAGAATGCCTGTCACCTGGTCTACAGCATCGAGTCCATTCCAAGCACGTGCTCCAATCCCTACCAGGAGACGATCGAGGTACGAGTGCCGAACGATCCGATTGGCTACAGAGTGATGCACCGTCTCTCCCTCATCATCGACACCCTTCTCAAGAACTGGTACCCCGAGGTTTGGAGTTCCGTTGAAATTTGGGCCCCCTGCAGTCACTGTCTGTACACGGGGATGCCCGACGTCCCCTCCATTCCCTTCGAGGATTGCCTCCTCGCCATGGCCAAGGGAGTTGGGGTCGCATGCATGCAGCATCCAGATAAGATAGTCTCCATCGCTCACATCATCCCCGACCTCATCCAAGAAGACGTCAATTCCGATGTTTTCCTCCCACCTGGGTCGGTGGAGTTCAGTGTAAGTGACAAATCGACATGTCTCAGTCCACCTCCGACCGAGACAGTCTTCAAGGGAACGTACAGCAAACACCTGGTGGCCGTCAAGCCGTTTCCCCATGTCAAGATGCAAGGCATCGTCAGCAGCAAGTACGTGCTGAACCAGGAGTGCCCACCACTGCTCCAGATGTGGTCCGAGTTTGAAATCTTTCAACTTCTCCAGCCCTCCAAGTGCCCCTTCATTATTGAGGTGATTGGGGTGTGTCCGGACCCCCTCTGTTTGGTGTTCCCCTTCGCTCGCTGGTCCTCCCTGGAGGACGTGTATCACACCAAGGACATCAAAGTCCCCCACATGGTCCAGATGAAGGTGGTTTACCAGCTCGCGTCGGCACTGAGTGCGCTCCAATCCTGCAAGATTATCCACCGCAATATCTGCTTGGGGAACCTCCTGGTCTTCTCCCTCAGTGCTAATGACGCGGTCAACATCAAACTCTCCGGCTTCTCCAATGCCTGCTACGGCATCTTCCAGGGAATAAGTATCGGACAGTTCGGGTCCTTCCCTGCTCCCGAGATGCTCCTCACCACACACTGTGAGTACGACGAGAGAGTCGACATTTTTGCTTTCGCGTTTGTGGCTTATGAGATTATCACACAGAACAGCATCCGTCTGCAAACTGACTGCACCCACTCGCGCCCCTGTCTGCAGACTATTAGGACGAAGGCCCCTTACCTGGTGCCACTGCTCAGCCAGTGTTGGCACCCTGACCGCAACAGGAGACCATTTGCCAGCAAAGTCGTACAGCTCCTGAAGCACCCAATGCACGTGCTTGTGAGAGACGGCCAGCTCGTTGACTATCAGCACGAGTTTTTCGCGGCCTCGGCACGTTTCACAAGAGTCCAGAACAACGTCCACTCGGACCTCTTTGTCTCCAGCGGACAGCTGATGGGGAAACGTACCAGTTTTCTCTCTCGTGTGTCCCTCCCCGGGCTCTCCTTCGAGACCTTCAAACAGCTTCCCAGCGAGTTTGTCATCTGCATGGGCTGCATCGGGTCCCAGCTCTGGGTCAGCTTCTACGGGAAGAAGGTCAGAGTCTACTCGGCTCTGAACATGGAGTTTGTCAATGAATTCACCTTCAACTTCCACGTGGTGTCCATTGCCATTAGCCCCACCTCTGTCTACCTCGGCCTTGAGAATGGCGTGCTTCAGGTTTACGAGGTGACGGAGAGCGTCCCAACGGAGCCCAACATGACGAAGATTGTGAGCGCCGGGGAGGAGTTTAAATGTCTCGAGGCGATGGAGGACAGCCTCATCTGTGCCACCAAGGACACCATATTCTGCCTGCACCCGGACACGCTGAACATTGAGGAAAAGTGGAATATCAACTCCGAGAGGGAGATTAGGTGTATCGTCATCTCGAGATGCAACCGGACAAAAGACGAGGACGAACTCGAGGGGAATGACCTGATGTGGGTGGCATTCCGTCGCTGGGAGAAGCTCTTGGTGATGAACCCGTGGACCGGGCAGTGCTACTACTCCATCGACTGTGCCCGCGTGCTGAGCAAGCCAGCAGCCATGGTGTACGTCCAGTCTCTCCGCGTGGTGCTGGACACAGTGTGGGTGGGACTCAACACGGGACACATCCTCGTCTTCTCCTCCAACCATCAGAACCCCGTGCTCCTCACGCACTTCAAGGTCCACAGAGAAGGCGTGAGGCAGCTCCTCCTCCTCCACCCCTCCTATATGGGTCCCTCCACGGTCCTCTCCACCGCCGAGATCAACCAGAGCCTGCGAGACCCCCAGAGCACCCTCATTGCCGACAACCAGAAGAGCATCTTCCCCGACTCGGTCCTGGTGGTGAGTTTCGGGAACGGCCTCGAGGATCCGGTGTGTTCCGTGGACAAGCACTGTGGCGTCGTAGAGGCGTCCGAGGGTGACGCAGAGGTGAACAAAATTGGGTTGTTTGCCGTGATTATTGAAGGTGCCAGTGCCTCAAGAATGGTCCAGGTGGAGAAGAACAGCGAGCGTGACCCCTTACCGTACATGGACGGCTTTGAGGATAGCGATGATGAGCTCTACGCAGTGCCACCGGACGGGATCATTATTTATGACACTCCCGGGTCGCTGGTGCCATCAAACATCCCGAGAGTCGATACCATCTCCTCACAACATTCAAATGGTGTGGACAAAAACCACTACGCCAGGATCCCCGCCTCTCAAGGCAGTGATGGGGTGGATGGGTATTCCTCATCGGGCGGGACTCTTCCGACAATCTCCTCCTTCCCCCCAAGGGAGGCCCCTCAGACACCCGAGAGAGCCACCATGCCAACCAAGAAGGGAAAAAAATCCCCCAAAAGTCCGCTGAGTTCGCTCTTCAGCTTGCGGTACAGATCGTCGCGAAAGAATAACGGTGGTAGGATATCGCCTGTGGCCCCCTCTCAGTCCCCAGGGCCGAGTCCCAGCACTCTGAACCCCCCAACAGCCGTACCACCAGTACAGAAGCTTCCATTGCCACTCCCACCAGAATCAGTCACACCCACTCACGCCACAGCACTACCTGGAGCAGGAGCGAGTGCTGACTACTCCACCACCGAGAGCAGGCCCAGAGGGGAAGATGTCAAAAACAACACTGATGATGATGATAGTGAGGAGGAAGATGGCAGCATCTACTCGTATGCCTACCAAGACCCTGACTTCATACGCGGCTACACTCTCCCCAACCTGGGAGCGAAGCCGATTGTCCCCACTAGACGACTGACTCATGACGACTGCTTGTCGAGACCTGACCTTGAAGACTCGGCAGCAGAAGGGTTTGAGCCTTACGTCAGAATGGACAGCTTCCTCAACCAGCAAGCTCCAAACCTGAGGCAAACTGCGAACAGAGCGAACAAGAGAGCCAAGGCTATCCGGCAGACCAGGGAGCAAGGTGCAGGGCTGAGCGAGGTGCCCGAAGAGGACTTCACGACCAGAGATGAGTTCCTGGGAAGGAGGGTGGAGCAAGACCTAGCCTTGGACTGTCCACCTCCTAGCCTGAAAATTAAGCCACTACCTCCACCCAAGCCGACGAAAATGTAAGTTTTGGTGCACAGTAATGTCTCCTAATAAGGATTGTCTATTGTAAGGAGGTTGTCCTCTTCAGTCGAACTGAAGTGGAGTCTGCCTGGCTAAAGTCCGGTGGGGTCCACTGGACAGTATAATATATTTTGGAAGCTCCTCATCAATTTTACTTTTTTTTCACTTTCAAGGATGAGGGCAGCCCCTGTTGGTAATGGCAAGCTGAAACGTGTACTTGGCACTGAGCGGTCCAATGTTGAGTCGGGCAGGAGTGAGACCCTGCCCAGCATTGCACTTCACCAAGAGTCCACCACGGAAGCTGAAGACACTTACGTGACTATGAACAAAAGTGAAGAGTACTTGTAGTAATTTATTTTACCTTACAGTCATGGAGACCACATTTTGTTCCAATAAGTGTGCACTCATTGTTTGTCATGTCCGTTTTCAAAATTCTTCCCACCAAGCTACTTGCTTATAGTCTACTAGATGGAGAACCAAAGTCCACAGCTGCAATGTGTCTCAAGTTCTTGTTAGTACAGAATGGATCCACTTTTTCACCACTCATGGCCACCGACATGATGACCATGGCACCTAAGTTACTTCAGGTCGGGTGCTCTATTTTCTCTTCCGGTCAGATTTCTTTGAGGATTTCTTTGAGGATTTCTTTCTTTCAGGTGCAACAATTTCTCTTCTGTGCTTTCTGTGGTTTTGTTTGGGGGAGGTATCTTGTGGTTCCAGCCTCTGCTTCTTATTGCTTGCCATTGCACCCATCACCACATTGCCCAGGAACCTCTTGTTGGTCCTTGGCAATTCACACTTTTGCCTATTATAAAAAGTGCACCCCAAATATTGTATCGGCATGAACAATTTAATTTGAACTCACCATCCCATAGCGCCTACTTGTTCTGCTCTAGTTTTTGCTCGTTTTGCTTCCTGCAAGAGAGCTTCCATAGCCAATCTGGGTAAACAAGACACGTCTTGAATTATTAATAGCTGCTTGACACTAGTGAGGTAAAGGGTCTGGCCTGCGAGAGACTAGCTTCTCTCACCTTTCCAACTCCTTCTCATCAACTTCACTCCTTTCATGACCTGTCCCTGAAGCTTTCAGGTCCTTGACATCCTTAACTCTAGGAGGAGAATCACACATCTCTGCCTACCTCCAACTTTAAATAAAGCACACCACACTTGTGAAGGTGTGCTTTATTTCAGATAAAAACAAACAAAATGGCTGAACCCAATCCTCAGCGACACACTGATGCTACTTTTGGCCTGCTTCCTAAAGTCTTCATCGTCTATCCTCACAGCCCTCGTGTGTATACATGGACTCCCGTGAAAGAGCTACAGGATGAGCAAGAGAGGAGGATAAAGGAAGACGTGGGACACCAAGAGAGGCTGGTCTATCGTTTTGCACAGTATCTTGAGTCCCTTAAGATTGCTGTAGCCTATGAGGGTCTGCTGAATGATGCATTCACTCCGAATTACATGAAGTGGTTTCAGGACCAGATTGCAGACTCTGACTACGTTATTCTCATCATTACAAACTCTTTTTGCCACTTTCTCTCCAACCAGCCACCAGAAGGGAAGGAGAGGATTTTCACGGGCCATTTCTTGCACACATTTGTGAACAACCCTAAGAAACCTGTCCTTCCCGTCTTCCTCGATCGCCCAAAAGAGCTGGAGCTTCTCCCAGACGCCCTTAGGTCCTCCACAACCTACATGGTGAGGGCCTCCAGCGAACCACCTTACTTTGATGTCCGTCAGCGGGAGCTCGATAGCTTGTATGCTCTGTTGACTAAACAGAATAGAGTGGCACCTCCTCCTATTGTCTCCGCTATTCCAATCATCGGAAACAGCATACTCCAGAGAAGGCAGAGAGGTATAAATGACTGTGTTAACCTTCCTTTGGATTGAGGTAACTGTGCTTCCAATAGGTGCAGCTACAGCTCCTGTGAACTCTCATCAGAGTCAGTTTTCAGAGGGGCATCGAAGGATGTACGAGACGCTTGTAAGAATACAGCGCCCTCTGGACAAACGGGAAATCAGTGATCTTTCAGAGAGACCAGGGTTTGCATCTCACTGGGGACTGCTGGCAAACTACTTTCAATTCACACCCGCTGAAGTTGAGCGCATTATGGATGCTGTTCGTGATGATGAAGAAAGGTGTTTTTGCTTTCTTAGCCAATGGATTCAGAAGGAGTACCCCAATGCAACAGTGTGTCGGTTGATTCAAGGGGTTTACTCAACTGGAAGCACTGTTATGTTGGAAGTAGCCAGTAGTGTAATCAGGACTCCTTGAAATGTGTAAAAAAATTTTAATTTTCTTTGCCTGGGGTGAGCGCTATTTGGAGGAAAGACAGTGAACTGGTGTTGCAAGGTTCTTTCTGTCTCTGAGCAGTAGGTATGTCTGACAGTGCTGGGGACAAGTCAGAAGAGCCCCCTACTACTGTGGAGGGCACAGGCAATGGAACAGCGGAAGAGCCTGCCCCTGACAACGACAGTGCTGGGGACAAGTCAGAAGAGCCCCCTACTACTGTGGAGGACACAGGCAATGGAACAGCGGAAGAGCCTGCCCCTCACAACGACAGTGCTGGGGACAAGTCAGAAGAGCCCCCTACTACTGTGGAGGGCACAGGCAATGGAACAGCGGAAGAGCCTGCCCCTGACAACAGCACAGAGTCTTCCCCACCACCACCTGCTAGGCCAAAGTACAGACATGACTGGTACCAGACTGAGAGTGATGTGCGTATCAACATCCTCATCAAGAAAGTGAAGAAAGAAAACATGGCAGTTGATTTTCAGGAAAAATCAGTGTGTGCTACTATAGTCTAGGGGGGGGGGAAAGAAGAGTCATGGTCATGATACACATATTTTTCTAATAGGTGAAGGTTCGGATTGAAGTTGGGGAAGGTGACGTGTACGACCTGTCACTGAATTTGGCACACCCAGTCAATGTTGAAAAATGCTTCACAAAAGTCTACGGAAGCAAGGTAAAAACAACTCACAAAGTCAGTATTAGATGATGACAGAATTTCATGAGCACTATAGGTTGAACTAAGAATGAGGAAGTGTGAGGTTATTCATTGGAGCTCTCTGGAAGAGAAGGGGAATGCTCCTAAACTGAAGTTTCCCAGTGATGAAGTCTCCATCACCAAGACCACTCCCACTGCGGGGGCAGAAGAGCTGGTGCACAAGTACCCCAGCTCCTCCCACTACCCCAGGGACTGGGACAAGGTGGTCGCAGAGGTGAAACAAGAGGAGAAGGACGAGAAACCAGAGGGAGATGCTGCTCTCAACAAACTCTTCCAGCAGATCTACAAAGACGGCAGTGATGAAGTCAGGAAAGCAATGAACAAGTCCTTTGTGAGTTGTGGGGTGTGTTGAAATTAGAGCACTGGTTGACGTTGCAATATTATTCAGATGGAGTCGGGAGGCACGGTACTGAGCACCAACTGGAGTGACATCGGGAAGGGGAAGGTGGAAAGAAAACCTCCAGATGGCATGGAATGGAAGGATTACGAGAAATAACGCCAAACTATCCCCATACCGCTGCTGCTGCTTGACATTCACTGCTGCCAACCTTTTCCTGTGTGTCTTTTCCTGATGCTGCCACATTTTGTGTGATGATTTTAACATCCCTACTACCCACTTATAACTGTCACTACTCACTAACTATCCACTTTCAATTCGGCAGTTGCAGTTGAGATGTCCTCACTCTCGCCTGAAGCTTCTGAAGAAGGTCCTTTGGTTTTGCCACTTGATGCTGCTTTCTTGTTGGGATTGGGTGGATTCACTGGCTTCCTCTGCATAGCAACATACAGATTTTAGGATCTTACAGCTGCCATGGATTCAGAGTAATAATGGCCACATCTTACCTCTTTAGCTGGCGGGAGGTTGGGGGTTTCGAACTGGAGTGTGATTGGACCATCGTTTTGAATGTGCACTTGCATCAGAGCACCAAATTCACCCCCTATTTTTATGTAGTGGTAATTAGGTACATTCCTGTGCACACTGCCAAAGAAACTGCACCTTTGATGGCCTCTGGTCTGTGCATGGAGGAGAGGAGCTTGAGGAATTCCTGGTACATGGGCTCTGATTGCTCTGACGTGAGGGCATTGTGGAAATCTGGCTTGTTGCCCTTCAGCACGTGACAGAGAGTAAACTGTTTGAAGCAATTTCTGACCGCAACCGAGCTAGTGGAAATGTGCTGGAACAACTAACCTGACTGACACACAAGATTTCCAAGTCTAAATCCTTGACGCATTTGTCCCACGGCTTGTCATTTGCAGGATTTTCAAATAGCCTAAGGTTCAACAATTTCTTTGCCCTATTGAAAGGTATATTATATGCATAACAGCAGTGAGTTCAACAATAATGCCTCACATCCATTCAGCTTCCTTATGAGTGTCTTCTCTTGTGATGCCCAGCAGCACACAGAGCCCCTTGCCAATGGAGCTAACCTCCCTCTCCCCCACTAGATAAAGGATGAATTTCGAATGAAAAGACAGACAACACACTCACCTGTGACGCTGGCACGGACCACTCTTTGCACCACCACTTTCATCTCTCTCCTTCTCTCTGTGGTTTTTTACCACGTGTGACCACGCCCCCCCCCAATTAGGGGGAACACGCCCACTCACAACATGGCCATGAAGAAGAAGGAACCTGAAGTCATTGTCTTTGAAGAGCCCAATTACAGTAGAAAACCTAACAGAGAAGCAACCAGGGAAAAGGAGATGTTCTTGGTAGGCATATCTATCTATTGGTGGGTTAATTTACACAGGCATAATTTCTGCCTCCATTTTTCAGAGAGGAGATATAGCAGAAGTATTCAATTCTGTACAGCATGATAGCAGCACAGTTAAAACAAAGGCTCAGTCATCTTCTTCAGAAATTGATCTGAAAGCGACTCTAAGAGAAGTGCAATCATTAGGTAAGATACTATCATTAAAAGAATAAAGATAGTGTGGACGATGAAATTAATAGCTGCTTCAAGTTTCACTGGTAAGACAAGGAGAAAATTCGAAGAGGAACAAATAAGAGCCCTAGGCGCTAAGGTAATGCTGAACGGAGATGAGAATTATTGTCTCACCCTCTCATTTTTTTCATTCACAGCCACCGAAACCCGTCTGTGTTCCCTACCCTCACTATCAGATGGTGAGCAAGGCAAGGAAGGAGAAAGAAAAGAGGCTTGCAGAGGAGGTATGGCAGATACTGACTCCACTGTTGTGGAGGGACTCACTCAGCTTTCCCTCGTAGCTGGCACAGACCATGGGCAAGAAGAGTAAGAAGAGGAGGAGCAGAAATGGAGCCGTCATCAGAGGTAAAGGTCGTTGGAAAGACTCCACCAAATCCCTTGATCCAGCCATAGGGAAGTTCAAAGGTGGAGTGCTCAAACTTAACACCAAAAGTCTGCCAAAAACATAGACCCAGATAAGAAATAATAAATGTTCATACGAAGAAAGGTACGCTAAAGGTTCACGTCTAAATCAGTATCTAAAGGGTGGTGGTGGTGGTGTGTAGGTAGAGATGTTATGTTGTGTGTTAACTATCGCTTCTGGAACATAGCCAGTCTCATGGCCACAGTGCCCAATTCTGGTATCGAGCCGTCTTTGGATGATGTAGTTTTGTTGGTGGTAGACTCTGCTGCTGCTGCCCTCTGCACTCCAGCGGAGCTCCCACCAGCAGCTGCTGTTGCCGTAGGGACCGGTCTGCTGGGGTTGTCCTCAATCAGGGAAGATCTCTTCCGACGATCCTGGACAAAAGTGAAGGGGGAGGGGGGAATCATTCAAATGAAAGAATTTGTGGCCTATTTTTCACCTTTGCAAGAGCAATCCAGCTAGGAGCTGGTTTTTTTATTGCTGCTGCTGCTGCTGCTGGTGGTGGTGGTTCTTGTGAGACACTAAGTGCCTTGACAGGCTTGTCTATGGACTTGCTGAAGTGAGAGTTGAACTTTGCAGGTTCCGTACTCTCCTGCTGCTTGCTCTCGAAGAGCTTCCTAGCAGCTGTTGTGCGGGAGGTGCTGGGAGATGCCTGCAGGCAAAGTTATTGCATTGCTGGTTATTCAATCTTAGCTAGTTTGGGCTGAGCTGAACTCACTGTGTCTGCTGTTCCCGTCTCGTTCTTCTTCAGGCTGGGTGGGCGTCTCTTGGTGAGGCTGCGATTGACGGTGTCCAGGCGATCTCTCCCTGCCACCAGTCCGAGGGTAGGGCTGATTTCAGGGACGGCAGAAATGTCCACTCCACCATCCACAACCACTCTCCTGTTGTACTTCATCTCCCCGGGCTGAATATCTGCAGGGAGGAACGGGAAGAGAGAAGAAAAGAAAGAGACTATGGATTGACACAGATCAGGTGACTCTTATCAGAATGGCAATGGTATGTGTTTACATGGTGAGTTTTTGTCAATGCACTTACCTTGTGGAGGCGTTTTCTCTTTCTGCTCGTCTAGAATGGATGGACGAGTTGAAGTTGATGTTTTCTTTCCCACGACGACACCTGACTTCTTCATCTTGAACTCTGGGTTCAGGATGTTGTCCTCGACAGCTCCCGAGCTGATGGGTGTCATCTCCCCGGGCTCCGGCGAAGAGGACTGGTCGAAAGATGGCAAGTTGGGACGTCTTCCCACAGCTCTTCCTTCTTTGATGACACCGCCTTTCTTCACTTTGATGTTGGGGTCGATGTCGATGATGTCCTTCATGTCGTGCTGACTCTGGCTTGCCTCTCGCAACTCCCTCCGGAAAGCCTTCTCCGTCTCTTCTCTGATGTCGGATGACGAGGTGGAGTGGCTGACTCTACCTTCAGCTGATGAGCTGCTGTGGTCTGCGCTCTTCCGTCGAGGTAGTGTGGCATTCTGTCTTTCCTGCGGCTGCTCAGGCTTGTTCAGGGAGCTCTTGCTGCCGTGCTTGGCAGCCGTGTAGGTCATGGTGTTGCTCTCTATGGACCCACTGATGGCGGCAGAACCGGGAGGTGGCAGTGGAAGGTCAACGGAGAGAGACATATTCTCGGTGGCCGCAGCAGTGGGAGCTACTTCAGTGGAAGGAACATCTGTGGAGGATTTCTTCTTCTTTTTGGGCTTTTTCTTTTTCTCTTCCTTCTCGTCACCTTCTGATTTTGATTTTTTCTTTTTGCTGGGTTTCTTGCCACTTTCTGTGCTCTTCTGGACTCCCCCCCCCTCGTCCTTGGCCTTTTTCTTCTTCTTTACTACGCCAATGGTTACCTTCTCTGGTTCAGCTGCTGCCTTTGCTTTTGATGCCTTGGCTTTGGGTGGCTTGGCTTCAGGCGTTTTCTCCTCCTCTTCCATGCGATACCTGCTCTTTGGAGAGTTGGAGCGTCTGTTGCGATTGCTTCGATCAATCTCGTCATCTGGTTTGGGTCTGTCCGCCTCCCCTGTCGCTCTCTGTTCCTTGGAACTCTTTCTCTTTCTTGCTTTCTCCTGTGTGGTGGTGGTGGTATTGATTTCAACCTCAACGACCTTGACACTCGAAGACGAAAGCTTGCTTGCATCAGGTGCTCCGTTCGATAAACTTGCTGCAGAATCTTGAGATTTTGATATTTTCTTCTTTCTCTTTGCGCTTCCAACTTCGGGGTTTCCATCGACAGACAGGCTAGCAGATTGCCTCTTGCTGTGGCCATTGCCATCGACAGACAGGCTAGCAGACTGTCTCTTCTTGCTGTGACCATCTTCGTCAACGGATAAGCTGGCAGACTTTCTTTTCTTTTTCTTGCCATCCTCCATTACAACCGAGGACCTCTTTTTTGCAGTCACCAATGGCTCACTCTCATCTTTGCTAACAGATATCTTTTTCTTTGGCTCTGCCTCCTCGCTGGTGCCCGCGTCTTTGAGAGGTGAGCTGGTGGCTAGAGGCTCCCCTATGGGTCTAGCACCACTTGAGGAAGTCCGCTTCTTTGGTTTGGCTGGTTCTGGTTCTGAAGGAGAAGGGGCTTCATCTTCTGAAGCCGAATCTAAGCTGGTGATTTTTACCTGTAAAATCATTAGTATGGTAATAGCTTTCAGGTGGGGGCAAAAAAAGTCTGGGAGGGAGGGGGGGGGGGAGTGAGGGAGAGAGCATGCTAGAATGTGGGCTTACTTCCGATTCTGCATCAAGCTCATCCTGCTTTGATTTAATCTTTCCCCAAGCCTTTTCCTATTGAAAAAGTAGAAACTTAACTACTGTGGACTGGACCACACACACAACCTTAAATGGCCATAATGATAATTATAATCCTGAGGGATGGATTTACATGAATAACGTTTACGGAAGCTTACGTCTAAATGATCCTGCTTAGTGGTGGTCTTCTTTGCAGGAGTCTGCTGAACCAGCATTTTCAGCTGCATGAGTTGGGTGATGTCCACCTTCTTCCGGCAGTTGAGGCCATTGACGTCAAGCACCACGTCTCCTACCTTCACTCCCTGCAAATCCGCTTCGCCTCTTGGTTCCACGTAGGTGATAGTGACGGGAGGTAGCCCACCGGAGAGATGGATGCCAAATCCATCCTCTGAACCTTCCTTGTGCTTCAGTACCACCTTATGGCTCCCTGAGATGCACAAAGATCGCAATCAGCGTCAGATTGGGTCAGTGCTTTGTAAACTCACCATTGGTTGGGGGCCGTGACTTCAGAAGCACGTGCACAGTGGATGGAATAGCAGTTTTTGGCGAAACTGTTTAACAAAGTGTGATCCTGAGTTGTGACTGATACTAAGAGTTTCTGTGATACCTACCTGGGGAGATGTGTTCGAAAGCCGTGGACAAGGCTTTAGTTTTTCGGTCAGAACTCTTGCCTTTTTGCTTTTTCTG
>JAAGOD010005133.1_pt1 | contig 26365 bp, 24 predicted proteins | sample 8389681 | NCBI WGS metagenome assembly JAAGOD01 (sample SAMN13964374, study PRJNA552185) | sponge metagenome | biome: deep-sea hydrothermal vent fields; feature: spots directly above weak diffusing fluid; material: seawater and sediment | host: Tedaniidae sp. KZ-2020 ... | reverse complement strand
TTTGGCTTTGGTTTTGGTTTTGGTTCTGTGATATAATAAATAGTTTTTTTGATCTAAATAAATTAAAATTTTTATTATCTATAAAACTTAAGCTAGAGCTGGATAAAAATACATCTTTTTGATCTTTAATTAATATAAATCTTTTTTTGTCAAAAGATTCTGACCCCAAAGATAACGAATACTTGTTTTTATTTGAGTCATAAAAAATAATTTTTTTATCTGGATTGCTTAGTTCATAATTAGACAAACTTTCTTGAAGGCTGACTTTTTCTTTTTTTTCTAAAAAAATTTTATTTAAAAAAATATTTACAGAAGATTTTTTTGCATTATCTTTAATAGAATATTTATTTTTATTTTTTGGTTTTATCACAAACCACTGATTATTTTTATTTTTTAATTGAAAATCTAGTTTTAATTTTTTATTTAGCTCTGGCCTTTTATTTGATTGCGACTTTTTATTAGGCTTTGTCCTTTTATTTGATTCTGATTTATTATTAGGCTTTGAATAAAAATCTACAGCTACAATATCTTTTTTGCTTATATTAAAAAATAATTTTTCTGATTTTATTTTTTTAGTAAGTAATGTTTTACTTTTTTGAAACTCAAAATAACTAAACAATCCCAGTGCTAAAAATATACTAAATAAAATGCCATTTTTTTTAAACCACTTCATATATTACTGCCATTAAGAATTTTTTCTACGAAACCACAAAAGGGTCGCCAAAATTAAACAAATAAGTGGTATAAAAATACCAACTATTACTAATATTTTTGAATCCGAGCTTGTTAAGGTTACTTTAGTCCCAGCAGGTTTTTTTGGCTTAATATTAATTAGGCTATCCTCTTTTAATAAAAATTCTATTATATTTAATGCAATGTTGCTATTTAAACCAATGGCCCAGTCTTTATTAGAAACAAAATCACTGTCTCCAAAAATTACTCCCAAAAAATCTTTAGCTTTTGTAGTTTTTGTTTTTTTTAAAAAATCTACTTTTCCCTTTACTCTTACTCCTAAAATAATTCCTCGTTCATTTTTAGATGCTGTCTTAATATTTTTTTTTGACAACTCATTAATTGAATAACTATTCGGAGCGCTTTGTACTAAAAATTTTACATCTAAATTATTGCTGGCCCTAGGGTCTGGCACTAACTCGCTGGCTAAATCTAAAAGCATAAACTGTTGCCCGTCAAAAGATTTGGTTATTGGACTTGATTTTGAAAAAATTAAACCCAATGCCCCCGCCCTGCCTCTTCCCTTAACTTGTAATCTGTTGTTCATAACATAATTATTTTTAAACTCTACGCCTAGACTTTTGCTAAGTAATGCTAAGTTATGTTTTGCACCTGGGTCTATTGCCATAAAAATACTTCCGCCGTCTCTTACAAATTTTAATAGTAGTTTTATTTCTTGACCTAAAAACTCTCCACGAGGCCCTATTATCGCTATTGCATCTGCATCATTAGGGATTGCTAGTGATTTAATTAAATTTAATTCATTGGCCTTAAAAGAAAAATCTTCTAATGCTAATTTAAAACTGCTAAGTCCGTTTAAATCCTTACCAGACAAAGGTCTTTCGCCGTGACCTGTGGTAAAATAAATAGTCGAAACTTTAGTTCTCGTAATCTTTACAATGGCCTTGGTAATTTTTTCTTCATTTAATGGAGCATCAATTTTTACTTTTTTTTCTAAATATTCTACAAATACAACCGCCGCCTTCATTGTTCCAACATCTTTTAAATATTTTTTAGACAAAATATTATTTACATAAGCGTCTATGCTTTGAATGGCCACTTTTGTGCTGGCTTTTTTATACATATTTAATTGCTTAACAATTCCAAGCTTGCTTGCCTTGTCTTTTTCGCCTCTGTAAAAAATTTTAAATTTTAAAGGCTCTTTTAGAGAGTTTAATACTGCTATTGTTTCTTTAGAAACAGAATTAATTTTTCCTTGAGTTAGATCCCACGAGGCAGGATATTGGACTGCTAAATAATTAATAAAAACAAGGCTTAAAAAAAATAAAATAACGGCGCTAAGCATGCTTAAGCCATTTTTTGTTGTTTTTATTGTTAAAAATTCAAAATAAAATTTTATGTCTATAATAAACCCAACACCAAAGCTAACTAAAAAAATTCCCAATGGAAAAAACATAAAATTTAACCAACCTCCCAAAATAAATCTAGTAATTGCTAATAATAAAACAGATACGCCTGCAACAATAAATAATATTTTTCCAAAACGACTCATAACTACCTCCAGCGAGATGATTCAATTATTCTATTAGTTAAAAAAACAAAAAAACTTATAAAGCTTATAAAATAAATTATAGATTTGCTTTGTAGTAACCCCTGCATAAATTCTACAAAGTGACTTCCAATAGATAAATATTCAATCATAGATTGAAATGTTGGGTATTCTGATAAAAAATCTGCCTGTCCTAAAACAATTAAAATGCTTAAGTTTAAAATTACTCCCATCATCACGCTTAGTAAGGGGGATTTTGTTAACGACGACGACAACAGGCCGACAGAAACATAGGCTCCAACAATAAACGCTAAACCTAAATAAGCAGAAAACAAAATAGAATAACTAAAATCTGCAACAAGCCCCGTGCCCAATGGATAAAGCAAAGATATAAAAACTAAAACTAGTGATGCGCCAAAGCCTGCTAAAAATTTACCAACAGCAATGGACAATGAGCTAATTGGAACAGTTAAAAGTAAATTATAAGTTTTTTGTTTTCGCTCTTCTGATAATAACTTCATTGTTAGTGCTGGAATTAAAAATAAAAAAATAACATTAGACAAAGAAATATGTTTTGCAAATACCTCGTAATAAATATTTAAAGAATCAGCGCCACCTGCTGGGCCCCCACCTACAAAAGAGCTTCTTTGCACAAAAGTACTTAGCTCTCTTAAATATAAATAACTCCACACAGCAGAACATAAAGTAGATATCACCCACAAAGGTGAAGAAAACACTAGCGATTTAAAATCTTTTTTAGCTATAACTAAAATATTGTTCATACTATACCTCTACTTTGTTAACTCTATAAAAATATTTTCTAATTTTAAATCTTGAGGGCTTTGCTCAATAAGCCCCACTCCAGAATTAATTAAAAATTTAGAAAGCTCTATTAATAATTCGTCGCTTGAATTTGTTAAATGAATTTCTATTTTATTATTTTTTTGTGCGCAATGTTTTACATAATTTAAGTTTAATAAATTATTTTCTATTTCTTTTGTAAAAGAATTTAATTTTAAATGCACAATGCTAGAGCTTTCATTGTGAATTAAGTCTTGAATATTATCTTCTAAAATAATTTGACCATTTTTTATAATAATTGCCTTGGTGCAAATATTTTGAACCTCGCTTAAAATATGAGAAGACAATAAAACACTATGCCCCTCTAAATTTTTAATTAATTCGCGAATTTCTATAATTTGCTGAGGGTCTAGCCCAACAGTTGGCTCGTCTAAAATTAACAAAGGTGGATTTCCTAACAAGGCTTGCGCCAAACCAACTCTTTGCCTAAAGCCTTTTGATAAATGTTGAATGTAGCGATTTGCAACTGACTCTAAATTAGTTTTTGCAATTGCTTCGTCAATTTCTTTCGACAAATTAACTTTTAAAATTCCTTTTAACTGAGATACATATTTTAAATAATCACAAACTTTCATGTCTTCATAAACTGGAGGTATCTCTGGTAGATATCCAATTTGTTTTTTTACTTTTTTTGGACTTTCAAAAACATCGTGACCTGCAACAGACACCGTGCCGGAGCTTGGTGCAAGTGCTCCAGCAATAATTTGCATAGTTGTAGTTTTGCCAGCTCCATTAGGCCCCAAAAAACCTAGACGCTCACCTTTTTCTAATTTAAACGACAAATTTTTAACTGCGTGAACAGAGCCATACTTTTTATTTAAGTTTTTTACCTTTAACACAAAGTGCTCCTTTTTTTTCTAATTTTAAAGAAAAAAAATACTATTTACAACAAAGAAAAGTCTCATATTATTGCAGCAATATCAAAGCAAAATGCTTTTTTCATTCTTATATGACACTCTGCCTAAAGAGTCCCCTTTTATGCTCTTTACAAAGCGGCATTGGGTATAAATTATATCTAATTTTATGTTGTTTAAAAATTTTTTTTTAGTACTGCTCTCTGCAAGCCATCTTCCGATTTTTATAATTTCTTTATCTGTTATGTTTTCAGACTTTAACATTAAAATAACTGCATGGCTTGATGGATAGTCTTTTAAGTGAACCCATACATGCCAAGGTTTTGCCTGTCTTAATAAATCTATATTTGCTTTTGCATTTTTACCAGCTACAACAATAATTCCAGAATCTAACATTAAGCTTCGTTTAGCTATGCCAGCAAGAGAACTGTCTTTTTTTGAGCTTTGCTTTTTATTTAAATTAATTTTTAAAAATTTTTTAAAAAAACCTTTTTTAAATGCAGATTCGTATGACTTTTCGCCATTTAATAGCAATTGAGGAATTTTTTCTACTTTACATTTTTTAAACATAGAAAGATTTATATCTTCGTTTAAATTTTGTAAAAAAATATCTTTTGTTAGAGTGTTTAATATATCTATTTCTTTTTTTAAATCTTTTTGCCTATTTTTAGTTTGCTTTAATTTATATGTTAATTTTTTATTCCTAGAAAACTGATCATCCATATTCCATGCCCAAGATTTTTTTTCTTTAACTTGTAAAATTTGATCTTTATTTAGCATGGATAAGTCATTAGTGGTCTGCAATTTAATGGCTATATCTTTGCATTCTTTAGCTGCAAGATTTCGGTCGTTGATATCTTTTTCATTTTTTAATAAAGCTCGTTTAGTTTTTTTTATTTTATTAGAAATAAATAAAATAAATGTATTTTGTTTTTTTATATTTTTTTTATTAAAGCTAATCTTATCTTTTTTGCTTAACCACTCTTTTTTAAGTTCTAATAAACTTCTTTCGGTTTCGGTTTCGGTTTTAGCTTTAGTTTCGGCTTTAGTTTTAGTTTCGGTTTCGATTTCGGTTTTGAAAGTCTTAGTAATTTTTGTGTCAGCTTTTTTTATTTTATACCAATGTAAAGATTTATTGTCATAACTAGCTTTTATATTTACAAAGTGTGGTATCATATTAAATTCAATAAAAAAAGATTCAAATTTAAATAGCAAAATACGCTCTGATTTTAATGTAAGCGTTATTGAGGTTAATTTTTTACCAATTAAGTGTCTTTTAGAAAACAAACCTACTGGACTTTTAAATATATTTTTTTCTAAATCAATTTTATCAGGAAAATAAAAACAAAATGGCTCCACTTTGTTTATATCAAAAAAAAGATATTGTTTTTTTAAATCGCTACTCCAGAGTTCCAATAAAAATTGATTTCCTTGGTAAAAAATATTTTGAACTTTTACGCCCTTAAGGATTTGAAAATTTTTTAATAACTTATTAACTTCTAATAAAGATAATGCCTTCACTTAAAATTACTTTTTATTAACTTACTGATTGTAAATCTTCGTCTTCTTCTGACTCTGATAAAAAATGTTTTTGCACTCTGTATCTCATAGATCTAAAGGTAATATTTAATAATTTTGCAGCTACTTTTTTTACTCCATTAGACAAATTTAAAGCTTTGATTAAAATTTCTTTTTCTATTTCGTCTAAAATTTTATCTAAAAAAATTCCATCTTTAGTAAAATTTAAATTTTTTAAAGATTTTATACTATCTGTACTATTTACTTCTACTAACACATCTGGTAAATGCTCTGGAAGAATAATTAAACTGGTTTCCATTGCGACAACTCGCTCTACAATATTTTCTAACTCTCTTACATTTCCTGGGTAATGATATTTTTTTAGTTTTTCTTCTGCTTCTGCACTTAATCTCTGTTCTGGTTTATTAAATTTTTTTGAAAACTTTTTTAATGAGGCATTGGCTAATAAAATAATGTCGTCGCCACGATTGCGCAATGGAGGAAGCGGTATGCTAATAACATTTATTCTATAAAATAAATCTTCTCTAAAAGTTTTATCTCTTACCATTTTTAACAAATTTCTGTTGGTGGCAGATACAATTCTTGTGTCAATTTTAATATTTTCTGTAGATCCAACTTTTCTAATTTCTTTTTCTTGTAAAACTCTTAATAATTTTGCCTGCATGTCTAATGGAAGCTCACCAATTTCGTCTAAAAATAAAGTTCCTCCATCTGCAGATTCAAACAAACCAACTTTGTCAGAATGTGCTCCAGTAAAAGCTCCTTTTTTGTGGCCAAAAAATTCTGATTCCATTAATTCTGCAGGAATTGCCCCGCAATTTATAGGGACAAATGCGCTAGCGCTAACGGGGCTATTATTATGAATGGATCTTGCTACAATTTCTTTACCAGTTCCGCTTTCTCCTGTAACTAAAATGCTAGATTTAGATGGAGACACTTTTTTTATTAACTCAAACACCTGGTGCATTGATTCGGAGTCTCCAATGCAATTATCAAAACTATATTCTTGTCTAAGCTCTCTTCTTAAAAAACGATTTTCTACCGCTAAATCTTTTGCACTAAATGCTTTTTTTAAATTTAATTGCACCTCTTCTATATTAAAAGGTTTTGTTAAATAATCATAAGCTCCAAGCTTCATGGCTTCAATTGCTGTTTCCATACTTCCAAAAGCTGTAATTACCATAAATAATACCGAGCTGTCTTCGTTAACTAATTTTTTTAATAGCTCTAAACCCGTCATGTTAGGCATTTGTAAATCAGAAATTACCATATCAAAGGATTGCTTTTTATATAACTCCAAAGCTTGCACTCCATCTTCTACACAAATAACTTCGTAGCCTTCTTTGCCTAGCATAATTTTTAAAAAATCTCTTATAGAGGATTCGTCATCTACAACTAAAATTTTTCTTTTTTTCATATAATCTCCAATTACTTTTATTTTAATTTAATTATGCAACCTTCATTCTTTCGTGTTCTGGCGACGAATATTTAAATACAGGAAACTTTAAACTAAATACTGTTCCTTTATTTAATTCTGTTTTTACAAATACATTACAATTGTGTTGTCGTAAAATATTGTAACTTGTTGCAAGCCCAAGGCCTGTTCCATTTGTTTTTTTAGTAAAAAAAGGTTCAAAAATTTTTAATCGATCTTCTTCTAGCATGCCGCAACCATTGTCTTGGATATCTACTACAGCATAAGAGCCTTCAAAATAAGTACTTACAGATAAAACTGGGTTTAAAGAATTTGTCATTGCCTGGTAAGCGTTAATAAAAACATTTAGCAAAGATTGTTTAAGTCTCTGCACGTCTCCCTCGATAAACACCTCTTTAGATAAACTTAATTGTTGATTAATTTTAGAATTATAATTTTTATCAAATTTTAATAATTTTAAAATTTCTTTAATTAGCTCTGATAAATTAATCGAAGAAACTACCAGTGGTTTTTCTACACTGTAGTCTAAAAATTCTGTAATTAAATTATTTAATCGGCCCACCTCTTTAGACACAATAGAAAATAAATCTTTAGACTCTTCTGAATTTAAATCTTTAGAGGCCTTAAGCATTTGAACGCTTCCGCTAATACCGGCAAGTGGATTGCGAATTTCGTGAGCTATACTTGCCGCAAGGCTGCCGACTACTGCTAGCTTTTCTTTTTGCCTATCTAATACCTCTTTTTGTTTTTTTTGTGTTATATCTTGTATTAACAAAGTATATATTTTTTTATAAGACGAATGCTTGTAATCCATTGTTGAAATTAAAACTTCAAAGTGTTTGTCATTATAAACTTCTTCGAAAACACAAGAAGACATTTGTTTATCTTTGCTTGCTGATACAAAAAGTAAATTAATTTTTTTTGAGATATCTGGAAAAAATGCTAATAAATCTCGTGTTTCTAATTTTTCACAATCCAAAAGTTTGTTTGCCTGTTTATTTGCGGCTTGTATAGATAAAGTAGAATCAATAGTTAGTAGCCCTGCCTTAATATTATTAACTATAAGTTCGTTTAAATTTTTTAAAACAAGTGCATCTTGTTTTTTTTCTTCAAATTTTATTTTGTTTAATTTAATTTTTTTAATAATAAATGGAGACAAATAAGCTGTTACAAAAAATAACAAATGGCTAAATACAAACTGTCCCCATAAAATAGAAGGGTCTATAATATTATTTAAGACAATATTTACACCTAATAAAAAAGAAATAAACGCACTAAATAAAATAGCTTGAAAAAAACTATAAACTATCCCAGCACAAGAAATATATAAAATTGCTGATAATAAAAAAATACTATTTGGCAATATTCCGCTATAAAAACATAAAAATACAGCCAAAAATTTTGCAATTAGTAAAAAACTAAATAATTGCTTTTTGTCTAAAATTAAATAAATTAAGTGAACGCTAGCAGAACATAAAACTCCAAAATAAAATAATGTATTTGCACTTTCATTTAAGTACAGGGGGTAAATAAAACGATAAAATTGCAAAGATAAAAGTAAAACAATGTCTAACACAAAAAGAGAAACAGAAGATAAATGTTTTAAATTTAAATTATTATTTTTAAATGAAAATGTTGATGGTAAAGCTTTCATAAAAAATTTTTATTAGCCTCCCGCCATGCTGAAGATTGGTAAATACATCGCTACTACTAAAAAACCAACAATTCCGCCTAATACAACAAGTAAAATTGGCTCAATCATTTTTAACATTGCGGCGGATGCAACTTCTAGCTCGTCATCATAAAAATCACAAATTTTTGACAACATATAATCTAACTTACCAGTGCTTTCTCCTGTTTTCATCATGTCTACAACCATGATATCTAAATATGGACTATTTTTAAATGCTGTATGAAGAGGTTGTCCTGTTTCAATATTTTTTTGTGCGCTTATAAATACTTTTTTAATTAAACTATTTGTTACTAAATTAGACGACACCTTTAGTGCTCTAATAATATCAACACCTGCTCCTAATAAAACTGACAATACTCTAAAACTTTTTGCAATAATTGCTTTAGTTAAAAAGTTTCCTATAACTGGAGTGTTTAAAGAAATAGAATCTAAATGTTTTTTTGTTCCAGGATTGTCCATCAATGCTTTTATAAGAACGACAAAAGCAATAATTCCTACAATAAATAAGTACCACTTTGTTCTTAAAAATGAACTAAAATCTAAAACAATTTGAGTAAGTGCAGGTAGTTCCCTTCCCATACCTGCAAACATAGATGCAAATGTTGGAATTACAAAAATTAAAATTGCAGAAATTGATAAACATGCCACGCATAAAATAGCAATTGGGTAAACCATTGCTCCTTTTACTGCGCTTTGCATTTTAAGAGATTTTTCTAAAAATACTGCGTGATCGCGTAACACTTTTGCCAAAACTCCGCCTTCTTCGCCGGCTTTTACTAAGTTTACAAAAATAGAATCAAATACTTTTGGATGATCTGCCAAAGATGCAGAAAAAGTTTTTCCTCTGTCAATTGCCAGTTTTACTTTTTTAATAATTTCTGATAAATCTTGACTTCGTCCAGAGCGAGAAAGAGTTCCAAGCCCCTCTGAAAGCGGAACACCTGCATCAATTAAAATAGATAATTGCCTAACTATAATTTGTAAATCTTTAGGCTTTATGTCAGATCCAATTTTAAAATTTAAATTTTTACTATTAAATTTTTTTTTAGGCTGGGTCTGAGCCGGTCTTTTTAAATGTTGGTTAAGTGCCATGTCTCTCCATTGTTTATATAAAAACTATGCTGCAAGTTTTAACAGCAGGCTTTGTAATTCTTTTTTATTTGGCGAGTATTTCAGTGCCATTTGTATATCTATTTTGTTTCTTTTAACTAAATGAAGCAGTGATTGATTCATGGTATGCATTTTTGATTCTTGCTGTCCAAGTTGAATTATGGAATAAATTTGATGTAATTTATTTTCTCTAATTAAATTTCTAATAGCGTCATTCATAAATAATACTTCTGTAACAAGTGAATTTCTTCCAGAAAGATCTGCAACTAATTTTTGATTTATTATTGCTTTTAAAGTAAAACTTAATTGTGTTCGCACTTTATTTTGTGACGAACTTGGAAACGAATCAATTAATCTAACAATGCTATCAACAGATCCTCCTGCATGAAGAGTTGAAAATACTAAGTGACCAGTTTCTGCAAGTCTTAATCCCATTTCTATAGTTTCTAAATCTCTTAGCTCACCAATTAAACATATATCTGGATCTTGTCTTAGTGCATGTTTTAAAGCTGAATTAAAATCATTAACATCGTGTCCAATTTCTCTTTGAGTTATAATACTTTTTTTAGATGAATGATAAAATTCAATAGGATCTTCTATAGTAACAATATGTTTGTGCTGTTCTGAATTAATTTTATCAATTAAAGTTGCAAGTGTAGTTGATTTTCCACTTCCCGTTGGGCCAGAAACTAAAACTAATCCGCTTTGCATATCGGTTAAGTTTAATACAGATCGCGGCAGTCCAAGTAAACTTATATCTGGAATAGTGTGTGGAATAACCCTCATAACAACGCCAACTTGTGCTTTTTGATAAAAAACACTAACACGAAATCTTGCTAAATTTTTTACACCAAAGCTAAAGTCTAAATTTTTTTCTTTTTCAAAAACTGCTTGTTGTTTTTCTGATAAAAGTGAATAACACAAGGCTCTAATTTCTTCGGAGCTTAAAACAGAAAGTTGTTCAAGCGTTGACATTTTACTCTCTATTCTAATTCTGGGTTTTTCACCTGCTGCTAAGTGTAAATCAGATGCACCTGATTTTAATACCTCTACTAATAAATTTTTTAAATTTAAATTATCACTCATTATACATTCTCCTCGTTATCTGAAATTGTTACTCTAAGAACTTCTGCAACCGTAGTAATACCTTGTGATAATTTTATAAGTGCGTGTTGGCGAAGAGTTAAAAAACCATTTTGTAATGCTAATTTTTTAAACTCATATCCCTTAACTCCTTTCATTAACGCTTGCTTTAAAACATTTGTGAATTCTAAGACCTCAAAAACTGCGTTTCTTCCAGAAAGTCCTGTTTGATTACATCTAGCACAGCCTCTTCCTTTTTTTAAATCTTTAAAGTTATCAAGTTCTTTTTCTTTTACTCCAATTTCTAATAAAATTTTATCGTCAACTGTTTCTGCAACCAAACAAAATTTACAATTAGTTCTTACTAATCTTTGTGCAATAATTAAAGATGTTGAGTCGGCAACAATATAACCTGGGATACCCATATCTAATAATCTGGTAACAGAAGATGGGGCGTCATTAGTATGCAATGTAGATAAAACTAAATGTCCTGTTGATGAGGCCTTGTAAGAAATTTCTGCTGTTTCTAAATCACGAATTTCACCTATCATAATAATTTCTGGATCCTGTCTTAAAAAAGCTCTTAGTGCGTCTGAAAAATTAAATTTAATAACTGGATTAACTTGCACTTGATTAATTCCTTCAAAGTTAAACTCTACTGGATTTTCTGCTGTAGAAATATTTTTTTCTTCTGTGTTTAGTGCCTGCACTGCAGAATACAAAGTTGTAGTCTTACCACTTCCCGTTGGGCCAGTTACTAAAACAATTCCCTGTGGCTGAGCAATTGCATCTTGAAATTTTTTTAATTGGCTTGGCATAAATCCAAGTTGTGTCATGTCGACCTGTAAATTAGTTTTGTCTAATAATCGCAACACAATTTTTTCGCCAAAAAGTGTTGGCATGGCGCTAACCCTAAAATCAATTATTCTTCCGTCTGAACTTTTTGCTTTTATTCTTCCATCTTGCGGTTTTCGTTTTTCAGAAATATCCATTCCAGAAATAATTTTAAATCTACTAACTACTGCCAATGCAATATTTTTTGGAGGTCTAACTTTTTCTAAAAGCACTCCATCTTTTCGATAACGAATTCTAAAAGTTTTTTCATATATTTCGACATGAATATCAGATACATCTTCCATGATTGCTGTTTGTATTATGTCATTAACAAATTTAATTACTGCGCTTTCGCTTGCATTATTTTCTACTTGTAAGTCTAATGCTGATTCGGAATTAGAGTTTATTCCTAAAGACTTTCCCTCTTCTTCTAATGTTGAAGAAGATGCGTCTATAGAATTTCCATATAAAGACTTTGCGTAAGCTTTAATTTCTTCTTCTTCTGATAAAATTATGCTTACTTTAACTCCAGAGGTGTAGGCAAGTGAGGATTTAATTTTTTCTGGCAATAAATCCGCAGCTGCCACAACAAGCATACTTCCTATTTTTTCTACAGGAACAACTTTGTATTTAATATAAACTGCCTCAGAAAGAAGTTTTGTTAATTCTGGTTTAACAGAAAATGATGAAAGTTTAACAAAATTTATATTATGATATTTTTTTAAAAAAGATTGTATTTGCTCAAGACTTTTTGGTTTTTTTTTAATAAATCCGGACAAAATCCCAAGTCCAACTAAATTGTCAAAGTTAAAACCTCCCTGGTCTGAACTTTTTAAGTTATTAGAGTTTGAGCTTTCTCTAAATGCACTTTCATCTCCTGATTGTAAAATTATATCTTTCTTTGATGACATAAGAACTCCTATTATTATAGACGGATAAAAAACACAAAAACTAAAGTAAGTTTGTCTATACTAAAGTCTATTTTATGTTCTTGAGTTCTGTTGCAGGTCTTCCCAATAAATCTTCTAGCTCTTTTAATTTATTTTTTTCGTAGCAGTTGCGAATTCTTGAGCTAGAAACTTTACTATTTCCAAGGTAAACATCTGGAAAAATATAACAATCAACCCCGTTAGACAAAGACCATGCTTTTAAAGTGTCGGCAGTACCTAGGGCCATGTTGCCAAAACAAAAATCTGTGCCAACAACTATGGCCTTTGGTCTAAGTATTTGTAGTTTTTTTTCTAAAAAATCTTTTGCGCTTAAAGATGCAAGTTCTTGATCAAATTTTAATAAAATTAAATAATCAATTCCTATTTTTGTTAATTGGCTTGCCATATATTTGCTAGAAAACAAACGAATCTTTTTTTTTGTAAAAAACTCTACTGGATGTGGCTCAAAACTAACAACTACTGATGGAGATTTATATTCTTTTTTTTTTGTTAACAATTTTTTTAATAAAGCTTGGTGCGCTATATGAACTCCATCAAAATTGCCAATGCTTAATACACAAGATGTAAAATCTATGTCGTCAAGTTTAGAAAAAATTTTTACAGGCTTACTCATTTAAAGTCCAATTTTTTTTAGCCGCTATTTCTTTAAGTAAATCATATTGATAAGAGTTTCTTAAAATTTTAATTTTTTTATCCAAAACTTTAATCACCGTGCTTGGGGTATTTAATTTTTCTACAAAATTAATAAAATAAGAACAAATTTTAATATCTGGGCTTAGTTTTAATATGTCGTGTGAGTTATTGCAAACTTTTGAACCACTGGAGTTGGCACTAGTTGTTATTAAAGCTCCGCCCCATTTATTTAATAAATTTTTAGTAAATTTATTATTTATACAACGAAATGCTATGCTTCCGTTTTGTGAGCCAAGCTGCTTTGCCCAATTTAAATCTTTGGCTTTAAAGACTATGCTAAACGATCCTGGCCAAATCTCTTTAACTAATAATTTTTCAAAATCAGATAATATCGCATATTGATTTAATTTATCTACAGAAGAAATTAATACGCTAAAACTTTTATTTAATTTTCTTTTTTTGATATTTATTAAATTATCAATTGCCTGCAAATTAAGAGCATCTACGCTTAGCCCCCAAACTGTATCTGTTGGAAATGCTATAACTTTTTGATCTTTTAAACATTTAATATATTTTAAAATACACTTTTGCATTACAAAGGCTCTTTTTTATAAGATTTTAAACTTGCTTTTAATCTTCCTGTTTTTAATTTTAAATTAAAATTGCTAACTATATTATTTTTTTTATACTTACTAACCCATATTTTTAAAGATATTGATTTGTTTTTTATAGACGAAACTGAAAATATTTGTGTTTTTATCTTTTTTTTTAAAACTAAAATAGTTTTTTTATTTAATTTGTTAATTTTGGCTTTAACCAATTTGCCCTTATATAAAAGATGTATTATTTTACTTTTTTTATTTTTTAAATTTAAAGTGGCTACATACCACGGAGCTGTCCATGGACTGTGCACAATTTTATTTTTTGACAAGATAAAAAAACGCTTATTAATAATTTTTTTCTTTTTATTAAAAAAAGTTAGTTTTATTTTTTTTAATTTAGACCGGTAAAATGATAATTTTATATTTTCATATTTACTTTTATATTTTTCTTTTTTAATATTATTCCATTTTATTAATTGCGAAAAGTTATTTTTAAATTTTGCATTAATAAGTTGATGTAAACTATAAATCCATGACCATTTTTTTTTAGTATCTAGCTTCATTACAAAATTTGATTTTTTTGTATCTTTATTAGTAATAACAAGTTTAATTTCGCCAATATTAACATTAAAATATTTAACTTTATAGACATACTCTTCTTTGTAAAAATTTTTTTTATTTTTTGCTGTCAAAGTATTAGAAAACAAAAATAAATAAATAAATAAATAATATATTTTTATCAAAAATCCGCCTTGTTTAAAGATGCACCTTTGTCACTTGTGGGCCCCGTTTTTATTGTATTGATTGTTTGGCTTTGTGAGCCTAAAGAAAGTAGTTTATTTAAAAATAAATCTTCGTTGTTTAAAAAATTTATTTTAAGTTTGGCATAAAATAAAAAATCTTTTAGCTCATAAAACTCTTTTAACTTATGCCAATCTTTTTCGGTACAAATAATTTGTGTTATATTATTGTTTTTGCAATAATATAAAATATCATTTATTTTAGATTTTGTATAAACAAAATGATCGCTGTAAACAAAGTGTTTTTTTACTAGTATATTTTTATCTAAGATATTTTTTTTAAATACCTGAGGATTTGCAATTCCTGATAATAAAACTACTGGCATTGATTTATTTATTTCTGTATTTTTATCAGATACAAAATCTGACAAACAGTAATCTAAATCGCAAGTTAATACATTGTCTATACAAAACTTAGAGTTTACATATTTTTTAAATTCTACTAGCTTGTCTTGTGAAATTAAATTTACTTTTGTAAATAAAATAATATCTGCTCTTTTTAAAGAAGTAAAATCTTCTCTGAGCCTTCCTAGTGGTAACATTTTGTAAAAATCTTTATTTTTACTTGCGTCTAATAAAACAATATTTAAATCTCTAAATAATTGCCTGTGTTGAAGTCCGTCGTCTAAAATAAAATAATCTACAGTTTTTTTACTTAATAAATATTTTGCAGATTTATATCTACTTACCCCCACAACACAATCAATATTGTGTTTAGAGTACAGCATAAAAGCTTCGTCACCAAAAAATGTTGCAGGCCTTGATGTTTTGTTATTTAAAATTTTTATTCCTTTAGACTTTCTTCCATATCCCCTTGATAAAATAGCTGGTTTTTTTTTATTACTTAATAAATATTTTATTAGATAATCAGCCAATGGTGTTTTTCCAGCCCCTCCAGCAGATAAATTGCCAATACTTATAACTGGTAATGGTAAATTTTTAATTTTTAAATAAGAATTATCATATAAATAATTTTTAATAAAAACGATAAATTTAAAAAGTAAGGATAAAAAATATAACATAAATTATCTATAGTTTAATAAAATATTACCAAGTTCTTTAATGGGTTGCTTTTGTTTTAAAGTATCTTTTAAAGTATTTAAATCTTTTTTTGTTTGGTTTTGCAATGGCTCTGATAGTAAGTAGTCCTCTACATATTGTAAAATATTTTTTACATTCATATTATTTTGTATAAATTCTGGAAATATTTTTTTATTTAAAATTAAATTTGGCAAACTAAAAAATTTTAAGTTTTTATTTAAAATAAATTTTGCTATAAAAAATGTTATACTGCTAACCTTGTACATAACAACACATGGCTTTAAAAATAAGGCGGCATATAATACCGCGGTGCCAGAAGAGCATAAAATAAAATCTGGTATTCGCAAAGCAATTTTAGAATCTGCCTTTATAATAGAGATTGGAAGGCTGGTGTTTGTTAAATATTTTTGTACACTAATTTTATCTATAGACGGTGCTAAAAAAATTCCAAATACCAAGTTTGGATTATTTTTATATAACTGCTCTGCTACTTGTATTTGGGTTGGTAAAATATATTTAATTTCGCTGTTTCTGCTGCCTGGGAGCAGCCCAATAATTTTATTGTTTTTTGAAAATCCGTATTTACTTTTAATGGATTTATTAATGTCTGAATCTAAATAATCTTGAGGGATATTATTTACTAATGGATTTCCTACATATACAAATTTATCTTTAAAATCTTTATAAAAACTTTTTTCAAATTCAAAAATAGATACTATTTTGTCACAAGTATTTTTTAAATCTTTAATTCTATTTTCTCTAGATGCCCAAATTTTAGGTGGAATAAAATAAACAACTGGTATATTTATTTTTTTACATTCTTTTGCTAATCTTAAATTAAAGCCTGGATAGTCTATTAATAAAACAACTGATGGTTTTTTTAATTTGATTTCTTTTACTAATTTATTAAAAGCTCTTTTTAAAAAAAAATATTTTTTAAAAACATCAGTAATGCCAATAATTGAAAATTCTTTAGACGAAAAAAGAGAATCAAATCCTTTTTGCTGCATTTTTTTACTGCCAAGCCCAAATGATTTTAAATTAGGCTCTTGTGTTAGTAAATAATCTAATAGCTGCTCGCCATAAAGATGGCCCGAATCCTCTGCTGCAGAAATAAAAAGACTAAGGCTCACCTGGCCAAACCCAAACTTGATGATTTTACAAATTTTATTAAAATTTTTATTTTATCTGATACATTTTTTTGAGCTTCTAATTTATTAAGCCACTCTTCTTGAGTATTTTTATCACTTAACATAGATCTAAAAACACTATGCAGTTCAAGAATTTCTTTTTGTTCAATATTAGCCCTTTGTAATCCAATTTTATTTACGGCCCTAACGCTAGCCCATCGTCCTGTTGCAATACTAAAAGGCGGAATATCTTTATTTACAGAGCTGTCGCCTGTTACATAGGACAAACTTCCTAATCTAACTTTTTGTGCAATTAAAGTTCCACCTCCAACAACAACTTTGTCATCAATGTTAACATGACCTGCTAGTTGAACTAAATTTGAAAGAACAGAATAATCTCCAATGCAACAATCATGAGCTATGTGAACATAAGCCATAATTAAATTACCACTTCCAATTTTTGTAAGACCTTTGTCTTTAATTGTTCCTGCATCAAGTGTTGCAAAAGATCTTATAATATTATTGTCCCCGATAGATAGTTTTGTTTTTTCTCCTTTGTAACTTAAATCTTGTGGAGGTAAGCCAATCATTGAGCTGCTAAAAATATGATTATCTTTTCCAATAACAACATCTGTTAATGAAGAGCCTATGCAAACATGACTGTCTATTACTGTATTTTTTTTAATATGAACATTTTTATGTATAACACTATATGGTCCGACCACCACTCCGTCGTCTAATTGTGCGGATAAAGAAACTTCTGCAGTTGAGTGAATTTTTGTAGACATAATAATATTAGAACCTATATAAAAAATTATAAATTATTTTAAATGACAAAATAATTCAGCCTCTGCAACTAACTTATCATTTACAAATGCTTTTGCCATCCCCAAAACATTTGGTTCTTTATACTTTGTAATTACACAAGATAATTCCAACTGATCGCCTGGATAAACTGGCAACTTAAACTTAGCATTTTTAATTCTAGCTAGCAAAGGAGTTTTGGATTCATGATTTCCGTAACTCATTAAAATTGCCATTGTCTGAGCCATGGATTCTATAATTAAAACTCCTGGAAAAATAGGATTTCCAGGAAAGTGTCCTTTAAAAATTTGATCATCTGGTGAAATATTTTTTAATGCTTTTGTTTTAGAGCCTACTACTTGCTTATTATAATCAATATTGATTACTTTATCTATTAATAAAAATGGAAATCTATGAGGAATATATTTTTTTATTTCCTCAATAGATAAAGAAGTTGGCATGTAAAAAATTCCTATTAACGATACTTTCTATTATAGGCTTTTACCACTTTTTTAGTAATATCTAAATTGTCATTGGCCCAAACAATGCTTTGTCTTTCTAAAACTACAGAATATTTATTAGTTTTTGCCAAAGATTTAATTAGTTTTTGTACATTTTTTAAAATAGGAAGCGTAAGTTTTCTTTCTCGTTTTTGAATATCAGATTGCGACTTTGCAACGCTTTCTCTATATTTTAAAATTTGTTTTTGTAAATTGTTTTGTTTTTGTAAAAAAATACTGTCTGACAAAACAGATCGTTTTTTTTCTAGATCATTTCCAAGTTTTTTTAAATTTTTTTCTTGTTTCTCTAAAAATTTTTTCTTTTTTTTAAATTCTCTTGCCAAAACATTTTTAGCTTTTTTTCCAGCCTTTACTGTTTGCAAGATATATTGCATATTTACAAACACTGTTTTTGCAGAAACAGAAACTGTAAATCCATAAATTAAAATAACTAAGCATAATTTAAAACTAGTAAACATATATTCCTCCGTTGATATATATAAAGCCTATAATACTTTATAAAACTTGCCAAATAGAAAATTAAAAAGAATTTCCAATATAAAACTGAAATTTGTATTCAGGGCTGTAATGTGGGCCTGGATTAATGGGCCAGCCAAACTCAAATCTCAACGGCCCGATAGGAGAAAACCATCGAATTCCAACCCCTACATCACTTTGAATATTTTTAAAATTAAAATCATTGTCTGATAAACCTGCATCAAAAAACACTGCCCCTCTAATTTTAGCTTCCGGAAGTAGAGGAAATTCTAATTCAGTTTGAAATAATATTTTTTTACTTCCTCCAAAGGCCTTTTCTGATAAAAATCTTTTGCGTGTATCGTCTATTTTGTCATTTTCTGGGTTACTATTGATTGCATCATAGGCTTTTTTAGAAAATTTATACGGACCTACAGAAAACCAATCATAACCTCTTAAGCTTAGCGGCCCTCCTAGCAAAAATAGCTCATTAAATGGATAAGCTCCGCCTGATGCAAATAACTGTGCATAATTAAAATTATTTTTCCAAACTAAATCTAAAGATTTTGAAATTGTTTTATAAAATCTAAATTGTGAAGAAAAAATAGAAAAATTTAAATCTCCCCCAACTCCAGTATGATCGTAGGCAACATTAAAATACTGCCCAGCAGATGGGTTAATGCTGTTATCTCTAGAGTCATAAGTTAGCCCAATCCCTGCTGTGCTAGAAATTCCATTAACTGTTTCTACTGGAAATAAATCTGGATCTCCACTTTTTTCTAATTTAATTTTAGTATTTTTTAAAGAGTAGCTATAAAAATTTGACCATCTTTTGCTTAAAGATTTAGATCCTCTAATAGAAAATCCAGTTTTATTATCTTTATATTCTTGTCTGTCAGATCTGCTATTAAAAATACTTCCAGACATATCCCAATCAGTATTTAAAAACCTTGGGTAAATGTAGCTAACATTTACTAAAAAATTCTTTTTACTAAAATCAACAGAGCTTACTAATGTGTGGCCTAATCCTAAAAAATTAGGTTGATTTACTCCAGCTTTAAAAGATGCGCCTAAATATTCACTGTATCCTGCTGACAAATTAATGCTTCCAACCCTTTTAGGTTTTACTATTAAATTTAAATCTACTTCGTTTGGCCGGCTTAAAGAAGATGCGGTTACTAAATTTACTGATTCAAAAAATCCAAGATAACGAACTCTGTCAGCACTTTCTGTTTTTTTACTATTACTGTAATCTTCACCACCAGATAATAATATTTCTCTACGAATTACATGATCGTGAGTTCTTGTGTTTCCGGTAACTGTTACGCTTCCTATTTTAACCTTTGGGCCTAAGTTAAAACTAAATACAATGTTTAATAATTTTGTTTTTTTGTTTGTTTTTATATCTGGCAAAACGCTTATAAATGCGTGAGATTTATCGCCATATAAATTTTCTAAAACTTTAATGCTATTTTGAAACTGAGTATAAGAAAACGCGTCTCCCTGTTTTAATGGAATTTTCTTTTTTAATTCGTCTTGTCCAAAGGAGCTAGAATTAAATTCTAATTTTCCTATAAAATATTTTTCTCCTTCTGTAATATTAATTACAATACTAATAGAGTTGTTAATTTTATCTAAATAAATTTTAGGTTTGCTAATTTGAGCATTATAATAACCATTTTGTAAATATAAATAACGAATTAACTGAATGTCTCTGCTTAAAACTTCTTTTTTATAAACTCCAGAGTCTGTAATAAAACTAAAAATATTTTTTTCTGAGGTTTGCATAAACGATCTAATTTTTGTTATAGATAAATTATTATTTCCAAAAATTTGTATGTTTTTAATTTTTGCAGATTTTTTTTCTACTACATTAATTTGTAATTTATAATTTTTATTTTTTAATCTGGTTAGTTTGTAATTAATTTTTGAAGCAAACAGACCTTCTGACTCATAAAGTGTTTTTAAGTTTGATATGCTTTCTTTTAATTTAACTTGATTAAAAACTGTTCCAGATTTTAACAGTAATGCTTTTTTTACATCTTCATCTTTTGGAGTTTTTATTCCATTTAAATATAAATTTTCTAAAAGTGGTCTTTCTTTAACTTTATAAATAATTCTGCAATATTTTTTAGATAATATTTTTTTATCTACTCTAATAAAACTAAATTGATCTAAGTCTTCTAAATTTTTTAAATCTGCAGTTGTATTAATTTTAAAACAACTTTGATACAATTTTGTACTAAGTGTGCTTTTTATCACAGAATTAGATAATCTTTTATTTCCTTTAACTATAATAGAGCCGACAACTCTTGCCTCTAGCATAAACGACGAAAAAAATAAAAGAAAAAAAATAATATATTTATGCATTTATTGTTATGGCTCCAAAAAATATTCACTTAAAACTTAACTCAAAAATAAATAATCGCAAGTAAAAAAGCTAAAAATTCTCCCACTGTCCTGCCCTCATAGACAAACTGCTATCACACTCTAGTGCAAAGTTTATATCGTGAGTCACCACCACCAAAGACAGACCTAAATCTTTTTGTAATTCAAATAATAATTGCTGTAATTTTTCTCCGTTTTCTTCATCTAAGTTTCCAGTTGGCTCGTCTGCAAACAAAATATCTGGTTCGTGAATTAGTGCTCTTGCAATAGCTACTCTTTGCTTTTCACCTCCACTTAAATCTTTTGGGTAAAAATTTAACCTATGCCCTAGGCCTAAATAAACTAAAAGATCTTTTGCCTTTTTTTTAGCATAACTTGGCGCAATTGCAGATCCATAAAAAGATTTAATTCGCAATGGTAATAATACATTTTCTAAAACAGAAAAATCTTCTAAAAGATAATGAAATTGAAAAACAATTCCCAAATTTTTACGACGCAAGCTTTCTAATTCTTTTGTATTATTGTAATCTATATTTATTGACCCTAATTTAATTGTTCCAGATGTTGGCTCCATCAATGTTGCTAAAATATGTAATAATGTGCTTTTTCCAGCGCCAGAGACACCTGTTATGGCAACGCTTTCTTGTTTTTTTAAAGTAAAATCTACAGATTGTAGAACTTTTACTTCTTCTTTTGCTTGATAAAAATTTTTTACAATGCCAGTTGCTTTAATTAAAATTGGAGAATTAGAATTTATTATAGAATCATCTACTAAAAAATTATCAAAGTTCATGTGAAAGACCCTCTAGCAAACTATTTTTTCCGGCCCTGTATATTGGAATTATAGCCGTTAATAAAACCAAAAATAAAACTACTATTATAATAGTTAACATATCAGATAGTGGAAGACCAAGCTTAAGATGATTAAGTTTATAAATTTGTGATAAAATAGAGAAATATCTAGACTGTATTAATAAAAATAAATAAGCCCATAAATACCCCATGGCAAAGCCAAGTATCAAAGATAACACTCCGGTAAATATGGCCTTTAAGCCAAACACAATATAGATTGATTTAGAGCTTAATCCTGCAACCCTTAGTATGCTTAGCTCTTTTGTTTTTTGTACAATTAAAATAAACAGCGCGCTCATAATATTAAATGCGGCAATTATTAAAATAATTAACAAAACTAAAAAAATCATTTTTTTTTGACTTTTTGTTGCCTCTAGTAAATTATTTGCCCATTGTCTCCAATGCCTTGAAGAAACGCTGCCTTGAAAATAATTTTGTATATCGAGAGATATTTTTTTAGAAAGATTTTTATTTTTTAACCACAATCTAATTCCACTTGTTTTGTTTGACGACAGGCCTAGGGGTTTTTGTAAAGCTTTAAAAGAAGTTAAAAGATAGCGTCTGTTATAATCTGATCTTCCAAAATCTAAAACTCCCTTAACATAAAATTTTAAAACTTTTCTGCTAAAAGATGATTTTTTAATACTTTTTGCAACTACTGTAGAAAATTTATCTCCTAATTTTAAAGACATATCCTTCATTAAAAGTGTGGGGACATAGGCTGCGTACCTGTCTTTAGAAAAATTTTTATTATCATAGTTTTTTAATGTTTTTTTTAAAAAAAATTGGCTTGAGTTTTTTTCAAAAAATGCAAGCCCCTCTAGCAAAATGCCTCTAACATTTCCGTCTTTTACAATAAGTGCCTCTTGGTGAATAAAAGATGAGGTTTTTTTAATATTAATATTTTTTATTTTTAAATAATTTAAAATATTTAAAGAAGACACTTTTGGTGACAGATAAGAAATTTGTATTTGTCCTAAAAATTTAGTAATACTTTTTTCAAAAGTTTTTTCATAAGCGCTCATCACAAGCAAAGAAACAAGCATTAATGAAATTGCCAAAGAAAAACTAAAAACAGCAAGCAGATAAGATGGCTTTAACAGCTGTGATTTTGTATACTTAAAAGCTAATTGCAAAAGTAGCATTTATTCTCCATTTTTTTTCTCTGAGCGATATTTTAAAAAAGCTCCGCTAAATTTATCTAAATCTCCATCTAACACGAGGTCGGGTTGCCCGCTTTCCTCGCCTGTTCTATGGTCTTTAACTAATTGGTAGGGGCATAAAGTGTATGATCTAATTTGGCTGCCCCACTGATTAGATTTTTTAGTTTCTGAAATCATATCTTGTTCTTTTTTCTTTTTTTGTTCGGCAAATTTATATAAAGCAGATTTTAACATCTTCATGGCTTGATCTTTATTGGCATGCTGGCTTCTTTGATTTTGACATTGCACAACCGTGTTGGTTGGTAAGTGAGTAATTCTAACTGCCGAGTCTGTTGTGTTAACATGTTGTCCGCCCGCACCACTTGCTCGATATGTATCTACTCTTATATCGTCAGTTTTTATATTAACGTCTTCTGAATCTTTTAATTCTGGCGAAATAAATACAGAGGCAAAACTTGTATGCCTTCTTGCACCAGAATCAAAAGGACTAATCCGAACAAGTCTGTGAACTCCGCTTTCTGATTGCAAAAGACCAAACGCGTTTTTTCCTTTAACTAAAAAATGTATAGATTTAAAACCAGCTTCGTCGCCATCGTTAGTATTTAAAATTTCTGTGCTAAATTGATTTTTTTTAGAGTAGCGCATTAACATACGGCTTAACATGGCGGCCCAGTCACAAGATTCTGTTCCCCCAGCTCCTGCGTGAATTGAAACATAGCAATTACAGTCGTCATATTTTTGTGATAAAAAATATTGTGTGTGCAGTGTGCTTAATAAATTTTTAATACTTGTTAGCTCTTTTGTTACATCAGTAAGCAAACTTTCGCCATTTTTTTGATCTTTTTCAATGCAGTCTAACAAATCTTTGATTGATAAAAATTTATAATCAAAATCTTTCCATTGTTTTAAAGATTTTTGTAAAAGTATTTTTTCTTGATTTAAATTTTGTGATTTTTTATAGTCTTCCCACACTTCTTTGTTTTGCAAATCTTTTTCTATTTTATTTAATTTATTTTGTTTTTTATCTAAATCAAAGAGACCCCCTAATCTCTTTTGAATCTTTATCAATTTGCGTTAAGGCATCTTGGCAATCTGCCAAACTGCTTGATACGGGATTATCGTTGTTGTTTTTATTATTGCTATTGTTGCTACTGCTAGACATTTTTTCCTTATTTAAAAAATCTTTTTAATAATTTATATTTTTTAAAAACTATTAAAAATACTATCTTGTATTTTGTACATTCTTTTTTCTTCTTTAAAGCTTTTTTCGTGATCTAATCCAAGCAAATGTAATAAACCATGTATAAATAAATATAACAACTCCTGCTTTATTGAGTGTCCATTTTTATCTGCTTGTTTTTTAACAAGACTGTAATCAAAAACTATGTCTCCAAAAGATTCGCCTAAATTAGACTGAAAACTTAAAATATCTGTTGTTTTGTTTTGTTTTCTATATTTAAAATTTAAAGTCTTCATTTTTTGGCTAGACACAAACACCAAGCTTATTTGTTTTTTTATTACAGGTATGTGTAAGTTTTGCATTTTAAGGTGTTTTAAAATTTTTGGAAGAGACTTTTGCAAAAAAGTCTTTGGAATATAACAATTTTTTTGTTTAATAAAATTAATTGTCATTAAGTCTCCAGCGAGCTAAAAAATACCAAGTTATATAAATAAACCATACACAGTAGCAAGCTTTTATTCAATATAGAAATCTAGTATTTTTTATTAAAAGTTTTTTTAATCACTGCGTTTTCTTTAATTGAAAGCAGTGATCCAAAAAATAAATAAATACCTGCGCCTCCAAAAACACTAACTAATAATAAAATAGCTTGTTTTAATTTTAATGACGATAAAATTAAATTATTTTGTAGCCATGGTGGGATATACAGTAAAAATAGCCCCATTAAAATTGCTGGTGGCAAATAATATATAAATTTTTTAAACAAAGTTGCTACATTTAATTTTTGAACAAAAAAACTATACAATAAGCAGGCTGCAAAAAAATTAACTACAGTAGATAAGCTCATAGAAAGGGCCAATCCTGCAACTCCATATTTTTGACTAAAATGTGCAGCCATCACTAAATATATTACAAAAGCTATACCGCTAGAAATTGCTGGTAAATGAGTTTTTCCAGATGCAAAAAACCCAGAGATTAAAACTTTGTATAATCCTAAAAAAACTAAAGAAAAAGAAAGTAATTTTAAAACTTGTACTGTATAAAAAATTTGATCTTTATTAAAAGACCCCCTCTCAAAAAAGAAACTTAAAATAGGTTCTGCTAAAAAAAATAATCCTACTGCACTTGGCAAAAGAAGGTATAGCGAAAGATGCAAATTGCTTTCTAAGGTTTTTTTAAATTGTTGTAAATCTTTTTTTGCCCAAAAAGAACTTAGTGTTGGCAACAGGGCAGTGCCCATGCTAATTGCAATTAATGAAAATGGCAGTTGAAAAATTCTATCTGATAAATATAAACTAGATAAACTTCCGCTTGGCAAAGAAGAAGAAAAATACACATTAAATAACGAAATACACTGATAAAAAAAAATGCTTAAAAAGCCTGGTAGCATTTTTATTAAAACTTTTTTTAGTCCGCTATCCCTCCACTTAAAAGTAAGTTTTGGCAAAGATTTGCTTTTTAATACAGAAAAGAAAACTAATCCAAATTGAAGGGCGCCTCCCGTAAGTACGCCTGCTATTAAATAATTTAAGTGCTTGTCATTTAAATAATAAAAAATACTAAAAACAATTAAAGAAACATTTAATAATGCTGGAGCTAGAGCTGCTAAAAAAAATTTATTTTTTACTTGGAGTAGTGCAGAAAAATGAACAAAGGATAATAAAAAGAAAATATAAAATAAAAAAAATCTTGATAAATATACAATAGTTTTAAAATTTAAAATACTGTTGCCACTGTTATTTAACAAAAAATTTAAAACTTGTGTCATATATATTGATAAAAAAAATACAACAAAACTTGCAAAAAGCATTAAAAAACTAAAAACAGCATTAGATAAAAGTTTTTGAGATTCTATTGAGTCTGACTTGTGTATGTAAAATGGCAAAAAACTGACTGCAAAGTTTCCCTCCCCAAAAAAGGCTCTAAATAAATTTGGAATTCTCATTGCTACAATAAAAGCGTCTAGAACTGGCACTGCTAAAAATGCTGTAAATACTATATCGCGAGCTAGTCCCAAAAACCTGCTACATAAAGTGCCAAGAGACATAAAAATAGATAAGCGAAAAATTGACATTTGCCCCTAATGTGTTAATAAATTTACTTAAATATACAACTAAAGATACACATAAAAATACAGCTAAATATATAGCTAGGCATACAACTAAACGCACAGCTAAATACAAAGCTAAATACA
>JAAGOD010063917.1_pt1 | contig 26402 bp, 43 predicted proteins | sample 8389681 | NCBI WGS metagenome assembly JAAGOD01 (sample SAMN13964374, study PRJNA552185) | sponge metagenome | biome: deep-sea hydrothermal vent fields; feature: spots directly above weak diffusing fluid; material: seawater and sediment | host: Tedaniidae sp. KZ-2020 ... | reverse complement strand
TCATGGCCTAGATGAAAATATTCTGGCAATTCTTTCCGTCTCTGCCTGAGATCTGCGTCTATAAGATGTCCTTCCAGCCCCACCCTTCTCTTGCTCCCCATCCCCTGGAGGGCGGTCCCCATGGCCGAGGGGGAGTGAGTCAGGGAGGACTCTGGACAGTGCTGCAGCTCGCAGGCCACGCATGCACTGTTCGAGCTGCTCCGGAGACAGGAAAAAGTTAGGGAGACGGGGCTCAGAAAAGTGGGGACGAGGAAGGTGTGGCTTGGAAAGCTGGGGTTGTTGAGGAAGGCGTGGCTCAGAATGGTGGGATCGAGGGAGGTGGGGCTCAGAATGATAAGGCTGGGGGAGGTGTGGCTCAGAATGGTGGGATCGAGGGAGGTGGGGCTCAGAATGATAAGGCTGAGGGAGGCGTGGCTCAGAATGGTGGGATCGAGGGTGATAAGGCTGAGGGAGACGTGGCTCAGGAATGCTATAAACTGGGGCCCTGCAACATTTAGCAGACAAAAATAATGTTTTCAAGGAAGGAGCTTGGACTGGCTGTCTCACCTTTGCAGCTGGGGGAATGGAGCAGAGAAGGTAGTCAGTATGCTATCACTCGCTGACTCCGATCTTGAAACAGCATCCTGAATGCTGTCCTGAACTCTACTCTGCCTCCTGTCCTGAGCTTCAGCCTCATCTTGAACCCTAGTGTCCTGAGGCTCAGCTAGTTGTGGAGGGGGAGAAGAATGTGGCGAAGAGTCCACAGTGGATGGTGCCGAATCCTCATCTTTAATCCTGGTGTCCTGGTGTTGGGTGTCCTGTGGCTGAGAGTCCACAGTGGACAGTGCTGAAAATTTTCTTTGACTGTGGTGTCGGGTGTCCTGAGGCTGAGCCGGTTGTGGAGAGGGTGCAGAGTGCACAGTGGATGGTGCTGAGTCCTCCATTTCCTGTTGCCCATCACTCCCACTCCCATCCCCATACATAGCCTCAGAGGTCACACTCAATTCCTCAAGGCCAGTCTCCTGCTGGCTGACAGACTCCTGGCCACCCGACTCTGACAGAGAGGAGAGAGCAGGCAATGATGAAATGCACACATCCTGGCTTGAATCCTTGTGGTCTGCTGCCATTGTGAGCTGGGCTGGTAAGCATTCACTCCTCCATGGTCCTCTTCCTTCACCAGCACAGCCCTCACCTCCTCCTGACACCTCATCTCCACCATGTCCTGACTCTCTACGGTGTCCTGTTCTCTCTCCTGACTCTTCACAGTGACCTGCATCTCCATTGTGGTGTCCTGTTCTGTCTCTGGCAAGGTGTCCTGACTGGCTTTGAAAGCATGGCTCTCCCACTCTCTCCTGCACTGCTGCAGTCCCAGTGTCCACTGTAGCTGGCACTTGCTGATGCTGGATTGGATCTCCGTCCACAGCACCGAGCTTGGACTGCAGGGTCTGGTGGATCTCCTCCAAGTCCTTCATATTGTCCCTGAGCTGCTGGAAGAGGAGGGAGGTGGTGGGGGTGTGGCTGGCCAGGGGAGGGAGGGGTGGGGCCAGACCACCCCCAAAGCTGACGAAGCTTGTTTGTGAGTGGCTGGGTGGAAGGGGAGTCTGATGATGGGGGAAACTCTTCCTCTCTTTAGGGATGACACTCACCTGAAACACCACCAAATACAGGGTAAACACACTACTAATCTTACAATTACAGCAAAAATTGCTAAATTTGTAGGGCTAATGGCTCACTCACTTTGAGCTGGCCTTGCACAGCTCCAGCAAAGTCCACTATATTGTACCAGCCACTCAGCTGGGCCAGTCCAAAGGTCAGGGGGCTCAGGTCCACAGCAACGCACCCAATGCAGGTGTCCTCCCTGTCCTGCTCCTCAGCACTACTGCCACTGGCACTCCACACCTGAAACTCCAGCCCAGGGCTCTAGAGGGGGGGGGTGAGAAGTGGTGTAGCAGTGGTGAATGGGCATGAAGTGATGTGAAGGGGTGTAAGAGGGGAAAGGCTAGACTGAGATGATACAGTGTGTCCATGTTAGCACAGCTCTAATGTGTTTACATAGTGAAAGAGATTTATCCAAACCTGGGACTCCCAACAAAATTCCTGAGTTGAAGAATGAAAATGTTGTGGTGACTTTGTTGGGAGAAATGTGAACTTTAGCAACTGCTGTCCACGTTACCTGTGGCTGCAGATGGAGGGTGGGGATGTGAGTGTTGCAGTGGTGGTTCCAGGCTGGTCGGTGCGTAGAGGGGATGACTGCGGTGGAGACTCTGTCCACGCTGGGGTGGGGGTGCACAGTGACGTAGGCACTGGGACTGGCCTCCCCAGCTCTGTACAGGGACAAGCAGGCAAACATGACTGGCGTCCCAGCCTGCACTGAGGACAGCTCACCCTGCAGCACTCAGCAGAGGGAGGTGGAGAGCTTCATGGATGACCACTTTAGCCTCAAAGACAGCATCTTTGGGTGGTTTAGCCAGCTCTGTGGACAGGCCCTTGTGGTCCGAGGCTGCAGTGGGGACTGCAGTGGGGGCTGCAGGGTCTGAGGCGGGGACTGACGGAGGGGGGGAGGCCAAGGTTAGAGAAGAACTGGAGGCTGGAGCAGCATAGTAGTCAGAATCCTGCCGATAGCATCTCAGTATGAACACACCACCTTCCTGTCTCCTCCTGCACTCACCAGGACCTGAATCCCTGCCCTGCCCTCTCCACTGGAACCCTTGAGACACAGCTGCAGGTGCAATGCTTGCTGGCCAAAGTCAGCAGAGCCTGGCTTGAAGAGAGGGTACCAGCCACTGCAGGAACAGATATTGTGACCCTAGCAACAGGTGCAGACATACACACACAGACATACGCAATCTCCCTGGCTGGAGAGAGCAGGGCTGAGAGGAGGACATAGACAGAGCCCATGAGAACATCTCCGGCAGTGGGTCTGGTGGACTGGACCACAGTGCTGGCCCACACCTGCAGCTCCAGCACCTCTTCACTCAGATACCTGCAAACACACACACATACACCCAGCACGGGAGGGAGGGAGGGAGGCCCACCAGTCCAGCTGCAGTGAGGAAGGGATGGAGAAACAGGCCTGGTGCTGGAGGGAGTACTGGAGCAGCTCCTCAGCTCCAGTGGAGCCCCCTGCTGCTCTGGGAGTGGACGAGATGGGATCTGCATGTGCAGCACATGAAGCGTGTGCAGAATCGTATTGCCGCAGAGTCCTCACCCAAATCAAAGAAGCGGTATCTCAGAAAGCAGTACATGTTGTCCTTGCTGGATGCTGACACCACACGTTTGCTCTCTACTACCAGTAATGCCACTCTCAGCTCTAGCTCCCACATCACTGGCCCCTCCCCTGGACTCTCTAGCTTGGGGGGCTCCAGACCCACCCTCTCTGCTGCGGCCACCACCAGCTCTCTGTCCTTCTCACTGCTGAACCCAGCACACACCTCCACACCCCCCACATAGTGGCACTCCACAGGCAAGGGGGTGTGGCCTGGCCCTGCAGGGGTGTGGCCTGACACAGCAGGGCTGTGGGGTGTGGCAGGGGGAAGGAGTGGATACCAACCATGCACACCTGAAATGAAAAAATAGTGAGAAGGTGAGAAAAGGTGCCACATTATTTGTACCTGTGTTAGAAAGCAATCGCCCTAGGGGTACATGTGCCACGCCCAGCAGGACATCGTGAAAGGAAGGGCCTAGCCTGCGTCCCACCACTCTAGCCGTAGGTCCTGCTGTGGTAGTTGCCTCTCTCTTGGGCACCTGGTGCCACACCTCCACCAGCAGGGAGGCCTGCAGCAGCTCAGCCACAGTCACAGCACCACCACGCCCCTCTCCCTTGAAGCCACGCCCCTCTCCCTCCCCTGCCTTGGGGGAAAACTGCATGGGCACTTCAAAGAATTGACAGAATTCAGCAGCAAAGCACTTGGCCATGGTCTTGCTGATGCAGGGCTCCTGGGGAGTGACATGACGTACATTTGCATTCTAGCCTACACAATTTTCAGCAATTTGTTGGACCATGGCCACATTTGGCATGCCTTCTAATTGCTAATTGGGTTCTCTAAATTTTGCCAGATTTGGCTGCTGGGTAAATCTTGCCACATTTGGCAGGGCTGGGGTGCCATGCAGTGCCCTGCTAATATTGCCTTTACCAGGATGATGTGTGCTGTGCTCATCTTGACGTAAGGATTGACTCCTGCCTCAGCAGCAAAGTCGAGAGGGAGGGGGTGGTCTCTGGCAGCCATGGCTGCAGCACGCTGTACACACAAACAAACTCGTTCACTCCCTGCCACACACTCCATGACTGTGCATACCTTGAGTCCAGCCAGCCGCACCACCCCTAGGGAGAAGCTGATGGGAGTGTTCAGCAGAGGACGCTCCACCGGCTGCTGTGAGGACCCCTTATAGCCGACTGTGACATCCAAGACCCCTACAGACTGCACAGTCACATGCCAGTCACATGCCACCCCCCAGGAAGACCCTAATCCTTACTTTGGCCGTGGGAGAGAGGGACTTGAGAGGGAGGGAGAAGGTCTGGGAGCTGGTGGCTGCCTGGCCGTGAGTGCCCACAATCAGAGCACACAGCTTCATCAGGGGAAGCTCAGCCTGCACATACAAACACCATAATGTACAGTCAAAGTGGTCTACGGAAACAAGGCTGGTCCGACATAGCCCAACTTTGAGAAGCCCCTAGAGAGAGGGAGTGGAGAGCCCCTCACCTTGGCCAGCAGCTGGTCCCTGATGTTGGGGAAGTAGAATCTCCTCCACAGCTCAAAGGGTATGTGGCTGCTCATGCCGTGGCCACAGGCAGAGGCCAGGGCCTGTCCTACAGGACAGTCCACAGGCAGACAGAGGGAGTGCAGGATGTCATGGGCAAAGGAAGGGTTGGGCATGTAGAGGGTGCTGGGGGTGCGATACGGGAACAGAGACAGTGCTACAGGGAAACACACGGCACAGTCATCTCAGAGCCAAACACAGCCAGAATGTGGGGGCCACTGACCACAGTCCTCATCACAGTCCTGAGGGGGCGTGGGAAAGTGATACTGGACAAAGCAGTCCGCCTCCCCCCACACCGTGCTGCTGGCCACCTCCAGCTCCTGCACACCTTCCACACGCACTCTGAACTCATGGTGGAGGGAAGTGGGTGGAGCCTCAGTCTGGGGGCGGGACTCTTCTGCAGGCTGAGCATGCTCCCCAGGTGAGCCACAGGCCTTGCAGCTGAGTGGCAGGGCCGTGCTGATGGCAGTGTCCGAGGGCTGGGGGGCCAAGTAGGGGCGCTGCAGGGGGTAGCTGCCCGCTGCATGCTGACGCAGCAAATATGAGATCTGAAGGGTCAGTCATGCATGAATACAAGCCCCCACATGGATTCAGGACAGACATACCTGGTCAGGACTTCCCAGGGCCAGTAGGACAGCCAGGTGGCCTGAAGAGTGTCCTGAAATGGGGTCCACTATAGGACAGTAGGACTCCACAGCCACTGTAGGCAGCTGCACCACCAGAACAGCAGGACAGTCAATACACAATACGAGATAGGATGGAGGCCATGCCATACCTGGGACTGGAGGGAGAGAGAGGCAAAGGCAGGCTCAGAGAAATCCAGGTAGAACTGGTGGAGGGAGAGTTTGACAAGTCCAAGCAGCTGCACAGAGCATGGCAATGACAGGCATACACACACACGCGCACACACACATACCTGGTCCTCAACATCCTGACTCGAACCACGATGCCACACCTCCACCACACAGAAATTGTTGCAGAATTTCTCCACTAGGGATTTGCTCCAGCAGAGAGGAAAGAGCTGATAGGCACACACAAACGCATCCACGCACGCACTGATGTACCAGTGCACACACTCACATACACATACCTGTCTAAAGAGGAAGCGTGGATTATCTGTGGTCCACTGTATGGGGGTCCTGGGGTGTGGGGTCTGGACCACTGGGACCTTGCAGAGGAGGTAACAGTTGGGGACAGCTGGGAGGACACTAGGGTTGGACGGGGGCCACCTCACACCAACACCCTCAGGGATCAGCAGCAGTAATTGCAGGGCCAAAGACTGGGAAGAGTTGGCTGAAGGTGGAGGGACTTCCTTCAGCTTGATAGGCTGATGAGATTGCACTGGTTCTTCCACAGGCAGAGGGGGTGTGGTCTCCAGGGTGGGGAATACCTGTCTCCCTATCAGCATCTCCATGCAGACCTGCAGGGAGGGGCAGAGAGCGAGCACTGAACATCCCTCTCAGGGCCCTGGGCTGACTGGCACGCACCCTGAGCTGCCCAATGCAGGGCTGGCTGGTGTTCCTGGCATGCAGGGCCTCAGCCAGTGAGGAAGACTGCACCGGGAGGGAAGAGAGACACTGCAGGGAGGGGGACAGCAGCCACGCCCTCAGGGGGGCCACAGCCTTGCCCACCAGCAATGGCTGCAGGAAGGAGAGACATTCTCAGCTCCACACCAGAGCACAGTAAGGACAGCTCACCGTTCTCTCCTGGGGAGGTCTGCAGTACACCCTAAATACCAGACTACTGTTCCACCAACTCTGCAGCACCTTGCTGTTGGGCAGCACAGGAAACACTGAGCGATGATTGAAAACCACCTCTGCGAATGACAGAGAGGGAGAGAGGTCTTCTGTGTTGCTAGGGAACGCAGAGGAGACACTTACGTCCATCCTTCATCTTCTTGCAGGCAACACGCATGATCTCGTGGAGATGGTGCTGCCTGTGGGAGGGCTTCTTGGTGTCCAGCAGAGCAGCTGGAAACTGGTACTCCACAAAGTAGGTGGCCCTGCAGTGCAGTGGGGAGATAGCGTATGACACACACCCCACCACGCCCACAGAGAGCATTACCTGAGGGCAGGACCAGTTCCCTTCCCCTCCACTGGCCTGTACTTGTGGGAGATGATTTTCTCCAGGGCCACAGGCTCCAGGTGCAGTGTGTCCACAATCACCCTAGCAGAGGTGGCCCTGCCCAGCCTGGTGAGCTGCTCCACCCCCATGGTCCTGCTCATCTCCTGCTCACTCGGCACCTCACTCTGCCCAAACTGGGCCAGCAGGTCCCTCAGGCTGGCAGACGCAATCCTCCCCCTCTTCATTTGGATCTGCTCTGCAGGAGCACACTCCTCTTGGTCACTGCTCCCACTCTCCTCCCCTCCCTCCTCCTCCTCCTCCTCCTGCAGTGCTGACTCAGCCCCTGAGCCCTCCCCAGGGGACTCCGCACCCTCCACCAGCAGGTTTGAAGCATCCTGCAGCACAGCCTCATCTGCTCTGTCCTGTGGTGGCCACTCCTTAGGGACCTCCTGCTGAGCTGACGGCTCCTGCAGAGGGGACTTGGTTGTAGAGCCACTCTGCACCGGTTTTCTCCTTGAGCCACGGCGAGGCAGAGACTTGCTTTTGGAAGCACGGCACAGTGAGGACTTGCGCTTAGCAGCATTCTGCAGTGCCGTCTGGCCCCTGGTCCCCTGCGGTGATCTCTTCTTAGACTGGACTTGGTTGGAACTAGGCATCTGGGTCTGGGATGGAGAATGTGGTTTGAAAGTGGTTGGAAACTGCTGTTTGGGACCCCCCTGCAATAGCAACAGGGGTTCAGGACCTGGAGGCAGGCCCTGATGGGGTGGCACTTCCTCCATTGAGCCACTGCTGACTGCTGATGACTCCCCATCCTCACTGCTACTCAGCTCGTTGTAGAGAAGGTCCACCTTGCACTTCCCAGTCCTCCCTGCAGCTCCCTGGCCCTGCTCCTTCAGAGCCAGCTCTGCCGACATGAGAGACAGCACTCCAGGGGTGGCCAGCTCTTCAGTCGGCCCTTCCTCGTGGGTATGGGATGGATGCATGGCATACCCCAGCTGGTCATGAAGTCTTCGAGTTCCCATAGCCAGTGAGCCCACCATCTTGTCTCGGAGCTTAGCACCCTTCACAAGCAGTTCTGAGATGACCCCTCTCTGGTGCCGCCCCATGGGTGGGGGCTGGGCTGAGCCTTTCTCACTGTGAGTAGGTCCTGGAGAGCTCTCCGTCACTTCCTCCTCCATCAGCAGAGACACAGGCTGCTGCAGGGCCCTCCCTCTCTCTCCACTAAATTTCTTCAATGATGAAATGGCAGTTATAGGTTTGGGTGATGTGCTGGTCCCTGAACGCTGCTGCTTCCGTTGCTTGAAGGTGGCCCCAGGTCCCACCACAAACTCAACAGTGGAGTCTTTGTCCCGGACAGGGCCGGACTGTTTCTTCCCAGCCTTCTTGCCTAATTCTGTTTTCACTTGCAACGTAAATGTGACTGGCAGCTGTCCCAAATGCACATCTCCAGAGCTCAAAATGGAGTAGCTCCTACAGCAAAACAGACAGGGCATGGCCACACACTAGAGGCTGCAAGACATCCATACCCTGCTATGCGTCCATCGGTGAGCAATGGGACTAAGTCTGGCACAGTGGCACGCCCAATCACCATGGAGGGATCTGTCATGTGACCCAGTCCCACATCAAAGGCCACTGCTCCCATATCTGTATATCCCACTATGAATGCACACACCACTTGGCATGAGGGAGGTCACAAACCTTTCAGATACGCCCCAAACTGTGAGAGGCCAGCCTGAACAGGGTAACGGGCAGTGTTAGGTCCAGCCCTGTCTATAGCATCACTGTCCCTCTCTTGCCCTGCCTCCACAGGGACCCTGCATGATGCACAATGGCTCACTCATGTCATGGAGGCATAAGGAGTGGCTTTCATACCTGAAGAGTGTCCCGGGCCCTTTCTCCCCCCACCATCTCAAGCGCACAGACAGTTTGGGAGCTGGAGGCCTCACTGGACATTTCCACTTAACTGCTCCCTCCAAACACACCTTCACATGACCTCTTACTGTTCCAGCCACCAGTGGGGGCAGGGAAGTGTGCACCACAGCTTCTTGCTGCTGACCTGTATAATACGTTGGGTGCGCTTTGATTAGAAATTCGGCCCTTCTCAGTTTTTTAGCCAGCTGTGTTACCTTTCACTTTAGCTATTCTTTCTCTTCCTGATATTTCATCCATAACTATGTTTAAAGGAGTGTGGAAGTCATTCTCCTGCTCTACCTAGTCTCCCTCCTCTCTCTCTCCTCTCCTCCCCAAAGCAGCTGTTGAAAAATCATATTTCCCGCCAATCCAATTGGACCTTTGACCTCAAAGAATGTGGCTGGCTTGATGATGCCAACAAAAGTACCAGCACTAGCGGCGGCAGATCGGACCAGAAGAAGAGAATCAGTCGTTGGCAACTTTGGCGTAGGATGGTGTAATAAAAAAGCATGGTGTATGAGCAGTTGTGACTCCAGCTAGCAAAAGCTCCAAAGACATGATTGCCTTTCGGTGGTGCTGTGTGATGGTGGCTCTCCTTATGGTGGTGGGCCTGGGACAGGAACTGCAGGAGCCTGGTGAGTTCAGGGAGGGAATACACTTGCACCATCAAAACAACGTGGTTATAATGTGGGCCACCACGAAACCATACATCCTCAATCCAGTCTATATAATTATTCCAGATTTTGAAGAGACCCATCTCAAACAGCGCCAGGAAGATTTAGCCACACCCACCCCTTTCAATCTAAGTTCCGGCACTCCTATGTCCAGCAATTCCAGGTCAGTGGTTGATTGTGTGGTTTGGGACTGAAGGTAGCTAGCTGTCCCTTCCCTTCCCCAGTAGCTTCCTGTCTGTTGTGTCCGACTACTGGTACGTGTGTCTGGTGGTTGTGGTCCTGGTGGTGGTGGGTGTGGTCTTCCTCTGTGCCAGCGTCCTCAGGAAGAAGAGGAGACAGGAACGACTGCAGATCAGTCAGAGCCAACTCCAGAGGTAGGTCAGCTCCACAGGTGGGGCAGCCTACCAGTCGTGAACTCCGACAGTCAGGAATTGCAATGGGGACAGACTAGCTGCCAAGAATCTAATGTACTGTGCTTAGAGCATACTGTAAATTCAATCAGCTAGGCTAGAAATTCAATTAGGGAATGATTAATGAGACATTAGTAGTCATTGAGAACTCCTACTACCACATGTTGCATAACATTTAATAGATGTTGTGGTGGCATCTGCTGCATAGCTTCCATGCACTGCATTAGTATTAATGGCTCTACTCTGTTGCATTACAAGGCAGGCCTTCAGTAACTACCAGCCAGCATGTGTGCATTGTTCCCTTGCAGTATTGAGGGTGATGGGGCTGCGTGTGAGCCCTCCATCCGAGGGAACAGCTCTCCTGGCATGCTGGACAGTGCTGGAGGGAGTCCTGGCAACCTCTCCATCGGCCAGAGCCCCATTCCCTCCCCCCAACCCTCCTTCTCCTCCTCCCACAAGTCCATGCGGAGCAGTGGGCGTGGCTCTGCACGCAGGAAGAGACGGAACCACTCCCCTGGTCACACCAGTTCTGGCAGTGAGGACACCATCAGGGTGAGTGGAGCATATGTGGGGTGTGATCAGCCAGTGAGAGGTGCTGTGTGTTGTGTGCAGCCCTACCAGTGCTACAGCATGTCCTCCCTGGCCTCCAGTGTCTCCACCATAGGCCCTCACAACACCAGGGTCCATCGCACTGAGGTGAGCTCACAACCCAGTCATGCTGGTCTCTGCCTCATCCACGCTGCACTTTGACCCTCAGAGCTTTAGCAGTGGGCGTGGCAGTGAGAGGGGGTATGGCAGTGAGCGGCGTGGCAGTGAAATGGCTGAGGATTCTCGCTATAAATCAGCTACTCCACAGCAAGTGAAGGTGAGCCCTGTTGGACCCCTAGTGAGATTAATGTGCACTCTAATGTCCTGTTCAGGTTGTGGGTGTGTCTGATGAGTCTCCCCTGCACTCGGCCCCATCCACCCTGTCCATCAACTCCAGCCACTCCCACTCCAGTCAATCCCGTGCCTCCCACTTGGCCAGACGCAGGACCACGCCCACCCCTGGCCTCATCAAAGTGGACGTGAAGGTGCACCTAGAGCAGGACAACACTGCTCCCTTCCAGATAGCAGCTGCTCTGGCAGAGTCTGCACGCCAGTTGGCTCAGTCCGCTGCCAACTTTGAACAGGAGGACTCGTTGGCTGGTCCTTACCACCCTCACCATCACCCCTCCCTGCATCACCCCTCCCTGCATCACTCCCGTATCAGCCTCTCCTCCTCCCGGCCCTCCAGCTCCTCCTACCACCACACCCCCTCTCGCCGAAAGCTCTTTACCAACCACTCCTCTTCAGCCGTGTTGCAAGGCCACCATCCTGCACCCCTCCCCCTCCCCCTGGTCAGTCTGGACAGACCAGGACACACCCTCAACTTGGACAAGCCAAAGCCCACCACCACACCCCACCACCTGAGCCACAGCCTCAGCAGGACGGGGATGGGAGAGGGCAGGGAGTGGACGCGAAGGAACAGCACCAGCAGCTACAGGTCTTTCAACTCAGACTCTGTCCTTCCCCTCGGCCAGAGCGCAACACAGAGACAGCATCTCGCCCAGCAAGGAGGAAAGCTGGCCCTCACTGAGGATGAGTCCACCCCCTCCCGTGGCGGTAGCCGGCTCAGCACAAGACAGTTCTCCCCACAGTCAGACCACGGCAGCAAAGACTCCAACACGACTACCCAGAAACCAGCACCACCTGTGGACAGCAGCAGTGCTGCCGTGAGGAAGAAACCAAACCACAGCTTGTCCATTGAGGAGAATGTCGTTGCTGCAAAGTCACCATACACGCCTCCTCACTTGCCTCCTCAGGTGAAAGGTGAAGACGGGGCCAGGCAGGAGTTGCCCCCCAGTGGCCAGCAGCCGGATGGTGAGGTGCCTTCCCCTCACTCCAGCTCCCAGCCCTCCCTCTCACGCAGTGGTTCCGCACTCTCCCTGGACCCCCAGCTGAGCAGCACTGCCAGTGGGTACGCCGCCACAGGTAGCTCCAGCAGCCTGGACACGCTCTCCAAAGCCACCCCACCCGCTGCTGACTCAGCCAGCGACAGTCGACTACAGCAGCAGGACGTTCACACAGTGCACGGCAAGGATGGGTTCACGCTGGTCTCCCCATGTGCACTCTCTGCCCACCTTCCACACCCCCACAGACCAGGGTACCCTCTAGCAGCACCACTGGCCCCCAATACAGCGACACTCGGTTACCCCCTCCCCCCTCTCACCACGTACCATCACCAAACCACAGGGGATCACATGATCTACAGCCAGGATCACATGACCAATCCAATCTTCCAATCAACAGGTGAAACTGGTTTCAGGCAAAGAAGTGCACCAGACCACACCCACAATTACACTTACCCCCACCATGTGGGGCTCCCCCCACTCCCCAGCCACCCCTCGGACAGTATCACCATTGATGTGTGAACCCCACCATGATTTGCAGTCATCATTTTTGTTATTCAGAGTGAAATTTGTTTCACAATAATGATTCATGTGAATATCGTGATGTGATTTTTCCTGAGAGTGATTTGCATTGGGATGGCTTCAAAGTCCTCTCCGTCCACACTCAGCAGCTGGCCACTGGGACGCTGGGCCAGGTCAGAGGGAGGCGAGAGGGAGAGCCCTGGACTGCTGTAGTTGGCCCCAGGCACCTCGCACTCTCCTTTAGTGGTCATACACCACCTGGAGGGGAGGAGTGGTGAATCAATCATCAGGGAAAGCACTGCTCACATACCCGTGACTGAGGAAGGCTGACTTTGGGAGGAGAGCCAATGGCCAGAGGGTCAGTCTGAGGCTGGCCGCATCATCAGAGGGAGTCAGCTTGAACCCGGCAATGTCCTCTTTAATGCTGGAGCACTCCCTCCCTACAGTGACAGCTGGGGAGGATTGGAGGGCTGGGCTGGACTCGGGTGAGGTGCTAAAGGGAGTGTGAGGAGAGTGAAAGGTCCAGGCAGATGCAACAGTCGCCTCAGGCCACCTCTGAAGGAGAGAGAGTGAGCTATCTTAGCCTCCAAGACTAACTCCACCTCTTACCCGAAGTGCCGTACTGACGTATGATGCTAGCAGACGGAGTTTGCCAAATATCCAAAACCTACAGCAGCCATGTACCGAGGAGGCCATGTTAAAATATCAATGCTACCTGTCTTTATTGCTGAAAGCCTCTCTGAAGGCCCCCCACTGCACTGAGGAGAGGGAAAACTTGGTCCGGCCTTTCTCCGGCTGTTAAAGAGCACTGTGTGATCCTATCCTGCACGCCACAATGTTTGACTCACATGAATCTCCACCACAGGGACCTGTCTAGTCAGCCCATGCAGGATACACATAGTGGCCTCCCCGATCCGCCTACATCAAAGCAACAGTCTTCACCTATGCGTGCCTGTAGGCTAGCAAGACCACACCTGGCTCTGGAGGAGCCATCAGCAGAAGGAAACAGAGACTTGAAGGTGTTGTTGTTCCTCCCCAGGGGCAGGATCCCCATCACCATGTGCCTGGCCACCTCCTGTGAACAACACTCCCTGATGGGATATAAAGCCATGGGGAGGGCTGCACACTCACAGCATCCTGTCTCTGCATCAGACCATTCAGCACTTCCATGACTGTCCCATCCCCCCCAGCAACAATGATGCCATCACTACTGGGGTCCACATAGGACATCAGCATCTGGATGTGGCCCTGGTACTCACTCTGCACAGGAAGTGGACAGGAAGTGCTGCAGAGCGGGACCATGCACTCACCTCCACTACAGTGACATCCATCCCAGAGAGATAAAGCAAGGGGGCTGCATATTTGGCGAACTGGATCTTGGCATCTCTAGAAGTACAATGTAAGCAAGTTCGCTAGCTAGTAGCAGCTTACGAGTTGTCTGCAGCACGATTCAGGAACACAAAAATCTTCTTCGGCTTCTCCAACATGGACGACTGTTTCTCCCCGAACGTCTGCATCAGCATCCACTTTAATTTGGTGAAACGGGTATTCGCACAACTGACCTTGGCAACGTTACAGTACGCCCTCACCACATTTCTCTCTCTGGAGTAATGCAAAGGATTATATCCTAGCCCCCTCCCTGTTCAGATACAACAACCAGAGTCTCACCTCAACTTCCTAATCAAGTAAGAAGTGAGTAACATTCCCACCACTTGTCCTCCTACATATTTCTTCCAGTGCCTCCTGACATGCAGAGAGAATGCCATAGCTGATGGTGTGCTTTTAAATGGACTTCTGTAATCGAATGCGTGGGCGTTAGATGGATGCAGATCCGCCCATTTTTCTAGTGGCAGCTCTCAGGCATGGAGGATTCTGGTTCTGGCCCCGTCCCTTTGAGTCCCCCACCAACCTACAGGCCCCCTAGTGCCATTCCTGCAGCATCAGCACTGCCTCACAGCCCCATAGGCCTCTATGGCTGGAGGAAGCGCTGTCTCTATCTCCTCATCCTCATACTGGTGGCAGTCATGCTGGTCAACCTGGGGCTCACTGTCTGGATTCTGGTGGTCCTGGACTTCAACCAGGTCAGTGGTTAGTAGCAGGTAGCTAGCTATCTATCTAGTGTGGATTCATTTATCTAGTTATCACACAGAATGGAATGGGAAACTTGGATATATCTGACTCTGGAATCAGACTCGATGGTTCTGCAGAATTCACTGGACCCCTCTATGTGCAAAATATCACCACTGATCGGGTGTGTAGCTAGTTGTAGCTAGCTCTTGTTATCGTCATAATGTAATTCTTGTTCCAGGGTTCGCCGTTAAACTTGGTCTCCGACACTGGTATCAATATGGCAGTGAGCAATGGAGCCTCGATTCAGCTTGGCAACTCCTCCCTGTCCATTTCAGCTGAGCAGGTGGCCTTCTCCACCTCCGAGCAGCCACACACCCCTGTGTTCTCTGTCAGTGAGAAAGGGGTGTGTGTTGGGGCTACCCTGCTGGAGGTCGTGGGGTCACTGGGGGTCAGCGTCAGTGGCCCCGTGGAGACCAGTGCAGTGCAGTCTCCTCCCAACGCCAACCTCCAGCTGCAGTCCCTGTCAGGAGAGCTGGTCCTGACGGGAGCAGGGGGACTCGCTATACAGGACAGTCCAGGTTCAGATGCTGGAGTCTCGTTGACCTCACACGCTGACCTCACACTCACCTCTCAGACAGGACAGGCTAGTCTCCCCATGCATTGCATGCAAGTACTCATGGTGTGCTGTGTTGCAGGTGGTGATTGATAGCCGCAACATTGTGTTGCAAGGTCTTGCAAGGGCAGCAGAGAGTGACGTGTATCAGGTGTGCGTTTGTGGGGGAAACACAGCACAACTCTACCTAGTCCCGGCTACCTCAACCTGTCAACAACACAATGGCATTTGCATAACTTGACCACTGACTCACACTTTTAGCCAACCCACAACCTCTCTAGAACAACAACACAATGGCATTTGCATAACTTGACCACTGACTCACACTTTACCCAGCTAGCCAACCCACAACCAAATTTGAAATTGCCACTTTAGGGGGTTCCCCCACCAATGAACTTTGACCCTGTAGAAATGATGGCACTCTTCTGTGCTGAAGAAGTGCCACTGCCTCTTCCACCACCCCTCAAGGCAGCGTTGGAGGATGACTGCTTCTGGGTAGTGCACAGAGCTAAGGTATGAAGAACCAAGGATTGTAGATGTTGAACTAGACACTTGTACCTACTCCAGCTGGTTCAGTTGCCTGCTCAGCACACAGTTGAGAGTCTGTTGAGAGCTTTCTACCTCAACACTCTGGAAGGCTCTCCTGAAGATATTAAGTATGTTTAAAGGGTCATACTGTATTTTAGTCATCCACATTCCCCTGCGTGCAGCTGTCCGTGTCCATCCAGTTTCCAGCTGCTCTCAGAGGTACTGGACGGCATTAAGGTTTACTTTGACTTCATACTAGCAGACCACCTGCTGTATGGGCCAGAGAGAGAGCAACACAAGCTCCTGGGGATCCTGAATCCCGTGTTCTCCAAGAAGACCTCCCTGAGCGTGCAGCAGCAGAGCGGGGGGCCAACAGACCTTACTGTCACAGAGAGACAACTCGGAGACACTCAGGGGCGTCTCCCCTCCCAGGTCTATGGAGCCATTCACCTCCTCAGGCTCTTTGTCAAGTTTCCCCAGTTCCTGCTGGCAGCTCAGATCTCCTCCAACCACGTCCAGCTCCTCCACAACTGCTTCAGAGACTTCTTAGGGTATGTCAATGTGTCTGTGCAAGAGGTAGGGCTCTCACCATGTTCCATCCCCAGGTATTTGTGCTCAAGAAGACATGAACTCTTTCTGGAGGAAAATTATTACGAAACTGTTCCTTCTGTTGCCAGCAACTGTGCGGATGCAGACCCTGGCTCAAAACACATCCAGTCCTGATCACCATTAAATACCCCAAACCAAAATCACCAATGTTCTCATCAATTCTGGCTCACTATGTATGCTTGTCCACTCGGCACGTACAACAGAGCTTGTGAAACTGATAAAAAAAAGCTGCTGTTGCTATCTTGGGGCATTTTTCATCAACCAGAGTCCATCACACAGGTAGTGGACATTTTCCACCCCCACACCTTTGTTCACCTTCACTCTGGAATTATGGTGCACAGCTCAGTATACCAGTAGTATCCTGGGATAGTAACCTACATGTCCTCAGTGGACAGCTCAGTGATGCCCACACACAGTGCATGCTGTTTCCCTTCAGCCATGATGGCCTCACCACATCCGTTAAGAAAAATGTTGTTCTACCCCCTCCCTTCCCTTCACTAAAGGACAGCTATTATCTGAGGATACGACAACACTCTTTTCAGGTACACTCTGCTCCATCTTGGCCCCAGGGGAAGTGAGGCCTGGACACATGATGTTGGCTCCGCTCAGCACAAACTTGACGGCCCCCTTGTCCACCTGCAGCTTCGGCAGGATATGGGGGTCTGTGGAAAGATTAAAGACGGGTGGATGAGCTAGACTGAGCATACACATGGCTACTTACACTGGTGAAGGAGACGCAAGGTGGGAAGATAAGGCCCGTCTCTCTGTTTAAAGAACAGGAGTTCCCCTTTCACCGACAGAATCTCAATGTGCTCGTGACTAAATTATAGCATGAATAGCACAGCCTGGTGGATGAGGAGGGGGACTAACACACCACTTTATGATCTGCACTGCCTCTTTCTTGGAGATGACGTCATCCATGTGGTCAGCCAGAGGAGGGTACTGGTCCAGCAGTTTGGCCCTCACGCCCCGTACCATGCTCGACTTGGCCTGGTTGAAGCCGGAGATTTCAGTAGACTGGTCAAACCTAAATGGGATCCAGTTCATACACTCATGCATACAGTGCAGCACAACTCACTTCTTGAACATCTTGCAAACATTGAAATGGTAACGGGTCGTCAAATCGAAAAACAAAATCACGTGACACTTCAAAAATAAATAGTATGCACAAAAATATTCTACAGAGGTGTTGTACTATTTATACACAGTTTGGTATCATCATCAATATCCCAGTCACCAGCAACATGGCAGAGAAGCAAGTAGATCATGGCAGCAAATGTGGTCACCAGCATCATGGGAAACCCAATGCTGTGCACAAACAAACAAATAAACAAATCTCAGTGAGCCAGAGCAAAACTTACATGAGAAATTTAGCGAATGAAATACGATAGCCATTTTGTTCTGCTATTCCTGCACACACTACGTTTGCTGACGCACCGATCAGTGTCCCGTTCCCTGCATAACAAAGCCATTACATCATCCTGACATACCCCTGACCACACCTCCTCACCTCCCAGACATGCCCCCAAGGCCAGGGCCCAGACAAGGGGGCGTATGGAGAGACAGAGGTCCTGGGAGTTAGCCAGCTCCCAGATGATGGGGATGGTAGCAGTGGTGAAGGGGATGTTGTCAATGAAGGAAGAAGCAATGGCGGACACCCACAGGATCAGGATCAGGGCCACAAGCATCTGGTGCTCCTTGGGAACATCCTAAACCACAGAGATGGGACCTCATCTACTTTACATTGTGCTTCACCAATATGCTCTACCTTGATAATCGTGACCATCATGTCTCCAATGAACCTGATCAGACCCAGCTCCCCCAGGCCCTCCATGAGGATGAACAGGCCAGCAAAGAAGAGAAGGGTACCCCACTCAATCTTATGCAAGATAGAATCCAAGTCTTGGATGTCGGAGAGAATCAATAAGACCACTGCCCCAAAGATGGCAATCCAGCCTGAAATGCATTATGCAGATACATGCAACATGGTGAGTAGTGCATGCATCAACACCCACCTAAATCCAGCTCAAAGTTGGGGATGACGTGGGACAGAAAGAACATGAGAATGACCACAACGAGCACTCCTGCCGACTTGATCAGCAACACCCAGTCAGTGATACGATACTTGGACTCCAGCTCAGAGAGGTTTTTCTGCCACAAGTCCTTGGAGGAGTCCATGGTGCTGTTGACCTCCTGGTCCAGCTGGTTCTGCACGTCCATGGCTTTGGACAAAATGGCGTCCTTGACTGCCCTCTCCTCCAGAGACACCACATTCAGCCTCTGGGCAGTCCTCTCCCAGATAGCAATCTCTCTCTTCAGCTCTGCAATGTGAGGAGGGTCCTTGTTCTTGACTCGAACCAGAGACACACAATAGATGAGACTGAGGAGACCATACGCGGCCACTAGAGCCAGCAGGATGCCCAGGAAGAGGTGAAGGGTGAACTCTGGAAAGGTGATTCCCTGCGGGTGGGGAGGAGAGAGGGAAAGTAGAACCAAGTTCTCTCCAAACACGAGTTTGGCTGCTCACAACTGATCTGACGAGGGAGTTTGATATGATGATGATATTGGGAGGGTCCCCTATGGCTGTGGCCGTCCCACCAATGTTGGAGAACACCACCTCAGCTATCAGCACTGGACGAGGGTCAAGGTTCAGCACTTGGCAAAGCCTGTGTGTACAAATGATGTCATGCAAGGTCATGTGACCTGTCCATGAACTGCTCACCGGATAGAAACCGGAGTCAGCAACAATATGGTAGTGACATTGTCCTGTGGATGAGAGAGATACTGTCAAACCATTTTGTCTTCGTGACATTTAAACTCACCAGAAATGCAGACACCACAGCTGCAAAGAGGCAGAGAAGGGAAATTAGGGGCCAGATTTTCCCTCTTGCTAACTTGTATGCCTTCACTGCTGAATAGTCAAAGAAGCCTGTCTGTGAGAATATGCCTACGAGGGTCATCTGCACGACAAAGACGACAGTACCACCCAGCGTACATTCCACACTCATGATCTGCTAGCTTACCATTCCAAATAGCAAACAAATGGTGTCCAAGTCTATCCACTCCACCACGCCCTCCAGTGTCGGCCTCTGATGGAAGCAATCACAAAGCATTCGCTAGAGCATAGTAGTGAGAACTATAACTACTTACCTTGCCCAGCATAGACAGGACGGCCAGAGTGCATGTACTCCCAATAAAAGCAGCTATAGTCCGATGAACAATCTGCAAAGAAAGAGTCACATTAATAATATTGAAGCATGTGTGTGATTTCCTTACATCAAATCCTATGAGTATATAGACCCCCACCAAGATGATTGCAGCTATGCCAACCTGCAACCACCAAAAATAAGATGATCCTATGTAGGTAGATACTGAGGCCCTACCTGCGCATTTTGAGCTAGCTTCTCTCCCAGAATGATGGCTTGGAACTCCACTGTGTGGTTATTCTTGGTCATGAACTCCACAATGAACGTGGCGTTTGCATCCTCCAGGGGAATCTCTGCAACATCCGTGCTCACGAGTGTGTCGAAGGAGGTGTGGTTCTCTATATTTAACCCTTTATGTGTGTTCAGGGTCAGCTGGAGGGTCTTGGTGAAGGAGGTGTAGTACTCATGGGGATGGGATCCATCAAACCCTTGAGCCAACTGAAACGAGTGGCAGTTGCTGGTATCCTACACCAAGATGCCAACATTGCATCAGTTCACATGACATAGAGCAGCTTACTACATCTTACTACCTACTAGCCACATTTCCCCATATAGTGAATTGTGGAGACAGTGTACTTGGCTCTGCACCTGGGATAGCAGCCTAGTGGCTATCTCAGATTAGCGTACCTCCTCAGGGCATTCGCCATCTGGTGGATAGCCAAGGGGAAACCCACACACAAAGACAAAGTCACTGCAGTCATCATCCTCCTCACTGAAACTGGTGTTGTGATAGGGAGAGTCTAGACAGTGGATACAGCACTAGCATACCTGCTGATCATGTATGTTGTTTGTTTACCTATGAAAGGACCTTCAATATCAACAGTTACGAATTTCCAGCCCTTCATCTCTGACTCGTAATACTGGAATACTGCAGTGAGAAATGTCAAACAGGTGGTTTAGATAGTGTAAACAGTTCAGCAAGAATATTCACAACAGGCACTGGCAGTGAGGGACAGTAGATACTGCTATACTCTGCTATTTGTCTGACAGCATTGGCAGATGGTAGGACCAGCTGTAGAGGAAGAGCCGCACAATGCAACAGTAATGAGGTGAGAGAGTTGAAACGAATCAATCCCCTCACTAGCATGGCATGCCAGATGACATGACCATGTGTTAGCAAGCATAGCCTGGCTGTACTCTGCCTAATGAATGTAACAGGGTAAGTAGGCGCACTAAGTACCTTGCTGACTCATTCTTTATGCCGTATTGCACAGCACTGGATTGGGCCCCATTAAGACATTGCGGAATAGCAGCATACACCCCATTAGTGACGGACTAATACAGCATTTGCACTTACAACTTACACTTTTTCTCATGATTGTTTAGATTGATACACCGAATATCATCCTCTTGTTCATTATTCACAGCAAAGAGAATCTAAAAATGAAATGAAATTTTTCAACGATGAAAATATTTTCCCCCCATGCTGTTTTCTGCTTACAATGGAAGCTATAATGATGAGGGTCAGACAAATCACCTTGGAGTACTTCAAACTGCAGTCATTTGATTCATGTGAATTAATGGTTTTACCAAACATCATACTCACGATTTCATGACACTCTCTTTCTTTTTTCTCTTCTTGGGTGGTAGAATGGTCCCTCCGAGGGAGTTGTACTCCCCATGATTACTAAATTCAGTTTCCTTTTTTGTGGAGTTCTCCAAGATGGTTGTTGAGGTGTGTTTGCTGTCGATGCTGGATTCCAGGGCTCTCTTCTCCAAACTGGATTTCCTTTTTCTCCTGCTCTGCATTTGTGTCGCTGCTAGCTGTGCTCGCATACTGGGTAGACTGTCGCCATAGAGACTGTCAGAAAACACTGTGGTCTCCTCAAAATTGTCATCTTCATCCTTGTCACCCATTTCAGAGTCAGAGAGAGGGTGTAACTCAGCTCCTCTTCTGTGTTTCTTGACTCTCCTGTTGCTCTCTGGCAGTGCCCTGGTTCCAAGCAACTTCACATTGTCCTCCTCTTCATACATGGCTAGCTGGGTAGGTAGCTCCTTTTCCTAACTGGTCAGCAAGCTAGCTAGCTAAGTGTTTTGATGTGCTTAGCAGAATAATCTCAGCTCACAAACTGGAGTAGCAGTACTGAAGAATTGCTGCAGCTATTGGATGGCTGGAGTGAGTCTATGTGCATTAGCTAGCTAGCTACACTCTCTCTTGCATCATCAATATTCATTGCAACTAAAACAAGATGAATATCTGGATAGATACTATCACTCCAGTTCACATGACTACTGCTGCCTAAATAGGTATCTTATGAATTAAATTTTCCCTTGGTGGAGTACACAGTCCATCCTGTCACTAGCACTCTGTAGTGCTGCACAAAAACAGTGCAGACATGCTGAGCACAATACAAGATTGCACTGTTGAGGAACAAGTTGCAAGTTGCAATGTCTAGTAGCTAGAAGATAGATAGCTAGATAGCTAAATCCTGGCAAGGTCTCCATGATCCTGCATTCTTCTCATTATACATGTACATTATTTGCTGAAGTGTTAATGCAGATGCAGTAACTCATGCAAAATATTGTCTTTTCAAATTTCCCGCCGTAGATACTCAACCTTTGACCCCAATGCTCTCTTTCTAATTAGCCAGCCCCAAAGAGAGTAAAATTAAAATTGAGTTTGTTTGCCACGTTGGAGAGTTTGTGTTGCCAGTGTTGACGGAGAAATAACCAGGCTGTACAGTCCATTGAAATCGTGGCATCCCTTTATAAACCAGCTACAGCTAAGCCAGGTTTTGTTCCAGTCAAGTCTAGGTGCAAAGAATGCTGGTGTCAAGTTTTTCTAAAGTTAGATCACTAGGTTGTTGTTGTTGTTGTTGTTGACATCTGTTGTTGTGGTGGTAGGTGAGCAGGTGGCTGGTGGTGTGAAGAGGAGAGTTTGCCTGGCATGGGTCAGGTGGCCTCCTGTGGTCGGCAGCAGGACCAGGCCAGACACAGGGACAGCAGACGCTTGAAGCTCAAGAGTTTCCCTGACCTGGTGACCCTGCCTCCAGAGCTAGCTGTTCAGGTGCTCTCTCATTTAGATGCCACAGACCTGTGTCTTGCGTCCTGCGTGAACGAGGGCTGGTGCAGCCTCACTAATGTGGAGCTGCTGTGGAAAGGGTGAGTGAGGGAGGGGAGGGACTGGGGAGGAGGGAGGGGGGAGTGTGATGAGGGAGGGGGAGTGAGTGAGGGGAAGGAGGACTGGGGAGGAGGGGGAGTGAAGTGTGTTGTGATAGGATGAGAGAGGCAGGATGATCTGTTCTGCTCTTTGCTTTAGACTCTGTGAGAGTCGGTGGCAGAAGGTGACAGCGTACGAGACTGACTTTGCCTTACAGCATTCCTACAAGCAGCTGTATATGATCCTGGACAATGGCACACTCACTTTCTCAGCTGACCCGCATGAGGTGAGTGAGTTGAGGAGTGGAGGAGCGAGGAGTGAGTGAGTGGAGGAGCGAGCATAGTGAGTTGAGGAGGGAGTGAGTGAGTGAGTTAGTGAATTGAGGAGGGAGTGAGTGAGTGGAGGAGCGAGCGAGCGAGTGAGTTGAGGAGGGAGTGAGTGAGTTAGTGAGTTGAGGGAGTGAGTGGAGGAGCGAGCGAGTGAGTGAGTGAGTGAGTGGAGGAGCGAGTGAGTGAGTGGAGGAGCGAGTGAGTGAGTGAGTGAGTGAGTGGAGGAGCGAGCGAGCGAGCGAGTGAGTGGAAGAGTGGGTTCCTGCAGGAACTGAATATCAACGTTTCCTTCAGGGCATTTCGTACCTGGTGGGGTGTGGGGTGTTGGGGGAGGGGCCTCAGGACATTGCCAAGTTCATCCACCACACTAACTCCCTGGACTGGCAGAGTTTGGGACGCTTCTTGCAGAACAGAGCCGATGTCCTGGACTGCCTGGTGGAGCTGCACAGTTACGAGGGCACGTTCCTCCCTGATGCCCTCAGAACTTTCTTCTCCTACATCCCAGCTCCTAACGAGCGTGGACGCTTCCTGGAGAGCCTGTTGGACAGGTTTTCAAGCCACTATGTCCAGTGCAACATAAACAGCAGCACGACCATGACCAAAGGCACGTATGCATGCACCCTACATTAGACACACGAAGCCACATTATTGTAATGTCCATGCACAGCATGTGTTCCTACATGGCCAGCTACATACAACACTGTCTTTGTATCTAAAATCATAATGAATGGAACACCAAATTGAAAGTCTTGTTTCTGCAGACACTGTGTTTGTTGTGTGCTATTCCCTGATCATGCTGAGTGTGGATTGTTTCTGCAGACACGGTGTTTGTTGTGTGCTATTCCCTGATCATGCTGAGTGTGGATCTCACCAGTCCACATGTCAAGAACAAAATGTCCAAGAGAGAGTTTATCAAGAATCTTCGTCATGCCACTCCCAGAAGGGAGGTCAGCGACGAGGTGCTGGGCCACATGTACGACAACATCTATCTATCAGGACATGTGGCCACAGACTACTAGCTCACCCATTCCATCAGGACACTGTCATCAGAACGCTTTCCATATTTATACACAACTCACTTTGTATGTGTGTTTGTTTGTATGTGGACCACAGTTAGAAGTGGTGCTCACAGTGAGTTCTAAAAATTTCATCACACATGGAAATAACATTTTATGCAGCTCAACTGCAGAATCATGAAAAGTCTGAATTTGAAAACAGGAGATTTAGGGGTTTGGGTGATTGTCGACCTGGAAGTACGTCAGTCTAGGAATCAAAATGATTTGCAATGTTGTAATTTGGACTCTGAAGAGTGGTTGTTGGGAGAGGTCGCCAAAAGGTCAGGCAACGTGGAGCTAATCTTAGCCTGATCAAGAGGGGTGGACCCCTTATGACTGGAGCTATAGAAATACTCCCAAGTCAGCAAATGGCAGGAGACTTCGTCTGGGAATTCCAGGCTACACATCACCTGCATGACAACAAGGGCAAGCGGACATACAGGGTGTTACAGCATCATCAAGACCTTCACATCACAGAAAACATGCACGGAACACTTCAGAATGAGAACAGGCCCTCAGATAATTACGTAACAATTAGTCAGGATGTACAGTAGACATCAGAGGGCTCAGAGTGCATGCTCTTGAGGGCTCAGACTAGCTCTGTGTGCATGCACTGGAGGGCTCAGACTAGCTCTGTGTGCAGGGCTCAGACTAGCTCTGTGTGCATGCTCTGGGTTCTCACCTGTATCTTGGAGATGGCATTCTTCAGGGGCACAAGAGGGACAATGCACTTGACCTTGCCACTGCCACACCTCTGCAGCCCCAGCAGAGGGTCCTTCCCTTCCACCATCAGGTAGCTGTCCAGAATGAGCAGGTAGCCATTCCTGGTGCCAAGCCAGATGGCTCCACCACTCACAGCCAAGGAGGTGATGTCAGCATCTCCTCCACGCACAGTGCCACTGCAATAACACAGTGTAAAGCATTAACACCACAGTCCAGATACATAAACAAACAGGTGTGAACAACAACAAATATAACTGCACTCCCAAAGGTGTAAATCAGGTGCAAATGTGTAAACAAGTGCAAACATTTTACAAACATTAGACTCACGAGACATCAAAGGATGCTCTGTACTGTCCAGAGTTGTGGTCCCAGAGCTGCACTATGGGACTCCGCCTCCCCACAGTCCACACACCCCTTCCATTGACAGTCATCAGGGTGGTGACGTCACCCCTGCTCCCCACAGTAGGGGAAACCCCTGCCACCGGGACCTGTGTGGTGCTGAATCTCTGGGCCAGCTGGAGGGTGGTCATGTCGTAGATCTCCACTGTGTTGCCACAGCTGCAGCAGACCTTGCCCTGGGAGGTGAGGGCCATGGAGAGGCAGGGCCTCCTCTGGTGGGTCACCAGCACCCTCTTGGGGCCCTGCAGTGGGTTCTCCAGCACTTTCCCACCATGCTGTCCCAGGAAGACAATGATGGTGCCATTGGCCAGGCCCACCAGCACTCGCAGCCTCGTCTCTCTGTCCCTATTCTGGTTGAAGGCACACAGAGTCAGTACGGCGTCCGGCAGATGCAGGTGATGGTGGCGACGCATATCCGGGAGATTGAAGACATACACGGAGCCTATCTGACCGTTCTCCGTCCCCACCCACAGCTGTCTCGTCTCCTGCACCAGTGCCAACCCCGACGCACGCCCCACAGCAATCGGCACCGGCCTCACCCTACGATTCGCAAACAGTCCTGACTCTGGGGGCGGGGCTTCCTGGAGGATGTTGTGCACCAGGTATCCGGTGGATGGGACCATGGTGCCCGTGACCAGTCCTCGGGAGCCTGAGGCCCAGTACACCATGTCAGAGTCCGTAGCGCTGATCATGACCTCAACATTGACCAGCAGCCGCATGGGGCTCCACAGGTGGTCTCCCGCACACAGACTAAACCGCGCCTCCAGCTCACGGTGGGAGACGGGGTCAGAGAGCAGGCAGTGGTCGATGCTGGACTGCAGACACAGTCGCTGGCAGCCTGTGGCAATGCACTCCTCCCCACCCTGCAAACACAGAGACCACACCCTCACAACCCCTCCCACAACCCCCCTAGCATATTATACCTTCTGCCCTCGCTTCTGTAGGAAGTGGTCAGCCTCCACGTTGAGCTGTACATCTCCATGCAGCAGGGCAAGTGCCACAGTGTTTAGGGAGTACACATCCTCGTATGGCCTCTTGCCTGTGGCCATCTCGTACACCAGCAGACCCAGCAACATGTAGTCAAGCTAAATACACACACACACAGACACACACACACACACAGACAGACATGGACAGGTATGCATAGGGCAGATCACCATGCACCCACTGGGACTTACTCTGTGAGACTGTCGCAATGAATGGCCCACAGGCAAAGACTCCAGATACACGCAGAGCTGCACACAAACACACAAACACACGTCACGTCACCCTCCAGACCAGCACTCCCGGCTGCCAGACCACCAACCTCACAGTCTCCAGGGGAATGAGTGACACCGGAATGGGACAGCTTCACTACCAGTGGATTCAGGTTCCAAACCATCACATTGTCGGAGTTGATGGCGTGATAGGCCACCTGTTTGCTGTGGAAGAAATCCAGTGCCTTCAGAAGCTGTGAAGGGGAGAGGATAGTTGAAAATGGTAGGAGGGAGGGAGGGAGGGAGGGAGGGAGGGAGGGAGGGG
>JAAGOD010047265.1_pt1 | contig 26774 bp, 37 predicted proteins | sample 8389681 | NCBI WGS metagenome assembly JAAGOD01 (sample SAMN13964374, study PRJNA552185) | sponge metagenome | biome: deep-sea hydrothermal vent fields; feature: spots directly above weak diffusing fluid; material: seawater and sediment | host: Tedaniidae sp. KZ-2020 ... | reverse complement strand
TGGCTTAGAGACATATTGGTATCCTAACGGTGAGAAACAGTATGAGAATAATTTTGCTAATGGCAAAATAGATGGCATTAGCACTGAGTGGCATGCCAACAGACAGAAAAGAGCTGAAGGGTTCTCCGTAGTGGACTTCTCCAGTGTGTTCTACCACTTCCATTCCCTGGAGCCATACCACTGGCAGCAACAGTGAGTGCACTTCTTTCCTCTCTAGCTCAAAGCTGGGTAGGTAGCTACCTGTTTCTGGACTGTTTCTCTGTCCCTAGTCTATTCGTACCTTGCTGCTGCGCCCCAACCAAATGAAGTACCGTAAGGCCCAGAAGAACATACGAGCCGTGCTGCCACGCACTCCCACGGAGCCAGTTACAGCCCCGCCATTGTGCTTCGGAAACTATGGTGTGTACGCCACGGAATCGCTGCGTCTCAAGGCCTCCCAGATTGAATCCGCCAGAATGTCTATCCTGAAGGAGGTGGGGAAGAAAGGGCTCAAGATCTGGGTGCGGGTGTTCCCCCACACTCCCGTCACCAAGAAGCCGCTGGGCGTGCGCATGGGGAAGGGGAAGGGGGCGGTCGACCACTTTGTGGCCCACGTCAGGGCAGGAAAGATGGTCTTTGAGTTCAACTGCCCATCAGAGAATACCGCTAGACTGGCCTTCAGGCAGGTCCAGTACAAACTACCCATCAAGGTCAAATTCACAATGAGAGACCCTGACAAGATGCTGGATCGTTGGTGATTTGGCTGAAGATTGAACTGTGCATAATTCCTTCAACAATGCAAAATAGAAATCGAGAAAGCACTACAATTTGTTGAGAGGTTTTACCTGTTCCCTGGTCAGAGCTACAGAATGGAAGGTTACTGCCAGCAAGTTCCCTGTTCTCACCAGTTGCGATATGCCCCAGTACATGATGGAGTGGGCGGGTCTCTTGTTGAGGGCAACGGCAGAGATTGTGGTACATATTGATCCAGTGATCCCCCAGATATGGTGTTTTTGCCCAGTCTCCGTATCCCTGTGCTTCACGGTCACTCTAGTCAACCATAACCCTTCCCCCTTCAGCTGCTTGCCACCGTATAGGGTGTTACCGTAGATCTGTCTGCTCTCCATGTGGTCATCCAGAAAGGTCTCCAGGGGCACCCAGTACGCACACTCCACCTCAAATGGGTTTGGGGAGAGGTTGAGGGAGTCTGTTGAGCCTCGTAGCAGTGCCACCACAGGGCTTATCAGTGTGCCGCCATGGAGGGTGGTGAACACACGTGGGAATGTACACACCACCTCAATGCGACCCCTGTCCAGGCCCACTTCCTCCTCAGTTTCCCTCAGAGCAGTCTCCACGAGGGAGCTGTCCCGACTCTCCCTCGAGCCTCCTGGCAGGCAGGCATCTCCTGGATGGACGACAGCAAATCAGGTTGCAAAGTGGGTCTAGTGGCTGGATTCACTCACCACTGAATGCAATGTTGTCAGATCTCTTTGTGATGAGGAGGTGTGGCTTGTTGTGGTGGAGAGCTATGATGCAGAGAACAGCTGCTTCCCTGTGGCCCTGAGGCTCGGCTTTGGGGTTGCAAGGAAACTCAAATACGTTCCCTTCCCTCCCTGGCTCGAACCATCCTCTCTCCGCTATAAACTCAATATTCTCCCTCACAGCTGCTAAAACACTGGAGTAGCTGGGTGAGGACATTGTTTGTTTGTGGTGGTCAGGTGGTGATGTGGGTGGAGCTGAGTCGAGTGGGTGGGGCTAGCTGTGCAGTGATGATAGGAGGTGCTGAAGGATGAGTGCCGAGTTGAAGAGACGAGGGAAGGCAGCCAATACAAGCATTAAGCCAAGTACAGACATTGTCATCATAGGAGAGATGTGGTCACTTTGAGGATGTGTTTTTAGGCTCAGATGGTACCCTTGGGAAGAGAGTGGGTTCAAGGTTCAAGATGGAGTGGGATCTGATATTCTGGCTGTTTGCCTCCTTTGCAATGCTCTACTTCACTGACTTTGCCTCTCACATCCTGTTTAACCCTGTGGTGAAGAGGTACTGTCTCAATTACATTGTCTTTCCCTGCTGTGTGATGGGGGGGGGGGGTCTTGTTCAGGGGGTGGCTGATGGGAGGGGTGTTGGCGATTGCGGTGTGTGTCTGCTGCCTGATGTATGCCAATAAGCGCCACCCCTCTCTCAACACCACAAACTGGCACCAGCTGGCACCTGCTTTCATTGCAGTGGCAACCATCTTGGCTCTCACTGGAATAATAAGGTTTGGATGACACAAAATGGCATTACAGATTTGATGTTTAGGAATGTCCTTTGTAACAGCATGTGGGTAGCAATATGGCCAGTGTGGAGGTTCTACACACTCCTCATGATGCCCACCTTGTTAATGGGGTTCATATCAACTGTCAGCCTCTTCAACCTGTGACCACATAGCTATGAGCCACCATCATCTCTCCATTCCATACAAATCATTTGATCAAGAACTTTCAAGTGATGTGAGAAACTAATGCATGTCCGTTATGATGATATCACCACACGCTAAACTAGTACCAGTTACGCCCTATGCCTCACAGTGTCTGCCACAGCTAGGATGAATGGTGACAGGCCAGAGCATGCATAGGTGTGTATGTATGTGGTGTGAGCTAGTGGTCGGAGCCTGAGTCTGAATGAGCCGTGGAAGATGCGGCTGCTGCCTCCCTGCGTTTGTCCATCTTCCTGAATCGGTCCAGCCACTGGTCGACGAGCGAGGCCACGAGAGAGTGCTGCTGCTGGCTGGTCATCTCCTGCTTGGCCGTCAGCGTCCCCAGGGACGTCAGGTGACAGTCACAGTACTCAGTCAGCAAACGCTCCTCACACCCCATCTGGAGGGAGACAGAGAGAGAGAGGGGGTTCAGCTAGTGCTGGGCTACGGTGCACAGACATGTACATGCTTACCTCTTGTTCGCTGAGGAAGTGTATGCAGAGCAGTCTGTTCTCGCTGTCCACCAGCGGGAGGTAGGTGATGTGATTGGACTGGGTGGTCTGGTTGGAGCATTTGCTGGGACCGGATGGATGGGAGGCAGTGATAGCCACCAGTGCCGAGAAATGCCCTCTGGTGTAGGCCAGGGCAATGGGGCTCTTCCAGCAGAAACTGGCTTCCCAGAGCAAGGGGAGGTACACGCCTGCATACGTGGGAGGTGCAGACATCCATAATGGAACACATCATGTAATGGAATGTCACAGAATCACATAATCAAATTTGTGTAGAACAAGTGTCTGACACTTGCCCAACTTTCCATGCCTCCACCCTCTCCCCAATGCCATGTGACTCCAGGCACATGACACATGTATACACACGACACATGCACACCTTCAAAGTTTGCAAAGCCGAGGTTCTCCCCCCTGTAGTTCTTGACCACCCTGACGCCATACACAATGATGGGCCTCCTCAGGATGTGGGCCAGAGCAAAGATGTGGATTTGCTCCAGAGACCTCCCAGTCTGGTCCGCCAACGCTAGCACGGCTGCCCAGTCCTGCTTGAGCTGGTCCTCGTCCAGCACAAAACCCTGGGACTGGGCCAAACGCTGCTCGGACTCTTTCCACCGACTGTAAAAGCTGAGATGGAAACAAGACAACAGTTTCAAGTTCAAACGATACAATGGCCTGGTCTTTACCTTGATGCCCCATCTACGAGACTGTCGGCCATGGCCCTGCGGAGGGTGGAGTCTCGGTCCACCACGCCCCACGTGGCCTGAAGGACAGAGTCCAGCAAGCAGTCCCCAGCAGTTCTGTTCCACAGGGGGAGCAGTCGACTGCTCAAGTTGTCCACCAGCTCTGCACTCCAGTTGATAATGCCCACGCCAGCCTCCAGCTCTGCCAGAAGATGGATATAATGGGTGAGTAATAGGCCGAATAGATGCTCACCTTTAGCAACATCTTTATCGACTATCTCATCCAACAAACGCCTCTGGACTGCTGAGCAAAACCTTCGAATGTCTACGTGTCATGGGGAAACAGAGGGGTTGTCACAACGAGGCGTATAGCCCTATACTAACCTGCTGGAAGGATGAAAGTGGTTGTCTGTGTGATGAAGTAGCATGGCCAGTCCCCCTTGTGCTGGTGCAGGCAGAGACTGAGCTCCTCCCTAATGCTGCTGGCAAGGTCATGGTTGGACTCTGAGGGGAGACGCTTACGGGCGTCAGTGGGCGCTGGAGTCAGCAGCAAGCTCAGCATTTCAGACCGCTGGAACCTGAAGCAGACAAAATGAGGTCAACCTAATACACACGCGGGCTAACTTGTAGAGCTCACTTGATGGCGAGATGCACTAGTGTGCTCCCGACACTGAACATGGAGGATTGACCAAGCACAAGGGACTCATTCTTGGTGAGCTGTCTGGCTCTGTCTCCATCTTGTCTCAGGTACGCCTTCACTGCTGACTCATCACTGTTAACGATGCCCAGGCAAGCATTGAGGAACAGCCAGTCGCTACTGGAAAGGGTGTTTCTGATCTGCCTCACCTAAAAATCCACACAAAGTGCCTAGAGTCAAGAGTAACGCTGTCTAGCTACCCATGAGTATTCCACCTCCTGAAAGTGGCAGCCTGGGAAGCCCAATCAGTATCACTGCTGATCAGCACTTTCCCCTTGCTAATGCAATTACTGTTAGCCACATGTATCACGGCATGTCACATGTGTACAATATGTACTATACTGGCCATGTACGTATGATCTCACAAACTTACATCCTTTCACCTTGACACAAACAACATGCCTACCTCATCACTGTCACTCTTGAGTTGGATCTGTCTTGGAATGGAGTGATAGCGATCGGAGATTCTTCGCTCCCGTGATGATATGGAGCCCAGGTCGGGAAGGCTGTCTTTGCCAGGTTGGATGTTGGAGCAGGACGCCAGCTTATTGGCATTGAACCCCACACCAGCCTCAGTGCCATTGCTGTTGGCCTCGCTGGTGTCGTTGGCCTTGGGGTGGGTGCGAGAGGCAGCAGGGGAGAGGGCTATGAGGGAGGAGTTGGAGTTGAGGGGGCTGAGGCTGGTGGGGATGGTGGAGGAGGGGAGGTGGTGATGGTGGTGACTGCTGTGAGGGGAGGGAGAGCGAGCCTGAGAGGAGGATAACCTGCCGTGGGGTTGGAGGGAGTGTGGAGGGTGTGGAGAGGAGGGGGACTGGGCCACGGGGGTGTGGTGGGGCTCCTCTGTCCCACTCAGAGGGGGGCTGGGAGTGCGTGATTTGGGTCCCAAGCACATGATGCACTTTGATGCCCGCGGCCAGTTCTCGTAAGTGCAACGCTGGCATTTCCACTTCTTGTTTTCTCCACTCCCGGCACCCCCATGCCCCCCGGCCTTCCCCTGACGACTGTTCTTGGTTTTAGCAGAAACTGAGCCAGAGCTGGAGTGGAGAGGAACGTCACATGATCCGCTGCTGTCAGAGGCCCCTCCCACAGCCCCACCCCCACTGGCGTAGAGGAGGATAGACTCTGCTTCATTCCTTAGGGTGGCAGCATCATTGCGCGAAGTCCTGGTGCGAGGCAGCCCACAGGTAGCACAGTATCCAGTGTTGGGCCAGTTGAGGGAAGTACAGCTCCCACACATCCATTTGCCTTTGGTCTTACACTTCGTGGAGCTCTTTTGAGGCACGTTAGCATACGAGGAGTCCACCGTAGGGGATGTGTTGACCTCCAGACACCTGTTTCCAGGGGAGAGAGATGGCCCTACCCCCCCAGGGTGAGAGGAGGTGAGCTTTGACCAGCCAGAGTTCTGCTGCCTGTATCTGGCCACTGGTGTTCTGGGAATGACATCATCAATAGGCTTGGAGGAGCCACACAGCACACACTTGGACCAAGACTGCCAGTTGTTGTAAGTACAGGTGGGACAAGACCATTTGCTGGAAGAAGTGACTGCCATCTCCTGAAAGAAACAGAGGAACGATTAAAAAATGGCTATCAGGCGGAGGGTCCTGAATAGACTCACTTCAAACTAAGGATCCAGAACTGAACGGCCACTCTCCAGATCGACAGCAGAGGCACTCAGTAGAGTGCATGCACTGGATGTTGTGTTCCTGAACTAATCTTTTTTGCATAAACAATTTCAATTTTACAAGAACGCATTGTTTATTTCCCTTAAATAGAAACGTCATGTGATCAGCTTAAATTGTTTGTGACGTTACGATGACGCGGGCTCATCTAAAAGAAAGAAGGAGTGGTTGTGGTGAGTGTAAAGCTTTGTAGTTTTCAGCAGGCAATGGCTTCTGCAGCAGGAGCTTTGGATGAGGCAGTGAAAGAGTACTTGGTGTACAGAGGCTTCACAAATACCCTCAAGCAGTTTGAGCTGGAGAAGAAAGATGACAAGGATAAAGGATTTAGAGTAAGCCTAGCTGACTGGCTAGCAGCTCTAGTAGCTGATACTCCCACTTTTTTTCCAGGTGAATCGCATAGTAGAGTACATCATCCTGTGTGTGAACCGGTCTGACTTTGCCAGCTTGCAGACATTTTGGGTCTACTTGAACAAGCGGTTTTTCAGTCGCCTGGCGCACGATTCCCTGACCACTGTCTATCGCCTGGAGACCAATATCCTCAGGCTCTTCCTGGTCTATGCCACACGGCAGGGAAGGCAAGAGGTGGTCCGTGACTTCTTTGAGAAAATGGCCGATGCCCTTCAAGATAAGAAGGAATGGAAAGATTGGTTTGGTGGGTAGAAAATTTGATTTTTCAGTTGGTGTATGCACTAAGGTGTTACGCGTACTTGCAGCCTTGCCCTTTTCGAAGAATCCTGATCAGCACCCCTCCTTCAAACTCTACTTCAGCAAGGACTGGGCTGATGCGTTCTTTGTCACCCTCCATAACTTCTTCAGCACCCTCTTTGCCTGCCTCCCCCTCCCTGCCCTCCTCAACTTTGAGGCAGAGCACCAGAAGATGCAGGTGCTCTCCACAGAGAACCAGCACCTGCATATGCACCTGGCCACCACCAGGCAAGCCCTGGCTGAGGCAGAGTCCACTGTGCAGAGGTTGGAGGGCAAGCTTGCCCAGCAGGAGGCCAAGCTTGCCCAGCAGGAGGCCAAGCTAGCTCATCAGGTAGCCAACCAGGCCGCTATAAAGAGGAGGTGAGTCCCAAAGGAGTTCTTTGGATGTTTTTACAACGCAAAATATCCCCAAAGTATGTAGTTCCAATGTTGAAAAGGTTCTGTACTGGGTGGTCAGTACACAAAGGAGCCTGTATTTAGCATGGTAAATTAGTGGCTCATTAGGGGTGATGTGTGAATCGCCTTTCAGCTATTCCACTGGCAAGCCGTCCAAACCAGCAGGAGGAAAGAATACCTCGTGGAGAAAGACCATGTCCCCCAAGAAAGCTGAGGCTACCTCTCCAAAGAGAGCCGTGACCAAGACAGCTTCTCTGGACATCCATGTGGAGGGAGACCACAGTGCTGTGGAGAAACAGATCAGTGAACCAGCAGCTAAAGCCCACCTGGTAGGTAGTGTAGTGCCCTCACTGTTGCAGACCAGTGCCATGATGTGTGTTGCAGAACTATCAGGAGACCAGTCCCAAGAAGAGAGAGCTTGGTCTTGGGAGGCAGCTGAGTAATGCGGAATCCGATCTGGACCTCCTCTCACCAGGTACTGAATGGTCTTGACATAATATTTTGCCATGCCTCCATTACCAGTGGATTGCGTGCTTTGCAGCATCAGTGATTAGTGATGAGGGATCTGTCAGGAATTTCCCAGGTATGTACGCTCTGGAGTGGGTGGGTGTGGCTTTTGACTGTGTGCGTGCTGATTGGCAGGGTCTGATGGGTCTTCCCCTTACATTCCTCTCAACCACGAGACCTACAGAGGTCACTCCGCTCCCATCACACTCTGCAAGTTCTCGCCAAATGCTTGCCACATAGCCACAGCCGACACTGATGGTGTCATGAGGTTAGCCCCTCCCAATGCACACCCCTTATCCCCACCGTCACCCCTCCCCCTTCCTCCTCCTCCTCCTCCTCAGAGTGTGGGACTCAAACACTCAGAGCACCTACGCCACCATGGAGCTGAAGCCGTCCCTCATGGCCCTGGACTGGGCCCCTCAGACCGACCATCTGGTGCTAGTTGGGTCCGGAAATGGCATTGTGCAACTTTACGACTGCAACACGCACAGATTCCACTGGTCCATCAACAGTGAGCGCCAGTACCCAAAGTGAGCAGGAAAAGTTTCCACACGAAATAAAATTTAGCTGTCTTTCCTTCCTCCTTTCCCTTCAGAATCCTGTCCATTGCCTGCAGTACCAGTAGCTCCACGTTTGCCTTCTCTGCGGCCGCTAATATTGGCACACCTCCCAACGCCTCCTCCTACCTCAGTCGCTCCTACGGTCTGACCTCACCCGGCCTCCCCTCCTCCAGGATCCTTGTCTCTGGCGAAATGTCTTCCCTGCGAGCCAGCGAGAGCTGGACGCGACAGCCCCATGAGGTCTACCCCGGGGGCGTCTACATTTACGACTTGAAGTCACAGAGACAAAAAGTGAGACTGAATATTGTAGGGAAGATTAGATTCACTCTGTCTTCCCTGTTTAGTGCTCCCTGCCGATAACCCCCAATCCTGTGGCCATCAACTGCATGGCCTTCAACCACAACAGCAATCTCCTCATCACTGGAGCCAGCGACGGCATGATCAGACTCTTTGGTAATCATTTCTGCCCTCCTGCATGCTCCACATATAGCTTTACCCTTCCCTCCTTTGCTTGCAGATGTCTCTCAGCAGGAGTATCTCTATGGCTGGAGGGCTCATGAGTATTCTGATGTCTTCAACGTGCAGTTCAGCTCTGACGAGACCTCTGTGTACAGCATGGGCTGCAACCATCGCTTCTGCCAGTGGAGCATCCACAGAACCGGGGACAAGATAGTGGAGTTCAAGGTCCACGAGAAGGCCTGTGTCCCTACCGAGGGTCAGCTGAAGGGGGAGTACTACCCCAGCACCCCTCAGGGCAATCTCTTTGCGTTTGACGATGAGGATAAGTATGTGCTGACGTGTGCACCGGACCAGGCCATTGTTTACCAGGTAGGGCTGTATCTGTACACCAAAACAACCGTCCTCTCAATGAGGACATCCCATGACACACTTCAAGAAAGCCCCATGACACACCTCTCCCTCATGGGACTCTGAATCCCCTCAGAGAGCTCTATTCTTGCTGATAGTGTTACTCAACTCTTTCACTGGTTCAGGTTGGTGAAGGTGGCAACCTGGCCAAGACGCTGAGCATTGCTGGTCACGGTGGACCCGTCACATGCGTGGATTGGCTGCACGGACGCAGGAGCCTCAGCACATGTATAACAGGTTCTTTAGACACCACAGTAAAGATAACAAATTTGCTAAAATCTACAGAGAAATAGTTCGACACGGTTCTCAAATTCCAATGCGTGTCTTTTTTCCAAGTTTCATTTTCACTTTCCACTGAGTTTTTCATAGAGCTTTGGCACGTAGTCGTCCCACTCTGCCTTGAAGAAGTTGCCGGCCACTGGATTGCCAAGGTTGTATTTGCTGGCCACATCGCCAGCCTTAGTGCCGCCACGGTTGTCTGTGGACAGGCCCAGCTTGGGGTCAGTGTAGGTGATATGCTCAGCCTGTTTGTAAACTGGAGTTTGTTGGAGAGGGAAGGTTATTCGTCGCACGCAACATGGTCGACAAACTCACCTAGGAAGACATAGCGATGGAGGCCAGTTTTCTCCGGTGGGCCTGCTCCAATGTAAGCAGCCACCTCCTCTCCTTTGCCGACATCGCAGCCGGGAATGTTCACCACCAGCCAGTGTCTCCACTCCCTCCATTTGGGGTCGTTCCGCGAGGGGGCGTCAGGGTCTAAAGGTCAAAATGATGAACAGGTACAACCACATGGTTGGTCAGACTTGTCGTACCGGTCATGATTAGAGTATAGAGTGCGTCTGCATCCACGGGATAGCTGATGCTGGTGGGTGGATCTTGCACCTAAAGGCCACAATGACAGAGGTCACTACGATATTGCAGAATAGTATTTGCCTGCGTTGGGGTCATGACATTGCCAAAGTCCACCTCCCCTGCAGAATACGCCACCTGCACACACAACCATCATAGGAGCAGTGTTACTTTGAGGGTGAGCACAGACCTTGGCAGCATTGGCTGGGGGAGTGGGGGTGACATCAGGCACCACCCCTTCCTTGCTGAACTTGTCTGCCACAGAGGACATGCTGGACCTGCAGATACCGCTGCACTGGAGTGTTCTGAAGAGGCTGGGGCCTAGGGTCCTGTGGAGAGCAGCAGTGTGTGGACTGTTCAACCGTAGCAAACTGGAACTGAGCCGACACGCCCCAGAAAGAAATGACATGCTGTGCTAAGGAATCCCACTACTTATCAAAGGTCAAAGGTGGAAGATGGTCTGGAGGATGGATGTTCTCACAAGAAGGTTGTGCTGTTACAGACTCCATCCCAGCCTGCTCCTGAGGGTAGGTCAGGTGTGCTCCCCTCAGCTCTCCACTGCAAGTGCTAGCATTGGACTGGCCTCTTTCAAGAAACGATGCTACCCCGATGTCTTATCCTCCCTCAACTTCCAATTTCAGCGTAGGATGTTTCACCATCATGTCGCCAACCCCCCAGCCCACCATCTCCCCCAGAGTGGCCTCTCTCTGACAGGGAGTCGGCTCCGACCACCATGGGTCACAATCCAAGCCCGTACTATAGTCAACCACAGGTGGGTCAACTATAGCAAGAATCGAGGGAAGAAGAAATCTGTGAAAGCCGTGACGAAGAGATTCCACAGAACTGGCTCCGGCAAGCTCAAGTATTGGCCTGCCGGGAAGGTCCACAACATGTTGTGCAAGTCCTACAACCACCGCCAGAGCCTCCGCAAGCCAAGATACGCCACCAAGATACAACTGAAAACACTTAATAAAATGATTGCGGGGTGGTAGTGAGATAGAGAGTTAACTACTAAATACTACGGCCAATTGCACTGGGGGGAAAAAAAGGGATGCATTACTTCCCTCTTGTGATGGGTTCTGCTAGTTCTTGAATACGTGCGGATGCCTTGGCTCTCTTTGCAGCCTCACTCACATTGAAGGCGTCAGGGTTGAACTGGACGTGGTCCATAGTGTCTCTGATTATGGGCTTAGCAAGTTCCTCTAACCTGCAGGGATGGAGAACAGTAATGAAAGAGAGTTCATTTTTCAGACGTCCAGCTTTTGAAAGCAGCCTCTAAGAATGAAAAATTACCTATTGCTTGAGACGGCATTGAGCGCACCCATTCCAACCTTCCATATTGGACTGCGGCAAGGCTGATAGCCCTCCGGAGGTTTCTTTGACTTGGCTAGCTCCGTGACCCTCTCTGTGGGGATGGCCTGCTTGGCCCCAGCTCCCACCTCCCACTGGGCCTCCCTAAACAGGCCGTCCAGATGCAACTTGGGCTTCGCTAGTGCGTCCGTATGTGGTGTCACTTCATAGGTCTTTGCTCCTTCGCTGACTATCGACTGTGCCTAAAGAAATGCTTATTACCAGAGGATACTTTGGTGATGTGTTTGGTCTCACTGGTCTGCTTGGCCTGTAGTCTGGGTGGTACTGCTTGGGCTGTGCGAGCCTTGCCGTGTGGGGCCTGTTGGGACAGGTCAGAGTTCTGTAGTGGATGGACCAGATGGACGACTCTCGTCCACAGCCGTAGTAGTACTGAGGGAAGAATTTGTTGAGGAACTGTGGTGGTGCTGTCTTATGTCTGGCCAGCTCCTCGATCCTCCTGCTGGGAGCAGCATGGAAGGCTAGGGTGGGCAGGGTCCAGATCTGGGAGGGACGCCCACACCCCAGTGCATACTGAGGGCTAGTTGAGAGGGAAAAATAGAACTGGACTGATGCATTGATTACTGTATTCAATGATACTGATGGTATTTCAAATATTGGCACGAAGAGGTATTCATGGGGCAATAGCCATTCACTTGGGCGACTATCTATGAATTTGCACCAATGCTGATATCCTATAGCTCCCTCCTCCACACCCATGGAGCAGTTCCCCTCCCTCCCTTACATGTATGTCCCCTTACATGTATGTCCCTGGAATTCTGAAGTCTTTCTTTGGAGTGGCGAGCCGCTCCATCCTTGGGGTGGCCACAGCATGCAGAGCTCCTGGTTTGATGGGGGTGATGGGCTCCTGGTTACCCCACACAAGATGAGGCCTGCAAAAAGCAAAATTTCACACCTCACAACAAAAATTAACACCTTGAACTGGCTGGCTTTAGCTCAGTGCTTACTCGAAACTTGTCCACCAGGTAGCTTTGGATTCCTTTGGTGTGGATAACTCCATCAAGCGATATCTGAGGAAGGAAATGCTGTAGATGCTACCTAGCAATTGCAATGATAGCTTTAACCTTTTGGTTCTGTGGGTAGGTGCTGAACCAGCCCTCTTACTCTTGAGCCCTGTTGAATTGGTTCATTATTCTACCAAGACATGGCTAGAACTGCAGACTTACTCTCTACATCAATCATGTTGGGTGTACTCCCTTCTTCAGGACCTTTCAGCCAAAAGCAGTGGTGAGATCTTGCTGACACCCTTGTCAAGGGCAGCTCTTTGTTAGAGATGGGTGGAGTCTCGCTGTTGTCATGATGATGGAGCACGTGCTAGCTTATTGTGGGCGGGAAAATCAAAAAAGAATTTGTGTGATGTCCAGTGAAAAGATAATCATTCTGAAGCAGTTCAAACCCAAGAGACATGGAACTTCATGTCCAAAGCAGCTAGAAGTGACAGGCTCCAGAGTGGAACTCGTTCCTGCTCGTAAGAGTAAGTGTCTGCCAGCCATGTTATGAGAAATCCTCAAATCCTTTCATTTCCCCACAGTCCCTGCTGCCACACCCCTCACTGAAGCAGATGATTTTAACCTTCCTCTCAACCCTTGGCACGAGACAGCATGTAATAATGCTGGTGCTGGTGCAAAGAAGCTGCTGCTGACTGTGAAGAGTGATGAAAGCCTGAAAGGTGCCACACAGACCAGACAGTCCGCTGGTAAAGGATGGACAGTTGCAGTGAGTGCTTCACGGGAACTCTATGACCCTGACATGATGGACCATAGTCAGTACTTACCTTTTCTGGCCATGGAGAAGGAGACAGTCTCTGTTCCCCTCGATACAACATACGAAATCTCCAACCACGCCAGGAGAGTGCCACCTGTCTCCACTGTAAGGCCATCACATGGTAGCTCCCACCTAGTTCCTGGGAAACCAAGACAAAGTGGCTCCCATAGGCCAGCAGGGCAGCATGCAATGGTGCCTGATGATTCTGTGGAGAGGATGAAGAGGCGAGAGAAGCCACACCCACAGAAACAGCAGAGAAAGAAGATTCGATCATTACGGCATCTGAATTCCAGAGGCAATTTAAGGAAAGAGACCAAGTCCAGGGAGCAAGCCATACGGTGAGTGCTGTGTTTCCGAGTGTCCAGCGAGACAATGTCTTCTTCACAGGACCAAGTACCTGGAGAGGAAATACGGTTTGGAGTGGGCTCACAGAGTATTTGGCCATGTCCTTCCCTCCTCAGCCAGACGCCACTACGCAGCCACCTTGATGAGAAAGGTGTTTGTGGCGTGGCGGGAAGAGTGGTGGGTGGAGCGTAGGGAGTGGAAGTTGGGCATCAGAGCAGAGTGCCACAACAGGTGCGCCACCCTGTGCTACACACAGCATGTATGATACAGCACTGCTCCATGTGGTGGTGCAGGTACCGCTGCTGGATAATGGTGTGGAATGCCTGGACAAGATACACAGCGACCTGCCAAGCAAAGAAGAGGAAGAAGAGTACTAGTGATACTTTGTTTTCTCGACTGGTGGTGCAAAGGGCGTGGCGTGGCTGGAGGGAGGACTGGAAGAGGAGGAAGGAGAAAAAGGAGGAGAAACGTTTTTGCTGTGAGTGGCATGTGAAGTGGTTGAAGAGGAGGTCCTGGCTGCGTTGGCAGCAGGCGCTGAGTGTGCGTGTGCGGGGCCGGGCCATGGAGCTGACTGCACTCCACTACTGGGCTTCTGCGCTGGAGAGACGGGTAACCTGCTGGTCATGTGACAACTACAGGGTGATCTCATTGGTGTGTGTGTGTGTGAGTAGGTACTGCTCCGGTGGAGGGCTGCCTACAGTGCGAAGAGAGCTACCTCGAGGCAGTGGACCATAGCCTGCCGTCATGCCGGCAAGAAGATGGAGCAAGTGGTGATGAGAGCATGGTGGGACTATGTCCTCCTCAGAAGGCACAAACTCTACCTGAGGAGAGTAGCAGTCGGCTCCCATAACTCGGCACTCCTGCTTAAATGGTTCTCCCACTGGAAGACTCGGTTCTCGTGGAACAGGGAGGTGGCACAGTTTGAGGGCCTCATCCTCCACAAGAATAGGCTCTCCATCTGCAGAAGGGCCATCAGCCACTGGAAATTCTGTATCCTAAACACAGTATAACAGCAGAGCTGAAGGCCTGGGGACGAGGCTAGTATAACAGCAGAGAGTTGAAGCTGTTCTTTCCCCAGTTTGTTTGAGGAAGATTGACCTATGCTGTCCACCCCAATAGTCTAGCTCACACCATTGAGATGGTGTTACTAATACCTTGACTGTTGTTCAGTTGTTGCACTGAGGAGACATGAAGCTGATAAGCTGGAGCTGGCAGTGCAGCAGCATACGTTCACCCTAAAAGCCAAAGGCCTGCAGGCATTCAGAGGCTACCTCCACCAGCAGAGGAGGATGGTGCTGTACAAGCAACAGGCCATGGAGTTTCATGTGAAGTGCAGGCTGCGGCAGTGCTGGGGACAGTGGCTGCAGAGGTGTGAACACAACGAGGAGATAGCTCTGGGACCGCTCACCCGCAAGGCCAGAGGGCACACTGCTGCCAAGCTCTCCCACAAGGTGTTGGCAGCGTGGGTCCAGTACATCATCCATTGCAGGCAGAGAAACAGACTCAAGCTAGCTGCAGACGCACACTTCGGGGATACTGCTCTGCCAAAGTGAGCTGAGCCTCATTGGGGTGTGAAGTGCCCTTACTCTCCCACTCTCACCAGGTGTTTGGAGGCCTTCAAAGCGAACCTCTCCATAAGCAAATACAAGAGAGAGCTCAAGGACACCTCTGAGAGCTTCAGGAGGTGAGAGCAGTGGCCATTCTTGCCATCAAGATGCACCCCAAATCCTTCCTGGTGTGGTTTTTAGTGAGATGCTACTGAGCATGGGGTTCTACAAGTGGTGGAGGGAGTTCCAGCTGAGCCAGGACATCCGCATGCTGGAGCGAGTGGTGAGGACTGCCAATGCATGCACCAGCAAAGTGACCCTATGCCGTTACCACAGGCCATTCTGCACTCGGAGGAAGTGGCCAAGAGACACTGGCTTCAGCTGTGGAGGAGGCGCCACAGGATGGTCAATGTGCACTATCAGCAAGAGGTGTGCACTATACAGTGACGGCCATCCATGGTGTTGTGATGTCTGTGTGTGTCTCACTAGGAGATGGCTGCTGAGTACTCATCCCAGAAGGTGCTGAGTGTGGCCTTCAGGAAGTGGGTGAGCCGCACTGAGCTGAGAGCACACTCTCGTAGTGAGATGGAGCGAGCAGCAGAACACAGTGCCGTGAAACTGGAAGGAACTGTTTGGAAGGCCTGGAGAATGGTATGCCTGAGGAGCCTGTGCGCTGCATGGTCAGTTGACGTGGGAGTTGTTGCAGCATGTGGCCAGGAAGAGGGGAAGTCATGCCTGCAAGACGTCCGCGGGTGAACACCACCAGAGAGTTGTGCTCAGAAAGGTGCTGGACTCCTGGAAGGTGAGAATGCATCTGCCTCTTGGCTGAGTGGTGAGTGTGGACTGATTCTTGTCCAGCACTATCACAGGAAGGCCGTTGTGAAGTCGCACAAGGAGAGAGCAGCCGTGGCCCTGCGCAGTGTGTGGCTGCAGAGACAGGCCCTGGTCCAGTGGAAGGAGGGAGTGAGAGATAGGAAATACAGCAGACAGCTCCACCAAACAGCCACTGACCACCACACTCAATGGACACTTCTCAAAGTGAGGCTTGATGGAGGTTTTGCCTTGAAGTAAGAGGCTTTACCTCATCCTTGCTGCACAGCACCTGAGGGGGTGGAGGGAGGTCACGCTGGCAAGCAAGCAGGAGAGGGAGCAAGAAGACACCCAGGTGTCCGAGGCCACTGCTGACCTGCTGAAGGCCAGAGCAAGCCGAGTCCTTCACACCTGGAGGGCTCAGGCTGAGAGTGAGAGGCGTGAGAGGCAAGGCCAGGCGAGGGCAGCCCAGCACCACCACGGCTTGCTCAAACGCAAGCTGCTGAGGGCATGGAAGCAGTACCACCAGACGAGGCTCAGGAAAGCCATCCTCAACGCACGGTGTGAGCAGTTCAGGGACACCAGAGTCCTCTGTGGAGCCTACGTGGTGTGGAAACACCAGGTACAGCCTATGCAGTCTGTGACGACCTGATCTCACTCTGTCATCTCTTCCTGGGGCTGCTAGCTGATGTCTGCGCTGCAGTGCAAGCAAAGAGGCGTGGTCTCACTGTGGCACTGGAGCCACGTGTTGGAGCACAAGGCCCTGAGGGCGTGGCTGCTGTATGCCCGTGAGAAGAGGAGGAAGGTGGATAGGTACGCCCTCGGCATGGAGCGTCACAGGACTCGTCTCCTGGGGGTGGGAGTGAGACAGTGGATCAGGGTGAGCAGTCGTAGAGATGCAGTAACGAAGGATGGAGCATAGTAACATTACTGATTAGGTGGCTACTCACTGGAAGGCACAGAGGGAGGAGATGGCACTGAATATCCAGGCTAAGGTTGGTGTCATGTGACAGTCATGTGAGTGTGTATGGAGTCAGTGGATGGAATGTTGCTCCCAGAATACACAGAAGGTTTTTCGCTGCGTGAGGCGGTGTGCTCATCATTGGCGGGAACTTGCCAGGAAACACAGACCCCCACATCCTGCAGCCACGAGACTGGCCGCACCCCTCTCTGCCGGCACCATACAGTGTTCCACCGGTGTCTGGACCTCACTGGCAAGGTGTGATAGATCGCACCTCCGTGGCTCTTCTGGCATGCTAGCTCTTTTGCAGGCAGCTGAATTTACCAGATGGTGTATCATTTGTGAGGCCTCAGCCCAGGAGACCTGCTCCCTTCACCACAGCTCTCAGCGAGGCCCTCCCTCGCCTCCTCCCTCCCCCTTCCCCTCACGCCCCCAAACCTGGAGAGCCCAGAGGGGCAGGGCAGGGGACAAGCTCGTTGGATGTGACTGCAGAACCCTCCACGGACCAGACTACTTCCCAAACCTCTCTGTCTTCACCAAGGGAGCCCCTCCCTCCCTCTCGCCCCTTCAGGGGCAGACAGCCTGCCAGTCCACAGCCCCTCCCACCTGTGCAGGAGCCCCTCCCTCCCTCACACCCACTGCCTGCCAGTTCGCAGCCCCTCCCACCTGCACAGGATCCCCTCCCTCTGTCCCACCCGCTGAGGGAGAAGAGCATTCGAGAAGAGGTCCTAGTCATGAGAGAACGTCTGAGGCAGTACTTGCAGCTCAAGATTCAGCAAAAGTCAGTGCAGCAATGCTGTCCTCAGACCCTGTTGATCTATTGTGTACGTTGCTGGTCAGGTCCCTGCTGGATGCGCTGGCAGACTCAAGGCTGCAGGAGGAGGAGAGGATGCAAGTGAGTTGGCATGTCAGGCCGGCCACGGTGGTGGTGGTGGTCTGGGGCTGACCGGCCTAATCATGATGCGTCTGTGTCTGTGACAGCTGCAAGGAGAGCTGGGGGAGGTAGAAGCACTCGTCCTGCACACGCAACCAATCCTCAAGGAGGTGGCCATCAAGGTGGACAAACTCCTTCAACTCTGTTCCTGAATACAGCAAATCTCAACCAAGATGGAGGTATTTATAATCAACCCTGCAAATGTTTACTGCCAAACAGCTCAAATTCCCTGTCTGCAAAAATTGATTTTCCAAGCAGATAATATTCAGATTGCAAGTTCAGAGTTTTGAGGTTGCAAGTTGATGAGTCTGTTGCTGGAACTGACCAGCTCTGCAATGGAGACTCTGCCACGCTGCTTGATGAAATCTGCCACGGCCTGCAGCTCCTCCTCGGAAATGAAGATGAACTTGCCCCTGTCGTCCACCACCCCACTCAGCTTCCCACTCTTCTGCAGGCTCTGCACACGGGCAATGGCATCCTGAGCACAGCAAGGGACAGAGAGGGAGTGGAGAGAGGAGCTGAAAATCAACTATACTCTTACCTGTGTTTTCAGCTCGAATTCGGCAGCCAAGTCTTCCATGTAGACGACCTTCATTTTCTAGAGTGGATTGGCGTGGAGGTATGTATTGCACTGTGCGTTCCCACTCACCTTGATGTATTCAATGAAATCCCCGACTCCTCTGGCCTGCAAGGAGGACTGTTAGTGTGTGGGGGGCTGTAGTTAGGGGGGGTCTCACCTGGGTCTCATCGTCCTTGGCATCAAGCCCTTCCTCCTCCACTGTAAACGTCTCCTTCAGCTTCATGTACTCCTCCTGTTCCCTCCTCTCTTCCTCCTCCTTCCTCAGCCTCTCCTCCTCTTCCTGCAGGTCTCACCGTCTCGCCATCACATCCCTCACTCCACCCCACTCACCTCTTTCTGCTCTCTCAGCTTCTCCTCCTCCAGCTCCATCTTTCTCTCCTCCTCTCTCAGGGTCTCTCTCCTCTTGCGGTCCACCCTCAGTGCCTCCTCTTGCTGCAGCCGTCACACAGTGGGGTCAGCGTGGAGGAAATGTGATCTCACTCACCTCTCGCATGGCCTTCCTCTCTGCTTTCTCTTGAATCCTCTTCAGCTTTTTTGTGCCCACTTTCCCTCCCACCTTGGCCTCTTCCCTCTCCACCATGTCCTCCACCATCTCCTCCACATGCCTCACTTCCTCCCCGTCCACTTCCTCCTCCTCCTCCTCCTCCATGGGGTCGGGCCCCTCCCCCCTGGCTCTGCGTATGGCAGCCAACCTGGCCCTGACATTGCGTGGCTGGTGGCGTCTGATGCCTCCTGCTACCACGGCTGCTGTCCCCCTCCTGGCACGGCCCCCCTCACTGCCTCCTGGGGCCACAGGGGCCCCCTCACTGCCCCCTGGGGCCACAGGGACTGTCACAGCAAGAGGATAGCTACAGTCATGGCTGGCAGCTAGCTGGACTGGAGACACTCACCCTGGACAGGAGGAGTGGTGTATTTGCGCTGCAGGAAGGTGCCAATTGCCAGGAGGATGGCCACAGCTCCTGCTAACACCAGCCACACCGTAGGATCCATTCTCTTCCCTAAATGATCCCCAATTAACGCCCTAGGGCACCTTTGGACACACCCCCAGGTCAGAACACCACACCCACACCAGCCACCAAAAAAACTCAATAATGGGCGTGTCTTGTATCATCTCCCCCCCCACACACACACAACAACAACAGCTCTAGCTAGCCAGCCTGAGGCCTGAGCTGTTTATAAGGCTGCAAGACTGATCAGATCTGCAAGAAGCCATTGTGTAGATTGAATTCGGAGCAATCAGGAGCTGATCAGAGACATTGCCTGCAAGGTGAGGGTGCTAATTAGTTCACAAGCTAAGAGCTGGTTAATTGGCTGTTCCATGTGGTTTAGTTTGGGGGTCCTGTCCTGTGGTTGCTCCACTCTCTTCATAGTAAACAAATCCTTTTGGATTGGCTTGTAGTCGCATGCTAGATTTCATAGCTAGATCAGTAGCTAGACCAACAAGACGCGCACACCCCACATGGCATTGCAAGAGCTGCCATGCCACTAATCAGCTAGTCAACACTTCACTTTCCACAACTACATCATGAAATTTCAACCAGTCTCATTACCTAATGTATGAAGTTTTGCACCCCCTTGGGAGTTTAAAACGTCCAGCAACTATATAGCTATTAAATTCTTATGCTGCTATGTAGCCTCTGGCTCTTTCTGCTTTCTGGTATGCTGAAGGTCTGGTATGAGGAGAGTTGGTTTAAAGCAGATGGTCCTTCCTTTGTTGAGAGTGTCAGTGCAGTGAGGTCATTGCAGTGTGATTCCATCCCCCGGCCTCCTCCAGCCCAGCCCAGCCTAGCCACCTCATTACTGGTATTTACTCCTTCACAAGATCCAATTACCAAATGCTTGTCACCTGCTCAAAATGTTTCAAATCAGTTTACAAAATATCGTAATAACCTGACTGCTGGTGTAATTAACTGCCATTCATGGAGATTTTTCTCCCAGCACCCACCCACACGAAGTGCCTCATTGTTTTGCTGATGGTTAGGAGGAGGGCTCCACATCCCAGGCTGGTTAGCCCGCTCCATTACCCCCTGTTAGTTCTGCCTACAACTGAGACAGTAGAGCGGTTAGAATTGACAGATGAAACTGATTGGTTCGCCCACTCCATACTCTCACAGTTGTTGGCTGGCCAGCTTAGTGTCAGAGTCTTTGGTTCCTGGAAGGCTAGGATAGTGGCAATTCTCTAGTGTTAAATTTCTCTGATCGGAAGCTTTGGGGGCCATTGGGATTTCTGCAGCTGCTGGTGCCTAGATTAGGTTACCGGCTATAATACAATAATAGGCCAAGATGGTTCCATCTGATAGTAACTCTAACCTCCTGGGTTGTATTGAGTGTGTCCATTCTGAGGAGCTCAGGTGCTCCCTCTGAAAGCAGAACAGATTCATTGCTCCTTTTCTTTGCCTTTATTTCTATTGGTAAGCTGCACTATCATGTTTCTTGGTGTGAAGACAGTGTGGTAAGGCCTCCAGACTCCCCCGCTACCCGCAACCCATATGACCCTTTTTCCCCTGGAGATTCAGAGAAAATTGTATCTATTACAATTTCCACGGTTACAAATCACTGAGAATTAACCCACTGTGACGTACCTGCTCTTTCAGTGGACAAACTCCAAGAGTATTGGATGTCAAGTCAGCGCACTCAGTTTGTGCTTGACTTTGATCAGTTGTGTCTGCTGACGCCATCAGTGTCTTAAAGTTCACCAGAACAAACAAACATGGACAATAGAGCGTGTGTGGGGGGAAATAGAAATAACCAGACCGAAAAATTGCCGAGCAATGAAATATTATGATAATGCCCTTATCATTATAGAGGGAGAGGAATACTCTATACACACAGTTAGTAATACCATTAACGAGGTCTTCTCCATCTATCTAGGTCGTCAATTTTTTGTTCTTCAGTGAATTATTGGAATGGATCGTGTGAAGAAATGGTTCAGTGCGAAGAAGCTGGGGAGCATGGAGTCTCTGGGTGTGCGGCCAGTGTCTGAGGGCCATCAGCGTCACAGCATCACCCAGTTGGAGCCCAACCAGAGCAGCTATGAGCTCACCTCCATTAGGATCAAGATGCTCCTGGAGAAGGAGCAGTTTGATAAGGTGGTGGAGTCTTTGCGCGAGCTTCCTCGGGAGTACGTCCTGGGCTGTCTGGAGAGTTTCCCGTTCATAGCTCTCAACAAGACCGTCCCAAGGTCCTTCCTTATTTGGGAGACGCTGCTGACCAAGCTGCACAACTCAGAGGAAGGCTACATTCCCCAGTTCCCGTACAAGGCCTGTGACGAGTTGGTGATCAGCATTGCCTGGATGCTGGAGAACAGCTCGGATGAACCCCCCACCCAGTCGTGCAAGAGGGTGCTCAAGTGTGTCTACATGCAGTACAACGAGGTGCTGGAGCACCTCTACAAGGAGCACGACCGCGTGCAGTATGCCCTCTACACCCTGGGCCTCCATTCCCTGATTGGCACGGACCCTCGCCTGGCTCTCAGCCTGGAGGAGGCCATCAAGGAAGAGGCCAGAGCATGTGTGGAGGACTATACCACGGCTCTGGAGCGCCTCGAAGACTTCAAGCTAGACGAGACGCTGTCCTTTGGGGAGGTGCTGAGGGAGGGACCCAATATCTCTCCAAATGGATTTGAGAGAGAGAGGGATGTGGACGGGTCCCCCATGGAGATGCTGATGGCGCCCAACCCCACCCAGGTCCAGCTGCACGAGCGGCTGTACCAGAACCAGCGTGTATTCACTGCCCTGCAGCCCAGCAGGCGCAACGGGACACTCCAGCAGCTCCTGGAGCTCCTCAACGAGCGGATCCACGGGGACAAGGAGGTCATCAGCATCTATGGGAGGCTCAGAAAGCGAAGTATTGCCCTGACGGACTCCCTCCCCGTACAGCCGTGGCTCGTCAAGTACCAGCACGCTCTAGACCTGGCCATCGGCACTCTGAAAGACATTGAGAAGGACCTGGAGATCACCATCCCCAGAGTCGACTCTCCCATGCAGCTCTCAACCGAACTCATCCCAGTGGGGGACGAGGGCCTGCAGATGGTCCCTGGCTCCACCCACCGCCCACGCAGTCACTCCTACGAGCAGGAGAAGCCTAGGTACCCCAACCACTACCACCACCACCGGCACTCCATCGCGCCCATCCTGAACCGCACCACGTCCGGGTCCGGGGGAGAGGAGGAGAGGCAAATGGCCAAGACTGGAAACCCACGGAGGAACCTGTCTGTGCCGCACACCCACAGGCCGAGATCTGCCTCCCCCCACAAGTTCCTGAGGGTCAACGGAGCGGGGCTCTCGGCACGGGCGGGAAGTGTGAAGTCCATTTCCAGTGACAGCAGCTCCAACCTGGGCAACGGAGGGAGCTCCAGTGTCCACGATCTCTACTCCACCTCGGACAACCCCCCCTCCCTCCCCTTCACCCGCGTGCAGTCCCTCAAGTCCCACAACTCAGTGCAGATGGTGGCCGGGAAGAGGAAGAAGGGCATTCCGGTCCTCCCCAACAGCTTCACCAACCTCTCCTCCCCCGTCTCCCTGGGCAACGTCAACGGGGGAGGCCCTCCTTCGCAGAATGGAGGAGGGGGAGGGGGAGGGGGGATGGGGCTGGGGCTGGGGGGGAAGAAGCACAAGAAGAGCATCAATCGGAGTGACTCTGGAGAGCTGACCGGCCAGCACTGGGACAGGCAGGTGAGGGAACTAGCTGGGCCCTGGCCTGGCTTGGCTTTCACGGGAAAGATTATCTTTGTTTGAGTGGGGATGACCTCACTGTGTTATGACATTTGGATCTTGGTGTGAAACCCTATGCTAGTATTTGCCCGAGGTCTTTCCCAGGCCATGAATATCATTAGCAGAGTGCAATTGTGCAGTAAGTCCAATCACTATACTTTTCCCTGGAGTGAATGAATGGGATGCTTGGAATAATCCGGCTGTGCAATTGAACCTGCTAGCCTGCAAGCAAGCCTTGCCTAGTTCCTGGGCACCAAGCATGCCATACTGGAGTGGGGAAGAGAGACCATTCCTTCCTATGCAGTAGAGACATTTTAGGCTGTTGAGAGAACTTGGGTACCTAGCTCTGTATGGAATGGTGTGGGTAGGATTCTTGCTGATGTGTTTGTGTTTGCTGGCAGACCCTGGACTCCACCAACAGTGAGCTGATGGCCACTCGCAAGATGGTGCAGGAGCTGAGGAAGAGAGAGAGGGAGCTGACAGATAGGTGTGTAGCTGTGTCCATGCCATGTACAACACCAACAGCTGCCAGTCGAGATTTATGGAGGAGTTTGATCAAATTACTCTGTTTACTTTACTGCAGATTATCCGAGCAAGCTCAAAGGCACTTGCATGACAGTGAGAAATTTGAGGATATTTTGCTTGGGAGCAACCGTCCCACCCTTGTGATCCAACGCTACAAGGAGTTATTTTCCCAGGGGCGGCTGGAGGCTTTGGATGCCATGGAGAGCGTCGTGCAGGAGCTGGCCGCTCAGAGGGGGAAGAAAGCCGAGGCCAAAATGGCCAGTGAAGAGTTTAGGATCAGCGTCACGCTGGACATCTTAAAGGTACGAATTCTCAAAATTGGTCCACTCTGAGCAGCCTAGGTGACGGTTTGATGTTGGCCCCACTGTAGATGGCTTACATGGAGTGCACAGCTTCCCTGGAGCAGCTGCACAACAAGTGGAAGGCTTGCATTGGCATCAGCACAGAGGAGAGTGACAAAGTTGCCGGACGTCAGCTGGAGTCTGCCGTGAGCCTCTACCTCCGCAGGATGAGCTCAAAGCACGACGTCACCTCCATTATTCAGGTGCGTGGGCTTTCCGATAGTCTATAGCAGAAAAATGCTCTCAGTTCTGAAATTGATATCAAAAAAGCCCTGTAGTTCACCGTCCAGTATGTGTGGGTGTGGCAGTCTCATCTCTTAGCCAGTGGGTATTCATTTTGTGAAATCCTGTGTGGTGCAGAATGTTCGAGTGCAGCTGTCCCTCAAGTACTCGGACTCGGAGGTGTTTCGTCTTGCCTCGGAGACGGAGCCCTTCAGCATGTACGTGCGCGAGTGCACTCAAATCTGCTGGGACCTGTGCGTGCAGACCCCGCCCATGGTCCTGGACTACCACGAGATGGAGTTCAACGACGACCTTCACACCAGGTTCTACACCTCCGATATGAGTTCCACCTCCATCCTCCTCTACCACTGGCCCACGCTGCTCCAGGCCTCAGCCCCCATCTCCAAGGGGGTCGTCCAGACATAGCCACACCCCCTCCCAACCTCTTGCCGCCACTGCTTCTTGCCGCTGACTAGGCCGCCTGCAAAAACAATCACTTGTCAAATCATCAATTTTATTTTTTCATCTGCCCATAGCTAAATATTCAAGTAATTGGAAGTTTAAAGGTCAGTTAAAAAGGTAGTGGAGTCCTTTCTCGTCCACTTGAGCATCGTACACCACAAAGTCTTCAAGAGCCTAGGGGTGGGTGTGGTCAGGAAGTCACATGACCAATGGAATCTGATTTGTACCTTGTTGGACTGGATGATCTGTTGGACTTTGACCTTGTCTTGTGGGTGTTTGCAGATGATGGTCATGAAGCCGCCTCCCCCTGCCCCAGTAAAGCAGCAGCCTGCAATGTCGGCATGTCTGACCACACCCCATTAATGCCACACCCACAATGTTCATACCATGAATCTGCTGCCTCACGCTCTCCACAAACACTGACACCCCCTTCGGCAGTGACCCTATACGTGAGGAAGGACTGGAGTGGAATCATGGAGACAATACTTCACCATTACCTGGTGCCATGATAACCTTCTGTTTCTGGTAGTTGTCCAGGCAAGCTCCGAGCTGCGCCAAGTCTCCTGTTTACCCGGGCATCACCAAGACATCACGATCACCATTACCAACGTTCTCCTCTCACCTTTCTCCAGGGCAGCTGCTGCCAGTTGAGCATTGTCCACCAGGTCCTTCATGTTGCTTACAATCTGCGGCTGTCTCGAGTGCCAGTTGCGCAACACATCCTGAGCACCCCGCCCACTCACTCACTCACCAGCAGCACGACATTTCACACCTCATGGACGTACCTGCAAAAGGTTCCTCGCCAGACGTGTTTTTCCGGTGTAGACGAGGATCAAGTGCTGGTTGAGTGTCTGGGTGAACCCTGGAGGCGTCTGGATCACGCGGGTGAGGATATTGACTGGGAGCCCCCTGTGGGAGTGGGAGATCTTTGCCCCCCCGTAGAGCCCCCCGCACTGGTCCTGCCACCCCCCACCTGTCGTCAGCAACTGTTCCAGGTACAGCACCTGCAGAAACAGAGCACACTCTGATGAATCAACCCATCAACACAGCCTGCAAGAAGAATGGTGAGGTCTGCTACGCACAGCATGGATGAGGGAGTCCCTGGAGTGCTCCTGACCAGCCACCCTCCACAGTGCTGCCAATATAGCTCCACCCAGGATACTACTGGTGCCAAGACCTGCCGAGGAAAAGATGGATGATTGAGAAGAAAGTTTTGGCAGTCTATATCTCTCCCCGTACCCACCAGACCACACCCACCTGAACCCTGGGGGACATTGGACATGGACTGGAGCCTGAATCCACAGCCGAACTTGTCCGAGAGCTGCTGAGCCAGGGGCGTGGCCGAGGGGAACTCCACCACCTCAGCACAGATGAAGGCAGCCTTGAGCAGGGCCCCAGGGGCATGGGGCTGGGAGTAGTTGGCCAGCTGGGACAGCTCTGTCAGTTCCAGCTGCTCCAGCACCACCTCATCACCTCCCAGCACCACCAGCTCCAGTTTCAGTCTGAGGAGAGAGGAGGAGGGGGAGGAGGGGGAGGAGGAGGAGGAGGAGGAGAAGGAAATGACAGCCATCATACAGACCCAGCTAATCAAAAATGAGCACATACTGTGGGATCTTCTCTGCAACCACCTTGATGGGATACTGCAACGAGTGGAAGTTTAGTAGCATTCTTTACTATGAGTCACGTGGCAGCCCACCTTTCCGTTGAGGGTGAGGGAGAGTGTGGTGACCACGCCTCCCCACTCGTAGGCCTGTGGGGGCGTGTCAGTCCACCCCCCGGCCAGGTCGATACGAGCAGGCGCGTACACAGTCACACATTTGCTCTCCTCACTGGCGCAGCAAGGCTCCCCTCGAATGAACCTCTTTGCTGTGGCCACGGCCTTGCGTGTGAGGATCTGTCCGGCCCGCTCGTAGTGGCGAGACGCACGGATCATGTGATCCGGACCACTAGGAGTGTCACAACACATGAGAGGGTAGTAAACTGGAAATAAAGAAATTACTTCTTGATCCAATTCGCACGTTCTGCTGCGAGGGCTTTAGTAGCAGATACCAGCTCCCCTCGCTACAGTGGACGACAGGTTTTGGCTAACTCAGAGAGAAGGTTGTGGCTCACCTCCAACAGTGCAAAGGCTGAACGCCAGCTGATGTTGGCAGCAGGCCCCGCCCTCAGCCCCACCCCCCCAGCCATGTAGCTCAGCATGTCCGCTATGGAGGCGTACACACGGCACACCACCAGGGGGTCAGCACACACCTCTTCCGCCACTGGGTGGGTGGAGACAAGCTCAGCCAGCCCCTCCCTTCGGCGCTCAGGGGGTGA
>JAAGOD010037120.1_pt1 | contig 27208 bp, 36 predicted proteins | sample 8389681 | NCBI WGS metagenome assembly JAAGOD01 (sample SAMN13964374, study PRJNA552185) | sponge metagenome | biome: deep-sea hydrothermal vent fields; feature: spots directly above weak diffusing fluid; material: seawater and sediment | host: Tedaniidae sp. KZ-2020 ... | reverse complement strand
CATCCACTCTAATCACATTAAGGCTGTATCCAATTCCCTACACTTTATTCCGCGTCCTCAATGGGCATCAAACTGCAGTGATTGGGTTGATGTCAGCCATTGCTACAGTCCTCTGCCCCCACATGCTGGCAGGGGGAGAGGGGGAGAGGGGGAGGGATGGAGGAGTTGCCAAGCCAAGCTAACCCCATCCCACTCCACTCCCAGCCCTCACCTCACTGCACCAAGACCACTTCAAACAGCCACACAATAGGGGCCTGCTCAGCCCTAGGTCAGGCAGAGCCTACAGACACGCTTCAAGCATAGCCTAGAGACCACCACGAGCATGCGTGCTGAAGGACCAGCAGATCAGCACCAAAGCAAACTCAGGAGAGACTGTCTGGGAGAGCCATTAGAGAAAAGGCACGGCTGTATAAGAGTTAGATCAAAGATCAAAGAGTGCACATGGAGCAGAATTGTATTCACGGTGCTAATTAATGCACTCCCAATTGAAGTTCATGAGCTGTAATCTGATCTAGCCCATTAATCGGAACCACCACCAACAAAGAGATATAGGATGGAGGGATGGCGGCACAGCTGGCCAGAGGAACCAGCTGGGCTGCAGCCTCTGCTGTGGCGACACTGCACTGCATAGCTAGCTCACCTTGCTCGCGTACTCGTCAAACTTGGAGGCCACAGGCACCACCATCACCTGCCGAGGAGACAGCCAGAAAGGCCTGTACGCCACATGCCATGGCACGAAGGGAGGGGAGGGGAGAGAGAAACAAAATATCAAAATACATTTCTAAAACCCGATTAGTGATTCCTCGTGATTGGAATGTGTCAGTTTGGGTGGCTAGCCAAGAGCAGATTCCCCCTCCATAAATGTACATGCATGCAGGGCCTGGGATGGCCTGTGAACTGGTAATTGGTGGTCAGCTGGACATGCAAGTACATGCAGATCAACTCCAAGCCCAAGCCACCAGAACATGAGCTGCTGATTGGCAGAGAGAAGGCGGATGTTTGAAGTGGTACGAGGGGGGCTACGCAGCAGCTGCAATGGCGCCCCATGATCCTTTGGGTGGGGTGGGGAATGCTGGCAGGAGTGCATGCAGAGAGAGGCAACAGTTCCCATGCTCCTACCCTCCCCCACATGCATGCACACATACTCTTGATTAGACTACTGGTCTAGGAACTTCACCACTTTCCGCCAAAGCTCTCTGTGAGAATGGCCATCATCCGCTCCACAGAGCCCAGCATAGCTCTGTGCACGATCACCGGCCGCTTCCTCTCCTCGCTGTCTGTCCCACTGCACAGACACAGGGAGGGAGGGAGGGAGGAGGGAGGGAGGGAGAGGGAGAGAGGGAAAATGGGGGGGGAAACCAAGATTTTCAAACTTTGAAAACAATGCATAGCAAACAAACGTGGCGTGTGGAAGAGGAAGGGGGGTGCGCAGGGAAGGGTGAGAGACTGCACATTTCTCATGTGAAAGTTAAGATAATGTGGAGTAATTAGATAGAGAGATCCAATTAATAGTGCAACCACTTCCTATCCACATGCCATCCCTTACCCCCACCCTCCCTACTACAGACCTCCCCTACCCTCCTCTCCAGCACTAATCACCAGGGGCCCCCTCACTGCAGCAGTGTCCAGACCAATGTTGCCATAGCAAGCTAGCTTCACATCCTGCTGTCACACTCAGTGCACCACCACAACGCTAATTGCATCAAGGCAATGGGAAAGTGCATTTAGCTGCATGCCTGTCCAGGCCAATCAACATGTTAACTTTCACCTTCCAATTAATTTAAGAATGCTTTGATTACCCGAGTCCATTGCTAGGGAGCCAAGCCAAGGGCTCCTGTAAACAAGTTAGCTCTCGCTGGCCCTACCTCAAAAGGGAGCCACAAATAACACATCACTTTCATATTAATGGCAACTTTGAATGGCAAGCTAATTGAGCCCAGACAGACTTCTCTCCTGGAAAGTAAAATCCCATCTGCTAGCCATGCTGTAAACAATACGCTACTCCCCAAATGGGCCCCTCCCTCCATTCCACAGTCTGAGCACGCTCGGAACACAGTTATCAGGCAGTGCCTTGCTTACGTCACGTAGTAGAGGTTGAATCTCTCGGGCAGCTGGAAGTCCAGCTGGATGGTGGCACACTGGTGAGGTCGTTTCAACGCATCCATGATCACAATGTCAATCTTGGGGCCGTAGAAAGCACCATCCCCTGGGTTGAGTTGCCACGGGTTATCAAACTCCTTCAGAGACCCCTCAAGTTGCTGGAAAGGCAGGGTCAAAAGGTCAATGACCACGCCACACCCTCTTTTCACCCACTCACCGCCTCGGCTTTGTCCCAGAGTAGTGGGTCTCCCATAAACTTCTCCGGGCGGGTGGAGAGGTAGAGTTTGAAGGTGAACCCAAAGACACCGTACACATGCGATAAGAAGTCAAGGCACCCACGGATCTCGTCAGTGATCTGGGGGTGTGGTGGGGGTGTGTCACTGGGGGCCCAGCTGGACTAGCTGACAGCAGCACTGACCTGGTCTGGGGTGCAGAAGATGTGGGCGTCGTCCTGCTGGAAGCGTCTGACGCGAGTGAGGCCTGAGAGGGCTCCGGAGAGCTCGTTGCGATGGAGCACGCCAAAGTCTGCCATCCTCAGTGGGAGTTCCCGCCACGACCGTGGACGGTGGTCAAACATCAGGCTGCAAGCAGGGGAATACCCACATGAACAAACACACAAACACACAAACTTACCAATGCCCCGGACAGTTCATGGGCTTGAGAGCAAATCGCTCCTTCTCCACTTCAAACTGAAACAAGTTCTCCTATGGAAAAAGGTAAGTACACACTGGGTAAAGGGTCTACACTTTAGAAAGCTCTCCTCACAGCATAGTGGTCCCAGTGGCCTGAGGTGACCCAGAGCTTGCTGTTGTAGATATTTGGCGAGATGACCTCCTGGTAGCCCCTCTTGCGGTATTCCCCTCTGATGAACTCCACCAGGGTGTTGTAGATATGGGCCCCATGGGGCAGGAAGAAGCAGCTCCCAGGACTCAGCTCGTGGAAAAAGAAGAGATCTTGGTCACGTCCCAGCTTGCGATGGTCCCTCTTGGCAGCCTCCTCCTGCATGTGCTTCCATTCCTTGAGCTGCTTGCTGTCGGGAAAGGATATGCCATAGATACGCTGCAAGGATTCAGCCTCACTGTTCCCCTCCCAATATGTGGAGGAATTCTAGGAACATGGGGAAGAAATCATAATCTTCCTCACAGCAGAGCACAGCCATACCTTGGTAATCATGGCTGCCTTGATCTTCCCAGTGTGCCGCACATGGGGGCCACGACAGAGATCAATCAGCGGACCACACCTACACATCACAAGGGATAGTGCTGAGCCTGCTGGCTGGTAAGGGGTCAACAATGCCATTACCTATACACAGTGGTTGTGGGTGTGGTCACTTTCTCATTGAGGATCCTGCACTTGAACTTGTTGTACTGTGTGGTCAGAGTGCAAAAATGTTGTAAAAAAAGAGTTGAGAGAGGGAGACATGCTAGTGATTTCTTACCTTGAACATCTCTAGTAAATCTTCCTTTTTCATTTCCAGCCTAACAAATGGCTGCTTCTCACTTGTGATGGACTTGAAGAGGGTCCCCAGTTGGTCAAACTCCTTTGGGATCACCTGGTGGCCTTCAAGGTAGGAGTCGTAATAGTAGCCCCCTTCAATGGGGGGGCCGTAACACAGGCACCCCCCGTAGTGACGCTCCATAGCTTCCCCGAGGATATGGGCACTAGAGTGCCAGAACACCTGTTTGCCTAGGATGATGGTAGGTGGATCAGACCAATAGTCAGGATTCTTGAGTGTGGAATGCACTACTACGGCTAGTACACCATGGCAACCACAGTCGGGTTCTGCCTCAATAATTGAGGTGCAGACACATCAGGGGGGGGGGCAAGGAGTGAGACCACGCCTTAAATTTACCTTCGTCATCGTCAAACTTCAAAACGCTGAGTTGGCAATCCTCCTCCAGTGGTCGGTCCAAGTCCCATACCACTCCATTCACCTAACCAGACAACAGTCAGATTAAATCTGGCCCCTCTGAGCCTCACTCCATGCACGCTCCTACCTTGGCCACTACTGCATTGTCAGCCAGGCCTTTGCTGCAACGGAAAAGGGGCAATAACACCTCACACACTCACCAAGTCAGACAAATGGTAAAACTTTACCTCACAGATGATGCTATGAGTTCGTATGGGGTGGTCCTCCATGATTGAGCGTCCATTTTCTTCCCATCAGGCAGGGTCACAGTGATAGGGGTAGGCTCTTTGGCTGTAAGTGCATTGGGTAAAGGGTAGACACACAAAGAAACTCAGATAGCCATTGTATCAGAAAAGGCATCAAAAGAGGCTTTCCGTAGTATCTGTAGCACTTATCTGTAGCACTATCCACACATACCTGTTATCATCGCATCATACTCAGCCTTGAGCCTATCAAATATCTCAATTCTAGTCTTGAGATAGTCTGGTGGAGGGTTTATCTGGGAGGGAGAAACAAAGGAAAGTACTCACTTGCTCAGCCAACTGCCTTCCCTCTCACCTCCAAAGGCCTCTTGTTCTCCTTGCCTTGGTCCGCCATTTCCTGCCTCAGTGCAGAGGTTCTCTTGGGAGCTGACTGGCAGACGAGAGCAGGCAGAAATTGTCTTGCTAGCACTGATGAAAGAGTCCTGGTTGCTGCTGATATCCAGTTAACTCCCCTCAGCATTAATGAATTCCAGAGTCACTGGCAGGGCGCTAATGTGGTTTCTCTTCACCAAACCACTATTACCAAGCCACGTGGTGAACTGGGCGTGACCTCTTGAAGTCACATGAATGTCAGGCGCTCCGTTTTAATGTAACAATAAGTGGCAGTATAAAGCTGGCTCTTCAAACCAAGTACCACTTGCTGTCCAAAAATGATGTCCTTTCATTGCTCTAGTCTGATTTTCTTGCAGCTCTCAGGGGAAGGCTCTTGGTCGGCATCTCTCTTGGTCCCTCCAGATGATGCCCCACCCTCTTTCTCCTCCTCTTTCCCTCCCTCTACCTCCTCACTGGGCTCCTCCTTGATGCCAGGGGGCGGGAGAGGGTCTACCCCCAACACAAGGTGCAGCTTATCAAACGCTATCAGCCTCAGAGCATGCTATGTGGAGAGGTAAAGGGTCACCCACACTGAAAACACACTTGAGTAGGATGGGACAGACCTGGGCACTGAGTGTGATATTGGCTCTCTCCTGCGCAGTGAGGTTGGCAGCAGCATCCACGGGGTCCTTCTCGCAGGGATCACAGAGTCCAGGTCCCCCGGGGAGAAACAGACCCGACCCCACACACTCCATGATACGCCTGAAGACATCACCAGGCTTCGTAAAGTCAGAGTTGGCACTCACAATGCACTTCTGAACCAGCAGCTGCAATATCTATGACACCAGATGAACAGTTTCTCACAACATTGTTACACAGGGGAGGGGCAGGGGCTTACCCATTGATCAAGCACCCCCCAGGCAGGGACGCGGCGACAGATGTCCTTGAGCACCCTCATAATGACAATGCAGGAAGGCAGGTTGTGGGCCATGGCCTGAGGCAGACATACACCACAGTAACACAGCTACCAGCATCGCCACCCCACCACAGGAGGCTCTCTAATCCAAACCACTGCGCCAGCTAGCTGGGCTGGAATAGAGAATCTCTCTCTCTCTCCCTTGTTCAGAGAGAAAAACGAGATATTGTAGCGTCTGGTTCAGGTTTGCAAGCAGCTGTTAGTACAGTGCCTATTGTGCAAACTGGTCCCTCCAGACTATGGAACACACACTAGAACCTCCAATAAAAGAGCCTCTGAAATGAAGACACCTTCATGCACGAATCAGACCTTCTCTGTGTAAATCGACCCTCGAAATACAATCGATAATAGGCATAAGTCCTTTATTCAGAGGTTCCACTGTAGAGACCCTCAATTAAAGATACTAGTGCCACCAGATTGCAGAATAAGTATGTAATCGGTCAAGCTACAACGGAAATGGTTTGTGCTTGTTTCCAACATCCTTGGTCTGAGCAAGCAGCAGGGAGGCAGGCAGGGAGCTACTCCTACGCAGACGACACAACGAGCATTTTGCAAACCTGGAACCATTTAGTGTGTCTGAGCGCTGCTAAGGCAGCTAGACATGTTGGCCTATCCAGAACACCTTCATCCTCATCAGCTATAGAGACACACACAGACAGAAAGGGATAGAGACAACATACACACACACGCAGCATTCAAAGGAGGGCCAGGAGATATCCATAGAGACCCTTCACACAGTGTCTTAACAAGGGGAGTCTTTCATAGCAAGGGGCACCCCCCTGATTTTTAATTCTAAAATAGTAAGGGAGGACCCTTGGTAATAACGGTCCTATGAAGTGGGAGGGGTGTACCCTACCGTCCCTCCTCCAGGACCCCTCCTCACCCTTGGCCTGCTCTGGTGAGGGCTCCTCCCTCATCATGGTGGAGGTGAGAGTCAGAGAGACGTCAATCCGATACTCCTCAACCTGGGCAACGATGATAAACGCTGCCTTGTCAACATTAGGAGTCACATTGTAAATATTCTCAATGGCCCCTGCAGTCTTCATCTCCTAATTAACAAGCACCCTATTAGGCTACACTGTCATGACTACGAGGCGCTGTTGTACCTCAAACTTTGCCGGGAGTCTGGATGCGAGGTCCTGGTAGAGGGAGATATTGGGTTTGGTGGTGGTCATGAGGATCAGCTCCACACTGCACTCTCCCCTCAGCAGGAGGCCTCGGGCAAACGCCCCCACACGCATCACACCCTTCAGCATCCCTAAACACACACACACACACGAGGCCATGACCACACCCCCTACACACCCACCACCCAGCAAGGCTCACTGTTGCGCTCGTCCTTTGACCCTGGCCTACGGGGGAAGGGAATTAGTCAGCTGATGTTGATATTAGACCATGTGGCAACTTACTCTTCCTCATCTTCATCTTCACTGCACACAACAACAACAACAACAACAACAACAGTAATCAAAGAACAGGCAAACAAAATGGCTGGTTACCTCAGCACACTCAGCATGTCATCTGAGATGAGCTTCAAGGCCTTCTCCGTGTCATTCACCACTCCATCCACTGCCTTCAGCTGCGCAGTCAACACAGGAGCAATCACCCCCTCACCCCTCCTCCCTCCCCTCCCCTCCCCTCACTCACCTCAGTATCGTCGGGGTAGATGAGATGGTGCTTGCTGATGACCAACTTGTCGTCACGGGGGTTGTGGCGGTGCTATAGGGAATACACAAGGGGAATGGTATACAGCCACACACACCCAGGGGGAAGGGGGAGGGGCTTACATGGTAGCCTCCCATCATTGGAGGTGGCGGTGGTGGTGGTGGGGGGCCCATGCCGGGGGAGGGCAGTAAGGGGGGACCCGGGGGATAAAAATCATCCATGGGAGGAGGGTATCCAGCCTCCTGCACACATACACTCACATCATGAACCCCTGGTTAGCAAAAAAACCCCAGTATAGTGAACCTCACCCTCTGCCTCATGCGTGCCAGTTCAAGCGTGTCCTTCCTGCGCTGTTCATTGTAGTCCATACTGAAGTCCCCACCATTCCAGTTGGAGTGGTAGTTCCCATACCCATAGCTGCCACGCCCACCTCTCCCTCTGCCACGCCCCCAGCTGTGCCCACTCATCGTAGCCGCCTTCCTGATCTCACTCTTGATCAGATCACGCTGCTTCCTCTTCTTCTCCATCTCCTTCTTCTGAGAGGAACAAGAAGGAGTCAGTGCAGCTCTTATAACGGTTGGCTTACCATGCTCTTGGTGGGCTCCACATAGAGATCAGGCTGGTACATTTTCTTGTAGTTGAGGCGATGACGTCGTCCTTTGACGTGGGCCTTCTTGGCAAACTCATCGTTGAAGTAGCAATCGCACATCTCACACTTGAAGCTGGCGTGGGGGAATCTTGGGTCACCACTCACGGCCACCACCAACTTCTCACCTGCAGGCATTAGACACACACACACACAGTATACATGAATAGAGACCTGATTGTCAAAACAAAGGCCCATAGTAGTACTCCTGGTCTACTAAATCTTGATAGGGGGGGGAAGTATATGCACACAACACACAGAGACCTCTGCAGCTCCCCTCTCAGTCTCCCTGCCAACACTTACCCACAGGCTCCAGGTCCAGCTCTGGCTCCTCTTGGTCCTTGCTGAGGCCATTGCTTCCATCCTCCTTGCTCTCCCCGTTGGCAGCTGCTCCACTGTCTTTGGTATCCGCTGTGGAGGTAGGAGGGTACACCTTCACCTCAGCCTCTGTGTAGCCCCCTCCCGTGGAGCTCAGCTGCTTGCCACCCACAAACGATATCCTGGAGCCCAGAGAGGGGAGGAGAGGGGGAGGGGAGGAGAGAAGAAAAAGATGATAAGAGGTAGATAAGAGGTAGATCAACATCGGACATGCACACAGATACACAACAGACCTTGGGGCAGTCACCAAGACCGTCTTCTGAGAGGCAGAGGTTGAAGAAGGAACTTCAGTTTTTGGGACAGGAATGGGTTTTCCCATCCTCCTGTGCAGGTTGACAACCTTGTTGTGTTTTGAGCCCCGCATGTGGGCCTCCAGCCCATCCTTGTTGGAGCACATCACATCACACAGCTCACAGTAGAAAGAACTGTTGCTCTTGTCCTGGTTGGCATTCGTTTTCTGCTGAGTCAGCTTCTTCTTGTGAGTCTTCCCATCCAGATGAGTCTGATACGTCTGTGTAGTGGTACATTGACTTTTCTGTCCCCCCCCTCCTCCCTCTCCCTCCCTCCCCGCTCACCAGCTGGCTGGCACAGCTGATCCTGCAGATATCACAGTAGTAGGTCTGGTTGCTGGTGGGTTGCGTGTAGGTCCTCTTCTTCTGGTAGGGCTGGGAGCCCACATTCTTCTGGTGGATGTACTGCTGGACCACCTGCTGCTGGACTGGGGTCAGGCTGGCCGGTGTCTGCTGTGACTGCTGCTGAGACTGCTGCTGCTGCTGCTGAGGCTGATATGCTATCACCTGAACAATCAGCACACACAAGCACTCTAACTATTGGGCCGGCAATTGTAGATAGACATCTACAAAGCTTAGCAGTTGAAGGGCAGGTTCAAGGGTGTACTTTTGCCTCCTCAGGGGTCCTTGAGTAGGAATTACTGAAACTGACCTGTCCAAGTGCGTTTGTCTTATTCTCCTTCATCTGTTTGTAGTAGGCATTGGCAGAGGAGGCGTAGCTGGACTGCGAGTAGGAAGGGTAGCCGACAGGGGCAGTACTGGCCACAGTGGAGCTGGTGGTGGTGGGAGGAGTAGAGTAGGTGGGGACATAGCGAGGCCCACTGGACGCTGGCACAGAGGAGCTAGCAGCAGGTGCAGACGAGGGTGCAGGCTGGGACGGCTTGACACTATCGTAATAAGGTGTGTAGGAGGGAGCCTGGGGCTTGTAAGCTGAGTAGTTACTCTGGTAGTACGTGGTGGGGGTCTGCTGTGCAGGAGGCGTGGCTTGGGGGTGTGACACTGGCGCACGAGACACGCTAGGACTCGGACCATAATTACTCTGACCATAACTAGTGCTTTGACCATAACTGGTACTTTGACCATAATTAGTATTTGAAGAGGCTAGAAATTTCAGTTCAAATGATTGTAAAGAGTAGGTATTCTATTTAGAGCTCACCTTGAGGAGTCCGTGACTGCTGGTTAGTGTATGCAGAGGAGTGGGGTGTGTAAGGAGAGTAGCCTACACTAGGTGGCTGAGCTTGTTGCAGTTGCTGCTGCTGTTGTTGCTGCTGCTGCGGCTGCTGAGGGGGAGGGGGGACAGCTGGTGGCTGCGGTGTCGGGGTGTATGTAGGGGGGCGGGGAGGAGTAGCAACAGCAGCAGAAGGGGCGTAACCCACATAACCAGTCGCTGCTGGCTGAGCATAACCGTAACCATAGCCATACCCATATCCATACTGCTGGGCCATGCTGAAAACTGCAGTTTAAAAAAATCTATTTAGAGCACACCATACAATACAAAATTAGAGGTTTGAACTGCTTAAATAAACTTACAAGCTTATAAAGGAGATCCTTTCTCAGTAACCCTACTCACTGAGCAGTGCAGAAAGAAAAGTGCAGAAAATTCTCACACCAAAATGAAAACTGCCTTTTGGCTAGCTGGTACGTCCACATGTCCATGCACGTGAGATTACGCGCGAGTTCAAAGGTCACATTGTGGAGTTCAAAGGTGCTTGGCTTCAGCATGGAAAAACTGCAGCAGAATCATTTCTTCCTGAGATCTACTCTGTACAATTATAACCAAGAGCATTGTAACTCACCATTATAATGTATAATTTTCTTTAGCTGTTTTGAAAAGGCACCAGATTTTGTTTTAGATGCGACGCAACTGAAGAGGATAATCCTCCATGCACTGGACATATTACATGGACAGGTAGCTACATGTACTGCCACAGGGAGTGCACAACATTATGAAAGGTCTTGTAGGTTGGCGGATCAATTTCAGTGGACATCATATCCTGTACATGCAAACCTTCCAGCGTTGCTGCAATTCTGAGGGTGCACAACAGGTCCTGCTACATAGCCACACCCAAACACATCACCTACTGTTCTCACTACAGGGACCTGGTGAAGCTGTGGAGTGCACTGACCCTCTTGGGTTGCTATGGGGACAGGGTGTGTGTCTTTCAAGTTACCAAGGTAAACAAAATACTTGAATAGGCATATGTGGAAATGTTTCTGTAGATATCGGCATCACTGATGGGTCTAGCTGCAGATAGCAGGCAGTTTGAAAGAGATCTACTTGATAATCACAGAACAGAATAGTAATAATACAACGCCACATGATAAACATTCAGTCTATGTATCTGAGACAAAGCGATTGAAGTCATTGTAAGCACTTTCAAAGTCAAAAATCATTTGCCTGACCTGATCTTCAGAAAGCTCGTCACTAGCTTGCATGGCATTCAAGACGTCCAACCATTTCTGCACCTTAATCTTTCCCTCAAACTTTGATGGCAGGGAGCTCATCCTACTCATGGTTTCATTCAGTTCCTTGATGTCTGGGTGCAGTTCATCCATGGCTCGAATCTCCAACCTCAGTCGGTCCATCACTGTGATGAAGAGGGACACGATCTCAAATATGGACTTGCTCAGATTCCCTCTGTCATCTTTAATGGTAATAGGTCGGCCCTCCTTAATTCGCTCAATGGCAGCTGGACTGTGGATCAGGTATGTACTCTTGAAAGATTCAAGAGTAGAAAATCTTTCTTCGATCAGCTTGAAGGCTGCTTTGTACTGGTCCAGTAGGATGTTACACTGCTTGGTGTACTCATGGGGACTGACGGCATTCTTGATGTAGGCCTTCTCCAGAGCCTGAATGGTTTGGATGAGAGAGTAGACATTGGCTCTGTTGTCTATCTCCTCTCTCTGGCGCGCGTTTTCGTAGAGCCTCACCTCTTCTGTGGCCTTACCGGCATCTACAGGGGGTGAATAGTGGCCACCGACCTGTCCAAACAGCTGAACGCTCCCCGATCCACTCGCCATCACACACACACACAGCAGCAGTCTTAGGCCTCTCTTTGTTTGGTCAAAATAAACTGTCACATGATAACCACATGACGTTAGAGCATCGACCTTTAACCTCCGGCCTCCCAGCGGAGTCAGCACAAACCATTTTAAATATTTTATTGCCTAGCACAATTTACACAAGTTACTGAATTGATTCACACACAGAAAAAAAAATTAAAATGTAGTGGGCAATCAGGCAGTCAGTTGATGATTTAGTCAGAGTCTTCATCATCACCATATCCCTCTGCTTCATCAGCTGGAAACAGAACAATAAAACCACACCCACCAAGACCACACCCACTCCATGCTTACCTCTGACCATCAACAGCCGACCCACTTCAGGGTTCTTTGCTGAGAGATCATAAGGAATTTGCTTTTCATTGTTGCGGATGTTGGTTACAGCGCCTGCATCAATAATAACCCATGACAGCTATGACATTGGCCCCTCAAATGCCGTACCTTTCTCCAATAGCAGCGCCACCACGGCAGTATGGCCCTTCCATGCTGCATTGTGCAATGGAGTGTCGCCTAACTTATTCTGGACATTGATCTCAACATTGTGCACTCCTAGGAGGGCTCTAGCACAATCTACAGCAAACCAGACCTAACACCGGATGGTACCACAGAGTTAGCTCCCTCCCTTACCTTCATGACCACCGCTGGCTGCCCAGTGAAGAGCTGTGGAGCCTGACTTGTCTAAACCATTAACTGATACCTAGGGGAGGCCACCAGATTAGGACACTATACAGCAGGACAGCAGGACACACTGACTCTGTTTGTGAGGCACTCCTGAAGGAAATGGAGGTTGCCTCTCTTGGCTGCTTCATGAAGAGGATTATCTATTGTCTCTGTATTGCTCTCGACTGGGGAGGGGGAGAGGGAGAGTGAGTGGAAGGAAAGAGACAGGTGCCATCAACTCACTGTAATTTGAAGGGATGAGACCTTCTCTTCCCCCACATCTGCCCTTCCACCAACCATCCTCATTCTGCATAACACACACATCCCTACAGCACTCAAAATCAGAGCAGCTTTACCTTCTCCAGGATATAGAGAGTGTCCCCTTCATCAAATGACAGCTCATCTGACTGTATGCATTAATATTGAAACATGGTAGCAACAGCACCTCTCCCAGCCTTCTACCCCTTCAGTCCCAGCACAGCCTTGTTTAGCCAAACTCATTAGACACCCTCCCCAACACTCACAGATCCAAGCTCTCTAATGGGAGGGAGGGGAAACCAGCCACTGCCAAATTGAACCAAATCACCAAACTTGGGCTTGAATGAGGCTGTATACAACCCTTAATGACATGCTTCATCTCACTGACATCTCACTACTCTCATACACACAGACTCGCATACTGGCTGCAAGGGGTGGAGTCATAAAACTGGCCACACCTCCACGGCCTAAACTAAGACACAATCAGCTGGAACTTACATGCTGTGCTTGGTATGGGTAGACTGCCCTCACCACTGCCACATGACCTGAAATATCATACAGCAAGAATGCTTTAAAGAGCCCTTCTTAGCTGACAGACTGATGACAGATACCCTACTTTATCCATTTACCAGGCTTTCTGGCTATTGGCTTGGGAGGAGGTGGTTTTTTAGACATCTGGGTACAGGTGTACAGTTCCTACGACTCCTGCTTCCCACTTCACTCTCCTACAACCTCCACAACAGACACTTTCTTTCCTGATGAGGACTACTCAACTGAGTCTCTCTTTTCCTCCCGGTGGGTGGATCACGTGACCAGATCCTGCAGAAACTTGGAAATGGGCGTGTCTTGTAGTATCACATGCTCAAAATGGCTGCTGTGGAAAGGGAGGGGTTAGACAGCTGAATTCCCCCTGTTGTAGGCTAGCCTGGAGAGATCAAGTTACCTCTCCCTGCCCCGTCAGTAGGTATTAAGCGATCTGCCTGAGTGAGCAATCAACCTTCCAGAGACCAGCCAGCTTTCGACCAGGTGGAGTGTGTGGACCGTAGCTAGCAGCCTTTGCTTTGCTGCTGCACAACAGTCGACACAACAGTGGAGCTAAAATTTCAAAGAATCTTCATCATCTCCCGAGGATAGTGCAAGATGAACAATTCTGAGGATGATGGTGAGTGTGGGAGATGCTGACATGCCTAGTTTACAGTGGCAAGGTAGGGAGCTTAGTGGCAGGTTATGATGGCTGTCTCCTTAGCTCACAAGCTGTGTGAGTGTGTGGAGTAGAGATAGGGTGTGCGTGCATGATTTGGCTAGATAGCTAGCTTTGTTGGGGTCTGTTGAGTTGCGCTATCATTCCTGCCATTTCTCCCCCGCACTGTAGATGTTGCTATGCACCTCTTCTCCGCCTGTGCCAGTGGTGACTCGGCCAAGATCCACCAGCTCCTGGAGAAGGAGCCCTTTGCCAGGAACCTCATCCAACTCACCAACAGCAACGACCAGAAATCAAAGAAGATCTCGGAGAAGACCATCTATAGTTCCGCTGTGAGGGGCCACTATGATGCTGTGATGGTGCTGCTGAAGGCTGGGGCCAACCCAAATGCCCAGACCTCACTGGGCCCGCCCATCTACGCTGCCGTCAAGAGTGGGAACCTGGACATGGTTCGCCTGCTCATCAAGGAAGGGGCAGAGTACAAGTCACTAAAGGGAGGGTTCAGTCCGCTGTACGTGGCCTGTCACGAGGGGAGGCTCCAGATCCTCCGCTACCTTGTGAACATGGGCGGAGACATCTTCAGCTTCTCCAACCCTCCCCTGGTGTTCACTGCGTGCACAGCCGGGCAGCTGGAGGTGCTACGCTACCTCATGGAGGAGATGGAATGGGACATCCACCGGACACTGTCGGGGGAGAATGGGCTGCGCACTGACGGGAAGGACACGCTGCTGTACTGTGCCTGCCAGCGCAACAAGCTGGAGATTGCTGGTTTCCTCGTGAGGCACGGGGCAGCCATCACCCACACCATCTCAACACGCTTCCCTCAGCTCATCAAGCACATCATCCAGCAGCGCTTCCGTCCTATAGGTCCCGCCACGCCCACCCAGCTGTACCATGCTAGACTGAAGGAGCTGGGACTGTCGGAACTGCCCTGGCCCATCATGGCAGAGTACGCCTCCACCATCTCTAGGCTGGAACTGCGGGAGAACTCTCTAGCCACGCTGCCACAGCAACTCTTCAGCATGCCGGCTCTCAAGATACTGGATGTGTCCAATAATCAGCTCCCAGAGCTTTGCCTGGAGGAGCTCAAGTGGGAGTGTGTAAGGTGAGGGCTGTGTGTTTGTGTGTGCATGTGTCTGCAGTTCCCATAAGACTATGTGCGCAGTATGTATGTTTGTGCGTGTGCATGCATTTTCCTTCTGACAGCGTACATTTCACGTGTATGTGTGTATAGAATGTGGCCAGTGTTCAGTAGAGTGTACTTTGGTGTGTGTGAGAGGTGTTGGATAAACCAAGCTATGGCATACTGGGCTACAGCAGAGTATACTAGCTCGTGTGTGCTTATCGCCACACAAAAGTGTCCACCCAGCTCTGGACTTTGCAAGTGTTGGATAGTGAAAGTTTACTATTGCCTGTTGGAATCACTTCACTGTGGTTCACTATTTCCTGATAGAATTTCTTTCTCAGGTCACTTTTGTGTACTTAAATATGGTCATTTGTAGCACGAGTGGATATAGTGCCAAGAAGCTGCTCGTGTACATAGTGCCTAGAAGCTGCTCGTGAATCTGATTTCAGCCACTATCGTAATCGACTCCCTTCTCCTATCTCTCTCCTTCCCTCCTCCCTCCTCCCTCCCCTCCCCCTCCTCCCTCCCCCCCCCCTCCTCCGTCCCTCCCCCTTCCCATAGTCTGGTGGACCTTGATGCCTCACACAACCAGCTGACGTACGTCCCCAGTGGCATGTTCCAGCTTCCGGAGCTCTGCAACCTCCATCTCTCCTACAACCTCCTGACCCACCTCCCTGGTGATCCTGAGGACGTTACGGGCCAGGTCTCCTCTGGTGAGTCCCCCCCACCGTCCCTCAACCCTCACCACACACCCCTCCCTCACAGGGTTTCCCCCCAGCATCCGCTGGACATGTGACAAGCTGAAGAAGCTGGACCTCTCTCGCAACAGGCTCCGATCTCTCCCCGACACCTTTGACGACTTGAAGCGACTCAGTGTCATCAATGTTTCGCACAATTATCTCAAGGAGCTGCCCCAGTCCTGTTGCTGGGGGTGTGTCAATTTGGTAAGACGCACTTCTAGGGGTTCACTGTTTCGTAGATGGATTCTTTCATTAGCTGTGATGATGTGTACGTAGGTCCATTTGGATGTGGCTCACAACCAGCTCGCTGATCTGCCTATCGGTGCCTCCAACTACTGGATGCACTCCCTGGAGAGGCTCTACTTCTCCCACAACAAGCTCTCCGAGATCTCTCGCAACCTGACGGAGCTCAACTACATGACCACTCTGGATCTCTCCTACAACATGATCAAGAACCTCCCTCCCACCAGCGACTGGACCGGCTCCAGACTCTCAAAGCTAAACCTCTCCTTCAACCAGCTCACCAAGCTCAGCCACGACCAGGAGAACCAGCAGAAGAGCGTCCTGGAGCAGGCTCCACAGCCAACCACCCGCCACCCCTCTGCTGTGAATAGGTGGGTGTGGTTTCCTCTGGGTGGGTGTGGCTTTGTCTTGGTGGGTACGTGTGGTTGCCTTGGTGACTGCTGCCGAGTGATTAAGGTTCACTAGGAGAAAGAATTTGTTGTTTTTAGGAGTACACGCAGTGATGAAAGTACTTTTTTAATAATAACAAGGCCTCACCCTGCTCGTGTGTGTGTGTGTGCGTGTGTGCGTGTAGACTGCTGGGACGTACGGGAAGGCGCCAGCACCAGGCCAGGGACACTCTGGCGGTCCCGGAAGGCAAGGACAGCACGCCTCCAGTGGACAAGCAGCCAAGGGAGTTGCCATTTGAGCTGTGGAACTCTTGCCTGCAGTCTATCTTCCTCCAGGGCAACCAGATCAAGTGGCTGCCTGACTACCTCGGCAAGCTGGGCGGGCTCCAGAGGCTGGACATCAGCGGGTGAGCCTATCACATGACCAGTCATGTGACCAGTCATGTGACTTTGTGTGCATGCATGTAGGAACTCGCATGTGACCTCCCTCCCCCTCACGCTGGGCATGCTGCGGAACTGCTGGGAGATCACGCTCAATGGTCTAAGGATTACCAACGTCCCCCACCACCTCCTCCCGGGGAGTGGGCGGGGCTCCACTCGACACCTCCTGGCGTACCTGCGCGCCCAGCTGCGGCACTGTGTCCCCTACAACCGCATGAAGCTGATGGTGGTGGGACTCCAGGGGCGTGGCAAGACCACCATCCTCTCCGTGCTACGCTCGCCAGGAGGGCCTTTGCCCCCCAACGTCTCCACGGTGGGCGTGGTCGTCAACGACTGGACCGTGCAGCCACCCGTCAGGAAGAAGCAGCAGCAACAGAAGGTGAGGTAGATGCGAGGGCTGTGCTTTGAAATTCAACCCCTTTCTCTCTCTCTCTCTCTCTCTCCAGCAACAGGTGAAGGAGTCCGAGGTGGTGTTCAGTATCTGGGACATGGCTGGACAGGAAGTGTACTATGCCACTCACCAGTGCTTCCTCTCCCGCAACACCCTCTACCTGGTGGTCTGGAGCATGGAGGAGGGAGACAAGGGCATAGACTACCTCAAACCATGGCTGCTCAACATACAGGTGTGGACCTAATTTGCCCCTAATGAGAAGTTGTTGAGATGAGTGTTTCCGTGTGTTTCAGGCGAGGGCCCCTCACTCTCCCGTCATCATTGTGGGCACCCACCTGGACAAGATGGCCGCTCAGAAGTCGCAGAAGCTGAAGGAGCACTACAAGCAGCGTATAGTGCAGCTGTATCGCAAGCCGGGCTACCCCAACATAGAGTCCATCAGAATGGTCTCCTGCACCACACAGGAGGGACTCAAGGAGCTCATTGACAGAATCTACTACGCTGCCATCTCCGCCATTGACCACGACACCAAGGAGCACATCATTGGCATGCAGGTATGGTGCCATGGACACCCCCTAACCTGGACTCTCCGATTAGAGGGAGGTCCATTGAAGTCCTTTTGAGGTAGCCTCAAGTCTAAATAATGCCTTCTAAGTGAAGGAATGGTTAGGGTGTAGCTTTTAAGTGCTGTGGTGCTGTGCTCAGGTGCCGTCCAGCTATGTGGCGCTGCAGAAGAAGGTTTCTGAGGAAGTGATGCGTTGCCGGGAGAAGGAAATTCCTCCTGTGCTCAACCAGAAGGAGTTTGCAGCCCTGGCCGAGTCTATAGACAACAATGACATTACTGACCCAGAGGAGCTCTCACTAGGTACCAACACATGCATGTCACATCTATGTCACATGACCCTCTCCCATGCAGCTGCCTCCTTCCTCCATGACAACGGAGTTCTGCTCCACTACAATGATCACCTCCGTGGGCTCAACAACCTGTACTTCATAGACCCCATCTGGTTGGCGGACATGTTGGCAGAGGTTGTGACAGTTCCTGAACGGCAGAGCTTCGTCCACAATGGCATCCTCAAGGAGTCCAACGTAGCCTTCATCTTCCGTGACAACAAGCGTTTCCCGGCCAAGTTCTTCCAGCAGTACCTGCAGCTGCTGGAGCGGTTTGAGATTGCCCTCTCCCTGGGCAATGGACAGCGGCTCATCCCTTCCATGCTCCCCTTCCAGCGCCCCATCATGAACTTTGTCGACCCTGAGCCGGTGGTGCGTGTGGCAAGCGACACGGAAGAAAAGTCCGTTCTGCGTCGAGACATTGTCATGGAGAGTTCGTGCGAACCCACCACTTCCTCCGAAGTTCACGACCCCCTGACCCCACGGTACATTGACGGGTTGGAGGTGATGGACGTCCCCCTGACGTGCGTGCGCCGCCGCTACAAGATGGCGTACATCCCCAGCGGGTTCTGGAGCAGGCTCATCTCCCGCCTCATCATCAACCTGAAGCGTTCCGGGCTGGAGGAGTCCACCACGAATGCAGGAGGGCCCCCTATCATCTACTGGAAACGAGGAATCGTGGTCCTCCACTCCACGGGGAGACTGCTAGTGGAGTCCATTCAGGGACCTGCCTCTGGTGAGTTTTTCTTCATAGACAGGTCACTCTTATAGTGGTGTTTGTGCCCCTCCCCTCCCCCTCTCCCTCCCGTTCTGTTTAGAAATGTCTGGAGTCAGTGTCGGAGACAAGATGATGGAGGCGTCGGCCAAGTATGTGGGGGAAGGCCTGGACAAGTTCACCAACGGCCCCCAGGGCGTGGACATCACTGTCTGGTCCAACTGTGGCGACTTTGCTGCCATGGGCTACGTAGTGGACCAGCTAGACTCACTCATTGATGAGTGGTTCCCTGGTAAGGGAGTCAAATTTTCGAGGGCCCACTATTTTTAATTTTCGAGGACCCATTATTTTAGCTGATTTTAACATCATTTGTGGCTTTGTAAAAGACTTTCTGTTCTGTAGGTTTGAATGAGCTGGATGTTGAGGGGGAGTGGCTAGTGCTGCGTCAGGTGATGTGGAAGGTGCCGCAGCAGCTGCTGGACAAGTCGCTGGCTCTCAAAGAGGAGAAACTGGCCCAGCAAGCCAAGCAGTCATGGAGTCTGACGGACACCTCTGAGCAGCAACGAGGAGAGGTAGGAAAGGCCATCTGAGTCTAGGAAAATGCTCTATTACCCATGTATGTATGTGTGCTCGTGTTCATGTGTTTGTGTGTGCGTTCGTGACCAGATGATTGTGTTTGATCTTGATGCGTGTGCGGCCGATGCTCTGAAAGGAGACACCATTGTCTGCAACGACTACAATGTTCGAATTCCCTTGCACCACCTTGTGCCTGACCTCCTCTTGACAGACCTGCCGCAGCAACTCAGGATAGACACCTCCCAGTTTGAGTTCAACCCCAAGGTCAGAGTGCAGTGGGTGTGCTCTCAAGTGGGCGTGGTTTTGAAAAGGGGTGTGTGTTTGTATCCTCAGGATCCTGCTAACCACCTTGGTCGTGGTGGTGCTGGAGCGGTGTACAAGGGCCGGTACAAGCGGGAGGCAGTGGCCGTGAAGGAGTTCCTGACATCAGCGCAGGCTGAGCACACGGGAGACACTCAGGACGACCATCCCCACTCCATGGCCACCGAGGATGAGGACATCATACGGCAGGAGGAGGCTCTCTTCTTGTTCAGGTACTTAGATACCCACAAACTTTTTGTCTCTCCACATCCCTTTCAAAATTGTACACGAGATGTTTGTCTCCTGTAATCGTATTCATGAGGCTAGTATTTGTGTAGTGTTGGTGCTGTATAAACTCTCCGTGTGTGTGTAGGGACCTGCGTCAGGAGGTGACGGTGCTGGCTCAGCTGAACCACCCCAACATCGTGGCCCTCCTGGGCGTGTGTTTCCACCCCATGTGCATGGTGATCGAGCTTGCCCCCATGGGCTCCCTCTTTGGCATCCTCGACAAGAAGATAGAGCAGTGCAAGGCGGCTCAGGCCGACAGGGCATCCGTCATCCTGCGCATGCCTGGGGGGGTGCTCGGCCACGAGATGTCCACGCACATTGCTCTACAGGTAACGAGAAGAGCTGTATGACACTCGTAATGTCACTCGTAACATCACTGGATTGAGTCTATCTTTTCCCCGCAGGTTGCTCTGGCTCTTCGCTATCTGCACAGGCATGGGATCGTTTATAGGGACCTCAAGTCGGACAACGTTCTCATCTGGTCTCTGGACATTGAGGAGCCCGTCAACACCAAGTTGGCCGACTATGGCATCTCGCGCTTTGCCAACCCGGGAGGTGTGAAGGGGGAGGAGGGGACCCCAGGGTACCTCGCCCCTGAGGCCATCAGGAGACGTGGCGAGGACCAGGCCTTTGATGAAAAGGTGAGAAACCTGAAAAGCAATAGAGGAGGGCCCCTGTAATTAACTGCATCATAGCATCGAAGACACAAGGAATTTTTCTTTCCTCTGCGTAGGTGGACATTTTTTCGTATGCCATGCTTCTGTTTGAGTTACTGACTGGGGAACGGCCATTTGAGACTCTCACCTCCACCAATGAGATCAACACGGCTATCACCAAGGGGGACCGCCCCACCCTCCATGAAGCCAATGGCGAACCATCCTTCCCTGCCATGGTGGACCTCATGTACGACTGCTGGGTCCACTCCGCTGGCGACAGGCCTTCTGCTCATGAAGTGAGTCATCCCTCCATAATCCCTCCACTTCCTGCGGTAGTTTCTACAGGGGTCTCTATTGAATCTAGCCACCCATTAGAGAGTCTGATTAGAGGGGTGGCCACAATAGGAGGCATACGTGCTTTGGGACATCTTAATGTGGCCTGATTTCATGTCTCTATTAGAGGACTCTATAGATATTGACTTTTGGGAGGTTACAGATAATGCGCTCTGTAGAGAGGTCCCCTGTCTGAAGTTTCCTTTATCATTGTAAATGCATTCTCTGTTATGTGAAAACTCGACTGTTGTTGATGCTATGCATGTGTGTTTGTTCGTGCAGTTGATGATGCGCATTTCCGAGCCAGGCTTCATGTGCCGGCAGCAGACCATCACCAGGTCAAAGGACCACCCTCTGGAGAAGATTGACACCATCTACGCCCGTCCCGTCCTGGCTGACGACATTTCGTGTGACAGGAGGAGCTATGCCCTGTGGACGTGGGCCAGACAGGACGCCGACAGAAATTTCTCCATCATTGATGTGCGCAAGGGCGTCTTCAACCTGCCCAAGAAGCATGCTCCAGGGGGGCGTGTCTACTCCATGACGGCCACAGGGGAAGTTGAGAAACGGATCTGGATTGGCACTGCTGTAAGCCACACCCCTTACTGTGACATCACCATGATAGTGGACTATTGCTAATCCACAATCCTTGGAAGTACTGTCCTTTGTGTGTGCGTGTTTCTGCAGGACTGTGAGATCCAGGTGTATGGCTACAAGGGAGTAGGGGATCCCCAGTGCCTCTGGACCTTCTGCGTGAAGGACTCGGTCTTGGCCCTGGACACGGAGTTGGATGGTGGAAGGGTGAGCGCCAAGACAATAACACAACTCCTTCTTCTTGCTGTCTTCTTAGAGCTAGCTGCAAATGAGTTCTAATTTCAAATGTTGTCTCCTCTGCAGGTGAAGCGTGTGTTTGCGTCTCTTGCTAACGGGACGCTGTGTGTGTTCTCTCGCAAGAGCATCAGCTCTGAAGAGTCTCCTGTGGGCGACGCAGCCTTCAGCTCCGAGGCCTGCGTCATCAAGTGCAATGAGGAGCAGTTCCAGCAGGAGGCGGAGGACTGGGCGGAGCCTCTCATCCTGCGCCTCGGGGAGAGCGGCAAGGCAGCAAAGTGCATGACCTTTGTGGGGGAGAAGCAGCTGTGGTGTGGGTGTGGCAACACCATCACCGTCATCGACAGCAAGGAGCTGCGAGTCCTCAAGCACATCCCCGTCTTTGTCAAGAAGATGGCCCTGGTGAACGAGCTCGTTTCCAACGGCCTTAGGGTGTGGGGGGTGGGGCGTCAGCTCTCCTGCGTGATGGAGTGGGACGTGGAGACCTTTGCCCTCATCCATGTCTTTAACTGCAACACCATCGACCCGACAGACGAAAGCATCATCTCGGACCCGAAGCTGGTGGAGGATCTGTTTGACCCAGACAGCCGTCCCAAAGCCATCACTGTGTCTGAGGGATCTCCCAGCATGGAGAGAAGGGAAGGATTCAACGTTGAGAATGACCCAGTCAAAGTCCAAGCTACGGGGACGCCATTTTCCCAGCGCACTACTCGCAAGACCCTGCGGGGAATCAAGCCTCGGGAGCGCACCAAGAACATGAAGGAGTCCCAAGGCAGCATAAAGCAGCGCATAGCCACCTCCAGGGAGTTTGTCCTGCGACGGCACCAGGGTTCCACACGCACCACCTCCCTGGTGATCGTGGACAAGACCCTGTGGGTGGCCAGGGGGATGGGGGACGTCCTGGTGGTGGACATCACAGGCCAGGAGAACCACGGCAAGGTCCTGGCCAGACTCTCCACCGAGCAGAGTGAGAAGTTTGGGAACCGTTCCTACAACAAGCTGGTGTCTGTGGCTGGAGAGTACGTGGTGAGCTCGCAGTGGCTGGAGCCTGTGGACATCCGCAAGGGCAGCGCTGGGCCGGTGCCGCGCACCCCCGGCCATCCCACAGCCCACCAGGCCATCACCATCTGGAAGGCCTGGAACCACAAGGACATTGGCAACTTCATGGCTCACCACTCGGCCATGCTGATGATGGAGGAGGAGGAAACTGTCTAGCCATTTTGCATGCGTAGAAATGTGTTTTCGTTCGCTCAATGCTTTAGATTAGTTCTTTAAATTTTGTGATCGTTATAATTTTTTTTAAACTGCGTCATTATTATTATTACCTTTGTGCAGTTTCTTTTTGAGATTTCCTATTATTTGTGATAACCTATATTTTTCCCTCAACCTCACAACACTGAATGTACTCGCGTTCTCATCTTGCTCAGCAAGGTGCTGATGGTTTTCTTGTCTGGCTTCCATTCATCATAGGTGGAGTGAGCCCTGGGTCTGGATTTGAGCTTGCCGGCACTGCCATTGCTGCTGCTGCCAGTCTGCAGCCCAACACTGGGTTCAGTCCACTTGGTAGACGACACTCCACTGTACACTAGATACCTGCAGGACAGCCATATATAGCACCATCATACTTAAGATTGTAGGAGTCATGGAGATTTAATCTTTATACCCTCAAATGAACCAGAACCATCGTACCTTTGTTTGTCGTTAAGATAGTCCCTGACAGCTAGTCTGTTTGTAGGCCTGTTCATGCCATAATCTGTGATGGTGGCCGTTTCGGCTGCAATCACATCCGATACTATAGCGTCTTTAGTGCCGAGTCTCCTGACGGCGTCACAGATGCTGAGCATCATCTCGTCCTGGACCTCCTCCGTGTGTCCCAGTGCCACCAGCGTCTGTCTGGCAGCCCTCACCACCTCCTCCTCATCCTCCACAGTAGCCAGCTCCTTCAGGGCCTTGACCATCTTCTCTTCCCTCAGCCCCAGCCGAGCAATGGCCCTACAGGCTTCTGCCCGCACGGAAGCCATCTTGTCGTATCTGGCCATCCACATGAGCTGTTCCGTCAGCTCCTCGTCACACTCACCCACGGTCGCCATGGCCCGCAGGGTGACCACCCTCAGCATCCAGCAGTTGTCTTGGAGCTGCTCCTTCAGTGCACGCATGACGTAGTGGTGTTTGAGCTTGAGGGAGCCGGCCAGGCACACCGCCTCCATACGGATGCTCAAGTGCTCGTCCTTGAAACACGCCAAATAGGCAGGGAGGAGCTTGGAAGTCATCAGCTCGAGGGAGTGAAGCTGGGGAGAAAATAAGATGCTTGGACCTACGGCATGCCAAGGTAAGCCATTACCTTTCTAATGGCGTCAAGTCTCACCAACATTGAGTCATGATTCAGTCGAACGACAATATCATCATGAATCAACTGTCACAAGAAAATGCAATGTCAAACTAAGGCCATGCGCATTGCTACAGATGTCTACCTTTGCATGTGAAGTCTTTCCCAGGGCCTGTGCGGCCCCTTGCTGCACCTCAGGGCTCCAGTCCTCCCAGGCTAGGTGCAGCAGCTTGGTGCACATGTCCTTGTTGATCTTGTTGTGCAGCAGCGGCAGCACCTTGCAGGAGGCAAGCCTCTCCTGCCAGCCAGAGTTGTTCAGCTGGTCCGCCACCATGGAATGCACCAGGTTCTGTACAGCAAAGTGCTCAAGGTATTTTGCAGGGAGAAAGCAGAGTCCTTACAGCCTTACAGTTTGTTTGCTGGCGGTGGCAAGGAGTTGAGCGGCCGTTGCTTGCTCCGCTGGGCCGTGGGAATCCAGGAGGTGGTAGAGCAGCTGCGAGATGACTGCAGAGGTGACTGTTTCGGCACACACCAAGCACTGGGCTGCACACCATCGCTCACACTGTCCACGCTCCACCCTACCCTCAGAGACAACAGCATGGAGCACCTCCTCGGCCTACAGGGGGAAAGAGTCAGTCTACACTATGCTACCACCTTGCTGAGCTGCTAGAAGACCTTGTCTGTTTGCTTGTCCATGGTGTACAGGGCAATGGCACTAGGGACACGCACATGCACCTCCTCGTCGTCCAGCAGTCTCCGCAGTGCTTGCACCATCTCCCCCGACACCTTGCGCTCCATCCACACGGGAGTATCGTGGGACTCGGCAAAGAGTGAGCTGGAGACCACCCGTAGAGCCTGCACTGCCTCATTCTCAGCCAGGACGGAGACAGTCGCAATGGCATACATTTTGATCTGGTCATTGATACTATGCAAGTCCTGGAGCAGCGTGGTATCACTGCACACTTCGGAGAGAGTGACGTGCAGTTTCCATGCCCGACACCACTCCTTCACTGCAGTGAATTGATCATGTCACTCGTCTACACTGTGATCAGTTACTCACTGATGTTGAAGAATTCGTGTCTCTCTGGCAAGATAACTGACGACTGCTGCTCACTCAAAGAGCTCAATTCCACCAAACTGGTCAAATGTGTTGAGCTGCCAACACTCCTGCACTCCAATGGACGTTCTGCATCAACCTGTACCCCAGAATTGATCACAGGAAATTCAGCGAGCTGCTGCTATGGTGTCCTCTTACCTCAATGAGCTGTGGAAAGTCCACCCACCTCAGATGGCCTTGCTGGAAATGCACTGGAGAACGACCAGGGGACGGGACTTGGACATTGTTTGACTTTTCCAGCTTGTACTCCTCTGGTGGCTGGGGGTAAGTGGGCTGGAGGACTTTCCTGAAGTGGGTGCTGTTGTCCAGTACAACGGTGGAGCGCCTTCTGCCTCGCTGGAACAGAGGCTTTGCGCCTGCTAACATTTCACTCTCATAGCTCTTCTTGGGAGGGTCGGAATCCTCCCACTGATTACTGACATCAATACACACCCTTCTCTCCACCTGAAAATGCGAAAATGAGCCAGATATTCACTACTATCAACTGACTAAGCTAAACCTTTTTTTCAGGAATCGACTTTACTGCAGAATATTCTGTTGATGCTATCAAATTGCACGCGACATGTTTCTTCCCTGGACCTCTGACATCATGCCGCCCAACAGTACCGATTCCCTTAAACTGCTGTGTTCTGCAGCCCATGATCCTGCGATGGCTGAAGAGCCCTCGGCTATCTTCCTTAGCCAATGCATAAGTAGGAAAGGTGTCAGGTCCCAGTGAATGAATAGCATCCTCTGAAAACGTGAGAGTCTTGCTGAGGTCTCCTAGCTGGCTGCTGAGCAGGTTGTGACATTCCCCTGACTTTCTTGATAGCAGAGTGTTCACCTTGGGCTCAGCCTCAGGGCTTGGGATAAAATGGCCGCTATTTCTTGAAGAGTACTGTAGTCCAGTGCTTCTGGTGGTCCCACGGGAGTCTAAGGAAGGTAGGAAAACGTTTTCTCCCTGCGCAAGCAAGCTCACATCTGCAGAGGTCATCTTTCTCCAATAATGGTTGCCAGAGCAACGGCTATTGTAAGGTGCTCGTTATTTGGAATGATACTTTGAAATGGAGGAGCAAGTGAATGACTACTCTCTGTCTTTTGAATTGGACGACACAGATGAGTCTTTACAGCTCAGCAGTGAAGAAGTGAGCCAGGGAAGTCCAGATTCTGAAAAAGTAATGCAAGAGGACCGTCCAACAGTTCACAGCAGCAGCAGCAAGAAGCCACCCAGACCACCCTCTGCTGGTGATGGCAGTGTCAACCTCAACAGGACTGTCAGGAGCCCCCTGGCAATGGCACATCTCTTGAACCAAGGTGGAGTGGCCGAGGATGGTGGTGCACAGTCCCCCCCACTCCCACCACACTCACCTCCCTTGGCAAGACCTCTCAAATTCAAACAGGTGGCAAGCTCAGTCCAGAAAATGCAATCCACTGCAAAGAAATTCAAGAACTCTGGTGAGATTCGTGAAGTTGCTTTCAAGGAATGGCTTGCGAAGAAAGAGGCAAAGGATATGAATGAAAAGATCAAGCAAACTGCAAGCATGGAAACAGAGAAGGAAAAGGCAAAGGACCAAGAGAGACAGGTAGTCCTCTGGTGTTTTCGTTGATCCATTTTATGGTGATATTGCAGGTGGAGTTAGCCCAGCGTGCTGCTCAAAAGGTGAAGAAGTGGACAGCATCCAAGGAAGGGATATTGCAATCCAAACAGAAGCTCAAGGCAGAGGAGAAAAAGAGAAAAGAAAGAGAAGACAAAGACGAGATGACGAGAACTCGGGAAGGGAAGGCAGCTGCTGAAAGATGGCGAGAAGAGAAGAAAAAGCAGTTAGCTCAGAACATCGGGGAAAAGAAGAAGACAGAGAAAGAAGAGGCCAAGAAAAAAGAGGAAGAAAGAGAACAAATAGCAGCTGAAAATAAGCAGGCATTTAAGTCGTGGTAAGTTCTTGCGTTTGAGCTAAGGATTTATGTACGATACTATAACATTGCTGCAGGAGTCACCACAAGGATGAAATCTTGAAAGAGAATGCAAGAAAGAAAAAGAAAGAAGCCAGAAAACTTGAAGCAGCTGAGAAGCAGAAGGTTCTCGGGAGACGAGAATCATCCTTGGAGTCCTTTACAGCTTGGAAATCGAAGAAAGACGAGAAGATCTTT